>Ga0315293_10000852_pt1 | contig 28955 bp, 50 predicted proteins | sample YL17G13_20_MG_FD_203071 | JGI IMG/M metagenome (GOLD analysis project Ga0315293, IMG submission 203071) | Sediment microbial communities from Yellowstone Lake, YNP, Wyoming, USA - YL17G13_20 | ecosystem: Environmental > Aquatic > Freshwater > Lake > Sediment | place: USA: Wyoming | collected... | reverse complement strand
TCCCCTCATCATTTCTAGACTTGATGTACCTACACCAAGTCCCATGAAAGGATTGTTTGCACCGTCTACTCCTATTGTGCCTCCGAAACTGTTTACGTTGCCTAAATCAGGGTTGGGTGGATTGGGACCGCGTGAACCGTTAGGCATGTTCTATCCGTTTGGCAGGCAGAAACGGAAGTATCCTGTTATGACGGGGGGGCAAGTGGCAAAGTTTCTGTTCAGTGGAAAAAGTGAAACGAAAAGGAGGAAAAAGAAATGAGTCATAAAAGACGTTTCCAGCTCCTTGCTTTTGAGCAAACAGGTTATCTTCTACAAACTTTCCAAGTTCCTTTTCTTGAAAAAAAGAAGGACAAAGCGATTAGACGAGTCTACACAGTTGCGAATCTAGTGCGCGCTAAAGAAGGTCTTCCCAAGAAAACGTATCGTATGTTGAATTGTAAGGGCAGAATGGAGGAAATTCATTGATGCTTCTAGGCTTTCTGGTTTGGATGGTTTTCATTACGTGTTCAGTGGGGTTCTGTTTTGGAAGTATGGCGTTTGATGAGTGGAGGGAGAAACGAAAGAAATGACTAATGATGATGTTATTCCGTTGGTTCTTGGAGTCTACGCTATTCTGTTTTCAGGATTCAGTATTCTTCCTTCTGTCTGTGGACTTGTTTTGATTGTTACTGCGATTCGAGCATTAAGGAGAAAGAAATAATGGATGATAAGGAAGCGGAACACCGCTTACGCTGGATGCTGTTTGATTCAGGCATCATGTTCATTTGCATGTTGGGAATGTTTGCCAGTCAACTCTTAGAGCCTATTCTCGGTTTTACAGTGTTCATAATTATGGAAATGATTTGGTCTGTTGGCATGGTTATCACAATCGTTGAAATGCTTCAGTTGACTTACAGCGTTGACAAGTACATGTTGGCTCAAATGCGATTGCCAAAACTGCCAACTAAACTTGTGGAAGAAATCAACCGATTCAAAGACGATAAACAAGGTATCCTGTGGGTTTGGGCAGTCTGCCTCCTAACCATTATTGTAATGAGTATCGCATGGTTCACGTTGAGTTGGCCAGCATTCATGATTATCGATGCAGTCCTAGCAAGCTATTCGTTTCCTCCAACAGCACGACTAGCAATCACATTGACAAGCAACGTCATCAGTTGGTTCCTAATCCTCATGGTTTTAGGGCTGGTCTTATGGGCCTTTGTAAATTCGCAGCGTCGTGAGGATCAGACTTATGGTATGTAAGACCAAGTTCGCTCTGTTACTTCTATGCGTTTGCTTAGTCTTCTCGATTTTGCCTTTCAAGTCTGTTAAAGGGCTTTCAACAATCACTTTGACTCAAACATTCTACGGTTCAACGACTGACGGGTACATTGTGAATCAAACCAACAACAATTACGGAGCCTGTAGAAACGCCACAACTGGGACTGTTGATTCTTCAGGGAGTTACTTGTATGTTGGTCAGCGGCGTGATTATTCTGCTCCAAACTACTTCTATTATGAATATCGTAGTTATCCAGTTTGGGATACTTCAACTCTTGTTGGAGCCACGATCGTCAATGCGACCTTGGGCATTTACGTTACGTCAAGTTATGGCACGTTCAACGTGACCGTTCAGAATGGTCAACCGAACTATCCGTCCACTACACTGGTTGCTTCAGATTTTTGGTGGGATCATTACAGTGGTGAAGGGGGAACTAACACATCAACGACTGGTTGGTTAAGCGTCAACATGACTGCTTCAGGTTTATCTTGGATTAGCTTGACTGGCACAACGAAACTGGCTTTGAGGTCAAGTAGAGACATTAATTATCAGTCTCCAACTGGTTCTGAATATTGTTTGGCTTACAGCGCAAATGCTGGAGCCAGTTACGCGCCTAGGCTTATTGTGACTTACACGATTTATGCTAATGTGTACACGTTTCACGGCCCATATTTTGAAGATGGTTCAGCTTCAACAAGCAATGCAACAGTGAATGCGTTTCAAACTGAAGGGTCAAACCAAACTTTCAACATGCCAAACGGAACTGCTGCAAACACGTACACGCTTTACGTGAATGGGACCTTGAGCTATTTCACGTACAACATCACGACTACTACCTACAACTATAGCAGAATGTACAAGGTTACTGATGAAATAGACTTTTACCTTTTTCTTCCAAGACCAACAGACATTATTAACCTGTATAGTTTCAGAATAATAGACTTCGCTGGAATAGAACAGACAAGTAGCTATTTCTACACGACTATCAGAGTCAACAACACCAATTACGTCGTTGAAAAACAGCTTGCCAGCGTAATCAATGAAATGCCTTTCTGGTTGATTTGGGGAAACAAATACGACATAGTATTGTCATGCGGTTTCGGAACGCATAGTTGGGCAGAGTTCACAGCGTTAAGCACGTACAGTCAAACCTACCCGATTACACGCGACTTGTTTCCGGTAACATTGCCTTCTAACCCGTTGAACGTGACGGCTGCGCGAGTGAATAGTACGTGGATTCAAATTGTGTTTGATGATAACTTGACGAGTACGCAGTGGGTTTACCTTCTTGTCCAAGTTAAAAACGGCAGCATCTATTCGACTGTGTATACAAACAATTACACGTATGGTCAGCCTGTTCAATTTGACTGGTACAATGCGATTGCCAGCGATCATTATCGCGTTACATTAACCGCGAGCAGAAGCGGAACGCAAACAACTTACACGTATGGACTGCCAGCTCCATCAACCACTAATAATCCTTGGACAGGCTTGTTTGAAAGTTTGGGAACGTGGCCTATTGCTCCGAGTCAACTGTTCGGGTTTATGATTGTGTTTGCTTGTATGGGCGCGTTTAGTTACGCAAGTTTGAGTGTTGGCGTTACGTCGAGTTGGCTTTTGGCAATGTTTCTATGTGGGATTGGTTGGTTGCAGATTCCTTGGCAGTTGCTCGCGGTGTCGGGGTTACTCGTTATTTTCGTTGATGTTAAGGAAGCGAAGAAAGTGGAGAGAGAAATATGAAAATGTATTCGCTTCTGCTTTTCTTTGTCTGCTTGAATCTTGCAACGGTCCTCATTGCTACGACTAATGCGTTTCCGAATCCGGGAGTCAGCAGCGATGACATTACGAGTATGTCGAACATGTTTACGATAGAAACTATTCTTGCGGCTGGTATTGGAGGGGTTGCCGCGCTTGTTGGTGGAATTTTGATGCAGAACGTGTTTTTGGGAGCGATGGCTGGGATTTTGTGGGTGTTTGGCAGTTTGATTGCTCCGATTCGCTGGATAGTGGTTGGTTTTCCAACGTTAGTGAGTACGGTTCTCAGGGTGATGTGTACGAATGCTGGGATAGGCGCGGTTGAGACTGCTGTGGTTAGCAATTTGTTTCTCGGAGTTTTTACGGTGATGTTTAGTGTGGTTTTCTTCATGTTCATTATGGAATTGTTTAGTCAGAGGTACATAACATGACAAAAAATAGGTTACATCCGTTTGGGTTCTATGATGTGAAAATACGCCCAAGCAAAACGTCAGTTTGGAAAACATCTGGTAGATCGCACACGATGGATGAAGCATTACTCGCAAAGAAGCATTGGAAACGTCTAGGTTGGAATGCTCAAATAATCAAGAAAAAGGATTGAATGAAAGATGGTTTGGTATTACATAGCAAAAGCTGTTCGCACAAGAAAAATAGTGTTGAGAACACACCAATACAAAGTGTTCAGAGCCTATGTGGATTGCATAAAGTTTCCGCAAGGCTTGATTTTCAGTTTTGAAGAAGGAGGGAAACACTGTTGAATAAGCCTAGACTAGTCTCAGTTGCCGTTATCGCTTTAACCATTCTATTGAGTTTCAGTTTGTTGTTCAATGGGATTCAAGCTACCGTGCCTTCTGGTGGGCCATACTATCTGCAAGTTCCAGTGAGCACTTGGACTTACCTGATTGACCGCTTCAGCAACGGCAGCTACTACATGGTGAACGGAACGAACTGGAAAGTGGACTATCAAAGCAGCAACTTGACGAATGTGGAAAAGTTCGCGTTGGGAAACACGACTTCAGGAACAGTCTATCTTTACAATCTTCAGCATAACACAAGTTTGTCTGTTTCGAGTTTGCAGAAGGTTATTCAGGACTATCAAAACAAAACTACTTACTATACGAGTACGGGTTCTTTTGCGATTGGAGATTGTCCCGTCTCTACGACAGGCACTTTCACGTTGACCAATGGCACAACTGAACAGACCATCGTCACTTTAACGCCGACCAGCGTGGAACAAGTCACCAACTTCTATCTTGACATGTCCGCACTCACGCAGAACTGCACGATGCGAGTTTACATTAACATGACTGGTGTGGGATATGTGGAAATGACTAGCATGACATTGGCGGTTGCAACTGGAACGAAAGGATTGGCTTTAAAAGACATGGTGATCGATACTCCTTGGAAACTGACTATTCAAAGCGATTTTGCGGAAGGTGCAAGTCGAAATATTCCGTATGAGTATTTCGTGAACGTGTACTAGGAGACCGTGACAATGAGAAAACAAGTTTTAGCCCTTGGATGTGCGATACTCTGTCTACTAGCCTTTCTTTATGCGTTAACTCCGATCTATGCTGCTGAACTCACTTTCGGCAAAACAAGTGCAGGTGGTTCAAATGACGGTTTCGGGCAAGCTGTACTTATCATGTGTAAATTCACCAGTCCCAGCGATTTTGGAACCATCTCAAAGTTCTCCGCTTACTTCGCTGCCGCAGGAGGAACGTTGAGTGCTACACCAACCATTTATTCTGATTCAGGCGGTGTGCCGAGTGCAAACTTGGCAAATGGGACTGAAGTAACTGGAATCACGGAGACACCTAGCTGGCATAATTTCACTATTTCATATGCTGGTTCTCCTAGCACGGTGTACTGGTTAGGGATTCATACTTCTGCAAACCCAAAAATCTATTACGATACTGGAACAGCAAATCAAGCGGTTTGGTTGACTGCTTCGGCTTATCCAACAAACCCAAATCCGTGGGATACGGACAACGATAACTACCTTGCTATGGCAATGAGCATTTATGCTGTTTATACTGCTGCATCAGGAATAAGCGGTTCGAGTATTTCAAGCAACACCACGATTGCGGGTGAAGTCTGCAACTTTTCAACGTATTGGACTAGCCAATCAGGAACATGCGACTTCTACATTTTTGGAACCAACAACACTGGAACATGGACGAATGATACGGCAACTGCGTTTACAGGCGCATCTGCAACCAACTGGTCGAACATTACGAAAACATTGAACACCACGGTAGGAGTGAGAGTTGAATGGAGAATTTGGGCTAACAACTCGGCTGGAACTTGGGGAAACATTGCGCTTCAATATGTGGTGACGACTAATCAAATCTCGGTTTCCACTGTTGGCAGAACCACTTCTTTAGCTACGACTTCATGCAAGTTTTATGCTTACTGGACAACGGTTTCAGGAACCTTAGACTTCTACATTTTTGGAACTAACAACACTGGAACATGGGTAAACGATACAGCCCTAGACTTTACTGGAACACCAACATCAGAATGGTCTAACATCACTAAAACCTTGAACGCTACCGCTGGCTACATTGTGCAATGGCAGATCTGGGCTAACAATACGGGCGGAGCAAACGTGAACACTGGCTTGCAATCTTTTACGTTGACGACTTGGGCTTCTGAAAAATACACGGTTTATGCGGCGACTGGTTCTCGACAAGACATTCAAATTGCAGTGAATGATGTTCGAGCAAACGGTGACAACGGTCCTGAAAAAGAAGGTGTTGTCATTGTTCCTTATGGAGCTTGGACTCTGGATGGTACAGGCGGAATAGGCGGGTACACTAATCTCTATGCTATTGATACAATCTACTGGTACGTCAAGTCGTATGGTGGCATTGACATTTTTGGAGAAGGAATGTATGATACAAACTTGACTTTGCTGCCTAACAGCGCAACATATTCGGCAGTCTCCATGATTTTTGTTGACGGTTCAAATCAAAAACCCACTAGAATATCAGGAATCAGTTTCAAAGGAAGAACAGGAGCACCAGCAAGCGCAACAGGCGATACAGCCATTTTCTTTGACAGTGCAAAAGATTTCAGAGTGGATCAATGCAGTTTCGATTACATGGGTTCATGCGGTGTTGATACAACAGGAAGCATTCAAAGTTTAACCACTAGAGGAGTAGTTGACCATTGCAATTTCACAAGAATGTATAAGCCTGATGCAGAAACAGCGGGAACAGGTTACGGTTACGGTGTAGGCATTGTCAGGTCATACCAGAAAGGTTCAGGAATGCAGGACACGTTGTGGGATCAATATGGAACTCCAAGTCAATTCTTCGGAAGTTATGGCAACGTTACCTATATTGAAGATTGTTATTTTCAAGGTTGCCGACATGCGATGGTATCTTTTGGATGTGGCGCGTATGTTTCAAGGTTCAATATCTTCACGGAAATGTGGGTTCCATACTATTCAGGCTACAACGATCAGCATGGAGCTTACCCTGACGATGTGTATGGGGGCAGATACTTTGAAGCCTACAACGACTCGTTCTATAATCCTCCTGGCAAGAATCCTTATGGTGTAGACTCATGCGCTCATGCCACGAAGACTAGAGGTGGAAGTGGTGTTGTCTACAACAACATGGTTTGGAATTTGACTTATGCTTTCGGCATAGCCGCAGACGATGGAAATGACGCTCATCCTAAATGTAAGATTAGCAACCTGTATTTCTGGAACAATAATTTGACTGGCACGACTCAGTTTGACTTAAGCGAAAACTATGACAGCCGAGTCCTCGGCGTTGACTACTTCACCAATGCTCCGACAAGCTTCACATACGTCGCCTATCAATATCCGCATCCATTGACTCAGACTGAAGAAGGCATAATCGTGTTACTTCTGAACCCAAACAGCACAATCTACACTTCCCCCACGATTCCTGTTCAAATTTCAGCGCAAGGCGGCACGATTGATGATATTTGGTGGAACTGCAAGAACGGAAGCAATTTCATCTATGTAAGCAATCAAACCTATACCGTGACTACAAGTATGACTGGATTTATCAATGGTTCATCTTACACGTTTTATGCGTGGGCAAACAATACGTTAGGAGTATCGGCAGAGAAGACACAAGAGTTTGATGTTGAAATCCCTGCAATGACCTTAACAATTACTTCTCCAACAAGCCAACAATACCCGTCAGGCACGATTTCAGTTGAACTCTCTGCAAGCGGCGGAACCATCGACGTAATATGGTGGAACTGTAAAAACGGCGCAACATGGATTTACGGGTCTAATCAAACCTATACTGTGGCAACACAAATGACAGGTTTCAACACTGGCAACAACTATGTTTTTTATGCTTGGGCAAATAATACTGTTGGCAACGACGTTGAAGGAACTGTTACTTTCACCGTCTTGATTGCTGTTCAGTCTAATACTTGGTGGAGTGGCTATTGGTGAAAAGAACCTTCAGTAAGAAAACATGGTGATGGAATCTGACTGAACAGGGCAAACATGCACTCACACTCAAAAATAGAAGGTTGACGATGTGAATGGTAAGGCTGCTAGACACGGGTTCTTAATCGTCACGGTACTAGCAGTCATGACTATTCTTGTTTTTAGCAATTTTGCAAGAAGCAACATTCCATCAGGCGGACCATACTATTTGCAGGTTCCAACTAGCACTTGGACTTGTCAAATGGGAACATTCTCAAACGGCACACACTACGTTGTCAATGGAACAAATTGGAAAGTTGATTACAAAAGCATCAGTGCAAGCCAAACCTTACAATACGCTGTAAACGCTGCTGTATCTGGGGGGAAAATAAGTATTCAAGAAGGCAACTACACCTTTGACACTCCAATAACTTTCCTATATGGGTCAAGAAGCATAACTATTCAAGGTGAAAATGGTTGGGCTAAATCCAATAACAAATCAGGCACGTTCCTTGAAAGCACAATAGCTAGTGATGCTTTGTTCAAAACAAGTCCACAAACAGATTTAAGAAGCGCGTTTGGCCTAGAGTTTTCAGATCTCGTAGTCTTGGGACCAAAGACAGTTGGATCTACTGGTTTTCTTTTGACTAATGTAGATACTTTTGAATTCAGCAGTTGCTCGATTCTCAGCTTTGACGTTGCCTTGAATGTTTCATACCTCGGAACAACCCTTGCTGAACAGCCTGGCATGGGATTCATTCACGACTGTATTTGGGCTGAAGGCGCAACCGCAACCTCAGAGTTTATGTTCTTTGACAAATGCACAGAAGTCACAGTCAGCAACTGCGTTTTCGGATGGGAAACTTTCACAAGAGCCATCCACATCAAAGACAGTAACAAAATAAGAATTGGACCTAACAACGAATTCAACATTGGAGATACACCTTCACCGATCACTGAACACGTTTACATTGAAAGTTCCGCTGGCGGCTCATACATTCCAAATCAAATTGACATTCACGATAATTGGGCTTACTGCGAATTGGCAACTACTAAGTGGATTCGAACAGTTGACGCTCCAACAATCAATGTTTGGGGAGTCAAATCAGTTGACAACACAATCGAATGTGGATACAGTCCTGATTTCTTTGTCAACTCAACGTATGCAGTTTCGAATTGGACAAACATTGTTGCGCGAGACTTAACGTATCCGCCATGTCAACCAGGAACAAATCTTCGAGACTTAACTGTGACTTGTCCAGCTACAGTGACTTATCAAAATAAATGGGCAGTTGTTTCACTTCATTTTCTACTCAACATTCCTGCTGCTAGTGGCGTTGCTGTTGGATTAAGTAGGGATGGAGTGAATTGGGCAGCGGTTTACGTGAATGATGCCGCCGTGAATAATACTGCTACAAGTCTGGTTGTTCCTACGTTGTGGTATTGGCATGTGAACTTGACGGGTTCAGCAACTCAATATGGGTTATGGGGAGTTTATGGGTGAAAGGAAAGACTGTTAGACGTGGATTCTATATCGTCACGGTTTTAGCAGCCTTAACGCTTCTGCTTTATCCTGTTTACTCAACCATTTATGGAGAATGGAATGTCACAAACGAATGGATAATGACTTCTGAATGGGGACTCACTGGCACTCCGGTATCTCCTATGATGACAATTAGTAACCCTCAAAACACAACGTACACGGTAAGCACGATTCCAGTCACCCTCAGCGCGGTAGGAGGAACAATAGATGACATCTGGTACAACGTTTATAACAGTTCAGCATGGCTTTATCCAGTAAACCTCACCTACACTACTTCAACAAGTATGCTTAATTTTGTGAATGGAACAGACTACAAGTTTTACGCTTGGACAAACAACACTGATGGCTTTTCAAGTGAAAGCACAGTCATGTTCAGCGTCGGCATCTACATTATTCCACCTGTAACCACAAACTACGTTGCCGTAGGATTAAATGGACCTTCTGATGGTTACAGTACAACGGCAACAGTCATTGTTTTCACGTACACGCCTTACACGTCTAACACGTTTGAAAATGCAAGTCTCTATCTCAATGTGACTGGAACGTGGCAGTCAGTAGGCTCAAACACATCAGCGATAGTGAACAGCACCGTCAATTCATGGACATACATGTTCTTGACTTATGGCACGTTTGTCTGGAACATTCAAGTCTACAATACTACCGACTATGCTTTTGCAAACACTAACTACACGTTAACCATAACTGCACCAGTCATTACGCCAGCCGATATAAGTCAAACCTACTATTTCTGTCCTGACACGCAAACCATCAACACGATCACAGGCTACAAACTCAATGAAGACATTCCAAACTATAATGCAAGCACAAGCATAAGCGCAAGTAGCAACCTCACAGGCTACGTTGGGTACAGAGTTTTCATAGTGTACGATGACGGTGACATGGTTGAACTTTCCAGCAACTACATTAGTATTACCGGACGGGCTAACGATACTGAAGGCTTAATGAATGCAACATGGGCGTGTCCCAAAACGTCTTTGAACGTGGGCTTTCAAGCGTTGCGAGTGGAAATGTACATGCAAATCGGAAGCGGAGGATGGATAGACAAAGCCACTTTCATCAGCGGATTCTTGAATGAAACTGAAATCACGAATAGCACATGGGTGTTTCAAACCTACACTAAACATGAGTACACTGGAGGAAATACGATTTTCACGGCAACATGGGGAACCAGTATAGCCAATAGCCTAATCGACAACGTAGGCGTAACTGATCCTAGCCTTTACGATCTTTTGCTTTACCAGTTGAATGTTGGCAACTTTGTCGGATTCATTTTTATGCCTTACACGAATCTTGTCGGCAACCTCTTTTACGGCCTTGTTTTGCTCATATTCTTCGTGCCACTCTACAACCGTTACAAGAGCTTTAGCCCAATCATTATTCTGCTGATACTGTTTGGTGGTGCTGGTGGCATTTTGAGTTTGATGGTTCCTGAAGCAGGCTTAGGCATATCTTGGATTTTCTTGATAGTGGGTATTGGTGGATTGATTTACAAAGTGTTCAGGTAGGTGATTGAATGGGAAAAATTAAAAGCGGTATGTATGTTTCAGCTTTGTTAAGTACAAAACTTCAACCAAATGCGCGTAGAAACGTTTTTGTCAAAAGCATCAGTGGTAAAACAGCTTTGATTAGTTGGTCAACTGGTCGTGATGTAGTTGAAGGACATATTGATCTGAAATATTTGAAACCGTACAAGAAATGAGAAAGATGGATGGGAATGGGATGCTGCGCTCCTCACTTTTTAAAAGAGCTTCTCCTTGTTCTTCTCAAAAGCGTAGCATCTCCCCTTCTCCCAATATGATTCTACACTTTCTCTAATCTTAATAAGTGTGCGTTTGTTATAGTTACCTTGGCATGAATATAATTGAACGATACTTATTTAAGCAACTTAGGATATAGGTGTGTAGCATGAGGCTGGAAAAGATGGATGAAGTCTTGTTCAAAACAATCTTGGGTGTGTTCGAGAACAAAGCTAGATGTTCTGGGTGTGACAAAACTATTGAGAATATTCAGCAACATACGGTTCATGATAAAGATCAAGGTTTATGGTATCATGATGACTGCTACGAGAAGTACAAGAAGGGGTTGACAGATCATGAAGCCTAAATTCAGGATAGGTGATAAAGTGCGCGCTGCGCATTTCAAAGAGATCGAAACCGTCTCCACTATCCAACTACAGAACGATTCACGATTAGAGTATAAGGAGACGAATGGCTACTATTATCAGTTGAAAGGACAGAAGCGGATGCTTGGGATTCCTCAATGGTGGGGCGAAGGAACACTCCATAAGGTGAGAAAGAAGTCATGTTGAAAATGCTTGACTGTTTCTGCGGACTCGGTGGAGCTTCAGAAGGATTTGCTAAAGAAGGATTCGACTGTACTGGCATCGACATCGAGAACATGAATTACCCTTACCACTTCATTCAAGCCGATATGAGACATTTAAGAGGCGTAGATTTTCAAGGTTATGATGTAATCTGGGGCTCGCCACCATGCCGAGATTTCACACAACTTCCAGACCATCACATAACGAAAAAAGGCATTCATCAAGAGTGGAAAAGACCTAAACAACCAGAAGTCGGTCTAGCCTTAGTGATGAGATTCATAGAGTTTGCAACCTATGCGTATCCTCATTTTTGGATTCTTGAGAACGTAAAAGGTTTAATTCCTTATCTGGGTCAACCCGTCATGTTTGCCGAAATCAAGCGCGGTATGAAACGCGCCTTCTGGGGACATTTTCCGCCTTTCTTGATGCCTTGCGATAACAAAACGCGAGTTTGGAAATGGGATGATAGCCCGAATAAAGCAAAGATTCCGCTTTCTTGCAGTCAAGCCTTTGCTAGGGCTTGCCATGAAGCATTAATAATTGAACGATGAGGTTGAAAGTTGCCAAGGATTTACAAACCAAGATTCAAAGGTGAGTAATGAAAAATGCCGAAATACAAACCCTTGATTCCATGCTCTAAAAATATCAATAAGATTCATCGTTTTCGTTCTCCAAGAAGCGGTCCAATTTACGATGAGGATAAATGCCGATATTGCGGGAAAACTTACAAGGTAGTCAAAGAAGAACGGAGAAGAAAGAGGAATGAAAAACAATGAACTGCCCCGTCCATAGAATTAGACAATTAGATGAGAATTTCTATTGTGCTGATTGCCAAAAGTATTGGAGAAAACAACTCGTAGAGGACTTTTGGCGGGGCTATGACACTTTCCGTGAAGAATGGAAAAGTGAAGTTCGGGAAGCTGACCTGCATTTTGAAGCAAAACTTCAGACTCTTTTGAAAGCAGTTGCGGACTCTGAAAAACAATGAGGTTGAAAATTGCCTAGAATTTACAAGCCTCGTTATCAGTTTCCTCTTGAAGATCGTGAACTCGTTGACAAGTGGATAAACAGTTATGCAAGATGGCAGAGTCGCAACGCATACTTTTTCGGATTAGCCAATTTCAAACGATGGTACCTGAAGCCGCTTGCGGAATGGTTGAAGTTGCCTAGTTGGAATGAAAAGAAGCCTTGCTGGGAAAAGATTGCGCTTGACTTCCAAAACTTTGCAGTTAATAGCGTGCTATCAGACGCTCTGAAACCTTTAGCCGTCAACACTGTTCTAACTTCTTTGCGAGCCTTAGCCAGCTTCACGTATTACCATAGGCATGAAACTTTCAAGTTGCGGCGTGGTCAGCGGTTGCAGAATGAGATGGATACGGATTCGCATATTTTCAGGAACGGCGATGTGGCGCGTATGTTTGATGTTGGTGATCCGCAGCAGAAAGCCATCGTAAGCACTTTTTCAAGTCTTGGATGGGAATTCAGCGGGGTTCTAGGACTTGATCGCGTTCGAATCGAGAAGTTGATTGCTCAAGCAGAACAATCGGGCGAACAATTCGTTTACATCAACGAGCAGCGCGGCAAGACAGGAGCACCACGGTTTGCATGTCTGAATCCGTTAGCTATTGAATACCTTAAGAAATATTGGGTGAAATGGAAAGGCCCGACAATGTTCAAGATTCGCACGAAAGGCGGCTTGAATGAAATGCTGCATCAACTTGCAGAAAAAAGCGGCATTATCACGACGGGTTCGGTTCATTCACATCTCTTCCGCAAATGGGTGATGGGGCAGTTGTCGCGGGCGGGCTGGAACGATTATCAAATCAGTTATTATGTGGGGAAGAAGATTCCAGGAGACAAGCAAACCTATCTGCAAAGGTTAGAACAGGATATTCGGGAATTGATGCCGGAAACCTACGAAAAATATTTGTCATTGCGTCCACAGAAAGTGGATGAGGATGTGAAACGAAGGATTGCGGCTTTAGAGAAAGAGAATCAAGAATTGAGAAGCAGACCGATGCTTAGTGAGGAACAGAAGAAAGCCTTGGATTTATTGACTGATCCTGAAGTGTTTAATCGTTTGATGGATGGGGTGAAGAAACGAAAAGCTTCACTTTAACCTGAGACTCCCTAACAGGTCTATGTCGTTTCATGTTCGGGGTTTAAATCTCAGTGAGTCTCTACGGTTCTTTTGCAGAAGGGGTTAGAAATTGCCGAGAATCTTTGTGGCTATTCAAGTCTATGAATCGTTGAAGATGAAGGCGCAAAAAGAGAAAAAGTCTATTTCAGATGTTGTTTCTCGTCTTGTTCCATCAGTTCATTTAGACGATAAGTAACGTAACCTGAGAAACTACTGATTCCATGTTTCACTAGCCAGTCTTTCTGATTGGCTTTGTATTCTTTCATCAGGTAGTCGTATACGTCTTGTTTGACGGTGATGCTTTTGTATCCTTTTTCTGGCATGTTCTCATCTATACGGTAATTTACCCTTGCTATGTATTAAATCTTTTGTCTTGACTCTTATAACTACTGCAAGTTACCGCAAGTATTAAATACTTTGACGGTAGCCTAAAGCAGTTATAAGGAGCTTGTGAAATGCCTGAAGAAGGTTTCAAGTCGATAACTGTTTCTGAAGAAGTCTACGCAAAACTGCAAGCACTCGCGGAAAAGAACAGTCGGTCACCAGCTAAACAGATTGAGTATTTTCTGAAAAAATGCAAGGAGGCATAGGTTTTTGGCTCAAAAGAAAAGCAATAGACAACTTTGGGTCTCGATCTTCGCTTTCCTCTTCGCTACGTTTTCACTAGGAATATTCCTCACTGCATACGCTATGACACAAAATCAGATTCTGAGCCTAGGTTATACATTGATAGCAGTTTCTGGGCTTTTCAGTGTGCTTTTTGCATTTTACCTTCTGCCACTGTAGGAGGATTGAGGGTTTTTGTCTGAAGGCAAGAAGGTTGATTTGCAGAAAGGTCTGAAAGAAAACCTCCAAACTTATGAAGAATCGCGCAAACAATTCTCAGAAGAATTGCAAGCAAAATTGAAACAGAAAGCATGGAGTCATTATGCTATTGATGATACTATTCAAGGGCAAAGAGTACGGCTTCCACGGTGCGACAAGTACAGCGATTATGCCCTAGTCTTGTCTTGCGTTTTCATGCGTGACGTTGAAGAAGTGCTGAAAGAGTTGTTGGAGGGTTCTTAGTTGAAAGCTGTGGTTGTTGAGCATAAGGCAAAGAAGGTTTCGATAGAGAAAGCAGTCAAGTTTTTGACAGAAGTCAAAGCGCAGGCTCAATTGGAAAAGAAATCGAAAAAGGAGGCGTAGGTTTTGGTTCACAAGAACTCTGATCTCAAAGAGAAAGCTCGTGAACTGCGCCGCCTCTGCGATGACGTGTTGAACGCGCAACATCAATGCCAAGTTGAGAAGAGGGCGAGGATGAAACCATGACTGTTTTTGAATGTCACAACTGTATCGGGCTAGAATGCAAGCAACACGCGGTTTGCGATCAGTTTGCGCGTGAACAAGCAGAACGCTTGAAGGAGTTGATGATGAAAACATGAGTAAGATTGATGAAGCCAAACTCCTAGACGGCCTCATAGCCATAGCGGAATACTTCAAGAATGTCAGCGACTTAAGTTTGAAAGTTCACAAGGATATGACGGAAGTTATCAACCATTTTCAAGTTGTTGAAACAGGAACAATCAAACCGCATGCAGGCACACCTATCAATTATTGGGTTCTTACGGAAGGAGCGAACGGTCCGTTTGAACTTTTGAAAATGATGGACACTGAAGAATATCGGATGTTGAAAGCGGAAGTTGAAGATAAGGATCACCCAATTTTCCATGATTTCGGAGGCAACAATTACAGGATTTGGTTGATGAGAGATAATGAGACCATCGGAAGGAAACCATTGAAGGCGAAAAGTATTGTTTGATAAAACACTATATATGAAAGATTACAATCAACGGCATTATCTTGAACAACAGAACTGGAGAAAAGCACATCCAGAGAGAACTCTTGCTGCGCGGGAACGGTTCAAACTAAAGCATCTGGGTTATTTTCAGAAGAAACAAAAAGAATACAAAAAGAGAATTGACGTATACAATCTCAATTATAATGCGATCAATAAGGAAAAAAGGAAAGCGGAAGCAACAACCCAATATGAACCTTTAGCAGAACGATGTGAAATCTGTGCCGATTCTAGACATTTAGTACATCATCATCCAGACTATTCTTTCCCTCGGTTTTTCGTCACTCTATGTTCTAGTTGCCATAATCATGTTCATCAATTTGAGGCGAAAACATGAAGTTCAACCTCAAAAACAAGCCGACAGTAGAATTCAATCAACCTGAAGAATTTGATAAATGGTTTGAAGGCTTCGAAAAAGAACTCAGAAAGAAACTGTCTACTTACAAGGATATTGCTGATTTTGAAATCTGTCATGTCCTAAAGGAGATTTTGGGAGAGTCTTGAATTGACGCATCCATGTGAGAAACGATGGAAAGAAACCCATCGAGAGATGATTAGGGCGGAAAAGAAAGAGGAATATCAAAGAAACAAAGAGACAATCTTAGCCAAAGTGAAAATCAAATATGAAGAGAACAAAGCCATATTTGCTGCTCGGAATAAAGTGCGATATTTGGAGAAAGCAAAACAATGCGAAATATGTGATTCTGCAGTTCAACTAGAAAGCCATCATCCTGATTATGCTGAACCATTGATCTTTGTTACACTCTGCCGTTTATGCCATTCTGCCATTCATAGACAAAAGGTGATGGGAGAATGAGTGAAGATCAACGTTTTGATGTTGAATCCTTGCGGAAGAGTGTTCAACAAGTCGGCAAACTCTATCCGCGGTTGGTGAATCAGGATGGAAAAGTCTTAGATGGAAACCATAGGGCTGATGTTGATAAGGATTGGGAAGTCAAAGTCATTCCAACTGAGAACCGTTTCAAAGAACTGTTAGTCCGAGCGCATGCACATCATCGTAGACGGGTTCCGCAGGAAGAGACTAGGGCTTTAGTTGAGGAAATGGCTGAGGCTCTAGAAAAAGAGGGAGTTCCCAGAACTGAAATCGCTGCGAAACTTGTTGAAGTCTTGCCTTACAGCGAAGACTACACGCGCTCACTAATCCCTGACATTTACAAGAATCCGTTGAAGGCTCAGGCGGGGCAGATGGGAGGAGGAAAAGCTGCCGCTATATCACGGCAGAAAGCTGCCACTGTATCCGATATCGTTCCCTGTGATCGCTGCCACGTATCCACCTCAGCACCTGTCGAATGGCATAATCACAAACTCTGCGAGTCATGCCACACCAAAGCTGAGGCAGACCCCGATGGATTCAACGGTTACTTTACAGCGGTAAACAAGAAACCTGAATCCCACGTTGTCTTAACCACCGATAGCCCTAGAGCGTTGGACACTTGGGAAGTTCGCAAAGCCCAAATGAGTCCTCAACATTCTAAGGAGGAAGAAAACATTATCAGAGGACTCCGAGCAAAAGGTTACAATGTTGAAACGGACCTTGACATTTGCTTGATGAAAACTACACCTGACTTTAACATTTGTCTTCTAAATGGCAAATGGGTTCGAGGCTACATTGATGGCGTTCAAGTTCATTCTGGAAAACAGTTGGATAGGGATGATGAACTTCGGGGGTTGCTTCGGAAACGGCATCCAGAAGACATAGTGGTTGAAGTTTGGGTGAAAGGCGATTCAGATAAGGAAACAGAAGCAAAACTCGCGGAGATTGAGGAGGCAATGAAATTTTGACATTGAAAGTTCTTGCAAGTCAGAAGGAAGTGGAACGTGTGACTAAAGAAATCTTGTCGATTGTGAAGGTGGAAACTTGACAGTGTATGTTAGGAAAGAAACGTGTTACGTGTGTAATATGCCTGTTGAATGGAATGATCAGTCTAAGCGACTGCGGTGTGGCTGCGGAGTTTTCAAAGCTAGTTTCGTGAATCTCCGAGAGTTCAAACGAGTGATGGAGGCGAAGGTTTCACAATGAAGGTTTATGATGTTGAGTTCTCAGGGATTGACCTATCAAATCACCATGACTACGTTCTAGCAGAAACTTTTTCGAAGGCATATCAGAAAGCTATCAGTTTGCTTGAGTCTTACCGCAAAGAAGTGTCAGATGAAGCTCAGTTAGTCAAGATTGAATTTGAAGAAGAAATTACAGAGGTCAAAGAATGACAAAACTCAAGAGAAAAGACCATAAGACTTTGAGAAAAGTAGCTGACGAATTCATCAATACAGTCAAAGAAGAAGTTGACAGCGCAGTTTTGCTTGGAGATACAGATAGATTAGACCGTTTAGTTACTCAAGTTGACATTGTTCTAGGTTATGAAGTCCTGAAAACTCTACGAGACAAGGGCTTGAGCAAAGACATCACAAAACTATGTGATAAAGCTGGAAGAATTGAAGCTAGGAGAATTTTAGCATGAAAATCTACGATGATGATCCAGTTGTCCCGTATAAGAGTACAAGAATCAAAGCGTTACAAACTCAAAGCGAAATCAATGGCCTTCTTGCTCGTTGGAATATTGTGAAGTATGGTTGGGAATGGGATCTTCCAAACGACAAGGTAGTTCTACATTTCCAATTTACTGAGAAAGTGCGTGAGACAGAAGTTTTTCCAATGGTAGCATTGATTCCTCCGCATATTTGGACTAAAGGCAACCGCAACCGAAAAGAAGTCATTAACTGGGACATTAGTCTGCGGGTTCTTCATTGGCACTTGAAAACCCTATTAGAAATGGTTTACCTGTCAATGAGCGACAAAACCACAGCGTTTCTGCCTCACATGGTCAATAGTGAAGGGATATCGCTGTCTGAAATGTTGATTCCTGTTCTCGATCAAATGGATCAACTTTCAAAATTGAAGGCTTTGGAGGAGAAACCGCTTGATGCGTAAAGCTGTTAGAAACTGGCTCCTGGCAGTTGCACGGCAAGAATCAAACGTGTACGATCAAGCAGAACGATTGGCTCAAGCGTATCCTGAGTTTTATCGGAATGTGCAAATGACAAAGAAGGCATGAAAATGGTTCAGCGTAGGTTTAGAAAGTGTTTGGAACGTCAGGCAAGTCGAAACGTGAATAGGGAGCATTAGAAAACCATGAAAGAAGCCTATGTCAAACTGAAACAAGCATCAAAACGAAGCGGTATGGATATTTGTTGTCCTATTGATGTTGAGAAACATGAAATAACTATCGGGCTTAGTTTGATCGGTTTTGTTCCTGAAGGCAATGAGGTTGTCGGTGAATTTGATGAGGCTACTGATAAGCTGAACCTCTATGGGCAAAAAAGAAAGATCAAGACTGAAAGAGAAGCAAGTCGAACAGTGAACAGGGAGCATTGAACCCTTTGAGTTTTGTCTGTCCAGAATGCGGTTACGTTGAATATAATTGGAGACCAAAAACATGGGACACTACCTGCGGTGATTGGCTTTGCCGAGTCTCAGAACTCGAACAATTCAATCCTCAACTTGCAGAACAGTTGAAGAAAGAACGTGAAGTCACTGATAAGAACTTTGCTTATAAAATCTCAAAGACAGGCGTCTGGGTCATTCGGCGTTGGATTCAGATTTTCAAGGTTCAAGGATGGAAAAACATTCCGGCAGAGAAAGTGATCAAGAACAAACTTGCTCAACATTCTCAACAAATTAAACTGTTGGAGAAGGAGACTTGCCCATGAGCCAAACCGCATTTGATTTCACTTTAAACACTCGCGACCATGACGTACTTCGCACTTTGAAAACATTGTGCAAGTCGGAAGGCAGAAACACTTTCAGCGCAGATGACATTTTCCTTTTGCAACTTGACCGTTTCTTCAGTGACAAACAACATGAAATAGGCTCCTGGTTTGCTAGGTTGCAGCATCATAAGAAGATTGAGGCAGTCGGGTATGTCCGTAGCAAACGGGTTACGAATCATATGAGGCAGGTTCGGGTGTATGCTTTTGTTGAGAAGGAAGGAGGCATCCAAAAATGACTTGCCCGATTGACCTGAAACATCATACTTTCACAAGTTGGATAGGAAACGGAAACTGTCAAGCAATTTGGATTGAAGCGTGTCCTACTTGTCAAGCAACATTTTATGCAGATAAAGAATCTCCGAACCCTAAGAACTTGGAGACTGCAAAACTATTTCAAAAAGATAAGGTGAAATTCCGTGAGTGTTGAATCTTTGCAGAAAGCCCTAGACAAGTTTCCATATAAGGAATTTCATTACGACCCATCAGTGATAAATCCTTGGATTAAGGATTTCACCCGAAAGTTTGCCACATACCGCGCTAGTCTTGAGTTGCCTGTTGATAAACTGTTAGAACCCCTGAACAAAAATGCCCATGAACTTCGATGGTTTTGGACTGAAAAATTCAACGACAAACGTAATTGGAGTACACAGCTTATTCCTGTTGAAACTGTCACCGCCCTTTTGGTTGAGCTTTTCCGTTCAGAGACAGTGTTCAAGGATTTCCCAAAGCCTGACGAGGATAAGTATTTTGATCAATGCTATACAGGAACTCCAGTTTTCAATTCAGAACTTTGGAACTCTGATTTTGAAGAATGGAAAAAGAGGATCTTCAAATGACAAACCCGCAAGAAATCAAGAGACGTACATGGGGAAAAGCAACTCAAAAGTACAAAGAGACACATTTAGACCAAATCAAGCAAAAACAAGCAATCTACATGACCAAATTGAAAACAGATGTGTTGTCTCACTATTCAAACGGTAAACCACGATGCGCGTGTTGTGGAGAAGAGAATGCCGCGTTTCTGACTTTGGATCATATTAATGGAGGAGGCAATCAACATAGGCGGAACCTTGGAGTTCGTACAGGAACACAAACTTACCTTTGGATAAAGCGCAATGCCTATCCTATTGGTTTTCAGGTCTTTTGCTTCAACTGTAACTTTGGGAAGATAACTAATCACAATATTTGCCCACATCTTTCGGAAGTATCTAGCGAAAAGGTCATGGTGTCGCGCAAACAACTAGAAGACAAAATCAAATTAATGGAAAAAGAATGGGCTGAACATTTGAGGAAGGAAGGTGGAAGATGTTACTGCTTGTCAAGTAATGTTTCTTGTCTACCTGAACGAGCAAATGAACTGAAAGAGTTGCTTGCTGGTTTCGTTGGGGTTGAATCTGAAAACAAGAAGAAGGAGACAAAACACAAATGACTCAGGAAATTTGTAAAGCCCGAAACTGTCGCTTATGCTTAGACCGTTTCAAAGAACAGTTTTTTTGGAGTTGTCCGCTTGGAAAAAAGAGGGAGACAAAACACAAATGAAAGAATTAATGTATCGAGCGATTGGGTCAAAACATTGGACTCGCCATTACTCTCGTCCTGACGACCATCCAGATGTCAAAGAATGGGAAGCATGGATAGCGCATTATGGTTCTAAAAGTCCTTACAAAATACGAACTATACCTGATGAGGTTGAGGGGGAAACAGCAAAACCATGACTTACAGTTTTGTTTGCCCAGAATGCCAGCAACCATTCATAACTAGAATTTGGGATCAACAGTTTTGTTCTAAACGATGCTGTGATTTACACCAACGGTTGGCACATAACCGACTGTTGGAAGCGTTAGAGGGAAAGAAGATAGATGTTAAAGAACGATGCTTTTTCAGTTCGCATATTCCTTTGGAAGAAATTCAGAGACTTATGGACTTGAAAAAATGACCGCAATAAATGAGAAACGTAGAAAACTGTTTCATCAAATATTTGAGAAGCAACCGTTAGGCGTTCTTAACACTGAAGAACTTGCCGTGGTTGGAAAAACAAAAGGTGATGCGCGTCCAATAAAGATTCCTAGAGGAACCCTGGTCGCTTTTCTCCGCGAATTGCAACGGGAAGGGTTAGTTAATCATAAAAGTTTCCATTACTGGACAAATAACTATCAGTTTCACATCAACGTGTGGAGCCGAATAAAATGAATGAAGAGAGAAAATTAACAATTGAGGATTTTCAGAAAGCAGTTATCAGTGAAGAACCTGACCGAGCTAAAATCAAATGGAAAAAACGTAAGTGGGCCTTACCCAGAGGAAAGACTACAACACGACCCAAAACTCATAGGCCCAAACTAGAAACCTATTACAAAGTTCTTGAAGATGCTGGTAAAAGTTTGTGTGTGTGTGTGCAATGCGGATCAGACTACCACATAACAGTGCATCATCTTGATGGCAACCCCTACAACAACGAGTTAGACAATCTACAAGTTCTATGTTGGCATTGCCACACTCTTTTACATGATCCTTCTGAACATGGAGTTCACCATGAACTAGAAGGAACTAGGATGGATTCGGAATGAATGAGAACCACAAAACTAATAAACTAGAACAGATTAAAGAAGTAGTTACCAATATCCTAGTTGACAAGAGATTAATTAATAAGTATAGTAAAAAGGATATTGAAAAAGCAATAATGCGTTCTAGAGGGTTTGACAAAAGAACTGTCAACTCTTGGTTCAACGCACTTTGGAATCTGAACTACCTTCTTCAACCTGAACCGAATGTCTATTCACTGAATTTTAGTAAGCTTGTAGAGTTAGAGGTTCCTTTGCCAATTCAGCTTGATCCAAAGCAAGCGAAGTTATCGAGGTTTTGATTTTGGCGAACACACACACACACATTCTTCTGACTAAGCATCTGCACGAAGCAAAAGACTGCAAGAGGAGTTAGAAGTTTCTATGATTGAGGCTTTTATCATGCTTGTCTGGGCAGTCGCATCCGTCACTGTTACGTTTTGGTTGTTGTGGGATGAATTGAAGGAAGCCAAAAAATGAAAAGGGCCAACTTTATAATGGCAAGTGGAGAAGCTTTACCATTCAAAGACAAAGCTTTCGAATGGGCTTTCAGCTTCGACGTTTTAGAACATGTAAATGGTCCTGTCTATTTTGTTCAGGAAATGAAAAGAGTCGCCTATAAAGTGTTGATTGTGACTCCTAATTCCCTACATTTGCCCCATACTCTGATGAGTGTTGTGCGGAAAAGTCAGAAGTATGAGCCTTATTCGGATCATGTTGTTATTTGGAGTAAAGCAGAAATGATAGGTTTGCTTAACAGGGTCGGCTTTAAATCGTATACTTTGAGCTGGACTAATTTTCGGAGGCATAAAGCGCACGGACTGATATTGGCGCACATTGCTGGAACACAATACGCGGGAAGGTTTTATCATCCGAAAGTTGGGCGTGTCTATGACACTATTCGAGGTTTGACGGTTGAAGAAATCCGAGAGAAGCAGAAGGCAAGTGTTGGAGAAATTATAGATGAGTTGTAGTGGTTTGTTGCGTTGTTCGGTTTGCGGTGATGTAACTCCTGATCGTGAGGGAAAGAAGACTTCATTGTGTTATTTTTGTAGTTGCCGTCGGAATGGATTGCGTAGATTGGGTAAGAGGCGGAGGCAGAAACAGTGAGGTTTGCTACTTGGATGGATATGGCTTTGTTCTGCGTGTACGTGGCTTGTGTATTTGTGTTTCTGGTTGTGGTGTTGCCTCAAGCCTTCTACCTGTTTCTGAACGTGAACAGTTTCAATGGTGCGGTAGCCTTCATTTTCACAAGTCTCGGAATAGCTTGGAATGTTAATCAATTACGGAAAATGGTGACAAAACAATGAGTGTTCCTAAACCTTCGGATCAAGCGTATGTGGTAGCTACTGTTGCAGATCGATTGGGCAGTAAAGTCTTGGTGAAGCTTGGCCGTGTTCCTGAAGTGCAAATGTTCAAGAAATGGGTGTTGTTTAAGCCTCACGGTGTCATGGTGACTGATCGGAGAAGACAGTTGCATACTTACAAACGGAGGTGAATATGAATGGAAAGTGTGTTTGAAACCAGTCTAGTAGAGTTGGATAAGATTAAGCCTAGTTTCTTTCAGACCAGAACAGAAACCTATGATGAAGAACTTGGAGACTTAGTGGAAAGCATTCGTAAATATGGTGTTCTTCAAGCTATTGGCCTTAGACCTATTTCAGGTGGGTATGAAGTATTTGCGGGTGATCGAAGGGTACGAGCTGCAAGGTTGGCAGGATTGAAAGTGATTCCAGCAACGATTCGTGAGTTAAGTGATGAAGACGCTTTGATATTGCAGGCTACGGAGAATTTGTTGCGACAAGGACTTAGTGATGCAGAGAAAAAACGGATTGTCGGAGAACTGGCTAAACGATGCCATTTTTCTGTTTTGGAAATTACTGATCGGTTGAAGAAAAGTGAAAGTTGGGTTCGCTTGTACTATCCTGATGAATGTAAAGATAAAGAACTGTCTGCATGGGGTAAGATGGGCGGTAGACCTGAATCAAACAACATGGCTTTAATTATTAAAGCCACATGCGAATACTGTTCTGTTAGCACTTCTGAACCTAAAGAATGGGAAAACCACAAACTATGCCCACTTCACTATAGCCAAGCTTTAGAAGATCCTGCACGATTCAAACGGTTCTTTGGGTTTACACAGCAACAACCCGTAATCGGTGAGCATGTCAAATCTGAACCGTTAGACAGTTGGGAACATCGTAAAGCGCAGATGAGTCCTGAACATTCAGAGATGGAGCAAACGATTATGCAACTGCTGTTGGACAAAGGAGTTAAACCGATTTTGACGAACCAGAAATACTGTTTGTTGAGTACAACGCCAGACTTTGTGTTTCCAAGCCACAACATAGCTGTCTACCTTGATGGAAAGTTTTGTCATGAAGGCAAACAAAGTGACCGTGACGAAGAACTCCGCGAAATGTTGCAGAAGCGTCATGGAATGCGAATCTTAAGCATCCCGTACAGCAGTAAGAGCCAGAAAGAAATTGATAGGATTCTCAATGAAATTGTGAAAGAGGTGAAAAAAGAATGAGAATACCAGAAATCCTTAAAGCAGAACTTTACTGCGTGGCAATGCCATTAGGATTACACTTTCTCTTGCTTTGGATAGGGATTCCTTTCCCTATACCAGGGATCCTTCAAGGAGTTCTCTCACTTCAATTACTGATGCTGTGGCACGCATGGCATAAGACACCTAGTAGGAGCAAAATCATAGAGGTTGAGAAGTGATGCCTGTCATTTACCTGTGCAAAATGAAAACTGTTGAAGGAACAGTTCATGCTTTCGAGTTTCAACGCAACGATCCTGACACTTGCAAGATTCCAGGTTGTCAGAAACGGCTCTCGCCTAGCAACAAGTCTGGATTCTGCGTAAGTCACAACCATCAAAAAGTGGGGAGGATTGCTTGCCGAGTCTCATGCTAAAACTCTCTCTTTCCTCATTATTTCATATTCGTCTAACCAGAAACCAATGCAGACCATGAAGGGTGCTAAAGCGCACAGTCCGAAGAAGGGTGCGTTTGGGACGCTTGAGGTTGCTATTGTGAATCCGAAGTATCCGAAGATTACGGTGATGATGAAGGCTACAACTTGCTTGATTTTTCTGTTCAATCAATCACCTCCTATTCTATCATGTTCTCCCATTTACCCATCAATAATTCAGTGTATTCTTGCTGAAACTCAGAGTCAATGAAGTGTAGATACTCGCAGATTTCTCCCTTATGGATGATGTGTTTGTAGCCTAAAGCGTCTTTCATACTATACGTTTCTAGGTTAGGAATTTTATCATCTATTTCATAAGCAATTACAATGTCGGCGTAATCTGGTCGGTGCATGTATCTGTATCGAGATGAAAAGCATTCTAATTCAACTCTGAGCCAAATGTTATTTTTAGAGCATAGAAAGTCTGGCCAACCTGAGAAGTTTAGTTGCGCTTTGATGGTATTGTATTCTTTAGTACGTTCTTCTAATGCGGATGTGAAGTCAAAGATAGAATAGTTCTGTTTGAACCAGTTGGAGAGACTCCGTTCTGACCAATCATGTTCCTCTACAATATAGACTTGTTTTGAATCCCTTAGAATCCGTAGTCTGTCAAGGTATTTGGAGAGATCCATCTTGCGAACTATCTGATGTGATATGCCTGGTAACTGGCCTTGACAGCGTGGAAGTGTCTCAGACATTAGACTCGCTTCCTGAGCAGTTTGGGAAAGTAAGGTCGCCATGCAGCTTCTCCATAGCGATCTATACTTGAACCTATTCCACCGATCATAGAGCGCAAGGTCCATCCGCCATAACTACTTCTCTCCTCCGCTGACAATCCGTAGAAGTCACGGAGTTCTACATTTCGTAAGTGTCTTAATCCATGATTTCTAAAAGGTTTAATGTGTTCTGGAACGCTGATTTTTTCTGTCTTGTTTGTTGTGGGATTAATAACGGGTTGCCCATGTTCTTTGCGAACTCGTTTGTAGGGAAAGATTTTGTATTCGAGTCCAGCAAAAACAGTGCGGACAGTATTATACATTTCTTGTCTAGTAAAAGGAAACAAATCTTTGCCTTTACGTTCCTGAAAATAATCTACAATCTCCTGTGTCCACGGTTCGTATTCTGCTTGGATAGGTAGACCTACTTGACGTTGCCATTTTTGCCGTTTCTCAGTGCTGACAGTGAAGACTGCTACAGGTTCTCTAATTTTGCCCAGACTCTGTAAATCGCTTTCTTGACCTTGCATAACGCGAGCTAATACCAGAGTTTGAAATTCTTTCGGGTTGTTTAGATCTGGTGTATAATTGGTTAGTTTAACAGACAGTTCATTCCCTGTTGGGTGTGCTGTCAAGTCTGTTGGATACTTCAGACAGATAATCTCGCCGATACGAGCGCACATCAAGAAGGTTGTCTTATAGCAAACTTGGATACTGTGATCAGAAATTTGTTCTATGCGTCTTCGAACATCTTCTACTAATGGCAAACTCATAGCGATCTATCTTCTATATTAAGCATTCAAATATTTAAGCTTTTACATTTTAGTCGAAATGACAAACGATGTTGACTTGTCGGTAGGTAAAACAAAGTATTATGGAAAGGAGTGTTTTTTCTATGTATAAATATAAGGAATAAGAAGTGATGATCTCACGCGGTTACGGCTACTTTGACATTTTGCATGTGAATACTCTTACCTAACTCTTCAGGTAGGTGTATGACGTAGCGACCTCCAACCTTGACGACTCTTGTGTTGATACAGGCTAACTGTTCTTTGATTGCGTCATCGTCTTGGAACTCTCGCGCTTTGATGTAGAGGTCGAGATCAGCTTTCAATGCTGGGTAGAGTTTGACCTTTTCTTTGACACGCCACATGTCATAACGTTCTTGGTTGATCTGTGACAGTGGAGGGAAAGGGCATGTTTGATCTAGTTCTTCCATGTACTCTAGGCGTGACAAGTCTACAAGTGGTTTCTTGAAGTTCTTCCGATACATGATTTTATGCACTTCATACAGTCCTCTTTCGCTGACTATGACTTCAAAGTTGACAAGCTTCCGGAGAGGGCTACTGATTTGATTTATGTTTGGTGTTGTGAAGATGAGGCAGGCTACTTCTGGTCTTTCAGTTGAGAGGAAGTTTGCAAGTCTTCGGATTGCTTTAGGTACGCCTTGTTCGGCTGGAGCTGTTGCTTGCACATCATCCCAGACTACACAGTTTTTGCGTGGGCTTCCAGGTTCTAATAGTTTGACGAGTTCTAGTGGATTGTAGACTGTGCTTTTGAAAACTTTTTCCCAAGTTGCTTGATCGTTATAGGTTGGATCTCCACCTTGCAGGAGATAGTTGAGTTCAAGACCTAGAGTGGTTTTGCCTAGTCCGAAGGGTAGGTTTGATGTGGGTCGTTTGGCTTGAGTATAGCTTGTTATGGCCATTGTGATTAGGTAGTTGTTGTTAATGGCTTCACACATGTATGTTCCGAAATCTTTCTTTTCCGCTGGCATTTTATTCCTTCTTTTGTGCTGCTGCCCTCAACTTGTCGCTTAGACTTTGCATACTTGTAGAGACTGTGGGTGGCGTGAATTTTGCCATGTCAAAGTAATGATGCTTATGCCAACAGTTGTAGATGTTGCTTCGGTTGTCCCATCTTGCTTGTTCTTCTTGTGTAAGTTGGACTGATTCGCGGAGCCACTTGATTTCGTCAGCGAGTTCTTCTTTGATTTCTTGTTCAAAACATGCGAGCACGTACAACATTGATTTGTCGGCTTCGCGTTCTCCACTTTGACCGCGACTTGATAGAAGCGTGTGGTCTGTTAGCATTCCAGTGGTGGTTATGAAGTATAGGAATGGATGGTTGAATGGTTGACGATCACTTGATCTGTGACTCATGTTTTTCTACCGCTTAGTAGTGGATGTTTTGATAAATTATCTATGGCTTGTGATGCTTCTTTGAAGAAACCATCTGCTATTAGATGGAAAGGGTGATCGGTGTTTAAGCGATATTCATTTCCATTTTTTATGACTACGCCCATGTCGACCCATTTCTTCAATGTCTGACGAACTTGACCAATAGGGATGTTACTTCGTTCACTAAGAGTCTCGGTTGAAACTGCGTTTTCACGGTCAAAGAAATCGAGAATTGGAAGAACTTCATAAAAGATTTTTTCTTCTTCAAGTCTCTTTTCTACTAATGATTTTATATCATTGAGATATGATTTTGTCAAGGTCTGCATTTGTTTTGTTTGTGCGCTAATTTCCTTCAGATCTTCTAGTTCTTGCGCTATGGTGTTAGCTACGAGCGAAAGCCGAGTTTGGTAGGTTGAACATATCTCAATAACAATCTCCCTAACTCTATTCTCCGACCAGATCATGTTTTTCACTTTGATTTACATTGTTGAGTCATAGACCATAAGAAAGTCTATGAAAGAAGAAAGCCTAGGGTTTAATGTCGCTAAGTAATTATGGAAAAATGTCTCTCTGATTCTACTTCTTCTTTGGTCTGTGAACTGGAATATAGCCACCATGTACTTTTCTCGGTACTTGGCCTGCTTCTAATCTGCCATTCTTGACGCATTTTTCTATAAATGCTGCGCTGGCAAAAATTCTGGTTCCAGCCTTATTGAATTTCATTTTTCCCATTACATCACCTACCTCTTTCCCTTACGCTTCTTGGATGGTGGATTCATCCCGAATAAGTCTCCGAGATTGTTTTGCATTTGCTGTCCAATGTCGCCTACTTGTCCCATGCCTTTACCAATCGTGCCTAGCGTTGCTTTGATGCCGTGAGTGCCTTGTTGTGTGCGTCCTGCTTGCTTGCCTCTGCGATGAGCTGCTTGTACTCGCGCTTTATTGTAGCTTGACTGGTATGCTTCTTTTTCTTTTTTCCGTTGTTCTAATGCTTCTGGGCTGGGTGGTGTGCGTTTGAAGCGGTCGCGCAACTTCATTTCTTTTTCTTCCCTTTCGCATGGTCTGACGCTATTTTTGTTGCCGTTTTCTTGCTTGCCCAAGGATGCTCTTTCAATTCTTTTTTGATGGAAGTTTTAGAAACTTTCTTGGAAGCCATGACTGTATTAGAGTTGTCTTTTGTGCTTAACGATTATCGTAGCTTCAAAATCATTAAGCACGTTTACCGCCACATAGTATGTAGAAGTGGTTTGGTTAAGCGTGATTTTGCCAGTAAAGTTTGCAGTCTCCTAGTTGACGGAGGCATAGGTAAGGGCAAGAGTTTGAATCAGTATCAGGTTTACAAGTATCGTTATGATGTGTTGAGGAAGCGGAATCCGAAAGCGATTTTCACGTTGGAGAGGCAGTTGCGGACTACGTTGGAAGATGCTC
>Ga0315293_10000851_pt1 | contig 28965 bp, 38 predicted proteins | sample YL17G13_20_MG_FD_203071 | JGI IMG/M metagenome (GOLD analysis project Ga0315293, IMG submission 203071) | Sediment microbial communities from Yellowstone Lake, YNP, Wyoming, USA - YL17G13_20 | ecosystem: Environmental > Aquatic > Freshwater > Lake > Sediment | place: USA: Wyoming | collected... | reverse complement strand
GGTGCATAACCGCGAGAAAACATCATTGAATTGCATTATTTCATGCTCAGGTCTGTTATTTTTATTGTACCATTCTGAGAGCCTTTCGAGGGCGAGATTCTCCAAGGTTAGTGGATGACTATATTTCTCCTGCTTACCTCCATCCCTCTTCGCGCCCCTGGCTTTGTCAGATTTGAGAGCTGGTGGTAGATTTTTCACTCCAACTTCTTTGGGCACTTGTCTCGAGGCATTCTCCCTGGGTTCAGGCTTTTCTTTCAGATCATTTATCTTTTTCACAACTGAGAGAAAATCGTACAGAACATGGGATACTCCATTCCTTTCTCTTTCGTCAGCAAACTCATTTTTCATATATTTCTTTACCTGATCCATTCGGATATTTGTCAGGGCTCTGACACCATGGTCGAATGCCTCTTTGCTCAGGAAATATCTGTTGCCTTCGAAAACCAGTATCTTATCTTCTACTAGATGAGCGAGAAGCAGCCTTGTATTGAGTTCATTTTCACCGAGAATATAGAGCATTTGTTCAGGCCTTAGGCCATCTTTATAGGAATTGATATCACGGAAAGCCATGGCTTCTATTAAGGTTGTGTGATGCCAAAAGTTGCTTTCCTGAGCCTGAAACATAATCAAATTATAGAAGTTAAAGATTAATCCTAATAATTGAGACCCATCGCTTAGCCACCTGTTTTCAGACAACTAAACTTATAAGGGTCGGTGCTATATTTTCATAGGTGCTAATATGGGAGAAAGGTATTCAGCAAAGGTTTGTAAGAATGGTCATATCATAACAGATTATTTTGACTCGCCACATTCAGAAAAAGATATTTCTAAATTCTGTGAACGGTGCGGTGCATCAGTTATAACAGAATGCGAATCCTGCAAAGCAATGATACCCGGTGCTCATAAGGGGGTCGCATGGTTGGGCCCGAAATCACCACCAAATTTCTGTAATATGTGCGGCAAAGCATATCCTTGGACCGATAAGAAAATAGAAAGAATGTCAGAATTTATTAAAAAATCTGGTATTGAATCAGATCAATTGGAAGACCTAGAAAGCGATTTGAAGAAATTAAAGAACAGCCAACTCGATGAAGATGAACAGAAACGTCTTATTAGTAAAATGAAAGCTGCCGGCAGGGGGATATGGGATTTTGTCAAACCAATAATAAGTGACTTGATAACAGAGACTGTAAAGAAACATGCTGGCTTGTAATGCTTTACATCAACCCGCCCTCCTCGAAGCGCTTCTTCATCATGGAGATCGTGGCCTCGCTGGCGCCCAGGTCTTTGGCTATTAACTTGTTCTTGACACCATCGCGCATCATGAAATAGGCCTTCTTTTCGCGCTCTGATAGGGACATGATCTTGCGGCCGCGCTCCTTATCCACCTTGCCCAACGCATCAAGTTGCTGCCTGAGGCTGACGTTCTCCTGCGCCAATTGGTCCATCTTCTGCACCACTGCTGCGATAGATTGCTGCATCTCATCGGTCTTCTGCTTCTGCTCATAGCGCAGGCAGGCGATATTCAATAAGATACCTATGACAAACTCGTAGTGCGCTGGGTCAAGGGAGTACGACTGCTTTCCTAATATCTTTTCCAGTTCCTGCCAGAATATATCAGAAGTTTGATACCCTGCTAGTATCTGGCTCCTCTCTCCTGCTATGTCCAGTTCCTTTTTCATATATCGCACCTCCAAATCCATCGAAAAACTTCAGCCATTCTTCACAAAAATTAAGCGGAAATTCAGTAGCGCTCTTCTGAAAACATTATCATCACATTGGGGTTTTCATGATACGGGGCTGAAAACATCATTTTTCCCGCCCTTGTCAGCATGAAAAAATTTATCATAAAATTCAGTGAAAAATTCATGAAAATCAACCGTTGATTTGCAGCTTCCTAAGTGCCTCCATGATCTCCGGGTCTCCACTAGTCAGCGCCTGCGAAACGTACTGCTCAACCATCTGGCTCAGTTGTTTCTTGGTTATTACCGAAGGCGCAGCCTCATTTGCGAACTTTTGCATGCTCGCTGCCTTTGCTGAGCTGGGTGTTCCGCACCGACCACAGAATTGCAAATTGTCCAATATTGAGAAGCACCGACTACAGGTTCTTATCTCTGGAGCTTCGTGTTCGCTTATTGGCAGGTTGTACTTCTTCCTGTAGGCATTATCCTTGTCTTTTTGCTGGATTGAAATGTAGCACTCAAGCAGCGCTTTGCTGCCCTTTGACCAGGAGCCGCGGCTTTCTATGTAGGAGATACCTACGCCGTCAACTAGGTCGTGGGAGGCCTTCGATCGCCTTAGCATGTGAAGTATGTTTTTTTCGCCGCTCCTGATTCCTTCTCTTTTGATGGCATTTGTGAACACCTTCTTGATCGTGCCGTAGCACACCGGTTCTATGTACCTCCTACCGTTGCCATCGACCTTGCACACTGGCCAGAGCGGCGCGCTCTTGTCATTTGGTGTGGGATGACTGCGCAGCCAGGCAGAGAAGTGCGGGACGGACTCATAGAGCGTTTCCCAGTGGCTGTTTTTCGTCTTGTCAGCTTCTACGAGAATCTGGATATCTCCGGCCCCTGTGCAGCGCACGTGGCAAAGCTGCCTTGAAAGGAGCTCACCCACGCGGCAACAAAGATCGTACAAGCAGGAGAAAAAGGCCTTGTCCCGCGCACCATTCATGCCATTGATCAGCTTTGATATCTCTTCCTTTGTGTAGATCTCAGGTTCCTTTCTGCTCTTCGGGACGCTTGTGAAAACGCGCCTTATCATGGGCGGCTTGTCGCCGCGGTATTGGTCAAAGTAAAGCCACCTCCAGAACTTGCATATTGCCTTGCGTAGATCCATCAAAGTTAGCTCAGAAAAGTTTCTTCCCTTCACGGTTTTCATGTCCTGCATCCTGGCCAGCAGGCTCATGACATCCTTTTCATCCATCTCTTTGAACGGCTTCTCAGACAGTGTGCCTATCTTCCTGAGCATGTAGTAGTATTTGACTATCCGGCCTTCGCCGATCTTAGGATCAACCTTGCAGAAATCGATAAACTCCTGGACAAGCTGCTTGTTTTCAGGAAGCATCTTTGTGGTCTCGAATAATTCTTCCTGCTCCTTCAGCTTCTGGCCATACTGATGAACATCAATTCGTCTGGGTTCCATGCTCCTCCCTCCGGCGCATCATTTATATACCAGGTCTTTAGCAGACCTGTCGTCGGAGAGACGAACCCTTTTTCCCGATGCTCCGTCCGGGATTTGAACCCGGGTCACGGCCTTACCACCCGCGGGAACCAAGGTTCCCCCAGTTCAGGTTCTCTCCTGACCCCTCCTATTAAGAAGGTGATCTGGTAGTATCCTGATTATCATTGTTATCATAGTGTTTATGCACTCAAACCTTTCGTTATTGGGACGAAAGGGCCGCATCCTTGACCGGATTGTCTGGCTTTGGATTTTTAGGTCCATTGCCTTGGGTTTTCTTTGAACCCAGGGGCCTTTCTTTTTTGGAAAGAAAGGGGCCTCTAGACTAACGGAGCTTTCTTCGAAATCCCCGAATTTCGTAAACCTGCGGTTTCCAAAATAACGGAGCAATGTCTAATCTATAATAATAGTTAGTTATTTAAAAAAGAAAATGTTCACATTTTTCCCAGACGCAACATTTCATTTTTTGCACTAATTTTCAATTTTTGTACCACAACCCTTAATATATCCCGCGCTGAAGTTTTATTGTGGTCATATGAGATGTATTGTTTGTGGTGTACAAACACATTTCGTGAAGAAGCTCGGTGGGGTTGGCGCGGCTTTCTGCAAAGAGCATCTGTGATGGCTTGAAAAAGAACGCCGGCCGGCCCTCCAGCTGAATTATAGTGAGGTGGGGTTACGGGAACGAAAAGTATTCACTACTGTGGTGACGGTTTCAGGGGGAGAATCATAAGGGCGAAAAGCATAGTGTTCTGTGACCTGTGCGGCCATGAATTCCGCAAGTAGTTCGGTCGCTTTTTAAATTTTCAGAGACAAACATTTTAGTGATTGTATATGAAAAATGCCCATATCGTACTGCTGGTTTATTCTCTTGTCATACTGCTGTCCGTTTTATATTTCGGTTTCATGCAGCACTTTGGCTTCAGAGGCATGGCATTCGAGATAGGCGGTCGCGACCGCATATTCAGCTTCTTCGATTTTCTGATATTGTTCGTGACTGCGCTCTCCATCTTCCTGCTCGTGCTATCGCTGGAGGCGTTTAGACGAACCAATGACACCAGGCTCCTTATACTCTCATTCGCATTCTTCTTTTTCAGCCTCGTGGAATTTCTATCGGTACTCGAGAATTTCTTCCCAAGGGAGTTCATATACATAAACAACGCGAGCAAGGTGCTAGAGCTGCTCGTGCTGCTCTCCTTCGTGATGCTGATATATTCTGCCTACAAAGGCGGCAAAAACCGTGGCATGAAAACACGGAAAAGGACATCAAGACAATAAATAACTAGAATGATTATGTTCGATGAAGAAAAAGGCTACCTAGAACTGGAAACGAGAAAGAAGATATACGACTCCGTAAGAAAATCGCCGGGTATACACTTTCGCGAGCTCCAGAGAAGGACAAAGCTCGCGACCGGTTCCATCGAATATCACCTGCATTTTCTCCATCGGCACGGCCTCATCCGCACAGAAAAGAGAGGCGGATTCGTGCGCTACTATCCAACTGACAAAGCGTTCACCGAACAGGAAAAAGAGCTACTCAACTTGCTCAGGCAGGAGCACATACGCCATATTTTGGTCTACCTGATCGGAGAGAAGAAAAGGGCGAATGCATCCAAAATCGCTGAAGCGCTGAATATATCGCCTTCAAGCCTTTCATGGTATCTTAACCTGCTCATGAAAAAAAATATCATATCTGTGAAGAAAAAAGGCCGCTTTCGCTTCTACTCCGTGGTCGATAAAGAAAATATTGTCCTTGCACTCATCGCATACAAATCAAGCTTCTTTGACAAAATAGTCGATAGCTTCATCGAATCCTGGGAAGAATGAATAATCATATTCTTTTCCTGATAAGGGCCCTTCTCAGTTTATCAGACCTTTCCCTTAGCTTTTTCCTTTGTTGCCCTATGATTTCTTTCTGTTTTTGTGCAAGCCTTTCCAGTTCCTTCTCATGCTTCTTGCTGATTTCGTTTGTTTTCACCAATAGCCATGCGATGAACACCACAATGACCGTGACCATCATGGCTGCAATGAATTTGTATGAGAGCGTATCGCTTGGCGGGACAATGGTCTCTATGGCCGACCTTATCGCATCATTCCAGAACAGCCCAACCACAAGGGCCAGGGCTGTTATGACCGCGGTAAGCATCATCCCCCGAACGTCCATTCTTTTTGCATATTCTTCCAATCCTGCCATAAAAATCACTTCACTTCTATATTTTCTCTTCCTTAAAAACCTTTGCATGGGCCAGGTAGGAATCGAACCTACTATATCCGCCTTACCTAGGTCTCCGTGTAAGGGTTCCGCATCAAACACCCGAATGACGATGCGAAGCATCGTATTGCGGTTTCGGCGTCATACCGGTAGACCACTGGCCCATATCTTAACGAGTCGGATTGCATAGTATGCCGACGAGCAAATTTTTCAAATCATGGATTCCTGCTCCATCTCTCGACATGCTTTCCCTCGAGCATCTTATCAAGCATTATTAATTCTTCCTGAAGACCTTCTATCATATCATAGTCTTTTGCTTCTTCCAAGGTTACCCACGCATAGTCTGTCATATCCTCTTCTAAAACAATCTCTCCGCCATCATAATCAGCAACAAAGCTTACCGTAACCACTGGAATGTTGTCAGGCCTTATGAACACCAAGCTCGTAACATACCTTATGTTTTTAATTTTTAAACCTGATTCCTCCATTACCTCTCTTTTGACCAAGTCTTCGAGAATATTGTACCACTGTTGCTGCGATGTGGAAGGCGGTCTGTTTTCGTAATCCGCCCTCTCAAGCTTTCCCCCTGGAAATGTCCATTTGCCGGGGAATGCCTTTTCATGAATCGATCTCTTTAGTATCAAAAATTTCCCGTCCTTCATCACAATCGCAGTTGCGGTAACGTAATGAAATTTGTCATTCATGCGCTCTCCTCCAACTCTCAACTGGATTTCCCTTCATATAACTATCAGCCATCACGAGCTCCTCGTATATGCCATCAATCAGGTCATACTTCCTTGCTTCCTCCAGAGTCACCCATGCATACTCTGTCAAATCAGGGCATAGCCTGACAGCACCGGCATCGCTTTCTGTGAAAAAGCTAACGACAACGTATGGAGAACCATCGGGACTGAAAAATGAAAGGCTTGTGAGATATCTTATGTTCTTTATAACAAGACCTGATTCCTCCATTACCTCTCTTCTCAGCAAATCCTCGAGCACGTTGTACCATGCATTATATGTGTCAAGAGGTCTTTTTTCATAGTCGCTGGTCTCAAGCTTCCCGCCGGGAGTGGTCCACTTGCCCGGCGACACCTTTTCTCTTGGAGACCTTTTGGCAATTAAAAATTTTCCATTCCTGACAATAATCGCCCTGGCGCAGACATAATGCAGTTTGTCTGAGCTCATGGTCTCACCTCAATTCCAACAGCGCGCAAAGTCCGGTCTAGGTCAGGCACAAATTGGTAATCATAGATGTCCTGCGGGACAATCCACACATATTCGGTGTGCTCCCAGTCTATCGTCACCTTGTTTGTCTCAACATCAAAGAGGTATGGATGCACCAGAAATTCTGTGCCAATGTTCTTGTCCCTCACGGCAAAAGGCTCTCCCCTCTTTATCATCCGCAGCTGCTCGCGTTTCAATCCCGTTTCTTCTTCAATCTCCATGATAGCTCGCTCATCTACAGCATCATCTTTCTCAACATGACCAGCAACCCCTTCCCACAACCCCTGGTGATACCTGACTTTGTCGCTCCTCTTCAATATCAGTATCTTGCCATAGCACCTCAGAATTGATGTTACTGTTTTTTTCATGCACACTACCAGCCAAATTCGCTGAAGAAAATATTCTTCTGAAAATTATCAAATGCCTGTCTCACGTATGGTATCACATTTGCAGGAAGGCTGTCGACAGATGCCCAGCGCATCTCGTCGCACTTATCAGGCTCCATGCTTCTTATCTCTCCGTTCCACCTATCACACACGAAAAAGAAATCTATGCGCTCCTCTTCCCCCTTCTTCCTGTGCATCACATGGACGACTCGAAGTTCATCGCGGTCGATAGAAATGCCGGCCTCCTCCTTTGCTTCTCTCATCATGGTATCCGTAATGGTTTCGTCTCCATCCACATGGCCGGCAATAACGCTGTAGTTGCCATCCTCGTACCCGGTGTTGAAGCGCCTCAGCAACAGAACCTTTCCATCTCTCATCAAAAACAGATGGACAGCACAAATGAGCCTGAAATATTTTCCCATTTACCACACACCACATATCATAACGAGCGCGATAATTTTTGACCGCGCGAACTAATTACAAAAGCGCTGGAAGACCACCCGCGAAACCTACGGTTTCCCAGTTCAGGTTCTTTCCTGACCTTCCCTCAGCGTTCTACGAACGCATTATAAAAGCGCTGGGAGTGGGATGTTCCACAAATCCCCCTCATAGATTTACGTTTTCTTTGGGGCATACAAAGACCTTTCTTTTTGAAAAGAAAGGGATTTGTTTTTGAACCCACAAGGGCTTTAGGCCCACTAGCTATCCGTTTTTACGTGCACGCTTTTTCTTGGAGCAAACACGAAACTAGCATCGGTTCGAAGAACCGATAACATTATATCATTCATTGTGTTTGCGATTTCTCAACGAAAAGGGTGCTTAGCAGGCATGCGCGTAAAATAACTGCGCCTTTATCATAACGAGACGGCGAATTTGTATCATAAGCCGTCGAGCAATTATGAAGCGCAGCAATTTACTTAGCGCCGATTGGCTGGACGTTGTGAAGCAACGTCATGCACTGACCAGGTTTGGCTATCCCAGCATATTAATATAACGAGCAGACGAATTTTTAAAATAACGAATCAGCTAATTTTTATTATAAGCTGATGAGCAATTTGTAAGGGTCTGCGAGCAATTGACTAATACTAAATTTAGAAGATGTTTAAAGGTTACAATTTCTCAATGTTTCGCACCAGCTTGTCCATCGCCGGGTCGGACAGCCTTCCCTTTGAAGCGTAGATGTACAGTCCTGTTACAACGATGTTCCGCACCACCGAAGAGAGCAACAGGATAATTATAATATAGATAAATGTCGCTATCCCGACTATCAGGACAGCTGCCACCCCCAGGCCAAGGAACACTGTTATCAGAAGCGGCACGAGCCCGACGAGGAAAAGCAGAAAGAATATAATGCCTGTTCCCAGCACCGCGATGAGCGATTCGCCCCATGATTTTTTCACCAGCTCTATCGAGCGTTTTATCGAAGAAAACACTCCTTTGTCCTCGAACAGCAGCACGGGCAGCGTGAAAAATGTTGCTATGCCCCACGCCAGACCTATTATGAAGCGTATTATCCTTCCAAACCTTATTTTCTCGATTATCTGAAGCAGGATGCCGATGGTCGCGGACAGCAGCGCCCAGAGGAAAATCTTATGAACCTTCTTCGAGGTATTACCGAGTGCGTTTGCGAATGTTGCATCCCGGCCGCTGAAGCGCATTGCAGCCGACTCCATCACAGCCGCGTTGAAGAACTTCGAGATGAACGTTGCAAGCAGATAGAAAACAAAGAACATGACATATATCAGGATATTGACCGCTCCGAAATAAGCGAACCCGCCAGAAGCAAATCCAAAAAAGAATGAGAAGAAAAACAGCATCAGGAAGCCTACAAACAACCCTATTATCAGAAATGCCGATATCAGTGGAAAAAGCAGGAGCTGCTTCTCATTGCCAAGCAGCAAAAAACTGGCCTTTGTGAGCGCCCACCCGCGCGATATCCGGCCCATGAAGAAATAATTCGCTCCTTCGATACTTAAAGACGACCAATAAAAAACCCAAAAAGATATAAACTTAAGAGCATCTATAATACATAAGTCCCTTATTATGAGTTACGAGTGCAAGCCGATGCGAAGCATCGGCAAGCGGCTTCAACTCAGAGGGAAATGAGTATGACGTAGAGAGAAACCGTAGGTGTCCTCTCTCGTATCGGAGGTCATATTATGCCAATCAGCACAAAAAGCTTTTCTGAAATGGTAAAGAAGGATGTGTTCACTGCAAAAGGCGTCTACTGCGGCAAAATCACAGACGTCGGGCTGGATATGGAGAAATACCGTGTGAAATCTGTTGTTATAGATGCGGTACGCGGCTCGTTTCTGGCTCAGATGGTCGGTGACAAGCGCGGGGTCATCGTGCCATTCACCATGGTCCAGAGCATAGGCGACATTGTTATTATAAAGCATATCTCGCCTACATCCGTGGAAACAGAAGAAGTGGAAGCAGCTGCAGCACAGATGCCAAAGAAGCAGTAGCTCTGTTTTCTTATTTTTTCAATTCCATTTTAGGCTTTATTCTATTTTTTAAAGATTCCTGCGATTTTTATCAAATGGAAGAATCAAGAGTTAGAGAAATGTATCACGAATGCGAACGATACAGTGAAGGTAGTACATGCAACAAAAGAAAGGTTGGCGCTGCGCTGATTCTGCCAGATGATTCTATATACTACGCCACCAACGGCAGTGTAGAAGACCCGTGCACCAGAAAGGGCCCGGATTACTGCATTCGCGAACAGGGCCCAGGACCTATTGAGTATTTCACCTGCCAATCGCCTTGCGCAGAAGGTGCAGCCATGCTAAAAGCCCTTGGTGATAGTAAACCACCAACAGGCGGCATAATTGTTACGACCTATTTTCCATGTGAACGCTGCACCGCCTTGATAATCGATAGTGGCATATCAGAATTGTATTTCGGTGGCTTCAAAAATAACGAATCGCGACCAAGAGAATGGCAGTATCAGGTATGGATGACGGAAAATGGCGTTTCAGTAAACCAATTACTCGATGATGGAATTCACCATTATGATAACCGGGGCGTGTCTTGGACATTCAGACAATTGGCAATAAGAACCACAGGAGTTGCATTTGTGGGAAGTCTGACAAAAGATGCACAATTATTAGATAGACTACATGCATCTCTTCGAAAACCTGAATGACTTCGATTGCAATTCTTCCTCAGAAACAACCTTTATGCTATTTTTCTTCAATAGCATGGTGGTGACTCCGTCGCCTTTTATAACGCGGCCGGAAAACATGCCGTCATAGATTTGACCGCACCCACAGGAAGGGCTCCTCTGCTTCATGACGGCTTCCTTGATGCCAAGCAATTTTGCAATTCTTAGCGTTTCCTTTGCGCCTGCCTCGAAATTCTTGGTTACATCCCTTCCTGACTTCATAACCACTTGCTTGTCCCTCAACTCAGACCACTCTCTTGGTGTTGGCAAACCACCCAATTGCTCAGGGCAGACTGGAATTAATGCTTCCTTCTTGGCCAGTTTCAGAACCTTCTTATTCGGCATGCTCTTTCCATCATAGCGACATTTTATTCCCAATAAGCACGCGCTGCAGAGTTTCATGATAAACATTGATATTTTAAGTTTTTATGCTATTTTTTGTTATGCGATATAACACTGAAGCTAAATCACCCGCAACATCAAAATGCTTTGAACGTATTGTTGGATATGAAAAATATCTAGAAACCGCTGTTGCCCAGGCTGTTTTTCTGCGCAAATACCCTGGCAGGTTTTTCAATGCTGTGGAAGACAGGTTCTTGCCCAAGATCATAGCAGATATTGGGTATATCTTGGGGGAAGGCTGGGCAGGGGAGATATCTGGAGATGATTTTTTTCACCTTCATATCTGCGGAAACCCGCTAACATGCATATCCAGAACAGGCGAAAATGTAGAAGAAGACATGAACAGATTGTTGGCGCCTGATAGACTTAGGTTCTTATATCATACGTTAGAATACGTGCCTGTTTCTGAACCAGGCTTCATGAATAGAAACGTTTTGTCAGATTCACGCAACAGACCATATGTCATACGCCCTACTAATTTTGAGCTTGAAAAAACTGGTTGGAATTCGTACACAGTAAATGCATGTGATTTGCATATGCTGTACTATGCACAAATTGATTTTTGGGAATCTGGGTGCGGTGAGTACATGCTTGCAGATGGAACAAAAATAGACTTAAGTGGCGATCTTGGCATAACAAATTCGCTACTCTTTTTTAGAAAAGAGGGTTGAATTACCAAAGAACCGGTTCGGTTTTATTAATCCACTAAAAATATTGTGATTTCATGCAAACCATCCGCAAGATAGGCGCGATAATTATTCATGATAGAAAAATCCTTGTATGCAAAAAGCGCGGCACTTATATCATACCTGGAGGCAAGCCAGAAGAAGGCGAAAACGCTGAAGAATGCCTGAAGAGGGAGCTAAGAGAAGAGCTCGGCGTTTCTGTGCTATCCCATAAATTCTTCGGAACCTTCAAAGATGAAGCTGCTCTGGATAGCGCGATAATAGAGATGGACGTTTATATCGTCGAAATAGCAGGAAAACCAGAAGCATGCAGAGAAATCGAAGAGATAATGTATATTGATTCCAAAAGCGGTGTGAAGCTCGGTTCTATCCTCAGGAAGTTTGTTATTCCGGGCCTCGTCAAAAAGGGATTAATGGAATAATTTTTGCTTCCTTTTGGACTTTTATTTATAGCGCAATCACAATAGTAATTGTGATATTTATGAAAATACCAGACTACAAAGCCTACGCAATGCTGGAAAGGTTCAAGATACCAATAGCGCGATACGCGCTGTTCAAGGAGCCCAAACCGGCACTGGATTTCGCAAATCGGCTGGACTTTCCTGTTGTGCTGAAGATAGATGGGGGCGTGATTCACAAGCGCAGGCAGGGTTGCGTTAAAATGGTCTACGAGGAAAAAGACCTCACGCCTACGTTTAATGAGATAATGACCAAGGCGAAGACATTGACCAACGAGATAAACGGCATCATTGTGCAGGAGTTCATTGAAGGCCAGGAAGCTATCATCGGGGCGAAGCTTGACAGTCAGTTTGGCCATGTCATTATGTTCGGCTCAGGCGGTGTTCTGGCGGAAATCATACACGACGTGTCCTTCCGCCTGCTTCCTATAACAAGAAGCGACGCAGTCGAGATGATAAAGGACACCAAGGTATATGAGGTCATCAGGCAGATGAAGCCGCGCGAAAAGAAGATTGAGCTCTACCACAAGCTTGTAAGAAAGCCGTTTTCCGAATCCTTTGTTGACATGGTCGCAGACGTACTTGTTGCTGTATCAAAACTGGTGGAAAAGAACCCGAAAATCTCAGAAATGGATATCAACCCGCTCATGATTACCGAAAAAAGCGTGGTGGCTGTCGACGTCAGGATAATCGAATAATCACACTGGAAACGGCAGCTGGTGTTGTATATGCGCATACCTCGGCCTGTAGAGCTTTGGAAAACCATCGCCTTTTATTGATTTTCCTGTTCTGCTATCGTGTCTTCTAATGACGTAGGTTATGCCCCCATTCCCATTTTCGCCCGAAACCCTTGTGTATAATGTTCATTCATCAGTCTTTTCAGCCCTTCAAAATCAGCTAATTCTGCCGAGAACTCAATGTGGGGGTCACCACCATTTATCGTAAACCCAACTACTCTGAAATATTCCCCATTGCCGTTTGTGCCATTGACCATAGAATCCCACGCGCCTAAGATGTGGGAGAAAACTTATAAAACTTACGGTTTTGGGAGTATTTTTACAAAACCTTCTTAAGATTTCGCAACATATGATAACGAAGCAGCGAATTTTATAATATAAGTTGCTGAGCAATATATGACCAACGAGCAAAGCATCGTTTATAATTAGTTGTTTTGCAGGCAGTATCGGGGTGCATAGATACGAAATTTCGCATACACGGCTATGGCGGCCAGGGCGTAGCCACAGCTGCCCGGATTCTGTCCAGGGCAGGCCTTTTGTCCGGCTTGAAGTCCCAGGATGCTGCCTTTGGTGATGAATGGGGCGAGCCTGCTGTCAGCTTCGTGAGATTGAGCAAAAATGATATACTGGAGAAAGGTATTATAAACGACCCTGACTATATCCTTGTCTTCCATCCTGACTTGATGCCTCCGCTGAAGGATGTGAAAGACGGCTCATTTATCATAGTCAATGACACAGAGAAGCCAGCAAACCCGATAATCAAGAAGAAGAAGCTCAGGATATACTACGTCGATGCAACCGCGCTTGCGCTGAGCGCCACTGGAAGGTCGGTGCCAAACACCGCCATGCTTGGCGCGCTCCTGAAGGTGTTCAGCAAGATATCGATGAAAAACCTGAAGGTGTCGATAGAGGCAGAAATCAGCGAGAGGCAGAAGGAAAACCAATCAGCCGCAGAAGAAGGCTTCAAGACGGTGAGATAAGATAACGAGCGCGATAATTTGTACCTGTAATATAATCGCGCGAGCAATAGGTGAAATTGAGTTGATTATAATGAAATCCGATTCAGAGATAAAATTCGAGAAGAAAGAGAAGGCACCGCACAAATTCCGGCGCATATTCAAGCCGGTCGTGGACAGTAAGATGGAGCCGTGCCCAGAGGTTGTGGCATTCTGCCCGCACGGAGCGATATCCCTGCTGGACAAGAAGATGAAGATAGATTATAATCTTTGCGACGGGTGCCTCATCTGCGTCCGCGAGTGCCACACCGGCGCGATAAAGGAATCGAAAGAGGAATAAATAAAATAACGAGACAGCGATAACATAACGAGGCGATAATTGTTAAAATATTCGCCGAGCAATTGGAAAGCTGGCGAGCAATATGGTGTACTAATGGTTGAGCTATTGAACGGCAACGAGGCAGCTGCCTATGCTGCTCACTATGCAGGCGCGAAGCTTGTGGTTGGAGAAAACGAAATAACTGCTAAAATAACATCCTTTGCTGATTTCAACGGCAAAGTCGATGACAGCCTAGATGCAGCCATAGCTGCCACAATGGATGGCAAACGCGTTTTTGTTGCGCGCAATGCTGACATGAAGAAAGCTGCATTGATGCGAACCCCCCTAGTAGGCATGGGCGACGCATTCGCAGCACGTGACAGCAGCACAATCATATTTCTCCCGGAAAACAGCCAGGAGGTCTTCGACAATATTATAATGGCATATCGTGCATGCGAAGACAAGAAAGTCCTGCTACCGGCTGTTGTCGGGACAGACTTCCTTTTGACGAGAACAAGGGAGCCTGTCTATCCGCAGACCCAGAAAATCATAGAAAACTTCCTGCAAAGCCCGCAGGCGGAAAAACCCGAAAAGCACATCCAAACCATCCTGCCGGACACAGCAGAAGCGCACGCCGTGCTGCAGAAGTCCATGGACGCTGCAAAAAAGTCACTGCCTGATGTCTTCAACGACTGGAAGAAAAAATTCCACCGAATATACGGGCCGGTCGAAAAGCTCATGACAGACGATGCAGACCTTGTTATAGTCACCTACGGCTCAATCTCAGGCAATGCAAAGCTCGCGGTCCAGAAAATGCGCGAAATGGGTGAGAAGGTTGGATTGCTGCGCATTCGCGTGCTCAGGCCATTCCCGGCAGCAAGCCTGGATGTCTTGAAAAACGCCAAGAAGGTCGCGGTGGTCGAGCCAACATTCGCGCCAGGCAGCGGGGGAATATTGCATGGTGAAATTAAGGATGGCTTACCGTATTGCAGCAGCTTCATTTGCGGCAAATCCCTGAGCGTGGAAGACTTCATGAACATCTTCAAGCGCCTTCAGGCGACAGAAAAGCCTGAAAGGATCTGGATGGTGTAGATGTTATGGACTTTTTGCTCGGATATGACCCATGCTCTTTGGCATTCACGATAGTAGGCGGTGGACTTTGCGTGCTTGCCGCTTATACAAATTATGAGAGGTGTCGCGAATATGCTATTCAATACCGAACACAAAAATTGGAAGAGCAGCAGCACCGACAGAGGGAGGAACAGCAATTCAAGCTTCCTCTTGAACATTTTTGAAACAACCTTGTTTTTATTCTAATCCCGCAAATTATATTCATGTCATTCCGCAAAGGCCGTGATTTCTACAACCAGCATTATGAAAAGGTCATCGAGCTCTATAATTCTGGATTGAGCGCAAGCGAGATTGCCAGGCAGCTGAATATATCATACTCCTGCGTCTACCACTGGACGCGCGGCCTGAGAAAACCTGAATCCGGCAATTTGCTGAAGTTCCAGACCTTCCTTGAGGGACACGGCCCGACACCGACAATAGAAATCAAGAAAGTCTTTTCAAAGCACAACGAGCTCTTTTTGACCGCCAAGCGCAGGGGCATGCCTGTGAAGAGAAAAACCCTTCGGAGAAAGTTTGGTGAATACGCGTTGTGGTATTATCTAGAAGGCCAGGAAAACCAGCTAAAAGCCCGAATTGCCGAGCTCATGAAAAAATATAAAGAGCTCCATGCGAAATTAGTTCAGGCATTTGGGAAAAGACCGTGATAACATGCCCGAACCAAAAAAGAGTCTGAGAAAAAAATTGATGAAAAGGGAGGGTCGGATGATAAAATGGGAGCTCTCGCACCTGGACAAGGTGTTCCTTGTGGTCGTGGGTTCAATCGGCTTTATACTGTTCTGGAAAGGCATCGTAATTGTAATAGAAACAACGCCACTTTTAAGAGACCCTGTTGTGTTGATACTCTCTGGCCTCTTCATCATGTTGCTCACCGGATGGGTGATAAAAAGCGGCGCGCTCAGGGTCAAGGAATGAAGGATTAAAGATTTATTCTTTAACTGGCATAGTTAACATGATATCATGGAACCAGGCAGCGGGGTTCAGCTCGCTCTCAAATTGGTCATTGAAAACCTAGGCAAATCATTCATAGTCACATCAAAAGACCCGGGTCACACGGTCAGGGCAGAGATGCCGTTCCTGACAACAGAGCACCCGTCCATCGAAGTGGACAATCCGGCTGCATTCGCCAGCGCGCTGCTGTCAGAAAACCAGGACAGGCAGGTTGTGTGCTTTGTTGATGAAAGAACCACCGAAAGGCACATTAATTCTGTTATAAAATCCAATGTATTGTATATCTGTTATAATATGTCGGGCAGGATAAGATTCGCCAGAACAGTCGGTTTGCACAAGTATGCTGCTTCTGCCAGCGTGGCGTACCCTGATGACCTGAAGAGCAAGCTGGCCAAAGCGATGCCACATGGACGCACCGAAGGTGTGTCAAGCGGTTTTGGTGGCGGCTTCATTGAAATACTTACCCCATGCCCAAAGGGTTGGGGCTATGACTCCTCGAACACCGTGGTGGTCAGCCGCTCAGCCGTGGAAAGCGGCTCATGGATTCTTTATGAGATAGCGAACAAGAAGTTTGTAATAACCTACAAGCCAGCCAAGTTAGAGTCGCTAGACATCCTGCTCAACCTGCAGAAAAGGCTTCGCGTCGAGCAGGGCACGATAAACAAGAACTGGAAGCTGATAGTCGAGGATAGATACTGGGAACTCGAATAAAGTAGAAAGTAGTAAAACTAAAAATCAAAAACAAATATTATTTAAGAAGTTTTATTTCTTTTTCCTGCTTGACTTTTTCTTTGCCATGATTTTCACCACCGATTTTTTTATTTTTAATATTGATATCAATATTAATGCAACTTGCTTAAATAGTTTTGCATATTTTTTTTAGAAAAATTATACTAAAATTTGAAAAACTAGAAAAAGTAAACTACTGGTTTCTTAGGTTTTTCTCAATCCTGTACAGAATTGTTATGATAACTATCTGCGTCATTATCACTATTATCATGCTCATGGCTATGAGCGTGGTTATCGGACTGAGAGCCCCAATGTTGAGAATAGCCAGCCCTATCAGAAAGAAGAGGAAGGCTATGACTATCGAAACCTTCTCAACCATGTCAAAATCCGTGTTTTTCTTGGCCATGAAAATAATTTAAGTTAGCCTGGATTTAAAGTTTTTGGGTCAAGTGATTGTATGCCATTACAGACAAAAAAGAGTCGGAAAACAGGAAATGCAGGGATAGATTGCTTCTTTCACCCCAAATCCGTTGCTGTCGTCGGGGTTTCTCGCTCGCCAAAGAAATTCGGCCATATAATATTTCAGAACTTCCTGAAATCAAAGTTTTCCGGTGCTGTCTATGCTGTAAACCCCGAGGCAAACGAGATACTGGGCAGGGAATGCTACAAGAGCGTGCTGGACATACCCGGTTCGGTGGATTTGGCCGTGGTTGTAGTCCCCAGCCAAGCCGTTCCTCCTGTTATTTTGGAGTGCGCGAAGAAGGGCGTGAAAGCCTGCGTCATCGTATCGGCCGGCTTTTCAGAAATCGGCCGCGGCGACCTGGAACAGGAGATATTTGAGTCGAAAGGCAATATGAGAATAATCGGACCCAACGTAATAGGGATATTTGACTCGTACAGCCACATCGATACCATATTCAATCCTGCGCACAGGCAGGAGCGGCCGCTTGAGGGAAGGATATCCTTCGTTTCCCAGTCCGGCGCGTTTGGCACAGCAATAATGGACTGGTCAGCCCATGAAGGCATTGGTCTTTCAAAGTTCGTATCCATTGGAAATCGGCTGGATGTAAACGAGGTCGACCTGCTCGAATACCTTGCGTCTGACAGAAACACCAGCGTGATTGCATTATATCTGGAAGGCGCAAAATCCGGCCGGCTGCTATACGAGACTGTGAAAAGCGTGGCGAAGAAGAAGCCGGTTGTGATACTGAAGGCCGGCCGCACGCCTGCAGGCTCGGCTGCTGTGAGCAGCCACACCGGCTCTTTGGCAGGCGCGGCAGCGATATACACAGGCATGTTCAAGCAGGCAGGCGTAATCGAGGCGAAGAACATTGATGATTTATTCGGGTTCTCAAAAGCATTAGCCTATCAGCCGCTCCCAAAAGGCGACCGAATCGCAATCGTGACAAATGGCGGCGGCTTCGGCGTGCTCTCAGCTGATTCAATCATTGAGAATGGACTGCAGCTCGCTAAAATCAGCAAAAAAACGCTCGATGAAGTCAGAAAGAAGGTTCCGAACTATGTCACCCTCTCGAACCCAATGGACCTCACCGGAGACGCGGACAGCAAGCGCTACGAAATTGCGCTGAAAAACATAATGAAGGATGAGAACGTCGACGCCGTGATAGTGACTCTCCTGATGCAGATATCTGCTCTCGGGAGCGACATTGTTGACGTGCTTAAGGCATTCAGGACCAAGCCGCTCCTGGTGTGTTCGACTGGCGGAGACTTCACGAACATCCACAGGAAGATGCTGGAGGCATCCGGCATCCCGACCTATTCGACCCCGGAATCCGCAGTGAAGGCAATGAAAGCAATGGTGGATTACTCAAAACAGAGAGGTATCATTCGATGATTAGATAAAGTACGTCAAGGATAATCATGGTTTTTTCTTTCCTGTATGTCCTTTTGTTCAACCATAGCCTTTTCTTTCCAGCTTACTTTTGGGCGGGTGGGCGGGATTCCCGGCAAAAGATATATATACCACTTCTGTTCATAATCTACTAGTGATATAATGAAAAGAACAAAAGGAATTACACCCGTAATCTCCATAGTTTTGCTATTGATGATAACAATAGCACTGATAGGATTTGCTTTCGTGTGGTTCTCGAAAATCCTGACGACAGGGCAAGAGAAGGGCACAATACAACTGAACACATCAATTGCAACAATGGCCAAGGCAATCAGAGTTGACAACGTGTACAGGGGCTCAACAGGTACGTTCACATTGACTGTTAGGAATGTAGGAGCAACAAATATAGGGCCGACAGACGTGACAGTATATCTAAATGGAGCGGCGCTAACTGCTGCCGAGTGTCCATTTCAAGCCGCTATAGCCCCTACCGAAGCAACGACATGCGGATCGACCGTAACCTGCTCGCCCGGGGACACTGTAAAGGTACAGACGATAAGCAATTCCGATACAGGAACTTGTTAATTTTTTCTTTTTAACCTTCTTCTTTTATTTATGCAATAGACGTGGGTATGCTCTTTGTAGTGCTTATTTCGCCGAGGGATGAAGGCAAAAACACAAATGATAAAAATATATACCACATAGGCTCATATTCTAGTAGTGATGAAATGAAAGGAATCTCGTCTGTGGTTTCCATAGTCATGATATTGATGATAACAATAGTACTGATAGGATTTGCTTTCGTGTGGTTTTCGAAAATGTTTGCAGCAACAACTGAACCAGCCATGAATCAGAGCGAGACGACACGGGGTATGATGTCAAAAATGATAAAAATAGAGAACGTTTATAGAAACGGTAACACTAACTTCTCAGTCACTATCAGAAACATAGGAACCCAGAACATAGCTGAATCAGAACTGGGTGTTTACAAGAATGGTGAACCAGTGACCTGCACCTTCACTAACGGGATATCTTACGGCAGCGTATCCACGTGTTCATCAACAGTTTCCTGCAGCCTTGGCGATATGATAAGGGTGACCTCGCCGAGCAACCCTGATGCACTAACCTGTTAGATTCTGTTTTTAGTCTTCTTCTTTTATGATATCCTTAGTCGTGACTATGCCCTTTGATATGTTTATCTCGCCCAGGTCGCGATACTTCGTCGGTTTTTTTGCCGTTGCCGCTGTGGCATTTGCTTCTGTGCTCTCCTGAATGGTCTTTCCAAGCGTTTTTCCGGGGTTCACGCCCGGAAGTTTGGAGAAACCAGTTGCCAAACCAGTCGGATAACTCTCCATGAGAAAGTAGAAAAGCACTGTAAACAGCACTACCACTGCAATGATTGCAACCTTTGTTTTATTTCGCATAAATCCTGTACCTTCCAGGCTCAGCCAGTATGCAGAACGTGCCGTCGCTGCCGATTTGCAGCGCCTTGAATCCCTTGACTCCTGTCAGGTTGTAGATTGATGTCTTGCAATAATTTGTGTTTACAAGCAGCGGGTCGCTGCCAGCACTTGTCGATATCTGGTAGTACTTGCTCATCGAGCGATAATCATCCGGGTTGCCCTCGGGCACCAGCCATATCTCCTGAGGATACCATGTCCAGTTTCCAAGGCGGAATTTAATTGTCCCAACAGCAGCGCCGTATGGCGCTGAGTCAATATTGACACTCTGCATCCCGCCCTGCGAGATATCCAAGCTGCCGAAGTCCTCGGCAAATACCACAAACATAGAAACAGCTAAAAATGTCAATACGAAAAGAACCAACACTCCACGCATAAAAAAAGTGGGTCGAGATTCTTTTTAAACACTATTTTAGGAGGGATTAACCTTCTCTCGATAGCAACAATTTGGCTATTTCAGAAAATTAACTAGAACGTAATTTCATAAGAGGGTCTTTCAATCGTTATTTTAACCTTCCCCCACGAACGAGAGGAAACGCCCCGTCCGAATGCGAGTCGCCAGGCCCGCGGTCCAGGCTGACGTAGAAGCACCTGAGCCCGCCACGATGAGGCCAGATGGCATCCCGAACGCCAACCCTTTCGCTATCGTTTTGAGATGGCGTATATAGATGGTGACTGTGTGGAATGAGTTCGCCATCTTCTGTGTAATCATGATCTAATGTGAATTGTGGATAACCTAATGCATTCCATGGTTTGATGATTTCCTTTTTGCTCTCAGGTATGGTCATGCCAAGTCTTTCAAGCGTTTTCAGTGCGGTTGCGCCATATCTCTTTTCAAATTCGGCCTTTGTGAAAAGCGGAACCATTCCAGAAGGCGCAATTGTTGTGACGCCCAATTCTTCATCACCAGAAGGCAATCTGTAACCGGCTATGCGAGTTACCAATTTTTGATTTACTCCATCAACCATTCCTTCTGAAGAAGACCTGTTGTAGTCAATAACATAACCCCATCTCCACGGTGCGCCATTCCTTTCGAAATTTTCGTCAAACATTTCATGCTCTTTTCCCAGGGTGTTCCTCAAAAATTGGTCTTCATAGAGTGCAAGACCGCCCTTCAATCCCTGTCCTGCATAGCCTTCCATAAGTTCAGCGACCTGTTTCTGTGTCATACCAGAAGCGAGGTTGCCATCTTCAAAGGTCGGATACCTCAATGCGACTTCTATCGTATGCTCAGGAATAGCAACGCGGGTACCGCAGTAAAGTTGTATGTCGACTGCAGGCACTGTCAACTGCACCCAGCCATCCTTCTCGGGTATTCTTATCTGCTTGTAAGCTGTTGTCGTTGCCATAGCTAAAAATATAGCAGAAAAGCTTTTAAGCTACTCTTGCGTAGTGATTGAAATTTCATCTATTTCAACCCAGCTTCCTTGCGCAGGATTTCACGCTTGTCCGTGCGCTCCCACGTGAAATCCGGGTCATCCCTCCCGAAATGTCCGTATGTAGCAGTCTTCCTGAAAATCGGCCTTCTCAGATTCAGGTATGATATTATCTCAGCTGGCTTGAACGGGAAGTGTTTTTTCAAAAGCTCTACTATCTTCTCTTCTGGCACCTTGTTCGTGCCAAAGCAGTCCACATAGATGGACACAGGCTCTGCCACCCCGATTGCATAAGCCACCTGAATCTCGCATTTGTCAGCAAGACCTGCTGCAACCACGTTCTTCGCCGCATATCTCGCGGCATAAGCAGCTGACCTGTCGACCTTGGTTGGGTCCTTGCCTGAAAAGCAGCCACCGCCATGGCGTCCAACCCCGCCGTATGTATCAACAATAATCTTCCTTCCTGTCAACCCAGAATCAGCGTATGGCCCACCGCGTACAAAGGAACCCGTCGGATTAACATAGATTTTTGTTCTGTCATCCATCCAGTCGCCGCACACTGGTTTTATCACTTTTTCTGTGACATCTTTCTGAATTTTGTCGTGGCTGAGATTGTCGTCATGTTGTGTAGAAACAACGACTGTATCAACGCGCTTCGGCTTTCCTTTTGAGTCATATTCCACAGAAACCTGTGACTTGCCGTCAGGCCGCAAATATGGTATAATTTTTTTCTTCCTGACCTCTGCCAGTCTTTGTGTCAATTTATGTGCAAGCATGATTGGCAATGGCATCAATTCAGGCGTCTCATTTGTTGCAAAACCGAACATCATGCCCTGGTCACCTGCTCCCTGCTCCTTGTACATGCCCTGGCCAGCTGTCACGCCCTGTGAGATGTCCGGTGACTGTTCAGTGATCTGCGTCCACACAGAAGCAGTTTCCCATTCTATTCCATACTCTGATTTTGTGTACCCAATCTCTTTTATGACCTCTCTTGACAGGTGAGGGACATCAACCCATGCCTTTGTGGTCATCTCGCCAAACACAACTATGCCACCGTTCTTTGTTCCGACCTCTATCGCCACGCGGCTGAATGGGTCCTGCCGAAGAGCATCATCAACTATAGCATCACTGATCTGGTCACACATTTTTGACAGCAACTAGCCGCAACTAGTTGATTTTGTCAGGGTGACCCTCTGTTACAGACTCGCTTGTTATTATCCTGTTTTTTGTCTCCATCCAAACACCTCACAAATTATTATAACCGCGCGACCGAATGACGATGCGAAGCATCGTCCAACGATTTTGTGCGGTAATAGGATTTCGTTAATCTGCTTAAATATGTTGCTGTTTTTCCTATGCAGATATGCATAGAAATGCACGAAAGAAATTATTTTATTGGTTTGACATCAAAAATATCTATATGCTCCACCAAATTCCGAACCACGAAATATTAGAACAGTACAAGCAAGGCCGACGCGATTTCAAAAACATACAGTGCGTCGGCACGGATTTCATCGGTCTGGATTTATCGGGTGCTGACTTCTCTGGCAGCGATTTGGGGTTTTCCAGTTTTAGCAGGGCCAATCTCTCGAACACGAACTTCTCGAACTGCAACCTGGTCTGGAGCAACTTCCAGCGCGCAAACACAACGAATGCAAATTTCAGCCACGCCCGCCTGAATTGGTCTGTGCTGAATAATGCCATCTTCCACAGCACCAACATGCAAAAAGCAGACCTATCTTGGTGTATTTTATTCGAAACCAACCGCGGTGAGGTGGATCTGAAGGATGCCATAGTAGGAACAACCGCATGGCAGGAGTCTGACCTGAAGAGCAGTGGCTTCTCGCATGCATTCGAGAACCTGCAGAAACTGAAGGCCATGGTTCCTTATGATTTGTGGCTGCTCATCAAGGCAAGCATCAAAAAAACCGAATCCATGTTTGAGAAAAGCAAGCAAACAAGAGAGAATATCTCGTCCTATCTTGACCGGCTAAAAGGACCCCACACACCAGAGGACAGGCAGGTCATGCGAGAGATGGGCCTCGGAGCCTATTCTGATAGCGATATGGCTGGCTATGCATCGCACCGCAGGAAGAAGGACAAGCTGCCTTATGAGCGATAAATTGGCTGATATGAAACCGACAATAGCCGAACAGCTTCTATTTTCAGATTATTAATAAATAAGTGTTCAGAAATTACAAATGGGTGGTAAAAAAATAGCATTTCCGGGAAGGGTTTGTTCTAACTGTATTTCTTGGGATCCGCTCCAGACTTTTCCAGTGTTCGGAGGGTGTGAAAAGGGATATTCATCAGGTGGCAGCGATGATAAAACAGATGCCAGCTATTCATGTGCAGAATTTGCTTATTCGGATGATCCGGCTCTCAGAAGAGAATTGGAGACGTACAGAGACCTGACAGGAAAGGACGTACCATAGTAAGGAAAGGATTGGGATGGCGGTAACTGCAGTTATTTAATATCTTTCTGGCCTCATTAACAGCATGTTCATTGCAAACTACCCAGCCATGAAAATACGCGAGTATCTGGTTGTATCAGACATACATCTAGGCATCACCAAGGAGCTCTGGGAATCAGGTGTTTCATTGCCAAGTCAGGTCAAGAAGCTTTCAGACCGGTTGAATAAATTAAAGAAATCGACAGGAGCAAAGAAGCTCATCATACTCGGCGACCTGAAGCACAAGGTGCCTGGAATATCTTATCAGGAAACCCGAGAGGTGCCTGAGTTTTTGGAAGCGCTGCAATTCAATAAAATTATAATAACAAAGGGTAATCACGACGGGGATTTAGAAAAACTGATTCCCAGCAGCGTAAAGCGCAAGGTGAGCATAAGGAAATCCTTTTCGGTTGGTGACTACTTTCTAACGCATGGTCACATGAAAGCAAAAACAAATAAAAAAATAATCGTTATAGGCCATAACCAGCCAAACGTGAGGTTTCAGGACCAGATGAAAGCAAAATACTCCGAGCCTGTCTGGGTCCGTGGCCCGCTCAGAAAATCTAATACAAAACTGATAATTATGCCCGCCTTCAATGAATTGTGCGGCGCGACTGTTGTGAACCGCGATGAGTTTCTGGGTCCGATTGCCAAGCAATTAGACAAAACCAGGGCGCACATCTATCTTCTAGATGGCACAGACCTGGGAATTTTGGAAAATTTGAAACTGAAAAAGGAAAAATTCTACAAGCGCAGAAAGCAACCTACTTAATAAATTTACTGAGAGTGGATGGTTTTCTATTCGATGCATTCGCATTCGGTTTGTTTAGAAATCTCTGATGATACCTCAGCCAGTTGTTATACATATCCCCAGCACTACCTGTTCTCGATGTCACAAACCCGAATAGTTTTCTTAGATACTCTCGATCCATTTTGAACGGTGCTCTGTTTTTTAGACCGAGTTGCCGGATTATTTCCTCATCACCTGCGCCTTTGTCCCGCATTTCTCTCGTTATACGAACAATATCGCTCTGGTTATATTTCGATTCTGTGTACAAATCAACAATATCTTGTACGACACAGCCCTGCCCGGAGTGTTTTATCAGGTTGCACATCTGGCACACTATCTGAAAGTTTTCATCTGCGTTGTTTTCAGGATCGCCATCAATGTGATCCACTATCTGGTATTTCTCAGAACGGTAGCCGCAATAAGCGCATGTGAAATTGTCTCTGGTAAGAATTATTTGCCGTAATGCCTTCCACTCCTCATCTTCAAGCTTCTTGCTCTGGCTTGAACTCCTCCATTTCTCAGGCGGCGCGAATGACGGGAAGAGGACTTTCATTATTAATTATTGGACATAATGAATAAAAGATTTCCGCTGTGATTACTGAACTATATGCTTCCATTTAAATATCTTTTCTATCTATACCACATTGGCTATTTTGTTATTGAATATTTTATAACAGTGTTATAATTTGGTGATGTAGATGGTATTCGAATTATTTTCTAAAAGATTGCGCGAACTGATAGAGCAAAAAGGCTTTCTTGAGCCAACGCTACCACAAAAGCTTGGAATACCCCAAATACTATCAGGGAAGAATGTCCTGATAATCGCGCCCACGGGAATCGGAAAAACCGAGAGCGCGATGCTCCCGCTTTTCGATAAAATCTCTGTTGAAAAAACCAAGCCCATATCGATACTTTATATCACACCGCTGAGAAGCTTGAACCGGGATTTGCTTGACAGACTGTTCTGGTGGGCAGACAAGCTTGAGCTGGATATATCCGTGCGCCACGGTGACACCTCGCAATCCGAGCGCAAAGCGCAGTCCGAGTCCCCGCCGCAGATAATGATCACAACACCTGAAACACTGGGCGCAATCCTCACTGGCAAAAACATGCGCGAACATCTGAAAAATGTCAAACACGTCATCATAGACGAGATTCACGAATTGGTAGAGAGCAAGCGAGGTATTCAGTTATCCGTTCTGCTTGAGCGATTGCGCGAACTTGCTGGAAACTTCCAGCGCATAGGCCTGTCAGCCACAGTAGGTTCTCCGCAGCTGGTCGCTGAATTCTTGGGGGAAAACGTGAAGATAATCCATGCAGCATCGCAGAAAAGATATGATATCTCGGTGGAATATCCCAAGCCAACAAAAAAGGATGCGGCAATTGCTGATGACCTTGCAATTGGCATCGAAACAACCACGCGCCTGAGAAGATTATATGATCTCATAAAAAGCTATGAGAGTATTCTTGTTTTCACGAACACAAGAGAAACCGCAGAAGTGCTCTCTTCGCGCTTGCGCACTCTTGACAAGGAATTAAAACAGTCTGTTCACCACGGCTCAATGTCAAAGGAGCGCAGGATTTTAAGCGAGGAGAAGTTCAAGTCTCAGGAACTGAAATCGCTCATCGCAACAAGCAGCTTAGAGCTGGGCATTGACATCGGATCAATAGACCTGGTGATTCAGTATCTTTCCCCTCGGCAGGTAGCAAGGCTCATCCAGCGTGTTGGCCGCGCTGGTCATAGTGTTGGCGAAGTCAGCAAAGGAATTATACTCACTGGCGACGAAGATGTGTTCGAATCATCCGCAATCGGAAAACGGGCAATGGCTGGCGAACTGGAACCTGTAAAAATCCACGATTCGGCTTTGGATGTATTAGCAACCCAGATAATTGGATTGACAATGGATACCTATGAAATTTCTGATGACAAGGCATACCGCATCGTGAAGCGTGCGTATCCTTACAGAGACCTGAAGAAAAAAGAATTCGAAGATATCGCCAAATTCCTCGAAGCCTTGCGATTGGTATGGATAAACCCATTGCAAACCGGATTCATCATCCGTAGAAGGAAAAAAGCATTCCAGTATTACTTCGAAAACCTTTCCACAATCCCCAACAAGGTTCAGTACCGCGTTATCTCAATAATAGAAGGCGAGCCCATTGGCAACCTGGATGAAGAATTCGTGGCAGAACACGGACAAACCGGCGAGAAGTTCGTGTGCAGCGGACGCGCCTGGCGAATAATTCAGGTGGAAAACCAGAAAGTGATGGTAGAACCCATCGAGGATATTGAATCAGCAATACCAGCATGGGAAGGAGAACTTATCCCCGTGCCATTTGATGTCTCACAAGACGTGGGAAAGATGCGCAGATACATCTCGGAAAACATCGGGGACGGCAATCTTACAGATAAACTGCAGGAGCGCTACCACATTGACACAAACTCTGCAAAAGATATGATAGATGTCGTGGCAAAACAGAAAGAGACCCACCCCGTGCCCGATGACAGGACTATCCTTATCGAAAACCACAAAGACTTTGTGATAATGCATTCGTGCTTCGGTTCGTTAGTGAATGATACGATAGGACGGTATGTAGCAGCGATACTCACTGCAAAGACCGGCGTAGCTGTCAATATCAAGACCGACCCGTACAGGATAATGCTTCAGACCACAGCGAATAAAGAAATCGTCAAAGATATTCTGACTGAAGCAGATAAAATCGAAGACGTCCTGGTTTCTGACCTGGAGAGAAGCTCTCTTTTCAAATACAGGTTCATGCATGTGGCACGCCGCTTTGGCGTGCTTTCTCGCCAGGTAAAACTGGATAGAATAAACATGAACAAAATCATCACGCAGTACCGGGATTCGCCAGTCTATAAAGAGACCCTGCGTGAGATATTCCTGGAAAAGATGGACCTTGCAGCTTCGCAAATGATTATCGAGAAACTTCAGAAGAATGAATTGAAAATAAAGGTCCATGACGGCTTGAGCATCCTGGGTGAGCTTGGTTTATCGCAGAAATTCGGAGACGTGATGAAGCCGCGAATCCCTGAAAAAGAGATATTCCAGGCGTTCCGCAAGCGGCTACTTGCAACGCCTGTGCGACTCATCTGCATGAACTGCGCTCAATATACAGAGGTCAAAACTGCTAAGGAAGTTGACGAACAACCAGAGTGTCCTAAATGCAGCTCGCGACTAATAGCAAGCGTGTACAGAAGACGGATAGAGATAGTTGACATTGTTAAGAAAAGGCTGAAGAAAAAGCAGCTAGATGAAGAGGAATCCTACAAATTCCAGCGCGCACGCAGGTCTGCGGACCTGGTGTTGGTGTATGGTAAGAAAGCAATCATATGCATGGCAGGCCGCGGCATCGGACCCCAAACCGCTGCGCGCATCTTAGCAACGCTTCCGCCCACAAAAGAGAAGTTGTTTTATGCTATTTTGGAAGCAGAGAAATCCTTTGTGCGCACAAAGAAATACTGGAAATGATTTAACTGGTTTCCTCATGTTCTAAATGCAGCCTGTCCAGAACGCCCAAACACCGTTGATAATTAACTTCGTCAGCAACGACCAGGCGCTCTTCATTCAGAGGAACACTTTCAGTATATCTTTCAGTGTAAGCCCCGAATTCTATATCGAATATCTCCTCATCTGAAAGTGCTGGATAGTTCCGTCGCTGCAAATCCATTGTTGTATAGGTACTGACGAATCTGTTGTGAGGACTTGTGCCCCAACAAACTACGCCACGGGCACGATCTAGGGAAGCTACACCAAAACTCGTCGACATAACCCCAGCCACTGCTCGTTCTTCTATGCATAAAAGTAAAAGCGAGGCGTTTGAAATATCTTTTACCTCGCCATAAACCGCTCTATGAAGTGCACCATAATCGGGGTGCTCATCCTTCTGAAAACCGAGTTTGTAAGTTTTGATCATGATGCATCACTTCAATTAGTAGTAGCCGAAATCCTTCGGATCCAAATCAATATCATTGTAATCTATTTTCCTGCCGCGGACAAATGGGAAAAACTCATCAATGCCAGTCCTGTACAAATCTTCGTCAGTCACCCTTTCCTGCCTTGCCAGTATGTCTGAAATAGCATAGACCTGATTGTCAGTCATCATGCAAAGAAGTGTGAGTTGGTCTGTACCTAAAAACCTGGAGTCAGTTTGCAGAAATTCATAGACGCGGCCAAGGCGGTCCCTGTGCAATCTCCAGTCTATTTTATAATAAACCTCCTCGTACATGAAGTCTCTCAGCGCTACGAAATCCCTTGCAAGCTGGCTGTCTTTGAAAGAAACATGATCCTGCTCAGCACTTTCGACTACCAGCGCTTTCATGCACGCTGTCTGCATCTGCTCATGCTCCATATTGTCAAAATCAAACGATGGAAACCTGCCGTTGAAAGCGCTCCTTGGTATCCTCCCAAGCCGCACGGCATCATCAACATCTGCGAACGTGTAGGCAAGTTTATCGGCGTACATACATAGGGT
>Ga0315293_10000850_pt1 | contig 28966 bp, 49 predicted proteins | sample YL17G13_20_MG_FD_203071 | JGI IMG/M metagenome (GOLD analysis project Ga0315293, IMG submission 203071) | Sediment microbial communities from Yellowstone Lake, YNP, Wyoming, USA - YL17G13_20 | ecosystem: Environmental > Aquatic > Freshwater > Lake > Sediment | place: USA: Wyoming | collected... | reverse complement strand
GTCTCAGGACAAGAATTAATTAACAATCTAAAGAGTCAAGTAACAGAGATTGAGACTTGGAAAAGCAGCATGACATCCTTATCCTCGAAAATTAACGAGAAAGATTTAGTTAAGGAGCTCCAAGACGCAGGTCCAAAATCCATAGAGCAGATTAAGGCTTTAAATGAGTTATCTGGTCCTGAATTAGACATATATGTTGCTTTATGGAAAAGAAAGCATGAGGATGCTAAAACGCAGGCGGTTAGCGAACTTGAAGGTTTACGTACGTCATCACTCGTCAAAATAGGAGAGTTAGAGAAGTCCTCAGCTATGGAATTGGATAAGTATGTGGCAACGTGGAAAACCAAAATGACAACTTTGAAAACTGAGACGAGTACTCAAATAGGTTTGATAAATAAAGAGTGGTCAACTAAGATTGGTGAGTTTAGATCCGATACCGAGAACCAGTTTGTAGAGATGATAAAGACCATACAAAACGAGTTAAAGAAGTTAAATTGGTCAAAGTTGGAGACTGGTTTGAATGGGGCATCGACTACTGGAACTAAAAGTCCAGAAGAAATTAATAGTAGAGATATTATTAAAAAGGGTAAAGAAGTACTTGGATTATTGACATCTCGCGTTAGTGGTATTAACTTAGCGCCAGTTATTACACCTGTACTAGACGCTTCTAAGTTAGAACAGGGGCTGAATACAACGTTCAGTAACCAAAGTCTAAACGTATCTAGTATAGCGGCTAAGACTGCTGATATTGCGACTATGCGTAAGAGTCCTATTTACCTAGACCAACAACCATCAACAACCAATAATACAAAGAATGCCGAAATAAATATCACTAACAACTACACTGTACGTAGTGATAACGACATACGTAATATAAGCGGCAGTTTGAATAACATGTTACAAAAATACTATTATGCACAGGGGGTAGCGGTCGAATGATAGGTAGCTTTAATTTTAATACTGTTGAAAGCAGTTATTATAGTCTAGTTTGTAAATCTGTAAAGCGACCGCTCCTACCAGCGGTTAAAGTTAAGAGAATAGAGTTGCCAGGGACGTCTGGAGCATACGATTTTCCTGGCAATGAGTATTCGTTAAGAACTGTGACTATGAAAATAGCCTATATTGGAACGAGTTATCAGGAATTAAGAAGTAGGGCTCGCAGTATAGCAGCGTGGCTAAGTACGTCGACTTGGGCTAAATTGATACTCAATGATGAACCTGACAAGTACTATCTCGCTAGGGTTACGAACGATATTGACCTAGATAGTTTGTGGGAGTCTGGTACGGCTGACGTTGTGTTTGACTGCCAACCGTTTGCTTACGCAGTTACCGACCAAGAACCATCATTTATCATCTCAGGAACTACGGTATGCAATTTTACAAATCCAGGAACACGAGTAATAAACAACAACAGCCCTCAAGGAAGTAAATTCAAAATAGAAGTAGCTGGTACGTTTACAGACATGGCATTAACCATTAACGGTAAATCCCTAATTTATGGAGAGCCAATAAACGGTTTTCTAGTCATAGATAACATAGAAATGACAGCATTCTTAGGCTCTACAAATAAATTTAGCGTGCTTAGCGGAGCCATAGATACTTTTCTTAGTATAAATGCTGGGGCTAACGCTTTAACTATAGGTGGAACCACACTTAATGTTACTATGACTGTTAAGTATACTCCGTTGTGGTATTGAAGAGGATGTGATATCATGATTAAAATATTAGACACCAATCTATTAAGATTAGGCGTAATTAACAAAGCCATAAAAGCAAATCGAGTAGAGGCTATAAACGGTGAGAATACTCTTGACTTTTCTTCAATACTTGAGTCTAAACTTAATGATTTAATAGACGGAGATTCGATATTTGAGTCGGAGGGAGAATATTTCGACATTGCTACGTTCGAAAAAGTATTAAATGACGATAATAGTTTTATAGTCAACGTAGAGGCCGACCACGTATCATATCGTCTTAACGACCCTCTATACAACGTAGAGTACTTTACCTATACTGGAACTCCTACCTTTATATTAGGCAAGATTCTAGAAGATACGGACTTTAGTGTCGGTACTTTACCAGTAGTGTTTACTGGCGACGTTACGTATTCAGCTCAGGAGGCTAAGAGTAGACGACAGATACTTATGGAGTTTGTTACTTACCTATCACTAGAATATAGTCCGCCTGGAACTAATATTGGAGGGGAATTGTCATTTTCTGGATTTGTGGTGAGTATAGTTCTCCATAGAGGAACTTCTGGCGTCAAGACTGTATTGAAAGATAAAAACATAAAGATAGTATCTAAGAAATATAATAAAAGAGAACTAGACGAGTTGGGTAATCCGAAAGTATCCTATCTGTGTACCCCTATATATCTACCAACGGATACATACGTACTAGGTGACACCATTAGACTAATACAACCTGATTTGGATATAGACGAGCAATTGAGAGTGGTTAAACTAAGTTATAACCCGTATGATAATATGGATAGGACTTTCGAATTAGCCAATTATGTAAATGCACTCGAGAGTCAGTTGTATAGGATAAGTACGTCCTCAGTAACCAAGAATAAGAAATATCATGGTTGTAGAATTGGTCCAGACTATGGTTTTGAGTGCGTACGTAGTGATAAAAAGACCAGATCATATTTCAACAGTGATAGTCTAGCGTTCCAAACGGGCGATGGGTCAGGAGAACTAGCAAATTGGGTGGACCGTCTGTCGTTCAAAGAGATACCAGAAGGAAGCGGCACGTGGGTTCTAGTGTTAGACGGAAAATTATCTGCCAGTACGATCGAAGCAGCACAAGCCGAGTTCAAAACGGTAGTGGTTAACAATCTAATGGCTAACAAAGCTTATATTGCTGAGTTGACGGTTGATAGTCTGGAGACGTCCGATAAGGTTAAGAATTATCTTAATGCTGATGTCAGTGACGTGTGCTATATCAAGATATACAACCAGAATATAGAGTTTATTGAGGCTGTTACCACGGGTCAATATACTGAGTTTGTCACCGATAGAGATGGTAATGACTTATACTGGACTGAGGAGCCTATTCCTGAAAATAATTATGGGATAACTACTGACATAACGGCTTGGCAAGTAACTCAGTATTTCTACACCGAGGTCATTAAGTTGAAAATATCATTCCAGTCGATAAATGGACTATATACTCCGATAATGCAGTGGGGTATAGGTACTGGTGTTGGCGATAATGGTAAAGGTTTCTGGTCTAAGACTGTTAGTGGCTTCGAACTTATGTATGTTACTAATGATATAGAACAAAAGATAATAAACGGTAATGATGGTATAATGGTTAGCGGAGTCGGAACCAAGACAAAAAGTTTAAGAAATATTAGCGTGTCTAACGCTGAACCAACCGATCCAGAAGTTAACGATATATGGATTGATACTAACTAATAAGGAGGAATTTATATGGCGAGAATATTTCAAGAAGGGTTCGAATGTCCATTTAATAATTTTGCCCCGAGTGTCAACGAACCAAACACGTTTTCAAAATTAAGTTCGGGTCGACATATCAAGTCTAAAGGATGCGCAGTGGCAACGATAAGTGCGTTTGATAAGCGTGCTGGTGGGACCCATTATTCTTATGGAGTAGTTACAATTCCTAATGCTCTAACAGAGTTCTATTCTAGAATATGGATCTACATTTCGGCAATAAGTAGTGAGGCTTTATGGGGTGCTGATAATTATATAATTGCGTTTAGAGATAGTGGGAACGTAAATCGTATAGCTATTAACTGGGTATCTTATGGGATAACGGCAAGTACTTTTGCCTTATACGTAAATTCAGTCTTAATCGGAACATTCGTGCTTCGTTATTCCACATGGACAAAATTAGATTTTCATTTAAAATCCAACGCCACTACTGGAGGATACACGTTGAAAGTAAATAACATCGTCTTATACACGGCAACGGGAATAAATACGGGAGTAAATGCTTTAAATAATTTAAGTATTGGAATATACGATACTTTATACGGCGGATTAAATTTTATGGAAACTCATTCGATACGATTTGATGATATAGCGGTTAATGACATTTCGGGGGGAGTTAATAATTCTTGGTGTGGGGATGGAACTATGCTTGCTTTGCGACCTAAGGATGTTGGTAATAAGACCCAGTTTGATGATTCGTATGGTAAATACCGTATATCTAGAACTGGTACTAGTCCTATATCTATAAAAATACCAACGCATGGGTTAAGTACCGACGATTATATTAAAAACACTAGTCGTACGAATACCTATTCAGCCGTTACCAAAGTAGATGATGATACGCTAACGACAGCATCTATAAGCGGACAAATAAAAGACGATGTTATTAGTTTATACAAATATTCGTCTAATGTGTCAGCAATCGATGGAACAAATACCACAACGATAGTTACTACCGATCCACATGGATTAAACGTCGGGGATGTTATATATAACGTGACTAGAGGGGTGTTCCGATATGTTACCGTTTTAATTTCTACGACATCGGTTACTATAAGTTCAGCCGTAACAAGTCAAACTAGCGGAGACAGTATTAATTTATATCCAATTAAAACAGACCATCCACATTGGAGTGTTTTAGAATATCCAAGTACAAGTATTTCCGATGGATATATTCAAACGGATACTCATTCGGATATAGACACATTTGATATGGAAAATATAGTAGCGGACTTATCATTACCAACATCCTCTATCATTGTCAGTGTCTCTGAAAATTTACAAATTTCCGAAATTGGTTCTGGAAGTCAGATAAAACCAGTATTAAGAATTGACACTACTGATTATGAAGGAGGTACAATAGCTATATTACCTGGGACTAATGGATACACTGCCATCTACGATGTGTCTCCAGCTACCTCATCCGCATTTACAGTAGCCGAAATTGACGCCATAGAATCTGGTATTAAATTGGTATAGAGGAGGTTATTGAATGTCCGATATAAAAGTACAAAGTATAAATTTACAACCAGAAATAGTGACGTCCGATATAAAAGTACAAAGTATAAATTTACAACCAGAAATAGTGATGTCCGATATAAAAGTACAAAGTATAAATTTACAACCAGAAATAGTGATGTCCGATATAAAAGTACAAAGTATAAATTTACAACCAGAAATAGTGATACCCGATATAAAAGTACAAAGTATAAATTTACAAGTTGAACTTATACCACCACTATATAATTTAAAATACTGGAATGGTTCGGCGTGGGAAACAAAATTAATTAAATATTGGAATGGGTCAGCATGGGAATCAAAATCAATTAAATACTGGAATGGCTCAGCGTGGTCAATAACATAATAAGGAGGAATCAAAATGGAAGTACAAACAATAGGTAATGGGTTATTAGAAAATATAAAAGATATATTAAACGCTGGAGGAGCACAATCTAGCGTTGTACCAACGTCTACGCCCGTAACAGTCGATGACACTGAGGGTGGGACATCTCTGATCGCTGCTAATCCAGATAGACTTAGCGTTACCCTTCAAAACGTGGGTATAGTTCCCTGTTTGATATGTCTAGGTGACGATGCTAGCGACTCGAATTACAGTGCAGTCTTAGCTGCTGATACAGACATCAGAGCGGGTAAGGGCGGAGTAATAGAGATTAGAGACTATCTTGGTTCTATCTCAGGTATAACAGAGGCAGATAGTACTGACATAGCAGTAACTGAAATTACTAAAACTTAAGGAGGCATCGATATGAGAATATCTGGTTCGGGTGGGGGCGGTGGTGCCTCCATCCAAGCGTGGGTTACAGATTTGAAGATTAAACCAGACAATATGTACTTGTATCTAAATAACCTATACAAAGCCATAACCGAACATACCGCGGGGGTTAGTTTCATACCAGCCAACTTCCAATTAATAGGAGGTTTGATCGGTTCCTTCGTATTCAAAGGAAATATAGATTCTAATGATGATTTTCCGACAGTAGCCGCTGCCAACATAGGTTATATATACAAAATAACAGTTAATGTTACGGATAATGATATCACTAAGACCAATACAGGGTTAGTCTTTAAGGCTGGCGATGAGATAGCCTGGGATGGTACTACTTGGATTAATTTGGGACCGATTCTAAATTGGAGTGCCATAATTGACAAACCTCAAACATTCCCTCCGGCAACTCATAATCACGATTTAGTATATTCAATATTAGCACACGACCATAGTGGAGTATATGCTATATTAGCGCACGATCATAGTGGAGTATATGCTATAGTAGCGCATAGTCATGATGGCGCATATTCAGCATTAGCTCATAGTCATGCATTTAGTGCCATTACAAGTACACCAGAAGGCATTAGCGATATACCAACTCTAAACGCATCAAGAAAAGAACCAAATGGATTTGTTAATCGAACAGATAGTACTATTGTTTATGATCTTGCTAATAAACGTATTACCGTAAGTGGAACATTTGTGTATTATAATCAGGGCACAAAGTATTCAAAAGCAACTGTTTCTGAAGCAGTAGAACATGCTGCTAGCGTTGGTTTTTATTGTGTTTATTATGTTGGTAGTGTTTTAACCATTGGCGCGGTAGGTATATTCTTCGATCTTAGTATACACACGCCTATATGTATGGTTCTGTATAATGGTACGGCAGCCACAACATATTGGAGTGGTGCTGAGGGAATTGTGATTGAGGAGCGTCATGGTTTAACTATGGACTGGGACACACATCAAACATTACATAACAATATCGGTACGTACGTAAGAGGTGCTGGGTTTGCTTTGAATGGGACGTATGCTGTAGCTACAGGTAGTGGTGGTTTGGTTGACGTTTCGTACGGTGTGGATAGTGGCGTTGTGTGTGACGAGGATATAAGTATAACTCTAGATCAATTGTCGGATAATGCGGGTGCAGGAAACCAGTATCCTGTGTTTTATAGAGTAGGTACGGGTACTGAATGGCGTTGGTTGGTTACTAATATACCATTGATAAAAGACAATAACAACGACATACTATTCAATAAATTAGACGGATCAACCTGGGGACTAACGCCAATAACCGTCAGTGGTAAATATCTTAATATGTATCTATGCGCCACGACAGTTAAAAATGCTAGTAGTGGTAATGATTATAAATTTATATGGATTATTGGTCAAACCGAACACTCAACGTTAGCCAATGCCCAGAGCGAAACCATGTTAAGTCTTAATTTAAGTGGTTTGTTATTTAGTGAGATTGCTCCATTATGGCAAATAACCATGGTTCGTAATCCAGCATATGAAACGGCTAGTGGTAAATCTAGAGTTGAATCAGTTAGAAGAATTGTTGGTACTAGAGTTAGTATAGCTCTGACTTTCAATCCTCAAGATCATAATAATCTAGCAAACAGAGCTTCTAGTAACGCTCATCCAGGGACTTCCATATCTACGGATACTACAAGTTTTGCTAACGTACTTACTGCTTCGGAAACAGACGTACAATTAGCTTTAGCGAAATTAGATGCTGGGTCCGCTACTTATCCTAAAATTAAGGTCGGACACACGCCCCCGTCTAATACTGCACATTTATGGGTCGATACTAACTAAAGAGGAGAGATTTTATGAATACGGCCGCAGAACTAGCTAGGCAAGGTGATAGTGTTATTATTGTATTGATAGTGATTATTATTATGGGTATTATTGCTCTACGTCCCATAATCAAAATGTGGGTGACCTCTAAAGAGAACTATCACAAGAGAGAAATCGAGCAACAGGATAAGATAATCTCAGTTATAAAATCTAATACGGAGGTTAATACGTCCTTGAAATTACTTCTCGAGGAAGATCATAGAAACTGTAATGATTGTAGGATCAAAATAACAGCTATTCATACAATTCTTTTAAGTAAGGAGGTACTTACTAATGCTAACGAGCGAGGGACTAGTTAAACATGTAAAAATGGCTAATAAAGAGAAATGGGGTTATGTTTGGGGGACCTTTGGTCTACTACTAACTCTAAACATATTTCAGGAAAAGTTAGTCCAATATCCTGATGGTGTGGGTAAGTATGAGGATTTTATAAAGAAAAATTGGATGAATAAGCGTACAGTCGATTGTATAGGTCTTATAAAGTCCTATATTTGGTGGGAAGGCACAAATCCTAAATATGATCCTTGCCTGGATATAACTGCCAACGAGATGTTTAAAGTGGCTGCTGATAAAGGGCCTATGTCAACATTTCCAGATTCTCTATATCCAAAAGATAATGGTATTCCAGGTTTGTGTGTGTGGAAAGATGGACATATAGGGGTATACATAGGTGGAGGATTAGTAATAGAGGCACGCGGGACTATGTACGGTGTTGTATTAACCCCGTTGAGAGGCAATTTAGCAACCGAGTGGACTCATTGGCTGAAATGTCCCTTTGTAGAATATGGTGATGTTATTAGAAAAGGTAGTGCTAATCTAACGGCTGTCAAATGGTTACAAGCAAACCTAAATAAACTTGGGTATTCTTTAACTGTTGATGGTTCTTTTGGGTCTAAGACTGAGGATGCGATAACGAATTTCCAATCTAATAACAATATAATACCAGATGGCGTTGCCTACTTCCAGACACAAAGAGAAATAGAAAAAATGGTCCGTAAACTGGAAACGAATGGTAAAAAGACCTACGTCCAGATAATACAAGAGAATTCGAATAATAATGCTGCCGAGTGGGTAAGGGCTATAGACACCGTTGTCGATAGGGCTAAAGATAATGGTGGTCTTAACTTTTTAAAAATACTTACATTTTTACCTGCGTTAATTGAAAAGATAGGTAATAAAACAAAACAATAAGGAGGAATTCAAAATGGTAGACTTAACAGCAAAAGAAATCCAGAAATTAGATATCGGCAATAGGTATCTTGTTAAAAGTGGTCTTGGAACGAGAATTCAGGATATTATTAACGCGCTAATGGCAGAGGTTGATAATGGAACACCGGTAAATGCTGTGAATGCAACAAAAGCATTAAATATTTCGGGTGTAGTTCTTGATGGTCAGACAGTCGCTATCAACAATCCTGCTGTCACCGGTACGGACGCATATGAGTTCTGTGCTGATGTAGCATTAACCAAAACAACATCAACTAATAAAGTTGTGAATATCAATACATACACAACTAAAGCAACCGACACATTAACTGTTGCAACACAACCAACTGTTTCCGATACAATGACCATTGGTACTAAGTTATATACATTTGTAGCTAATGGTGCAGCAACTGTTGATGGTGGAATATCTGTTGGCACTGATTTAGCCTCTGCTAAGTTAGCGATTGTAGCCGCTATCAATGGTACTGATGGTATTAATACTCCTCATCCATTAGTAACCGCTAGTGCATTTAATGTAAATGTATGTACGATTACAGCGTTAATAGGTGGTACAGCTGGAAACGCTATTGCTACTACCGAAACATTCTTTACTGCTGGTAATGAATTCTCAGCGGCAGCGCTTGCAACGGGAGCTAACTGCTCTAATACAAACGCTGTTACGGCTCTTGTGGGGGCTATCACGGCTAACGATACTCAGGGCGTAGGAGCTGTTGATGCTACTGGAGGAGTAATTACTTTAACGGCCGATGTAGCTGGGATAGTTGGTAATTCTATCATATTAGCAGAAACACTTACAAATGGAGCATTCGCTGCTGGAGCCATATTGATGAGTGGTGGTGTAGATGGAACAATAGGTTTCGTAGGACAAAGAATGGTTGATTCTTCATATGAATATCGTTCTACTGCGGCTAATACAACTGCCGATAAGAATTGGAGACGTATGAGTCTTGGAAGTGCTTATTAATATAAATTATTAAAAAGGAAGGTGCGTAAATGTCTTATTCATTAAGTAGAAAGTGTGGAACTTGTAAAAAGAAAGTGGCTTGTATGGATAGTAGTTTTATTATGGGAGCGATAAACGCTATACACCAAGCAAATTATAACGATGCTAACCGTCAAGTACATTTAGGTTCCGGAATAATTGTATTGGATTGTTTCAAGTATCAAGACGAAAAAGAAATTCAGGATTTGGCGGAAAAGGATAGTATCGGCTGTTACGGCTGTTGAAGATACACCCAAAATATAGTCAAAAATAGAGGTTTTTGAAAAAACGTGCTCGTAGGAGCCCTTCTAAGGCACTTTCTAATACGGGGTAATATAACATGACCTGTAGAGGCTAAAATCGCTTAGAGAGGCTTCTAGGGGCCCTAGCGTTGATTTGAGTTAAAAAAGCAAAAAATTGAAGATTAAAAGGAGGTTATTTATGATGATGTCGATTATGATTGTATTGGCTGGTATTGGTGGCTTAATAAATATTGTAGAACAAACAATTAAATTTATTATGTTCGCAGAGAATACGTTTAGAGAAAATCAAGTTAATGAAAACGTGTCAAGGAGATTAGAACTTTTAAAGAAAACTTAGGTTTTCTTTTTCTTATTAATGGTTTCTTTTTTCCTCGCATAAAAAACATACCTTATAATGAAAGCATAAAATTTTAGGAGGTATTTATTATGGACAGATATACAATTAAGTTTCAAGGATTTAATGATACAGAGAGAAGCTATTTAATAGTTACGGACGAGGCATATATCGATGCAAAAGGTCATAACAATGAAGAAGTTAATTTGATATTAAAAGGTATTGAGGCGGAAAAGTATTTTGAAAAACTACTGAATATTATAAATGAGATCGAGGAGAAAACTTAGGTTTTCTTTTTCTTATTAATGGTTTTTTTTTCCTCGCATAAAAAACATACCTTATAATGAAAGATATTATAAGGAGGAAATTATTATGAGAAACTTTATAGAGTGGATTAAAAACGATTTCAGAAGTTCAAAATTAGCATTAAGCTGGTTATTAAATAGGGATATTCCAATGTGGATATTCGTGTTGTATTACTTAGCTTGGATGCCAATAGTGTTACCGCTGATGCCGTTTGTATACGGTTTTGTAGTTTATTGTAGATGGAAACTTAAAAAATTATTAGAGGAAGCTTAGGCTTTCTTTTTCTCGCGTACAAAACATACCTTATAATGAGGAGGGATGTAAAATGAAAGAATATACTTTTAAGAATATGGTTTTTGATATGGTGATGGAAGCTTGGATCCTTTGGGTAATAATTAGATATTTACGGACTCATTAAGAGAGCTTAGGCTTTCTTTTTCTCGCATAAAAAACATACCTTATAATGAGGAGGGATGTAAAATGAAAGAATATACTTTTAAGAATATGGTTTTTGATATGGTGATGTTAGTCGTTACTGGCGGAGCGTGGATACTTTGGGTAATAGTTAGATATTTACGGACTCATTAAGAGAGCTTAGGCTTTCTTTTTTCATCGCGAGAAAAACACATGTTATAATGAAAGAATTAAAATTTTAGGAGGATGATTATTATGAGTGAAAAAGTAAAAGATTTAGATGATAAATTTAAGAGGGTGGCAATTGCTATAATGGAGGATTTTACAGAACAGTATCCAACAGATATTGAAATGTTAAGACTTTACAAGTCAATTGAAAACTTCGGAAATATGATGTCAGACTTGGCACTTAAAGGTACAGGTAAAGATTATATCCAACAAAAAATTAATAACTTAAAAGATGAAGCTTAGGCTTCTCTTTTTCTCGCGTAAAAAACATACCTTGTAATGAAAGAATAAAATCTTGAGAGGAGAGGTAGTATGTTTAAACTATTTCCAGAAAGAAACAAGAAAGAAACAATTGATGATGCTATCGAATACACTTTATGTGCTATGACAGGATATCATCCAGATTCAGAAGAATATACAACTATGGTTGAAAATCTAAAAACGTTAAGCGAAGCAAAAGGTGCTATAAAGCCCTCTAGTTTCCCGTGGAAGGAAATTGTAACCGGAGTATTTAGTCTTCTAGGTATCTGTATGATAATTGGGTATGAGAAGGAAGATTCGATAACAAGTAAGGCGTTAGGGTTCGTTTTGAAGGGTCGTGTGTAAAACACACCCTCTCTTTTTTGTCTTTGGTAGGGTCGCATAAAAAACATACCTTATAATGAAAGAATAAAATTTTAGGAGGTATTTATTATGATTAGAATTACAGAATTTTGGGATAAACACAAAGACACTATTAAAAATGTTGTGATATTGGTATCAGTACCGTTAGCAATATTGGCAGTATATGGGGTCAGTGAGTTAAACAAATTCATGGATACTAAAGGAATAAAAGACGAATATTATTCGGACGATGAGGAAGCTTAGGCTTTCTCTTTTCCTCGCGTATGAAACATACACTATAATGAAAGGCGGCGTTATTATGAAAATAACCGATATGTTGGTAAATTATATTATTAAAGGTGGACTTATATCAGAATCTAGAAATATAGATGTCGAGATGAAAATACCCGATAGTAATATGATAATCAAAATTAAATGTGACCATATGACGATCAGAGTAGAGAAGGCTTAGGCTTTCTCTTTTTCTATCGCAGAAAAAACATACCTTATAATGAAAGAATAAAATTTGAGGAGGTATTTATTATGGAACAAGTTAAATTTATTGTTATAGTAGAGGTTTCGATATTATCAAGGATAAGTATGGTACACGCAGTTCGTGAGTCAGGATTAGTTGTAGGGAAGGTTGAAAAAACTACTATAACTAGTGATGATGAATCGTTATGGGGCGAGGCATATCTTATACATTGTAAAGGATCTAAAACAAAATATGAACAATTTAAAATATCAGTTGGACTTAAAGAAGTACCTGGACTAGATTATAAACTATTATGGGCCGTAGAGGTTGAAGAAGAAGCTTAGGCTTTCTCTTTTTCTATCGCGAGAAAAACACAGGCTATAATGAAAGAATAAAAATTTAGGAGGATGTTATTATGGAACAACTTAAATTTATTGTTATGGTAGATGTTTCGATATTATCAAGGATAAAGATGTTAAACTCAATTCGTGAGTCAGGATTAGTTGTAGGGAAGGTTGAAAAAACTACTATAACTAGTGATGATGAATCGGTATGGGGCGAGGTATATCTTATGTATTGTGAAGGATCTAAAACAAAATATGAACAATTTAAAATATCAGTTGGACTTAAAGAAGTACCTGGACTAGATTATAAACTATTAGCCGTAGAGGTTGAAGAAGAAGCTTAGGCTTTCTCTTTTTCTATCTTGTTAAAAAATTAAATCTTGAAAGGAGAACATTATGGCTTTGTTATTTGCCATTGGGACTGGAATTGTTGGTTTTATATCATTATTACTAGTGTCACTATTATTTACGGTATCGGTCGTAGTCATTAAAACTAAAATTAAGAGGAGGAATTTATTATGAAAATTAAAGCTTTATTAAGTGCTACTGTATTGCCGATGGATGGGACTTACACAATAACTAGACTGGGCATTACACCCGATGTGTCAGGAATCCAACACTATATTGGACATCCATATACAAAAAGTATCCTTGAATCTCTCGACGCGATTCCGTCAGATACCATTCTTACTGGATTAGAAGTAATGGGTTTGGTGACAACAGTTAGTATGGCAATTAGGGCAACACCAAGGGCTTTGGATTTAATAACAGAAGAGAAACAAAATAGAATAGATGAATATCTTAAAACTAAATACGGTTCTAACGATAAAGTTGAAGTCATCTATCCAAAAGAATTAACCAAGAAAGACATAATACTATTAACTTGGAAGGAGTACATCCCAGCGGCGATTACAGCCCTTCTAACTATAGGTTGTATTGTCTGTGCAGCATAGGAGAAATAAAAAATCTTGAGAGGATAAAGCTTAGGCTTCTTCTTTTTTTGCCCTCGCGAGAAAAACACACACTATAATGAGAGAAGATGGTTAGTTGGTTACACCATGAAAATGTTCGTCGGTTCGATTCCGACATCTTCTTTTTCTAAAAATTCAGAGACCCAATACAAAGGGTTTCTTTTATCATATAATAACTATAATTTTATGAAGATGATTATAAGGGACGATAATTACTTCAGAACCAAATCTTGAGAGGAGAAATTAATCATGAGTATGCAACTGATTGTAAAGAAATTCGGAGGTACGCTATCTAAGAGTTCGCCTACCATTCTTACTGGATTAGGAGTAGTGGGTTTGTTCTCTACAGTTTATGCAGCGATTGATGCCACACCTAAGGCTTTGAAAATTCTAGATGATGAGCACCTAAGAAGTGCAAATAACACCTTAGTTGGAGAGCCAGTTAAAATGCCAAGTACATTGGAGAAGATACAACTAACATGGAAGTGTTATATCCCAGCGGCCGTAACAGGTCTTCTAACGATATGTTGTATCATTGGTGCTAATAGGGTTAACCTTAAGCGTAACGCGGCTCTACTGAGCTTATACGGGCTCTCAGAGGCTGCTCTGAAGGAATATCAGAAGAAGGTTATAGAAACCATTGGGAAGGGCAAAGAAAGAGAGATTAGAGACGATATTCATAGGGACAGAATTACGAATAATCCAGTCAATACTAAAGAGATAATTGTAACTGGTAAGGGTGAGTCTTTGTGTCATGATGCTTGGGGCGGTGGGTATTTTTATAGCGACATAGAACACATAAGACAAACACTTAACAAATTAAGTCGAGATCTGATGAGCGAGAACTATATTACCCTGAATGAGGTATATAGTGGTTTAGGTTTAAGAGATACTAAACTTGGAGACTTAGTCGGTTGGCATATTGATGACGGTTTGATAGAACCAGAGTTCAGTTCACAACTAACAGCGGAAGGCGTTCCGTGCTTAGTACTTGACTATGTTGTAGAGCCAAGATTGGGATATAATAATTATTAGGAGGAAACGAAATGCTTATGAAAGACAGTGGAGAAAGAAGAACATTAAAAACGGGAGCCGTAAGAGATATGCCAGAAGGAAAAGGAAGATGTGATTTATTACCAGCATGTGCAATGCTGAGACTGGCCAAATGGTGTGAGTTGGGTGCAACAAAATATGGCGAACGTAATTGGGAGAAGGGTATGCCAATAGGTGTTATGGTTGATAGTGGGTTGAGGCATTTATTAAAGTATCTTGATGGGCAGATGGATGAAGATCATCTTGTGGCAGCGGCTTGGAATATTATGGGTGCTATGTGGATGGAAGAAAAACATCCAGAATTACAGGATTTACCCGGGAGGAATCATCGAGAGGAGGAGGAAATATAATGACAAATTGGTCGTGGAGAAGGTTTGGATTATAAGGGCAATACCAGAAAAGTTCTTATTATTGACAAGGAAGATAACCAGATATTTGGTAAAAGATATAAAGTTGCAGGTTATGATATATGGTTTGAAGAAAATGCTTTTGAAAGTATTGGGGGTGTGGTTTTAAATGACGGTTGATTTTAGAGATAATGTTAGCAATATCGTTAGTGGAGTAATAGGTGTTATCGACGCTATATATACGATAAATAACATCACCTATGTGGACGTTATGGTTGGAGAAAAGATGTATTATGAATCCCCAGTTACGAACTGGACAGTAACCTCTAAGTGTGACGAATAAAATATTAGGAGGGATTTATTATGAAAAGAACCAATTTAATTGAAGTTGAGAAGATCAAGACTTGTAAAGGGTGTTTTTTCAACATAGATGTTATTGATGACCATGGTAAACCCACAGGAGAAATTATATGTAATGTTATAGACACATGTATGAGAAACTTGAAAGATGAATGACATCGCGAGAAAAACACAGGTTGTAATGAAAGAAAATTAAAATTTAAGGAGGAATTTATGATGATGGACGTATTTAATTGGATGAAAAACAATAAGGTAGTAACAGGGTTGGGAGTATTGGTTTTAGGAGGTATAGCATTAGCGCTTACTTCAAAAGGCGAAGAAACTGAGGACTTTACAACAGACGTTGTAGAACCAGAAGTAGTTACAGAAGTTATAGAACCAACGTAAGATTAATTTGATTTATGGAGGGTATTATGTGAAAACATAGTATCTTCCTTTTTTCTATTGAAAGGAGAGGGTTATGATAGTAAAATGGTTTAAGAAAAGACTGCTAGCAAAACCGATTAAACCAGAAATTGACGAACGAATGCGTGTAACAATTCATTGTCTTTTGAGGATATTGGATGACCCATATGTCTCGAAAGAAACAAGGATGAGAGCTAATACTTTTTTAGGTAAATATAGGAAAAACTATATGTAAATACCAACTCTTGAAAGGAGAGATTATTATGTGTAATTATTTGAAAAAGGCTATTGATGAGTATAACGACGCAACAAGAATGTTCAATTATGCCAGTTCTCCCGAGGAGATCGACGTTTCGATAATGTTGATGGACGCCGCCAATATTAAAATAAAAGCATTGAAACGCATTCCAAATTATGGTGATGAATTACAACCTATATCGGAGGTGTATTAAATGAAAAATAATAGGTATTTACCAGGTTTTAAGAAAAAACCATCTAGGTTTAAAGAAATATTGTATTTTTTTGGTATATATTTATTGATAATTGCTGTTGGTATGGGTGGTAATACTTATTTAAAATCCATTGATTCATTGCAAAAAACGTTATTTTGGCAACCCGACGATCCTATTGCTCGATTAGCAATACAGTCAAATGCGTTGTCGACCAACATGGATGCCCTAACAAAGGAAAGGGACACGTTAATATTAAAGGTTCGGCAACAAGAAGAAACTATAAATAGACCCGAAAAACCGATACCTAACAAAAAGATAAAAACCATAGCGCATAATTTAGGCGGACTTATGATGGGTAATTCTACATATTTGTATGATAAATGTGTTGAGTATAACGTTGATCCTTTATTAGCGGCCGCAATAATAAAACATGAATCCGCTAATGGAACTAGCAGAGCGATTCGCAAGCAAAATAATATTGCAGGATTCATGGGAGATAACGGATTGATGGATTTTAAATCAATTCGTAGTAGTATAGATTTTATGGTTGACTTGTTGAAAACTCACTATCTAGATAAAGGATTTAATTCGATAGAAAAAATACAAAAAAAATACTGTCCAATAGGGGCTAAAAATGACCCCAAAGGTTTAAACAAATACTGGTTGCCTAGCGTAAAATATTATTATGAGATTATGGTTAAGGAAAGTATATAGCGCGCGAGAAAAACATGTCCTGTAATGAAAGAAAATATTAGGAGGTTTTATGATGAATTATTTGGGATTGATTAAACAGGTAGTTGGGTTATTAGTAACAGCAGGATTAGGTACCATCGTTAAAAATGTTATAGATCATACTACCCCGTATACCATAACGACTTTAAAAAAGGTTGGGGTAAGTATTGGGGGTGTAGTGTTAACTATGATGGTTAGCGACGCGGCAAATAAGTTTGTTGAGGGAAAAATTGACGAACTGTCAGAAAAATATGTAGTTAGTGATAAGACGATTTAATATTAAGAAAAGTGGGTCTACGAAAGTGGTACTTACTTTTTCTATTTTGAGAGGAGATTGATCATGATAGTAGATAATGGCTCGTATGGATCACGTAAAGTTAATGTGAATTATCCATCTAATTCACACAACAGAGAACCTCAGGGAGAGAAGGAAAAGCCTGTTAAGGTGATAAAAGGTAAAGTGGTTAAGGTAAAAAAATCCTTGGGTAAGAAATTTCTGGAAACATTTATTGGTGAGGATATCGAGAATATAACGTCATATATCATACATGACGTCTTAATACCAGCAGCCAAAAGTATGTTGTATGATACCGTAAATGGCAGTTTTAAAATGGCTTTATTTGGAGATAGAAAAGGCAATAATACAAGAAGAGATGGCGGCGTATCTACAGTTAGTTATAATAACTGCTCGTCTTCAGGGGATCAAAGATTAAATGATAGAATTAGAGAATCTATTGTTCCTAGGAATAAATCTCGATTTGATTTTGATGATATAAGGCTTGATTCTAGGGGTGAAGCAGAGGAGGTACTTAGTCACCTTGTAGATTTGGTATTAGATTATGGACAGGCAACAGTTGCCGATTTATATGATCTTGTTGGCATTCGAGTCGAGTATACAGACAATAAATATGGATGGCGATCGCTAAATAGGGCGGAGGTTGAGAGGGTCAGAGATGGTTGGTTGATACGATTACCAAAGCCAATACAATTGGATTGAGGAGGTTAATATGGTTCATTCAAAGATATTTGGAAGGTATAAGAAAATGTTTTATATGGATGCCCCCAACGTGAAAGTGTGGTATCCTAATGGATTTAATTCTATACGCATCAGATTATTTAATAAGGATGAATTCGTATTTTCTTACACAAAAGATGATATTTGGAATTTAGAAACACTGGATAATTTTATAGAAACATTGATTAAAAATAAAAATAATGGAGGAAATGAAAATGAAATTTGATACAATTGCTAAAGGGTTAAGTAAGTTGACTGGAAGAACAGGACTTATATTTATGAAAAAGAGTCCTGAGATATTGATAGTTGTTGGTGTCGGTTCAGTGTTAGTAAGTACAGTAATGGCTTGTAGGGCTACTTTGAAAGTCGAGTCATTATTGGATAATACGAGTAAGACGATTGAAAAGATTAAATTTGCTAAAGAAACGATTTGTGATGAGACTTATTCAGAGGCTGATTATGGTAAGGACCTTGCTATAACTTATGTTAAGACTTCTGTGGCTTTTGTAAAGTTATATGGACCCGCAATTGCTCTTGGAACATTTGGCATAGGTTGCATCATTGGAAGTCATAAGATATTGAGTAGTCGAAACTTAGCTATCGCGGCTGCTTATAAGGCTGTTGAGAAGAGTTTTAGCGACTACAGAAATAGAGTTGTATCTAGATTTGGAGAAGAGGAGGATAGATGTCTTAAAAATGGAATAAAAAAAGAATTTGTAACTGTTATGGAGACGAACGAAAAAGGAAAGACCATCACTACAAGTAAGACGGTTGAGTCTGTAAACAAGGAAGATATTAGTCAATATGCTCGGTTCTTTGATGAGAGTTGTATAAATTGGTCTAAGACCCCGGAGTACAATCTAATGTTCCTACAGAGTCAACAGAACTTTTCTAATGATCTGTTCAACGCCAGAGGTCATGTGTTCTTAAATGAGGTATATGACATGGTAGGTATTCCTAGAAGTCAAGCAGGGGCTGTTGTTGGATGGGTTAAGGGCGCCGGAGATGATTATATTGACTTTGGAATATTCGAAGGAAAAACAGCTAAGGCTAGAAGTTTCGTGAATGGTAACGAGAGAAGTATACTTTTAGATTTCAATATTGCCGGGGTTATTTACGATTTGATATAGGAGAGGGAGAAAATAAATGCATATAGAAAGTATATATTGGGACCCATATTCTAATGATTTTACAGATGATAATGGAAATTTATTTGCGGATATCTTTAGGATTATAAGTCCCAATAGGCTACTTTTGATGAGGTTGAAACGTGGTACTTGGTATGAAAAGGTAACAGATGTTTTTACATATGAATTGGTATTTCCATTAAAGGAGGATTTAGAATGACACTAGAGCAAATATTAGTTGCATCTAAAGGGTTACAGCAACGATATTATATGAATACAATAGGTAAGGACGTGGATGTAAATGGTGAAAAAGTAATGGTTATAGATGTAAGAATAACAGATGAGCGTATATTTGTTGATGTTATTTATAGAAAGAAATTTATATGTTTTTGTAATGAGTGTGGGTCCAAAAGAGAAACCGATAACATTAAAGAGTATGAATTTTGTCCTGATTGTGGGCATGTTAATACTGGATTTTGCACAAATAAAAATTACAAGGAGGAGGATTTAGTATGACACCAGAGCAAATATTAAATGGATTGGAAAGAGTAAAAAAACACCATAAGAATACTGTTTTTCATGTTGGTGAGACTCATATTCTACGTATGGCAGAGGATTGCGAGAACGTGATTAGGGATTTACAAAGTGAAATTGGAGCATTGAAATTGGAAAACGAAGCTTTACGACATTTAATGAAGTGTTTGACTTGTTAAACGATAATATGACTCTTACGATATCGAAGGTGTGGTTATAATGGGTAGAGATGAGTTATTAGAAGAGGTTATGCAGATATACTATAACCCCGAGACCAATGTTTTTATAGATGAAGGGGGCTACGAAATACCCAAGATATACTCGATTTTATCACCAAATGTGGTTTATTTATTAAGGTACAAAAGAGATGACATGTTTGTATATGGTATAAATGGAGAATATATAGAACTCATTTATGAGGATGTTTTTTGGAATTATGAAGACGTTTACGAAGACATTTATGGAGACCACGATAGACCTATAGATAGATTATATATTTAATAAAAAGGAGGAATTTTGTTATGAGGAGAAATATAGTATTTGTATTAATGGGACTTATTGTCGGGGGCGTTGCTTCCTATTTGTATTGTAAGAAGAGATTTGATGACAGTTGTTGTGAGGTTGCTGAGGCAGTAAAAGATGGTTTAGATGAGGTTGCTGAGGCAGTAAAAGAAGGACATGGTATAGAAAGTGATATTAAGCATAAGTCTTATACAAGTAAAGATGTACCCTACGATTTACCTAAGCCTCGTACATATGGTAAAATAGTAAATATGTTATATGCTAATTCTGATAGTGTTGAACCCAGCGCTATTACCGAGATTCAATTTTGCGAGGAATGTGAGGATTACGATAAACTAACAGTTTTGTATTATAATGATGGTGTTATTATGGACGAACGTGATGCACCAATAGAGAATGTAGACAATGTGATTGGTATTAAGAATCTATCATTATTCGGATATGGTTCTAGTGACAATGATGTTGTGTATGTCAGAAATGATAAGTTAAAAATCGACTACGAGGTATTAAAACAAAATGTCGAATATTATCAATCTGATGATTAAAAGGAAGGAATGATATGGATGAGAGATAAGCTTATAGATGAATATTACAAGTGGCTAATTTATATGATTATGAGGAGTAAAAACCACGAATATGATCTCTTATGTAAGGATTTATACGGTACAAAATTTAGATGGCTTATCGATAATGATGTTAATAGAGCCTTCGAAGGCGTGGCTCTTCGAGAAAATTTTTGTGCTTTTATGGGTGTTGACATAAGAGATTTTACGTTCCGTGGAGATGCAATAGATTCCGAATTAGGAGCTAATGTTCTGGAGGTTTTGATAGGAATAGCGTTACGATGCGAATGGGTCGTGATGGACGATGTAAATAATCTAGATATTTGTTACTGGTTCAGGAAACTTTTATGTAATCTAGAATTAGATTTATTTACAGATAATGGATATTATGACCATGGAGGAAAGGAAAAAGTAGGTCTGATTTTGGATAGATTTATGAATCGTACGTACTCTAAAAATGGAAAAGGAGGATTATTTCCGTTGAAGGGCTGTTGCAAAAATCAAAGACAGGTAGAAATCTGGTATCAAATGAATACATATTTGGTTGAAAATTACTATGTTGAATGATGGTCAGGTCTGGGTGGAAAAAAAGTGTTACAGTTTTACTGTAACAAAATACAGATTTTTTTAAGGTAGTGTAACAACCTTAAAGTCTTTATTTAGACCGATCTCGAATACTCTTGTTACAGTTATTCTTTTTTTATTAATATTATATATATAAAGAAATATAGATATATGGGCAGTAGATTATAAACCTAGTGTATTGTGTTTTTTGCACAACAAGACAAGAAAGGAGTATTATGGATTTTTACAAAATCAAAGAACGTAATATTAAAAACGGAGGAAAAGAAATATATCCTGATTTTATAATTGGTAGATCGAATGACCTTATGGTTAGAGGTAAATCCTTCTATGCAATATGGGATGAAAAAAAAGGATTATGGTCTACTGATGAGTATGATGTTCAACGTTTAGTTGATGAGGATTTATTAAATTCGCAAAAATCAAGTAAAACAAAATATGATGGGTTTATTCATTTAAGATTAATGAAAGACTTCTCTAGTAAATCTTGGTTTAATTTTAGGAACTATATGGCTAACGTATCGGATAATGCTCAACAATTGGATAGTAGAATAACATTCTCTAATTCTAAAACGAAGAAGGAGGATTATATTAGTAAACATTTAAAGTATCCATTATTAAAAGGCGACATACAATCCTTTGAAAAAATAATAAGCACTCTATATAATCCAGATGAAAGAGAAAAGATAGAATGGTCTATAGGTTCTGTTGTTTCAGGAGAATCTATAGATATTCAAAAATTTATTGTATTCTATGGTGATCCCGGTTCGGGTAAATCCACCATACTAAATATTATACAAAAACTATTCGAATGTTATTATGGCGTTTTCGAGGCTAAAGTATTAACGTCGTCAAGCGCATTCGCTTTAGAGGCGTTTAAAAGTAATTCTTTAGTGGCGATAGATCACGATGCCGATCTATCAAAGATAGAGGATAATACAAGATTGAATTCCATAGTATCTCACGAAGTAATAACGATGAATGAAAAGAATAAACCCACATACAAGATAAAGAGTGACGCTTTATTATTTATGGGCACCAATAAACCAGTAAAGATTACCGATGCTAAATCTGGAGTGATACGACGTTTAATAGATATTAGACCTTCTGGTAGAAAATTATCATCCGATATGTATCGTAAATTAACAAAACAGATAGATTCCGAATTAGGAGCTATAGCATATCATTGTCTACAAGTTTATCGGAATTTAAGTAAAGATTATTATAACTCATATAATCCTTTCGATATGATTTTACAAACAGACATATTCTTTAATTTTGTAGAGTCATGTTATGATGTATTTATAAGTGAGCCTGGAATAAAATTACAGCAGGCATACATCATGTATAAAGAATACTGCACGGATTCCATGTTAGAATTCAAGATGCCAAAACATAAATTTAGAGAGGAACTTAAAAATTATTTTAAGGATTTTCACGATATCATAAGGGTTAACGGAATTCAAATACGTAGTTACTATGAGGGTTTCCTATCTGCAAAGTTTGATTCGACTAATACCAATCCGCAAAATGTCGCTAAAGACATTCTAACTATGGATAAAACCAAATCTATATTAGACGATATATACAAAGATTGTAAAGCTCAATATGCCACCTCAAAAGAAATACCCAGTGCCAAGTGGGATAAAGTCAAAACTAAATTATCCGATATTGATACATCCAAGATTCATTACATTAAACCGCCAGAGAACCACATAGTCATAGACTTCGATTTACGAGACCAAGATGGTAACAAATCTATGGTCAAAAATATCGATGCCGCTAATTTGTGGCCTAGGACGTATTCTGAGCTAAGTAAGAGTGGTGGGGGTATACATTTGCATTATGTGTATGAAGGAGACGTTACACGGCTTTCTAGGCACCACAGCGAGGGTGTTGAGATTAAAGTATTCACGGGAGATAGTTCATTACGTCGAAAACTAACAAAATGTAATGATTTGGATATAAGAACTATAAATTCAGGATTGCCATTAAAAGGAGAGAGTATGATAAATTCGGATACGGTAAAAAGCGAGAAAGGTTTAAGAGAATTAATAAAAAGAAATCTACAGAAAGATATACATCCAGGAACAAAATCTAGTATCGATTTTATACACAAAATACTAGACGATTCTTATAAGTCTGGGTTATCTTTTGATGTTACCGATTTAAGACCAGCGATATTATCGTTTGCTAATGGTAGTTCACATCAAGCAGACTATTGCATTAAGTTAGTAACTAAGATGATATTTCAATCAGATGTTATGGAACTAACAAAGGATTCATATGCAAAAGACGAATTAGTGTTTTTCGATGTGGAGGTATTTCCAAATCTATTTGTTATTGTTTGGATGAAAGCGGGTGGTATACCAGTTAAGATGATCAATCCAAAAGCAGGAGATATAGAGCAATTACTAAATATGAAGCTGATTGGGTTTAATTGTCGAAGATACGATAATCATATCCTATATGCAAGATATATAGGGTATACAAACGAACAGTTATATACCCTAAGTCGGCGTATAATAAATGACAGTGTAAACTGTATGTTTAGCGAAGCATATAACCTGTCATATGCTGATGTATATGATTTTGCTTCTGCGGTAAACAAGAAGGGATTGAAGAAATTTGAAATAGAACTTGGGATACATCATCAAGAATTAGGGTTCGACTGGAATGAACCTGTGCCAGAAGATAAATGGATGCTTATTGCTGATTACTGTGCTAACGACGTAGTGGCAACAGAAGCTGTATTTAATCATTTAGCGGGTGATTGGGCAGTAAGACAAATTTTATCAGAGTTAAGTGGATTAACGGTTAATGATACTACTAATTCTCACGCAGCAAAGATAGTATTTGGGGATGACCCTCGACCACAAGATAAAGGAGTCTATACAGACCTAAGTATTATGTTTCCAGGATATACCTTTAATAACTTTAAAAGTATATATAGAGGGGAAGAAACCGGAGAAGGAGGATATGTTTATGCAGAACCAGGAATATATTCTAATGTTGCAGTGTTAGATATAGCGTCAATGCACCCTACATCTATCGAGGAGCTTAATTTGTTCGGACCATATACAAAAAGATATAGTCAAGTAAAACATGGGCGACTCTTCTTAAAACATAAAGACTACAGCGGATTAGCAAATGTTCTGGAGGGTAAATTAAAGTCGTTTATCCCTAAGATAGAAAAAGGAGAGCTATCCCCAAAAGATTTATCCAGTGGATTAAAAACCGTTCTTAACTCTGCATATGGTTTAACCTTTGCTAAATTCGACAATAAATTTAAAGACCCGAGGAACGTAGATAATATAGTTGCTAAGCGTGGGGCTCTATTCATGATTGATTTAAAACATGAAGTTCAAGAAAGAGGATATATCGTTGCTCATATTAAAACAGATTCCATCAAGATCCCAAACGCAACTAACGATATATTATCATTTGTTATGGATTTCGGAAAGAAATATGGTTATGACTTTGAGCATGAGGAAACATTCAAGAAGATGTGTCTAGTAAACGATACTGTATATATAGCCAAAGATAGCAATGACAAATGGGTTGCCACGGGGACTCAATTTGCACAACCATATGTTTATAAAACATTGTTTAGTAAAGAAGCCATAATGTTTAAAGATATGTGCGAGACAAAATCGGTCACAACATCCATGTATTTAGATATGAATGAGAACTTGGGTGATGAGCATGATTATCACTTCGTCGGTAGAGTTGGTTTATTCTGTCCAATTCAGAGTGGTTGTGGTGGAGGACTACTACTTCGAAAGAAAGAAGATAAGTATAATGCGGTAACTGGAACTAAGGGTTATCGTTGGATGGAATCAGAAATGGTAAAGACTTTAGGTAAAGAGAAGTATATTGATATGAAATATTATAAAGATTTAGTTAATAGTGCAATAGATAATATATCTAAGTTTGGAGATTTTGAATGGTTTGTGTCCAATGATAAAGTTCCAAATTTCTGTTCTAAAAACGAGGTCGCAGATTGTCTTGATTGTGACAGTTGGATTAATACGGAACATCATGCAAATTTGTGTTTATTAGGTTATGATTGTATACCATTTTGAGAGGAGACAATTATGGATAAAAAGTATACTCATGAAAAGAAAGAACGTAATGAAGAAATAAAAATATTATTCGATAAAAAAGTTTCAACATCGGATATTGCTAACCAATTTTCAATATCAAAAGTCAGAGTATATCAGATAGTAAGAGCTCTCAAAATTAAAAAAAATAGAGAGCTTCGTGAAAGAAATACTAAAATAAACAAATTATTCGATAAAAAAGTTTTAATATCGGATATTGCTAACCAATTTTCAATATCAAAAGTCAGAGTATATCAGATAGTAAGAGCTATCAAAATTAAAAAAAATAGAGAGCTTCGTGAAAGAAATACTAAAATAAACAAATTGTATGACGAGCGCCATACTCAAAAAGAAATTGCTGAAGTTTTCGGAATATCAAGAGCAAGGGTACAACAGATATTAAATTTAAAAGGAGGCAAATAGTAATGAATAAAGAAATTAATATTGAGAATGCGAGAATAGGATTTAGAAACTTTGCTGGTAAAGAAGGACGATACAACGCGAAGGGTATTAGAAACTTCTGTGTATTTCTAGATGATGAAATAGCTATTGATTTAGAAAGAGAAGGTTGGAATGTTAAATGGTTAGAGCCAAGAGACGACTCGGATGGAAGACAGGCGTATCTATCCGTAGCTGTTCGGTTTAGCAACATCCCTCCAAAGATATTTTTAGTCACATCAAAAGGTAAGACCCGATTAGACGAAGAGCGGGTAATGGTGTTGGACTATGCAGAAGTAGTTAATATTGATCTAACTATCAATCCTTCTAACTGGGAGGTAAGTGGTAAAACAGGGATTAAAGCGTATTTGAAAGTCATGTATATCACCATTGCCGAGGATACTTTTGAAAGTAAATATAGAAATGTTCCAGATAGCGCTATGAATTCTTTGGTTAATGAATAATAAAAATAAGACCTGAGTAAGTCATTAAACGGCTCTGAATTGAAAGGAGAGTTATGGATATTTTAAGAATGGTAATGGTGCACGGTAAAGAATTAAACATTTACGGAAGCAAGAGCGATCCTTTATTCTTAGCCGTAGATATATCAAAGATGATTAATTATAGTGTTGGAAATACGAATCACATGTTAAACACTATAGATCTCTCAGAAAAGCTGCTCGTAACAATACCACGAGCAGGTCAGAAAAGACAAATGTGGTTTGTTACAGAATACGGATTATATGAAATTCTTATGCAATCAAGAAAGCCAATCGCTAGACGGTTTAAAAGTGCAGTTAAAGATATAATTAAGGAGTTACGACTAAGCGATAAAATAGATTTTGAAGATTTATTAAATTATGAAGATCCATTAGTGTCTGAATGGGAGCAGGAATCAAAACGCCGAGAGTTAAATCATCATTATGGGAGCACGAATCAAATCAACATGCCTTTAGAAGATGAAGAAATATCATTTAAAGATTTCTTAAGAACTAAAGGTTATACCAACGATATGTTAGATTTCGAGGACTGATATGAGTGTGACATTATACGATCATCAAATAAAAGCTATAGATTCACTGAATACCGGTTCCGTTCTTGTTGGCGGAGTCGGTACTGGTAAGTCCAGAACAGCCATAGCCTATTATTTTCTGAAAGAATGTCTTGGTAAGTTAAAGATAAATGGTGTTGGTGAGTTAGGCGAAATGAAAAAACCTAAAGACTTATATATAATAACTACAGCCAAAAAGAGAGATAGTTTGGAATGGGAAAAAGAATGCCTTCCTTTTCTTTTATCTACAAAAAGAGAATTTAGCATCAGTGGTGTTAAGGTCACTGTTGATTCTTGGAATAACATTTCCAAATACAAAAGAGTTGAAAATGCATTCTTTATTTTAGACGAGCAACGATTAGTGGGTTCGGGAACCTGGGTTAAATCTTTTCTAAAAATAGTAAGACTAAATCGATGGATTGTATTGTCTGCAACGCCAGGAGATGTATGGACTGATTATATACCGATATTTGTAGCTAATAAATTTTACAAAAACCGAACCGAATTCCTAATAAGACACGCGGTATATAGTCGATTTACAAAATATCCAAAGATAGAAAAGTTTATAGAGACATCATTACTTGTTAAATACAGGTCTGCAATAACCGTTACTATGCATTATCAAAAACATACCGAGTACCACAATAAAGATGTTCTTGTCGGATATGATAAAAAGATATTTGATGTTGCATTAAAAAAACGTCGCAATCCATACACAAATAAACCCGTAAAAAATGCTAGTGAATTATTTTATCTTTTTAGAAAAATAGTAAATAGCGACGAATCAAGAATCAAAGCAATGATGAATCTAATTTCAAAACACGACCGACTTATAGTATTCTATAATTTTGATTATGAGTTGGAGGCGCTAAGGAACTTAGGTGAGAAATTAAAGATAAACACTAAAGAGTGGAATGGTCATAAACACGAAGAAGTACCATCGACCAGTAAATGGATATACTTAGTACAATATATGTCGGGAGCAGAAGGATGGAATTGCATAACAACCGATACTATAGTTTTCTATTCTCAAAGTTACTCATACAAAACTATGATACAGGCAGCTGGAAGAATAGATAGACTTAACACTCCTTACAAAGATTTATTTTACTATTATTTAAAATCCGAGTCTCCAATAGATATCGCAATAAGTAAAGCTTTAAAAGAAAAGAAAAATTTTAATGTATTGGATAATAAATTATGGAAAGGATGATATATATGTGGAAAAAGTTTATCGAAGAGAAACCCAAAAAAAATGGTTGGTACTCTTGTACTGTGGAAGTTAAAGGTCAACAGCGATATGTTATGAATCTATACTTGTATCCAGAAAAAAATAAATTTATAGATAATATTCGAGAAAGTGTTTGTTATACACATAGAGTAGTTAGTCATTCTGGAGAAAGAATATATGACATAGGTCAAGATAGAACCGGCGATGTTATAGCTTGGGCAGAACTTCCAAGTCCATATATGATAGGTTTTATATTTGAAATAGAAAGACTAATTTTATAAAAAGTGAAACGCGGGAAAAACATACGCTGTAATGAAAGATAATAAAATTTTAGGAGGAATTAATTATGTCAAGTCTTAGGGATGTAATAAGTGAAGAAAGTGTAATTATTTTGAAATCTGGAATCAATGTGCGAGGAACAACAGATGTATCGACGGCAATACAAATGCTTATGAACAAGTGTTATATTCGGGGAGTGAATATCGGATTACTATATGGTTCAATTATAACTTTAGGAATCATAGGAGGATATGGTTGTTTAAAAAATTTAAAACTTTTAAAGAAAACTTAGGTTTTCTTTTTTGCCCTCGCGGGAAAAACATACGCTGTAATAGAAGGAGGTGTGTCTCTATATGACGTATATTTAATATATGCCATTCAAGACGATATTAAATTATCAGACATCTTTTTCTA
>Ga0315293_10000849_pt1 | contig 28982 bp, 25 predicted proteins | sample YL17G13_20_MG_FD_203071 | JGI IMG/M metagenome (GOLD analysis project Ga0315293, IMG submission 203071) | Sediment microbial communities from Yellowstone Lake, YNP, Wyoming, USA - YL17G13_20 | ecosystem: Environmental > Aquatic > Freshwater > Lake > Sediment | place: USA: Wyoming | collected... | reverse complement strand
CGCACACTTGGACCGAACACGATATTGGTAGAAGCGTTCTTTGTCAGGACTTTGCTCACGCTATCTTAAGCGTAGAAGTCGGGACAGACGCAACAATGACTCTGAAGATTCAGGGGTCTCTTGGAGATTCAGTGACAAATACAGACGACGCGCCAGACTTTTCGGCAGCACAATCTCAGTCAAATGCTTGGGATTACGTTGAAGTTGTCGACCTGGAAGACGGCAGTTCAATCGATGGCGACACAGGAATTAGTCTTGATGGCGCAGATGTCAGGCAATTCGAGGTGAATATTAATGCCCTTAGATGGCTTAACGTTATTATCTCTGCCTGGACTGATGGAGACGTTTCGGTTAGGTGTAGGTTGTACAACGATTGATTAAAATTAAACGATTAAAATACATGAGACGTAAGAAGTTTGGAGCGCAACCAACTAATGTTGCTGTCAAAACCGAAAAGAAAAAACTCGCTGGTGTAATAAACAGCGAGAAGCTTGAGATTGAGAAAATTGATAAAGAACGTGCAGATAAACAAGTTGCCTTAAAGAACAAAACTCAAGAACTTATTGACCTTGATAAAAAACTAGACAAGATTAGACTTGACGTTCTTAAAGAGAACGACAAGCTTGTTGATGCCCAAAAGAAAATTGCTAATGCGCAAATATCTCTTGATAAGGTTACCTCTGAAATCTCTGGAGTAAAGGAGATTCGCGATGAGATGATTGATGCTAAAAAGATGATTGATAGTTTCAGAATGGAAAAAGAGGACATCCTTAAAAAGAAAACAAGTATCACCGAAGAGATTGTTGACTTGGTTAAAGCCAAGGAGAAACTTCTTGCAGAGATAGATGAAATTAAGAAGGGTGGAGATTCTCGTAAGAGCGTTTTGTCCGGCCTTGATGGAGACATTGTTTCAAAGAAGAAACAATTACTTGACCTTGACTCGAATCTTGAGCAGAAAAAGAAAGCCGAGGCAGATGAATACGAAATCCGTATTGCTAACTGGAAACGCAAAGAGGAAGAGGTTAAGGCGAATATTGGTGATATTAATAGTAAAATCGGTGATGCTAATTTTACCCTTGCAACGATTGATATTGAAGTTAAGAATAGAATGTCTGACGTTATTAAGCGAGAAACGAAACTTATTAAGGACATTGAAGTCTTAAAGTCAAGGGGAGAAGAATTAACTCAAAGAGAAGACTACATAAACACATTAGCAAAGACTTTACAAAAGCATTTTGACAAATTAAAAATGCCGATTAAGGTTATCTAATAATATGGCAAATCCCTGGAACAAAGGATTAACCAAAAAAACCGACAAAAGGGTAATGAGAATGTATGAAAATAGAATGGATGCAAGATATTGGCTGGGGAAAAAACGTTCAGAGGAAGCTAAAAAGAAAATGAGCGAAGCTAGGATTGGTAGAATTCCTTGGAACATAGGCAAGCCCCGAAGCGAAGAAACTAAAAGAAAAATATCTATTGGTTTAAAAAGTAGACTATCCGATAATGAGCGCAAAACCAGAAAAGAGAAAAGAAAATTGTATCTTATTGAATACCGTAAGAAAAATAGGGGGAGAATCAACGAACTTGTTAGAATCAACAGAAGAACGCCCAATGGGAATTTAAACCATAGGATGGAGGTGGCTATTTTGTTGGCTATAAAAGGCGAAAAAGCAGGAAGAAAATGGGAGGGATTGGTTGGATATACATTAGAAGAATTGAAAAAACACATAGAAAGTCTTTTTACTGACAATATGAATTGGGATGAATTTACAAAGGGTCAAATACATATAGATCATAAGAAACCTAAATCCTTATTTTCCTATAAGACCACCAATAATAAAGAATTTAAAATGTGTTGGGGGTTAGATAATCTTCAACCGTTGTGGGCGGCAGATAATAGGAAAAAAGGCAAAAAATATCGCTCGTACATCTCGGTCTAACATTGTCCAGAGACTGGAAGATGGAACCTTGTTTTATACCGGTGAGACTCCAGTCGGCTCAATCAATGACAGCAATACAGCATTTACATTAGCTAACTCGCCCAAACCAGCGGGCAGTATTGAAGTAACTTTAAATGGTGCCGAGTTAAGCGTGAATACTGACTATACGCTATCTGGTGATGATTTAACATTATTGATTGCACCTCCAACAGGATCGATTATAAAATGCGATTATCGTGTGGAACCATGAAAAAAAGAACACATATTTTAATAGCTTTCGCGTGTATGCTTGTCTTGGTGGCGGGAATCGTCACCGGACAGCATTATGCAACAAAAAACACAGACTACAATGTCCGTGTTTTGAATTTTAATGATTTGGAGGACGTTAAATTAGATACTGGACTGGGAACACCAGGGGACGTTCTTCTTGGTGGGACCGTACTTTTTCCGTATCAAGGCGGTACCGGACTTGCTTCTTATTCTGTAGGAGAGATGCTTTATGCTTCTGGTCCGGGAACACTTTCGAGACTATTGGCATCCGGCTCAGAGGGTCAAGTAGTTAAAATGACTAGTGGTATCCCTGCTTGGGGAAACGATGTATCTGGTACAGGGACAGGGGGTGGAGAAGTCCACGGAATCCTTAACTCCGATTGGCATACTGATGTTTTACTTGCTTCGGTATCTGCGAACTCTTTAATTTACGGAGGAGAGGATACTTGGCAGGAATTTGTTGGACCGACTGTTTCTAGTAGTTTCTTACAATTTAATGGAACAAGTTTAACCTGGGATGATTACAATGATAGGAACACGACATATACCGCAGGGGATATGCTTACTCTTACGGGAACTGACTTTGATATAGACGACCCTTTTACGGTAGTGACTCTTACAGGAACACACGTTTCGGCCTCTGAAGATTTCTCAACTCCAAGTGGACAGATTACATCTCTCTCTGCAACAACTCTTAATTTTCCTGATGATTCTGTAGCAGAAGCAGACATTTCGTTCTCAACTGCTTGTGCTGCTGGTAGTCACTATTATTTAAATGGTACTAATCTGGCCTGTGAGACAGACGATGACACCACCTACACAGGCGGAGACCACTTGACCCTGACTGGTACTGATTTCGACGTAGACGATGATTTTCTTTTAAATACAGGAGATACAGGTACGTGGGTTAGTTTGTCAGCGGATTTTGAAGCAGCACAGACAAACATAGCATCGATCTCTGGAACGAATCTTTGGGGATTCAGTTTGACCGACTGCGATGCAGACAATCAAACACTTGCTTGGTCTGATACAGGAGTCTTTAGTTGTGGAGATGACGACAATACCACATACACAGGTGGGGACAATCTTACCTTAACTGGCACAGATTTTGACGTAGACGATCCATTCACAATCGTTACATTTACCGCAACTCACGCTTCTATATCAGATGACTTTGAAACCTTATCTGCTAATATCACTTCAGCTTCTTTTATAGGCACAGGTTCAGTAAGTTTTGCTGGAATGTTGGATATTGAAGGAGATGTAAATATAGGTAATGCTGATTTACGAGTAGACGCGAGTTCAGGAAACGTTTTAATCGCAAACGGCAACGTCGGCATCGGGACGACCGCGCCGGGGTATAAGTTAGAAGTAATTGGCACGGCAAGATTATCATCAACACTTCAAGTTGGCGGAGATATTGATGCCTATGGCAGAATGATGATTGGCTTTAATAACACTTCTACTCCCGGGGCACCAGTATTTACTTTTAATGGAGACACAAATACTGGAATATATACCGATTTAGCTGATACTTTAGAATTTTCAACGGCATCTACTGAAAGATTAAGAATAGGTAGCACTGGTTTAGTAACTATTGCGCAAAATTTAGTTGTAAGCGGGACGGGGAATACAACAATAGCTGGCAACGTCGGCATCGGGACGACTTCACCTGATTATTTATTAGACGTAGCAGGTCAGATAACAGCTTCATCTTCTTTTATTAATGGTTTATTTACAGGAACACACGCCTCTATGTCGGGAGATTTAGATATAGTCGGAGATATAAATGTTTCGTCTATTTCTGCAACAACATACTGGGGAGCAGGTTTGGTTGACTGTGATACTGCGGCGACATCTAAACTTCTATACTCAGATACCGGAGTGTTCAGTTGTGGTGCCGACCAAACCGCCGCAGGGACTATTGCGGCACATATGCTTTTAAGCGATACGCACAACGATACATTAGAGGCGTCAGTTTCACAGGGTTCTTTAATGGTTGGCAATGCAACCCCTGCTTGGGCAGAACTTAACAAGGGAGCATCTGATTCTTATTTACAATCAGACGGGACAACTACATTATGGAATGATGCTTGGATTACACTGGACGATATTCAAAATCCAACAGCAGACAAAATATTTACATCTCCGCAAGACATAGAAATTACGTTTAGGTCAAACGACAATACTCCGGTCATAGGAGAGGGCGTGTTTAATTGGGAGGCCATTGGTGTTTTTACTGGAGACTTATTACACGTTCACCAGCATACGGGAAATCCCGGAGTTGTTAATCTTTTACACATGGAAGCCGCAGATTCAGATGTTAATGGATTAAGAATTGGAGTAGCGTCAACGGCTTATGGACTTATACTTGATGGCGGAATAGCAACAATGAGCGAGGATTTGTATATTGATAAAACCCTAAACGTAACAGGGACAATAACTGGGGTGGGGACCATTGCTGCGGGGACACTAACCGAAGGAGGTATAGCAGTTTTAAACAACGATGAAATGGACGCCTCTTCCGAGCTTTTGAATATATTTGATGACGAAACAGGTAGTGGGCATATAGTATTTGATACATCCCCAGAACTTACAACTTCATTTACAACTACTGGAGTATTCGCAATAAATCCGGGTGGAGCTTTGACCATCGGAGACGGGGGAGATACAACGGTTATGAATTCAAGTGATTGGGATATTTCGGCTACTGGAGACTTAACAAACATAGGAGCAATTACTATGGACGGAACCTTGGTTGTCGCTTCAAGCACCGTAGCTTTTGGAGGTAATGTTGATTTTTACAGCACTGCTTCTATCTCTGGCGCCCTTGATTTCAATTCTACAGGAACGGCAATCAATATCGGTAATTCAGGCACAGACTTTACTTCAACTGGAGGGCTTACTCTTGCTGGTTTATTTTCAGGTGCAGGTGCTTCTTTGAGTGGAGATTTAGACATAGACGGAGACTTGAATGTTGCCTCTGCTACGTTCGGGACAACCTCTATCAATGGCGGTATTTCAGGTATCCGTGCTTCTTTATCAGATGATTACTTTCTATATGGAGGGGTAGCTGGCGGGGCGATAAAGTTTTATCAAGACGGAGATGGGGCATTAACAATTCAAGGAGACGGGAATAATGCCGATGAGAATATAATTTTAAACTTTGATGATGCCGCAAACATAATTGATATTTCTACCAGTACTGGCGTCACAGATATTCATTTAAATGGCTTAGGGCTTTACGTAGACGGAGTGGCTTCTGTGTCGGGGAACTTAGATTTGAATGCTACTGGGCTTTTAATAAATGTCGGGAATACTGGCACTGACTTTACTTCAACTGGCGGGCTTACATTGGCAAATGGACTTTCAGGAACTTATGTTTCTATGTCCGCAGACACTGACATTGGAGACCTCAATGCAACATCTGCTTCTTTTAGTGGAGACATACAAGTTGCCGATATTCTGGTTACTGGCGGAAACATAAATACAGGGAATATAGCTTTGGTTATTGGAGACGCCACTACCGATACAATACAATTTTATACAGACAGCACAGGAAACGGAGAATATGTTTTTCAGGCAGATGGAATCGGAGACGCAGATATTGACTGGGGTTCTGGTGCAGGACAGGTTGACTTAGCTGACATTCCAGGTGGAGTAGCGCCTGCAAGTGTATTTGATTTAGGCGCGGCTACAAGCTTTGAACTTCCGAATGTTGCAGACCCGACAGTTGATGCCGCAGGAGAAATAGCGATTGATACTACCGACGGACAGATTACTTGGTTTAATGGGGTTCAAAACACTTTAATTGCCACTCAATCATTCGGTGTTGATATAAACTCTCTTAGTTTTGATGGAACGCTGCCTAAACTTAAAAGGTATGGCGATGCAATAACTATTACATCAATTAACTGTGTTACCAGTAGTGCTACCTCTGTGGTGTTTCAATTGCTAGAGGGAGACGCCAATGGTGCAAATGGGGCAATAGTAGATACGGACATTTCTTGTTCGACTACAAATGCCGCAGATGACGGGGCGTTAAGTAATGCCGCGATTGACGCAGGAGACTGGTTGTTGGCTTCAATATCGCAAGTATCTGGAGAAGTTGATTGGTTATCAGTAACCGTAGAATACAAATGGACAGAACAATAAAAAAACTTATTATAATAGATTCGATAATGCTTGTTGTTGGTATGGTTGCTGGGTTTTTTATTCTAAGGCCAGAACCGCCATTTAAGGCAGAAATATCATTAGATTTACAGCTTAAAACTACTTCTGATAGAATTTTAAATAGTACAGATGTTAGCTGGATAGAAGAAACCGACTGTATAGATGAAGAAAATAAGGTCGGTTGCAAAAACAAGATTGACCACGGATTGGTAAAAGAATATATCTATGTTTCCAATGTTGAGGTTCTGCAAGAAACTTTTAATGGTATTTCCGAGGACACAACAAAAAGAACTTCAAACGCACAGTTCTTTAAAATAAAAGAGAATAAAGTTAAAGGAAGGGTTGTAAGCGAGGAATGGGAGGGAAAGTTTTATTCTGGCCAACCATTTTACAAAGATGAGATTAGCGGTAAATGGTACCAAACAGAAATAGCCACAACAAGCATTGATGCTTGGGACATTCAAACCATAAATCTTGCTGGAAAATTTGGGGCATCTCCAGAAACTTATTATTCGGGGGCTGGAGATGGCATAACAAAATATCTTGGTAGCACTGATTGGGACACTTCTCACAATGTCCTTGCGGGAGATGAGACAAAATACACTGATACAATCCTCAATATTTTAACCAATTCAGATTCGCTTATTGGGAGAGCATTTTTCCCATTTAATACTGCGGCGCTTCCTGAGGACATTAGTGTTACTGCCGTTACATTTTGGTTAAAACCTCAATACATAAACGATGCTGCGGGTGGTTATATGAATTTAGTCCAAACTACACAGGCATCAAATACCAGCCTTGTAGATGCAGATTATGATCAATGTGGGGCAGTTCATAGTCCCACCCTTGGAGCAACGGCCATAAATCTTTCGGCAATGTCTGTAGACACGTATGCCACTTTTACATTAAGCGCAACTGGACGTGGTTGGATTGTTACCGATGGATATACTTTATTGGGGATGAGAGAAAAAGCAGACTTAATTGATACTAAGCCAGGAGCCACAAGCCAACTTGGATTTTATATGTCTGAATACACAGGCACAGGTTCTGACCCATATATCGTTGTTACCTATTCTGCCGCAGTGGCGGTGGTAGAAGATCCACCACAAATAATAATTATTGACTGATATGAAAATACTTATAATTTTGGGAATGGCGATTGCATTGTTTCTTATCACATTTGCGGTTAAGTGTTATCGGGCGTATTCGGATTATTCCGACCACAATGGTAGATTTTAAAAACTAATAAATTAAAGAGGAGGTTTAAATAAATAATTAAGAGGAGGAATAACAATTAATAATTAATAAATTAACATGCAAAACATAAAATTACACTGGATTGAAATTGTACTGCTAATTGGAATCTTAGTATTTCTCGGAGTACAAGCAAAGAACGAAACAGGAATCTTCAGTGGAAGATCGTCAGGAGGAGACAGCGCACAGGCTGAGTTTGTTGTGTATAGTGATCAACAACAAAGCTTAGCGTCTTGTTCTGCTGACGTCTCTGATAATGCAATCTACATTGAAGGAGATCCCGGAGCAGGATTTACAAGTCCGTCTGTTGGAGATGTGATTATGTTCACGACAGCGAGTTCATTCGACGACACAACTTTGTCAGAGAACACAACTTACTACGTGAGCAGTGTCTCATATTCAGATCTTGGCACAAGTGCAAGTACAAGTGATAGATTTCAAGTATCAACAACGCTTGGTGGATCTGAAGTTGACTTTGCTTCAACAGCATCTGGAAGTGATGGACTTTATAAGTTCACCCAGGAAATCAGCGGAGCTTCCGCATTTGATGCTAGTGGATTCGAGTTCAAAACACTTTCAATCTTTGCAGAAGACAATGCAAGTGTTGGATTCAAGATTCTTGGATCTGATATGGAAACAGAGCCGGATTGGTATGCTGCGCAGTCGAACGACAATAGATACGACTATGTTGCGGTTTGGGACCTCGAAGGAAACACGGAGCTTGAAGGCGACGCGGGCATCAGGATTGATGGCACAGACACGTACAATGTGTACGAGGTTTTCTCAAATAACTTGAAATGGTTGTTTGTTAAAACAGAGAATTTTGCCTCAGGGAGCGTAGACATAAGAATTAAGGGATTCTAAATATGTCCAAAGAACCAGAGTCGTGGGAAATCTCGATAGGGAATTGGGGTGGTTATGCACCTTCGTATTTTGATAATTCGTATTCCTTTTACGGGAATAAGAATCAGGCCACGACTACAACTGACGTTGATATACGAGACCCGAATGTTCTTACTCAGGGTCCTAATTCGGTAGCATTGACCAGTGGAAACGAGGCAGGAGAGCTTGGTGAGGAGCTTATAATTGCTATCTTAAAGCACGCTACGGCCACAGATACGACTTATGCTGTCAGTAATGATAAGGTATTTCAACTTACATCAACCGCAGTAGCTAATTCTAACTTTCCTAAGACTATTGCTGTTGGAACGGCAAACGTTGCCACTGATTTACTTCAATATAAGGGCAAAACACTTGTGTTTTGGAACGATACTGGAGTAGATGGAGACATTGGATTACTAACAAATGCTACCACGTGGGATGATAATTGGGGATCTACTGTCGCTACCGGCGCAGCGCAACTGGCAGACGCTCCTCATTATGGAATCGTTGGCGGAGATGACGTTGCTTATATTACCAATGGAATCTATATCGCTACCGTAAACAACGTTACGTTAAACGCCACTGCTCTTGACTTTCACTCAGACGCAAAGACAATATCGGTTACTTGGAACTGGAACAAGGTAGTCATAGCGGTAAACAGGCCGAACATTACAGGTTCAAATATGAATCTTTCAATGATAGTTAACTGGAACGGAGTTTCTTCTTCTTGGGAAGGAGACCCGATAGAAGTTAACGGTGAAATAGGCGCACTATACACTAAAAACGGGATTACTTATTGCTGGTGGAAAGACGGCATTACTACCGGAGGATACAGTTTCGGGTACATTAATAGCGGAAGGTTAGAAACAATCAGGAGATACGCAGGTTCACTTCCGAATCAAGCACAAGTAGGAGACTATGATGGTTTTATTGGCTGGATTTCAAGCAATAAACTTGTTTTATGGGGGTCTAAAGATAAAGACGTTCCCGTTAATTTCTTCAGATTTATGTCCGGAGAATACGGAACGGTAGGAACTTGGGCTGCTCCGTTTGGCACTCCGTTGATTTCATCCGAAAAGAGTGCAGACTTTACTGCGGCAACCAATGATGTTATCACTTGCGCTACACATGGACTTTCAAACACAGACACAGTTAGATTAACGACTACAACCACTTTACCAGCGGGTCTTTCGGCAGCAACGACTTATTACGTTGTCTCGGCTACTACGAGTACGTTTAAACTTTCATTGACTTCAGGAGGTGATCCGATAGATATTACCGGTACAGGCACAGGTACACACACGTGGCATAGATACAGTATAGCCAAGGCAAGTGGGTATTCTGTAGGAGCCAGATATAATACAATGGCTTACCCTATGAGAAGCCCCGGCTGGAAGTGCCAAATTGACCTTATACAGTTAGGGTTTGAGACCCTTGCAAGCGGAGCGAAGGTTGACACTACGATTACATATAATCAAGGAGCTTCAACGTTAGCGTTAGATCAGATTGCTTATTCGGCTTCAGATACGTCAACTTTTAAAAAGATTTACAATGGCGGACTGCAATGTGATGACTTTAGGATCGATTTTTCATGGGCGAACGGAAGCACAAGTAATCCTGTGAAAATTAGGACACTTTTAATGAAGGGAACTTGGATTCAAAATAATTAACTAATATAAACACATGTCAGTAGGTTCATTTGCGCAAAGCGAATTAAATACATCAGTAACCGCTAAAGTAAGCGGAACCTTTACTGCGGCTAATTTTTTAACGATAGCCAATGACTCGGTTAAGGAGGTTATAGCGGAACTTGACTTGCACGGCACGATAAGAAGCGCCGCTTTGTCGCCGAACCTCTTTGATGGCGTGTGGGATTATACTTGTCCCACGGATTTGAAAGACGATAAAATAATCGACATTAAGCCCCAGATAAACCGTGGAAGGCACGATTACTGGAGGCTGGTCACCGCAGAAGAGTTTGACCAGATAAAAGAAGACAACAGAGTTGACCAATGGGGAGACCCGATAACCCTAAATAGAGGCTCTTGGCTTGGAGACAACATAGTTGCTATTAACCGTGATGATTTAGTAAACAGGCTTTTAATCTCAAGGGTTATTGATGATACCGAAACAAGTATTAGTACAATGGATTCTTTAACTGCCGGAGGCGGTACTTGGACTTTATACGGAGACGGCACAAATCTTACGGCTGATACGCAGAATTACGTTAAGGGGAACGGTTCGATTAACTGGGATATAAGCGCCGTAGGAGGAACGACTGCAGGGATTTACAACGATGACTTAGATGAGTTTGATGTTTCTCCTTATCTTTCTGCCGGCTCGGTTCTTGTCTGGGCATACATTTCATCCGCGACAAATCTTACTAATTTTATACTTAGAATTGGGAGCAGTTCTTCTGCTTATTATTCAATTACAATTACTACAAATAACGAAACGGCTTCATTCTATGCTGGATGGAATCTTCTAAGGTTTGATTTTTCAGGCAAATCTACCACAGGGACACCGGATGACGATGCTTGCGATTACGTGGCATTATTTATGACCAAAGATGGAGCGAAGATAAGTGAGACAGATTACAGATTCGATAATCTTATACTAAAACTCGGAACCCATCAGCAAGTGGTTTATTACACCCGTTATGGCTGGCAGTCAAATGCCGGAGTGTTCTTGGAAGACGCTACCGCTACGACGGATTTACTAAACTGTGAAACTAGCGAGTATCCGATTATTGTCGCTAAAACAGCCCAGAGAATAGCCGAACACCTTAAAAACTTTAACGAAGCCGATAGATTTGAAAAGGATTACGAGAAACTGAAAGCAAGATACATCCCGAATAATCCTTCAAAGGCATTGCCTCTGGTACAGGAATACTACACCTTATAATGACACATTATGGCAGAGTTGTTTACAGAAAACTTAATTCCCGAGAGAACCCTTGGAGAGTACTTTCAAACAGATGAAAGCTCTTTAGGCTTAGCTTCTTCCACTAATCCGGTAATTGTTACGGGTGGAACAATCAACGGAGCGGCCTACAGAAGTAACGATTCAGGGGCAAGGATAGAAATACGACCCGAGTGGGACCCGACAATCGGCTTTGTTGCTTATAACGCTTCAAGCTCACAGGTCTTTAAAATAGAAATAGACGGCACGAATACTGGGGATGTTACTATCGGAAACTACGCAGGCGCGCAAGGGGTTTTATGGGACCAATCCGCAGGCACTTTTAATATCAAAGGAACATTTACGGCTAATGCCGGAACAATTGGTGGTTGGTCTATCAACGCTACTTCTATTTATACCGGTACGGAAGACCACTCAGGATATGCAGCAAATGCTGGAGACATGACTATTTACTCTGACGGGACAAACTCTTCAATTCATGCCAAGAACTTTTACATAGACATAGACGGAACTTTATTTGCTACGAATGCGAACATATCGGGAACGATAACAGCTTCAGAATTACACATTCCCGACGAGGATATAACTGTAGATTCTTTTCATGTTGAGTCAGACGGTGATGCTTTTTGGGGTTGCACACAAACACAATTCACGGCAGATTTGGCTAATGCCAAGGCATATGTTTTAAAGAACGGGGTTGCTAAATTTAATAACTTAGGTGGGTCTTCACAATTCGTAGCTTCTGACGGAACAAGTATTTTAGTTAAGGGTGTAGTAGCTGCAATTGGTTCATTGCAATTAGGTTCATATGTTGCTGGAAGTGAGCCAGAGACAAGTCCGACAAGCGCATTAAGTCCTTCGGCAATAGGAACCTCTAATTGGACAAATCCGACAAATGCTTATAGTAGTAATAATGTTTATGCCACTACAGTAACTGCTGGATTAGTCCAGGTTTATAAGACATTCGGATTGGGTTCAGTACAGGCTCCTTTAATACCTCACGGTTCAACAATTTTAGGAATAAAGATTCTGGTAGAATGTAAGGGAGATGCCGCCAATATGGAATTAGCAGTTAGATTGAGTCCTGACGAAGGGGCAACATGGAGTACGGCCAAAGTAGCGACTCCCAATAATGGAAGCGATACAACGTTAACTCTTGGTGGTTCAACCGACCTGTGGACAAATATTTCTCCTTATACTTGGAATACGGACACTATTACAGATACTTATTTAAGATTGGAAATTCAGTGTTCTAGTCTGGGGAGCGGAACAACTTTAAGCGTAGACCATATAACTGTTCAGGTTTATTTTACAAGTCCTGTTCAGGCGGGTTCTTTAATATATGTTTCTGATGGACAAAAAGCAGGTGAAACATCTTCTGGAAGTGGAAATCTTGCTTATTATGATGGAAGTAATTGGATAGCTACTGATACTGGGAATACACTTAATTCTGGATTGGGCTTAAAGCTTCCAAGATTGGCGAGTGAACCAGCGGGAACAGATGGTCAAGTTTTCTATGATACAGCTTTAGATGTTTTTAAGGGATATAATGGAGCATGGAAGTCTCTCGCTTGGTCTGCGAATGTTCCCGTAGCATTTGGCGGAGATGGTTCTGATGGAGAATATACAAACGATACAGGCGCAATAGACTTAGGAAGTGCCGAGGTTGTAACTAAAAACTATTCAAGCATAACCATAGACACCCAGCATCATATGTCTTTTACAAATCCGCACGCCAATGGAACTATCGTGATTATAAAATGCAGTGGAAACGCTACGATTGGAGCAATAATAAAATTAGGCAATGACTCTACGGGTGGGCAAACAGGAGCGTCTGGCGGAGCTGGCGGAGCAAGAGGAGACGTAAGCAATGGATATGTTGGAGAAAATGGAAACACTGGGAATGACCCTACAGGAGAATGGGATTCAGAGAATACTCACGGTGGAGACTTTGGCGAAAAACTTGCCAACTGTCAAGGTGCTGGTGCTGGCGGCGGAGGGCAGATAGCCAATGGAGGAGTTGGAACAGAAGGGGGAGGGAATTGTCATCCAACCCCTGGAGATGGGGGAACAAGACAATACGACTTTACGGGACTTTTTGATAGGAACCATCAGAGAAAAACATATTTTGTCGCTTGCGGTGCGGGAGGAGGCGGTGGTGCTGGTGGCTCTGGAAATTTTGGCGGAACCAATGGACATGGTGGCGACGGAGGAAATGGTGGTGGCGTCTTAATCTTAGAAGTAGCTGGTGATTTAAATGTAACAGGAGGAGCCATAGAAGCGGAAGGAGCAAATGGAGAAGATGGAGAAAACGGTGGCAATTATGGGGACCCTAATTTTCCAAAAAATGGTGGAGGGGGCGGTGGCGGTGCAGGTGGCACTGTAATAGTTTTATATAAAGGAACTTTAACTGGAACATTAACTCCGTCAGTAGCGGGAGGAGCAGGAGGAAATGGAGGAGAAGAAGGACCCGCAGGAAATTACGGAGGAGATGGCGGAGCAGGAGCCGCTGGTTCTTATATCTTTGAAAAATACATATGGTAAAACTTAATCAATAATTAATTAAAACACATGGTAACTTACGCAGACTTAGTAAATAAAAGCGGAACAATCTATAATAAAAATACAGGAGTAGGGTATAGTTCAGAAGCCAATTTAGCTGAAGCTTTGGGGCTTTCGGTTATGCCGGCAAACTGGCACCTTAATCCAGCAATAACTCAAGACAATAACTGGACGTATACTCCTGCTGTTGCTACGCCTTCTGCGCCGCCAGCTCCTCCTGTTGTCCCTCCCTCTGCACCCGCGTCTGCGCCAGTGTCTGCGTCCACATCGCCAGTTCCACCTGGTTCTATTGCTCCGGTAGCTCAAACAAGAACCCTAATAGATATTGCCAACTCACGTCCAGACGTTTTAAATACCGCCAAAGCCCAAGGAGGAGACCCTTTTACCGCCGGTACCAAGGCGAATACTTGGCTAAACGATTGGTGGAACTCCGCAGGCAAGAACGAGTATCCTGGGGTTACATTAGTTCAGCCAGGGTCGTCTGGAGTTTCTTTTAATGATACTTTTGGAGAACAAAACAACAATATAGTAGGCGATTCAAGTTCTATTGATGCTAATAAGGCCGCCGATGAAGCGAAGAAGAAAGAAGCAGACGCTAAGATGCTGGCAGACCTTCAAACACAAGTAACTAAACTTACCTTTGAAGAGCAAGTAGCACTTACGAAAAAAAACCTATCTTCTTTGGGTATTGACCCGGAAACAGGGGGAAAAATAACAAAACCTCCGTTGCCATCATTCGAAAGCACCGGAAAGAGTTTAATGTCTGAATATGGAATAGAAAAAATCCAAAGCGATATGAATTCTTTGGATAGTCAAATTGCCGACCTTCAGGCGAGCATGCGACAAGGGATGTATAACGAAGAAGGCAAACTTAAACCTATGGAACTTATTGGTACTTCTCAGAGAGAACTTGCACGTCAGGGTCAAGAAGCCTTAGATACATTAACCAGAGCAAAAGCCGTTTTGGTTGACCAATATAATACAAAGGTAGGATTGATTAATACGCTAATGGGCTGGAAAGGAATGGATTATCAGGCTGCAGTTGATGACTACACCAGATCGTTTAACGAGAAAATGACATTTCTTCAAATAGTAGAGGGAAGAATGGATCAGGCAGACAAAGAACTTAATGCTCAAAAAGACGCAGCAAATGCAAACTTAACCTTTATGCAAAACTCGATGATTAGCAGTGGCAAGACTTGGGACGACTTAGATTCCACGCAACAGGCAATGATTTATAAGTTAGAGGTACAAGCAGGAATAACTCCGGGAACGACACAATCGTTTATGAACGAGAAACCAGACTCAGAAGTATTGGCTCAAACCACAGGATATGATGCTAGCGGGAATCAGGTAGTAACCTTTATCTATAAAGACAAAGATGGTAAGCCGGGAGTCGTAGAAACGGTTAGGACGGGAGCCATTAAAGAGGCTGATGCTGGGATTCTGGCACCAAACTCACTTGATGACTTGGTAAAACTTGGGTACAGAAGAGTGGGCTCTGCTAGTGGAATTGGGTTTGATTTCTTTAAAGATGGCAAACCAATTACCGCTGAAGACATACTTAAGGAAACCGGAGTTCCGTTATCCACGTTGCTTGCAGGATCTAATAATCCAAAAGACGCTGACAAGGCATCTGGAGGAAATCTACCTGTAGAGTTAGATGAGGTAAGCGCGCAGTCAATGGCAGGACAGATAATTGACTTTTCAAGTAAGGCGATTGGAGAAGAAGATTGGGGTAATTATGGTTATAGGCAAAAAGTTTATGATATGGCCAAACAAGCAATAGAATCTGGCGGTGGACTGAACTTAACCGCGGAACAAAAAGCTAAAATATTGTCAATCATTAAGTCTAAAATAGACGAACAAAAAGGATTTCTAGGTAGATCGGTAAAGTAATATGTTCTTATTCGATACCACAAAATTAAATCTAAACCTTAAGGGTTCTGCACCAGAAGAGGTGAAGGATGATTTTGGCGTGATTACCGACCCGTTATTGAAACAAAGACTTAAAGAGCGACAGCAAAATGCTACGTTGTCTCCGCGTAGTCAGCAGGCGGCTAAAAATGCAGGAGTTGTATTTAAGTCAGTAGAGAAACAAGTAGTTGTGCCTCCTGCGCAAATTCAAAAGAAAACTATTGATATGCCAAGACTGAAAAAAACCCTTGCTTACAACGAGACCAAGGGTATTCCCGAAGAAAAGGAGAAGTATTCTTCTTCTCAGGATTCGGGAAGAGTAGACTTGGGAGATGCTCTTGGTAAGTACAGGGTAACCGAAGGAGAACTGGAAACGTTTTCCAAAAAGTATTTAGGAAAGAAGGTTGGCAAGTCAGAGTTTTTGGGAAATCCACAACTACAAGAAACGTATATGGACAATAAGCTCGCGGACTGGGAAAGTAAAGGGTTTACCATTGAGGATATGCTTTTATACCACAGAGGCGGATTGGGTGCGAAAAAAGAAGAATATCCGGGATACATTAGTGAGGGATTGGCTTATTATGAATCGTTGACTCCTGCCGAACAAGCGAAAGAAAAACTACTTACTCCTTTGTCCGAATTAAATCAAAAGAAGTTAGAGCCAATGAAAAAAGAACCTAGCATTATTGATAAAGTGGCTGGGTTTAATGCCTTTAATTGGGTAGAGAAAAGATCTCAACTGATTGAGCCGGAGAGTAAGCTAGACAACATATTCAAGGCGTCGGATGCTCTTAGGGAGGCCATTGAAACAAAAACAAAAAAGCCAATAGATAATTTTATAACAAGCACACAAAGGGAGTTTGCCATGCCGGCGATAGAAGGATTTTTAGGTGAGGATTTATACAAAAAATTAGTTAAGGGAGAGTTGCCCGAAACCATTAAGGAACCAGAAACAAAGATAGCTCCGGTTGCGGGAAAGATAGCTGGATGGATGACGGCATTTGGTTTAATACAAAAAGCGTTTTCTGGTTTAATGAAATTAAGTTCATTAGGCAGAACGTTAATAACAACGGCCCCTAAAATAGCACAGGGAATACAGATAGCTGAGTCCGGACTAACGATAGATCAGCTACAAGCTCCTGTACAGTCAACCCTTGAAGAAAGAAGGAATATTTTTATCGCAGGTGTTCCTGCGTGGATTGGATGGGGGGTGGCTGGAGGGACAGAGGCGAAGAAAGTCTATGCCTGGTTGCCGACTATTTTCTCGACTCAGTTTATGTCATCCAAGATAGAGGGAAAAGAAAACCTGGACGCATTTAAGGAAGCATTGACTATGTCGGCTATCTTTTCTGTTTTTAAAGTAGGAGAGTTTTTTGGAGATCCAGTGGATGGACTAAAAAAACAGGCAGCAGAGAAGTTAAAAATAAAAGCAAATGCTACTTTAGACGAGGCAAAGGATGCATATCGTAGGCTTGCTCATCAATATCATCCCGATAAACCCGGAGGGGATAAGGTAATGTTTGAGGAAATAAATAACGCATACCAGACTTTTACCAAAAGTCCTACACAGCTTAAGCGAGACATTTTTAACGAGATAGCTGATTTTTATAAATACCTAAGATCTCCTGAAGGGAGGGGAGTAGCACTACAAGTAATTTCTAATATGCCGGTAGGGTTAAGCATTAAGGACGTTTCAGGAGAAAGGAAAGAGGTGAAAGAACCCTCACCAGAGGCCAAAAAAGCCCCCCAGGAGGCGATTTCAGCCGAAAAAGGCATAATACAAGCCAAAGCCTCTGGTCAGTCTTTTGATGAGTGGGTGAAGGGGCAGGTGTTAGAAAAACCGAGGACAAGTAGTAGAGATGTTGATAAGTATTTTCCTGTGGATAGACAAAATGCGTATGTCCACGAGTTTGTAAATAAAAAAACTGGAGAATCTATATTTGGTGTCGGGGTAGTTAAAAACGGAGAAAATTTCCAGCCACTTGAGAAAACAAAATTAGCAGGAATGGATGTCCAACAGAATAAATCCTTTGCAACATTTGAAGAGGCAAAAAACTTTATAGAGAAGCCGAATGTGAGGTTATCAAAATCGGGAACTAATACGGCACTATTTAATGAGGTAGAACAATTCCTGTCTGACAAAACCCGCTCCCAACTAAAAGCAGAGTGGGATAAGGCAGGCATAATCCCCAAAGAACTTGAACAAGAAGCAAGAAAGGCATTTGAATTTCAGGACACTAACCAGGAAAAGATTATTCATTCGGCTTGGAAAACTGGAAACTCGTATAGGTTTGAATTAGAGGGGTCGGGCGATATTTTTAGAGAACTAACCAAAAAAGAACCAGATTTCGGATATATTAGCGAGAAAATAAACAGGACAGATAGGCTTTTAACGGACATTGAAAAAGGCACACTGCACATAGATGATTCGTTGACTACCGCAAAAAACGCACATCCTGAAAAAATCACACAATTAAAAGAACTATGGGGTAAACAACCCGTTACAAACAATATTCAACAGACAGCGAAAGACTTAAATATTGCCCTGCTTGATGGGGACTATAAAAAAGCAAGAACGCTATTAGAACAAATCAAAGCCCAAGCCACCAAAGGAGCAGAGATTAAGCCCACAGAGGCGATTTCAGGTGAAAAAGGCATAATCCCCAAAGAACTTGAACAAGAAAAAATGTCTATTCCTGAAAACGCAAGGATAGTACCAGCAAGACAAGGGAAAAAAGAGACCGAATTTAACGCGCCAGATACCTTTAATATTCAATGGACAACAAAAGACGGAACAATCAGAACCATAACCAATTTTAATAGTAAGGAAGCAGCACAGAAATACATTGACCAAGCCCAAGCCACCAAAGAGAAAGTCGCATCAGAAAAGGGGATGAATGAAGTTGAAGGACCGGCACAAAAAACTATTACCGGAGAGGACGTAGCACTTACACCCAAGGCCGAACAAAGAGGACTGCCACTACTACCGGCCAAAGAAGCACTTTTAAAACCATACAAGAAAGCGGTTTCTTCGGAAAAAATGAAAGCTGACGAAACGGAAAAGTTAATTCAAAAACAGAAGGGGCAGAAATCGATAAGCCCTGAAGAGATTAAGACAGAAGGATTCTCTCATGAAGACATATTAAGGATTACCAAAGAAACCGAGAACAAGCTTAAGAAAGGAGAAATATCCGAAGAAGAGGTTGTAAGGGTTCCCGAAGGAACATTCGAGGCATGGGATACGGAACTCGAAAAATCTCTTGTGAAAGAAATTAATGCAGAAATAACGTCGGAAATGACTCCAACCGAAATAGACGATATTGTTTCTGGGCAATTAAAAATGCGTCCACCAAAAGGAATTAAGACCGATTGGATAGAAACCATTGGAAGGGGAAACTATATGAGAATCTTCGGAGGAGGAAGGTTTGCGAAGTATCCAGATGAAGTAGCAAACGATATGGGCATAAGTGAAAACGAATTAATGGAACTTGTTGCTGATAAAATGAGCAAGCCGAGGGGATCATCTGTCCTCAAGAGAAAGACCCCCGTTGCTCAAAGACCAGCATCGCAACCAAAAACCAAGAAGGTTGATATTTATCACAAATTACAAAACGACGTTGAGGTGCTTGGCGGATTAGAGAGTCCGACCATTATTCAGTCCCTAAACGAGGTCGGTGGATATAATTTTCAAAGCATTGATGAATTGAAGAACGCATTGGACGTTGCAGAAAAGAATATTCCGGTTAAAAAAACCGCAAAAGTAAAACTTACCACGGAACAAAAGACGGACAGAAAGCTTATAATGGAAGTAGAAAGAAGACAGAAGGTTTTACTAAGTCAATCTCAACGAGAGACGCTGAATCGTCTCCATGATATTTCTAAGCCATCAGAGGCAACAATGTTTTATAAAAGCGAAGAGATACAAAGTTGGATTAGAAAAATTAAACAATTACAAAATGAAAAAAGATTATCAAAGATGACCATCTCGAGAATAAAAAGAGAATTCGACATAGGCAATCTTAAGTTTGCCAAACAGGAAAACCTTCAGGAATTAAAAGAGTTTTTAGACAAACTACAACCAGGGGATACGTTCCTTTCGGAAAAACAACTTATATCATTACAAGAATTATTAAAGGGAGTAGAAAAACCACAAATGATAACAAAAAGAGTTTTAATAGATATGTTCGGAGAAAGAACCGACCTATTGCCATCGGGAGTCGTGGGTAAGGTTTTAAATGAACTTATTCCAACGGTAGACATAAAAGAGGGACATCCGTTAATCAAAAGAATAGTGGATAATGCCGACCAACTTTTGGAAACAGCAAGAGAAAATACACTCAAAAGAGATACCAATATAGATAAAATGTTGAATGAGGCAGAAAAAGCAAGAAAAGTAAAGTTATCAACAAAAGAACGCATTAGTCGTGCGCTTGCTCCGCAGAACAAAGAAATCTTTTCTGCAATGGGCGGGATAAGGACAGAATTGTTTCCGAAAGAAGTGGCAGTTGTTGCTTATCTTAAAAACTTTTTCAATATGGTGCGAGAAGACTTGAAGCTTGAAAATTATCGTAAGCACTACATTACACACCTTGAACAAGAATTGACTGAAAAGATAATAACACAGGGATTAGCCAAGACAGTTGGTGACATTTTTAAACTTAGAAAAAAAGAAACCATCCCTATCAATATAATGTTAGAACTTGATAACATTATCGGATCGGAAAAATTCTTCAAATTCGCAATGGAACGAAGGGGAGGCATTGATCCCACCACCAATATCAGAAAGATAATCCACGAATACAGTCAATTATATGAAACCAAAAAAGCACTTGATAAAATCTTGCCGGAAGGACAAGCAATAACCAAGCTTTTGCTTCAAAGAAAATCAGCATTGTGGATGAAGAACTTTTTACAAAACGTAAAAGGAAGGGGTCTTGACGAAAGCTTTAGAAGGGGCAAGATGAGTTGGCTTGCAAAAACTGCCGATGGGATTGTCGACATTGGTTACCTAAAATTATTAGGATTGAACTACTGGTCGGCACTCAAGAACCTTGTCGCAGGAGAAGCGAATAGTTTCATTTACCAGGATCTTAAAAAATTCTTAATTGGCAAGAAACGATTATTTGAACATCCCAGAAAAACAATAAGAATCGCTCAAAAATACGGAGCGCTTGAAGGAACATATGCTGATTATGCTCAAAAGGGGATAGGAAAACTTAAGAAGGTTCAACAGGTTTTAATGGTGGGGCAAAAGGCCGGAGAATTTGAAATTAGGTCTTCTTTGTTTGCCGGAGAATTAACCGAACAAGAATGGAACACTGAAGAAGTAAGCCCCGAAAGAATTAGAGAATTAAAAGATTTTATCGCGATAACACAAGGCATCTTTTCAAAAACAGATAGTCCTTTATGGCTTCAGACCTGGTACGGGAGATTGGTTATGCAGATGAATAGATGGAGAATTACCAATGTCATGTTAATGCGCAGGCTAGAACTTAATGCGATTAAGGAAATTAAGGCGGGAAAGAAATACGGTAAATGGCAACAAAAAATATCCAAGGCATTTATCATATACGGGATAGGAATGTACTTGGCCTATAAACTCGGGGAGGCGGGATATAAAAAGGCATCACAGGTAGCTCAATCAATGGGAGAGGTAATTAATTCCATCGTTCAAACCATAACATTAAAGCCGATTGTTGATGCTTTATCAAATAATCCTACGTATTCTGTTTTAAAAGAAATAGCATATTCTATACAAGAATTGGCGGCGTATATTGGAGTTCCCGGAACACAAGAACCATCACCACTACAATTTCAACAAGGGCTTGAAAAAACGTGGATTGCTCCGATAGAAAGAACCAAGGAGTTGTTGTCCCCAGAAAAGGAAGGGCCAACGATACCCAAAACGCTAAACTTAAAAGAGTTTAAATTTGATACCTCAAAGTTCAAACTTAAGCCATTTGAATTAAAGAAATGATTAAAAGAATGCTAACATTAATTTTATATGGAGTAATTTTATACACCATACTTTCATATTCTCTCATAAATCTACTTAGTTAACTATTAACGTAAAAGTCGAATCTATGCTAAAGAAAATCACATTAGAAGTTCTTGATGAAAGAATATCAAACTTCTTCAGAGAGAACAAAGAAGACCACGATATTCTTATAGACCAGACCACAAAAACAAATGGTCGGGTTTCTAAACTTGAAGCGTGGAAAAATATAATCGTAGGGGGATTGATAATTTTAAATACTGTCGTTTGGCCGGTTATTCTTTATTTAATAACTAAATAAGGAGGTGATACATGTGGTACGCAGTAGTGGTTTTCTGGAAGTCAGGAGAGATTCAGACTATCTGGGTAAAGAACTGGAAGACCGCCTGGGCTATTGCCAGCGAACTCACTACCAACGAGAATGTTGCTAAAATCAAGTTCTCATCTGACGAACCCAAATGAATCCCTCCAACAGAGCCGGGTCTCTACTCAAAAAGAGACCATCGGAAAAGATTGATGGGTGATCCGGCTCTCTTTTTTCTCGTTAATCAACTAACTATCAATTAACCTATGTTAAGCAAGCCAATCAAAAGCGGTTTTATCCCCGAACCAGTAGTCGGAGAGGACTATTTATTCGGAGTATCGGCTATCGACAATTTTATAAAAGTGGAGTCAGGAGATTGGACTCCATACCTCCCCAAGAGCGAAAAACAGCGTCAGGGCTTCGAATCTATGTGTTGTACTAACTTCTCATCAACTTCGGCCATAGAAATGCTCCTGACGCGTTTAATTGACTTAAAACTCATATCTGTGGGCAACCTCAAATGGCTACAAGACAACGGCTACATAGATGATAGTGGGCATATCAACTTCTCTGACAGATTTGATGCTTTGGTAAGCGGAACCAAGCCAAGTGAAGGCAACTCTCTAAAGGGTGTAGCAGACGCCAAGCATAAGTATGGACTGATACCTGAAAAGCTATTGCCCTGGGTAGACAACGAAACAACTTATTTTGATAAATCAAAGATAACTCCACAAATGTATTCTCTTGGCTTAGAGTTCCTTAAAAGGTTTCCGATTAACTATGAGATAGTTTATAAGCAAGACTTTCAAGAAGCCCTGAAGGTATCGCCCTTGGCTATTGCAGTTTACGCTTGGAATGGAACGGTTAATAATGCTTATGTTTTAGTACCGAATCCAATTAACCACGCAGTTGGAATGATTGACGATAAACCAATCTGGCAGATATTTGATTCTTACGATCCATTTATTAAAAAATTAGCAGATAATTATAACTTTTACGACTATGGAATTAGGTATATTGTCCGGGAAATAACCGGACTACCAAACCAGAGCGTAAAAAAAAACATGTACATCTTAAAAAGAGACCCGCAAAGCCCAGACGAAGTGTATGCTTTTAATGAAGACATGAACGCAAAAAGGCATATCGCAAACAAATCAACCCTAAAAGAAGGGGCGCGTAGTTTTGACCAATACTGGGTATGGGATGAAACCACGCCTATAGTAGTGGCTACACAAGCAGAATTTGACGGGGCAATAGAAATGGCAGAGATACTCTTACTCACTAAGGATTCGGAGATTAGTACGGGAACAAAGTTTAATTTATGGAGATGGTTAATGGGGTTTATAAAACGTAATAATTAACTAATAATAATTATATGAGCAAAAGACAACTTGGGGCCTGGTGGAATTCTGCGGCAGATGCCGAAAAACTTTCCACCACAATTAAAGGTTTTTTCAGCGTGGGAGTAGTTAGCACGATTGTTGTTATCTTAAAACTTGTGGGCGTGAATATAGGAGTAGACAATTTCAACGAATTGATTAGTAGCGCCACAGGGATAATCGTAGCCATTGCTGGAACAATTTCTATGCTTATAAGTCTGTATGGACTGATTCGCAGGATATTCTTCAAGACCGCAGGACTGGGAGCATATAAGAAATAAACTCTGTTTAAGTTTTTAACATTTGCGCTGGTAGCGATACTGGCAACGATGTTTAACCGCGGAGAAGCCAACCTTGTAGTTGACGAGTCTCCGTATAATTTAGCATATAATTTTGCGTCCGTAGAAGCAGAGCCGTTACTCGAGGAGGGAACTTTGTTGAGTGACGGCTCTTATATCTCAGCAATGATTCTTCCGGAGCCAGTAGTTGAGGCCGTTAAAACAGTAGGCTGTCCAATATCAAGTCAGTGTGTTTCTTTGTTAAAAGAAAGCGGATTTGAAACAACCGGGAATGCGATCAACATTAAACCGAACACAAAAGACCCGTGCCGAGGTTGCGCTATATTAATGTATAGTGGAAGGTTCGGACATGTAGGAATTGTTTACGATTATGACAGAGATTATGTTTGCTTTAAAGAAAAGAATTTTGCCGGCTGTGGAATAATTAACGTAAGATGTTTGCCGATAAACTCATCAATTATTCGCGGATATTTAATTAAATAAAAAAAATAAATAATAATTTATTTTCCCGAAATAATTTAATTTCCCCTCTGAAAAGAGGGGTTTTGAGTTATACACTTGACAAGCACTTTGAAAGGCGTATAATGGAATTATGGATACGAACATAAAATTTCCTTTATCAGAAAGAGAAGAAAAAGTGTGGACATATATCCTTGGATATTTTTCTGATAAAAATTATTCACCAACCCGTCAGGAGATCGCTGATGCGGTTGGTTTTAATCACAGGAACGAAGCAACGGAATGTATTAATAATATGATTAAAAAGGGGTGGATAAGGGTTGTGCCGGGGAAAGCACGAAACATAATTGACCCAATAGATTATGCCAAGAAAAGGAGATTATAGGTTTTTTTTAAGCAAGAAAAACATAAAAGACTATCTTGGTGGTAAGTCAGTAAATGATATTTGTAAAAAAGAGGAAGTTGCTCATAAAACAATTACACGCGCGTTACATAGGGCTGGAATTAAAACAAAACCACGGGGAAGATACTTAAGCAACAATCCATCGAGTTGTTATACAAAAACACTTGCTCGAAAAACATTAAAACGGTTTGGTTATAAATTAAAAAAGGGCGAAGTCATACATCACATAGACAAAAATCCACTTAACAACAACATAGCGAATTTACTTATTTTTAAAAACGGCTCTCAACATATCCGTTGGCATAGGTGGGATAAAGATAGGCATCCAAATGACGATGGTTGGTCAAGGCTTGCGAGGGCAGTCGGGATTAAAATGTTTATGGGTGTAAAAATATGAACAGAAAATTGCACGAAGGAAACATAGCTGAAATAAAAGAATTGTTTGGCGGGACCTGGAAGGACGTCAGAGAGTTAGCCAAGATATTCAACGTTGCCTATAGTTATATCTCTTGGATTGTTGATTACAAGGGACAAAAAGAAAAGTTGAAGACATGGGAACGTGCCTGGAGAGAAAAAAACCGAGAACACTTTACCGCTAAGCAACGCGAGTACTATTTAAACAATAGAGATCATCTCCGTGAGCTTTCAAGGGCAAATAATCACATGAGATACTGGCTAGATCCGGAGAAGTACAGAGCAAGAAGCAGAGAGATCTATCATAAGAATAAATTAAAAAAATGAAACGAAAAAAAATAAAATTTACAGATGAGCAAATAGAACTTATTTTCTGGTACATAGTTAAAGATCTCACTCGTATTGAAGCCGCAAAGGTACTTAATATTAGCCCCGGGGCAGTAAGTTTGAGTTGGCACAGGATTATATTTAAAATAAAGAAATTTTATTTTAACAATTAAAAATTAATAAATAATTATGGAAATATTAGACCCCAAAGCAGCGATTAAAAAAGGTATCTCCGACCTTGAGAGTGGAGTTGCCGATGAAACGGACTTCGATAAGGGCGAAGAGGACGAGAAAGACCTCGAAGAGTCCGATGAGTCCGGCAAAGAGGAAGACGTTGATTTTTAATGGTTTATGGCTTGGGCACTTACAATTATCACAACAGTACACAGGTAATCTACCCGTTTATTTAGGGGTAGCTGTGGAGCCAATGTGGTGGTTCGACCGGCTCGCCCAAGCCATAAGCTATGAATAATTAATTTAAGTAAAAATCATGAAAACATCAAAACCAATAATAGATTATAGAGGGTTTCAAATCCTTGCCAATCCCTATCAATACACAGTTAAACGACCAGGCGCTCCTGAAGTTTATTTTTCTGATTTAGAATTATGTTTCCGGGAAATATTTGAACATGATTTAAAAACAAGACTGATTGAAAACTCTGAAAAACAAACAATTGAAGAAATGCTCCGCATTGTAAAAGAAACAAAGAAGGACATTGAAACACTTATAAGGAAAACATATGAAATACGAATTTAACAAAGCTAAACACCAGCACCTATTAGACGGCAGAGCCTTAACCGGCTGTACGACTGTGCTTTCGGTTATCGCAAAACCTGCGCTTATTTCTTGGGCCGCAAACATGGTGGTGTCATATATTAACGAGAAAGCCCCATATATTTCTTATGTTGAAGGAGAAATATTAAAACATCCACAAACAGGTCACGAATACGAAGGATCGTTTTACTTGGTGTCTGAAGAACTTTTAGAAGAAGCCAGTAAAGCTCATTGTAGGCGCAAGAAAGAAGCCGGAGACTACGGTACCAAGACCCACGAAGAGATTGAAAACCTTGTCCTGAACGCGATTAAGAACAATAACGGTATCGTTTCAGGTACTTCCGACAACAAGTCAATCCAGAACTTTATTGACTGGTCAACCGAGAATAAGGTTAAGTTTCTTGAAAGCGAGAAAAACATTTACTCAGAACGCCTTTGGATTGGTGGAATCGTTGACTTGGTGGTAGAAATAGACGGACAGATATGGATTGGAGACGTTAAGACAAGTAAAAGTGGAATTTATGCAGAAAATTTTTGGCAATGTGCGGGTTATCACCTAATGCTTAACGATATGAACCTTTATCCGAACATTTCCGGCTACTTGATTCTTAATCTAAAGGAAAACGGAGAAGTATTAGAAAAAAGGTCGACAAGTAACGAAGAAAATAAAAAAGCGTTCTTGGCTTGTCTGGATATTTATCGTATCCAGGAGAAGATCAAGAACCAAGTACTATGATTTATCAAAAAAAAGTAAGCGTAGGGGCGTTCTTAAAGAAGGGCGAGGACTTTAAGGAGGGAGATATAATGGAAATTGCCAATGAAGGGAAACAACAGCCAAGCGCATATAGAGACGGGATGCAAGACATATTCCTGTTAAAAACGCCCACCAAAGAAGGCAATGCCAATTTTAATCAAACAACCATGAATGGTTTGATTGACGCCTATGGCCCGGATAGTATTAACTGGATAGGCAAAAAGGTTAAAGCCTGGAAAGTAAAGGCAAACGTTGCCGGTAAGTTTATTGATGTCTGGTATTTCGCGCACCCAGACGCAGAACTGACTGAAGACGGGTTCGTACTACCAAATAAGGTTAAAAACACTCCAGAAGCCCCAAAAACAGCTAATTTGGAGGGAGAAGATGAGGTTAGAGTAGAAAATATACCGTTTTAAGTAAAACAATTATGATAAAAAGAAGGTGCTTAAAATCAAAAGTGTTTTTTAGTGTGTGGGCTACTTTTTGGAAGAATAATTGCGCGTGCCCCTTGTGTGGTAAAAAAGGAGAAACCATAAACAACGAACCAAGAACGGCTAGAATTAATGGCTATATTCCTTTTCACATACATCACGTAATTCCCTTAAGTAAAGGAGGGACCGATGAAGAAAATAATTTAAGAGTTGTTTGCAGAAGTTGTAATTTAAGTGAAGGAAATAAATATGGCTCAACGTCGCATGTTATCACGTAGAATATCTCAATCCAAAAAGGTGAACAAGTTGTCCTTGAAGGCACAATTAGTTTACACGTGGACAATTCCTTATTTAGACGACTATGGTTGTTATATTGCCGACCCGGAAGATATTAAAGACGAGGTTTTTATAAAAAATAGACGAATATCGGTTGCTGATATTAGAAATTCAATTATAGAAATTAGGAACATTAAAATAGACAATACTATTGGCTTAATTTGGCTCTATAAAGTAGGAGACAAATACTATCAAAAATACAAGAAATTTGATGAGTTCCAAACCTTTAAAGGAGACAGAGAAAGAGTAAGTGAATATCCTCCTTTTTCTAAGGAGTTGGAAGTAAGTGGTTTCCAAGTGGAAACCAGTGGTTTCCCTAATATAAGTAAAGATAATATAACTAAAGAGAATATTGTGGCATCTGAAGAAGCCACCCCTTTCTTTCTACCTATTAAAGATTATTTCGTTTCGGCCTATAAGAAAAAATTCGGCAAAGATCCCGCCATTGACTTTGGGAAGGACGGTAAAAATGTTAAGGCCAAACAAGGGCTATTTATAGACTTAAATGACGCATATAGACTCATAGATGGCTTTCTTGATAGTAAAAAGGCCGAAGAGTGCGGATATACTTTGTCAGTTTGTTTTAGTAGCCATACGATTAACCTTTGGCGTGCCGGTAAGTTCGGGACCGAGAATAATTTAAGCGTAAATAACCCAAAATGGAAGAATCTATAGAAAAATTAATTGAAAGATGTGAGCAGGAGATAGCTTCAACCCAAGACGCTCAAAAGAAGGCGGAACAGGTTGCTGTTATTAAAGACCTTTGGAGAAAGTATCGCGGAGAGGATCAGATTGTTTCTGTAGAGGATTACCTTAAAAGGATAGCCAACGAAGAGTCCGGGGATGAATTGGTTGTGATGAGTAAAATACCCAAACTTGATATTATCATCGAGGGTTTCCGTGAAGGTAATTTGGTTGTTGTTTCGGGGGCAACGAAGCAAGGTAAAACGTCATTTTGCCAGACACTTACAGAGAACTTTTCAGAACAGGGGGTTAAGTGTTTGTGGTTTACCTACGAGGTTCCGGTTAAGGAGTTTACGCGTAAGTTTAAAGAGGTTCCAACGTTTTACCTGCCGAACAAGATTACCGGAGACACTACCGATTGGCTTGAAAAGAAGATAGTTGAGGCAATCGCCAAGTATGGAGTTAGGGTTGTGTTTGTTGATCATCTCCACTACATCGT
>Ga0315293_10000848_pt1 | contig 28988 bp, 24 predicted proteins | sample YL17G13_20_MG_FD_203071 | JGI IMG/M metagenome (GOLD analysis project Ga0315293, IMG submission 203071) | Sediment microbial communities from Yellowstone Lake, YNP, Wyoming, USA - YL17G13_20 | ecosystem: Environmental > Aquatic > Freshwater > Lake > Sediment | place: USA: Wyoming | collected... | reverse complement strand
GCGGAGGCCTCGCCCGCCGCGCTGGCCGCCGGCGAGGCGATCCTCGCGCAGCTCATGGAGCATCTCGGCTTCGACGTGGACGTCGTCGTCGAGACCGGCGAGACGAACCGCCTGAACGTCGTCGGCGTGGACGACGAGGAACACGAGGCCCTCGGCGCCCTCATCGGGCGCAAGGGCGAGCGGCTCTCGGCGCTCCAGCACATCGTGAACCTGATGCTCTCGCGCCAGATGGGCGAGTGGACCCGCGTCCTCGTCGACGTAGAGGGCTATCGCGGCCGCCGCGAGCAGCAGCTTCGCGAGATCGCGCTCAGGGCGGCGGACAAGGTCGTCGAATCCGGCAAGATGCTGCAGCTCGAGCCGATGCCCGCCCTGGAGCGCCGCTGGATCCACCTCGCCCTGCGTGGGCACGCGTCTGTCGGCACGCAGTCGATCGGCGAGGAGCCGAACCGTCGGATCGTGATCATCCCGCGCGCGGGATGATCGGCGGCCGAGCGAGGACTCCAGGGAAGGCGCGTAACGCGGGCGCGTCCGCTCGCGTCCCATGCGCGCGATGCTGATAGATTCAGCGCTCCCATGACGACCTCCGCGACCCCGCCGCCGACCCCTCGGGGCTTCCTGTTCGGGAAGCTCGTCCTCGGCGTGATCGCCGGGTTCGTGCTCGCCCTCGGGTTCGGCGCCGGCGCCCTGCTCGCCTACCAGGGCCAGTACGCCGAGCGGATCTATCCCGGCGTGACCGTCGCCGGCGTTGATGTCGCCGGCCTGTCTCGCGACGCCGCCACGGCGCGCCTCGAGCGAGAGCTCGCCGGCTACGCCGCCGGCGAGGCGGTCATCGACGTCGACGGGACCCGGCTCCGGATCCCGTACGCCGCCCTCGGCCGACGCGCCGACGTCGCCACGCTCGTCGAGCTGGCGTGGTCGGTCGGGCGCAGCGAGCCGGACCCCGTCGGTCGGGCGTCGCGGGGCGTCCGGAGCCTGCTCGACGGCACCCTGATCGACCCGCTCGTGGTCCTGGATCCCGCTGCCGTCGGCGTCGCGGTCGCCCGTGCGGCAGGCGGCATCATGCGGACCCCGGTGAGCGCGACCGCGACCACGACGAAGACCGGCTTCTCCACCACCCCCGCTACCGCGGGTCGCGGGCTACCCCGCGAGGAGGTCGCTCGGGCGCTCCTGGAGCGGCTCGTGGACCCGAGCGCCCCCCAGACGCTCGAGCTCGCCTTCGAGGCGGTGGCGATCGAGCCGTTCGTCTCGGACGCCGAGGTCGCCTCGGCCGTGGCCGCCGCCGAGCGCATGTCCCGGGACGTCGTGCTGACGCACGAGAAGGAGACATGGACCATCGAGGCTTCGACCGTTCGGAGCTGGATCACGTTCAGCCCAACCGGCGATGGCGGCTATCGGCCGGTGGTCGCGCCGGCGGCCCCGACGCAGGCGCTCGCAGGCCTTGCCGAGAAGATCGACCGCGCGCCGAAGGACGCCACCTTCCTCGTGGGCCGCGGCGCGTCGGTGGTCGGCGTCGTCGCGGCGAAGAACGGCCGGGCGCTCAATGTCGCGGCGTCGGCGCCGCTCGTCGCCCAGGCGGTCCTCGATCGCGCAGCGGTCCCGTCGCCCGAGACGCCCGCCCCCGTCGCCCTCGCGATCGCCGTCGTCGAGCCGAGCTTGACGACCGAGGCGGCCGAGGCGGCCGCGCCGCTCATGCAGCGCCTGTCGACCTGGACCACCAAGTTCCACCGCTACGAGGCGAACGGGTTCGGCAACAACATTTCCATCCCCACGAGCGACATCGACGGCTACGTGGTCGAGCCCGGCGCGGTCTTCGATTTCTGGTCGGCGCTCGGCCCGATCACCTACGAGCGCGGCTACCGCGACGGCGGGGCGATCCTCAACGGGCGGACCGAGCCGACGGGCGCCCTGGCAGGCGGGATCTGTTCCGTCTCCACGACGCTCTTCAACGCGGCCGCTCGCGCAGGGCTCGAGATCCTCGAGCGCGCCAACCACTACTACTACATCGATCGCTACCCGACGGGTCTCGATGCGACGGTCTGGAAGACGGCGGGCGCGACGCGGAGCATGCGCTTCCGCAACGACACCCAGTACCCGCTCCTTGTCCGCGGGTACACCGGAGCCACCTTCGTCCGCTTCGAGATCTGGGGGCCGCCGACGGGCCGCACCGTGACGTTCACCACGCCGATCATCAAGAACGTCCTGCGCGCGACCGACTCGGTCCAGGACACGACCAGCATCCCGGTCGGGACGAAGAAGCGGATCGAGTACCCGGTCAACGGGATGCAGGTCTGGGTGACCCGGACGGTCCGCGACGCCAACGCCACGGTCATCCACAGCGACACGTGGTACTCGAACTACAAGCGGGTCAACGGCATCCTGCTGATCGGCAAGACGGCGCCCACGCCCACGCCGGGACCATCGCCGACCCCGGCCCCCACGCCGACGCCCGAGCCAACACCAACGCCGGCCCCGTAGCGCGTCGCCCCTACGCCCCGGGACGAGCGTCGCGAGCGTACCCGTGGTACACGCTGTCGGCCACGCGTTCGGCGAAGTCGGCGCTCAGGCCGCCGCCGAACATGAGCCGGAAATAGACCGGCCCGACCAGGAGCTCCGTCGCCACGTCGACGTCCGCGTCGGGTCGCAGATCGCCGCGCGCGATCCCTCGTCCGATCACCCGCGCGACCTCCTCTCGGCGCGCTCGGACCACGGTCGCGCGGAATGGGTCGCCCAGGGCGGGGTTGATGGCGATCTGCGAGAGGAGGGCCCGGATGACCGGCCCGAACGGTGTCTCGGCGACGGCGTGCATCGCGGTCAGGACCGTCGCCCGCAGCTCGGCCCGGGTGTCGCCGACATCGGCGACCGCGATGTGCGGCGCGGCGAGCTCGGCGAGGAGATCGTGCGCGAGGGCCTCCTTCGACGGCCAGCGTCGGTAGATCGTCGCCTTTCCCACCCCCGCCCGCGCGGCCACGTGCTCGAGGCGGAACCGCGAGAAGCCGTGCTCCACGAGCTCGGCCCGGGCGGCCTCCACGATCGCCCGGTGGACCCGGTCGCTCCGCGGTCGTCCGAGCGGTCTGCGCGCCGACTCGATCGTTGCGGACGAGTTGCGATACGGACCGTCTTGATTCTCTGGGGGCATGGTGCTAGGATACGGTACGGACCGTATCGATACAAGAGGCAGCGCTCACCATGTACGACCGCACGACCATCATGAATCTCATCGAGGACGCCGAGCGGGCACGCCCGTACTGCTTCTGTGGAGCTCACATGGTCGCCCGCGAGCGCGACGGCGCCCTCCGGCTGGAATGCGCCGCTCCACGGAAGGCCCGGCGCGGCCTCCTGGCGCGGCTCGCCACGCTCGAATGGCTGGACAGCCACGAGAGCCGTCTGATCATCGACGGGGACGAGCTCCGCGCCGCCTGACGCGAACGAGCTCCGCGCCGCCTGAGACGACGAGAGAGAAGGGTGGTGGAGATGGGGGAGAGTCGAACTCCCCGTCCGAAACCCGTGACCCGGACCCACTACGAGCGTGTCCGATGCTTGATCTCGACCGACCCACCCCCATCGGCAGGGGCGATGATCGGTCCAGCTGCGTGTCCCTAGATCGGGCTTCGCTCCCGGCTACGCGGCGCTTGCCGGGGCTGCACCTCCGCTGATTGACGCTTCCACGGCCCACGGAGGGGAGGCCGCTTCCACGCTCACCTTACCGCCTAAGCGGCGAGGGCGAGAGCAGGCTGCTTGTTGGCAGTTACTTCGTTTTGCCGCCTTTTAACGAGGCCAGAGCGGCATCCTCGGCTCGCGTTCCCGGGCTGCGAGGCCCCGTCGAGACCACGCATCCCCACCGATCGGAGCGGCGCAGGCCGTTCCGCGCCGGCGCTCGGGCCGGCGAACCCCATTGTAGCGCCGGTCGGTCGGCGAGGGCGCGCGGGACGTCAGCGGCCGCGGCGCGAGTCGGCCAGGGCGCGCTCCATGTCCCGCCGGGCGTCGCGCTCGGCGATGTCGCGCCGGCGGTCGTGGAGCTGCTTCCCGCGTGCCAGGCCGATCTCGAGCTTGGCGTGGCTCCGGTTGTCGATGTAGAGGCGCAGGGGCACGAGCGTCAGCCCCTTCGACTTCGTCTTGCCGAGGAGCTCGTCGATCTCGTCGCGGTGGAGGAGCAGCTTCCGCGTCCGCTTCGCCTCGTGGTTGAGCCGGTTGCCCCCGGCGTAGGGCGCGATGTGGGCGCCCACGAGCCAGGCCTCGCCGCGCTCGATCCGCGCGTAGGCCTCCTGGAGGCTGACGTGGCGGGCGCGGATCGACTTGATCTCCGTGCCGGTTAGCACGATGCCCGCCTCGAACGTCTCCTCGACGTGGAACTCGTGGCGGGCCTTGCGGTTGAGGGCGATCGTCTCCTCGCCCATGGCGGGTGCTCCTTCGTGGTGTGCGGTCGGGATCGCCGCCGGGGTTCGCGGGTGCCGCCGGGATCATGCCGCAGCAGCGCCCCGGACGCACGAACGCCGGCCCCGAGGGGGCCGGCGTTCGTGCGCGTTTCAGGTTGCCCACCCGCTGGGGCGTCCGTCAGGCGGCCGCCTCCGGCGAGGTGGTGCAACGACGCCGACTACTGTCTGTCATTGCACATCACCTCCTTTCGGTCGGACGAACCGTACCCGACGCCACGCCATCTGGCAAGACGGTGTACGCGCTCGGTGTCGTCGCTCGGCACGTCCGGTGCCCATCGACCCCGACAGGGGCCGGGTGCTCGGCGGGCGCCAGGCAGGCGGGGACCCGGCCGGACCCGCCCGTGGTCCGTCTTGCGTTCGACGCACGACCGGGCCGCAGGTCAGTGCCCGTCGGCAGGTTCTCGCCGGCCGGACGCACGGAACCTGCCAGCGGAGTGGCCCGCCCCGGTCCGCCGACCCGGCCGGGGCAGGAATGCCGCCGCCCAACGCACGGACCCTGCCGTCGGGACCGCCGGCCGCCCGGGGGCGTGCGCGGTCATGCGTTCAACGCAAGACCGCGGTGCGGGCGGGCAAGGCGGGCGCTCGTGCCCCGGACCGGAAGGAGTGCCTATGCAGCCCGCGAGAGGGCCGGGACCCCCGCCACCGCGTCGAGCACCTCGAGGGCGGCGTTGACATACGGGTCGCCGGTCGGCCCCGGCTCGCCGGCTCCCGCTCCGTTCGCCGGGATCGCGACGTCCGGCTGCAGGCCCTCTTTGTGGATCCACCGCTTGTCCGGCGTGAGCCACTTCGCGATCGTCAGGCGGAAGCCGCCCGATTCAGCGGTGAGGTCCACCCACTGCTGGATCGTCCCCTTGCCGTAGGTCTTCTCGCCGACGAGCGTGCCGCGCCCGGTGTCCTGCAGCGCGCCTGCGACGATCTCGCTGGCCGAGGCGCTCCCGCCGTTCACGAGGACCGCCACCCGGATCTCGGGGCCGGTGGCGGCACCGCCGCGCTCCGCGTTCGTGGCCACCTGCGTTCCGTCGGCAGCCTCCTCCCAGAAGAGCGGGCCCTCCCCGATGAACTGGCTGGCGATGGACCGCGCGGCGGTCACGTAGCCACCGGGGTTGTCGCGGAGGTCGACGACGAACTTCGTGATGCCCTTCTCGCGGGCCGCCCGAATCGCCGCCTCGAACTGGCGCGCCGCGTTGGCCGAGAAGCCGGCGATCCGGACGTACGTCACCGAACCCTCCGCCAGCTCCCGCGCCTCGACCTGGCGGGAGACGATCGTGTCGCGGACGATCGCCACCTCGAGGGGTGCTCCGTTGTCGCGGACCACGGTCAGCACCACCGCGGTGCCCTTGGGGCCGCGGATCCGCGCGATCGCGTCGTCCAGGGTCTCGCCGTCGACGCTGCGTCCGTCGACGGCCGTGATGACGTCCCCCGACAGCAGGCCGGCGCGCTCCGCGGGCGACCCATCGATCGGGGCGACGACCACGAGCCGGCAGGCCGGCCCGATCGTGGCGCAGGTCTCGGTGGCCGGGTCCGTGGGGCGAGTGGTGACCTCCGCCCCGACGCCCGAGAACTCGCCGCCGATCGACTCGCGGGCCCGCTGGAGCTCCTCCGGGGTCATGTAGGAGGAGTAGGGGTCGCCGAGCGCCCCGATCATCCCGTCGATCGCGCCCTGGACGAGCTTCCCGCGGTCGACGTCGCCGACGTAGCTCTTCGTGATCGACTCGTAGGCGTCCCAGAATGGGGCGAAGAGCTCGGCGTCTGCGGCGGGGGTCCCGGGCGTGGTCGCGGTGCGCGCGCCCAGCGAGAAGCCCGAGAGGAAGAGCGCCGCGCCCGCCAGGAGCGCGACCGTCGCGAGAGCGAGCTGGAGGGGACCCACACCGCGCCGACGGGCGGGCTCGGGAGCGGGCGGCGGTGCAGTGTCAGACGGCGCGTCCGCTTCAGCAGTGGGTTCGGCGTCGTCGGGGTCGCGGTCGAGGAGGTCGGTCATCGGAGGGTCCCTGGCGGAGGGCAGGCGCCGCGGGCGCGGGCGAGAAGCGTACAACGGCGGTTCAGATCCGGCGGCTGCGCGATGTCGGTGCGCCGGCGCGCCCGGCAGCTAGCCCCCGAGGTAGCTCCGGACCGAGAGCCAGGAGCCCAGGATCCCCACCCCGAGGCCGGTCCCCACGACGAGGAGCACGATGTCGCGGGCGATGGTCCCGAGCTCGAGCGGAAGGACCCGGAAGAAGCCGTACATCATGTCGCCGACGGGCGCGGCGGCGAGACCCAGGACCAGGAGCGCCACGGCCGCCCCCAGCAGCCCGACGAACGCGCCCTCGAAGATGAACGGCCAGCGGATGAACGCGTCCGAGGCGCCGACGAGCCGCATGATCTCGATCTCCTCGCGCCGGGCGACGACCGCGAGCCGGATCGTGTTGACGATGATGAAGAGGACGACGAACCCGACCACGAGGAGGACGACGAAGCCGCCGGTGCGCAGCACGTCCGTCACCGAGGTGAGGCGCTCGATGAGCCGCTGGACCTCGACCACGTCCTCGACGACCTCCTCGCGCGACGAGAGGAGGTCGTCGACCGCCTGGTAGTCGCGTGGATCGACGAGGCTCACCTCGAGGCTGGCCGGGAGCGGGTTCCGATCCAGGTACCCGGTCAGGTCGACCTGCCCGCGCTCGAGCAGGCGCGCCCGGAAGCGGGCGAGCGCCTCGTCCTTCGAGACGTAGCGGACGGCGCGGACCTGGGGCAGCGTCGCGACGTCCGCGGCGAGGGCCTCCGCCTGGACGACCAGGACGGCTTCGGCCCCGGGCACATCGCGGAGGTCGGCCACGATCTCGACCTTCTCCTCGACGTACGCCACCCCGGCCGCGAGCCCGGCCTGCAGGAGCCAGAAGCCGGCCAGGAGGAGGAGCATGAGGACCATCGTGGCAATCGCCGCGAGGCTCATCAGGGCGTTGCGGCGGATCCCCTGGAGGGCACGGCCGACGCTGAAGGTGAGGAAGCGGGGGAAGCCCAGGACGGCGCTCAGCTGACGGCCCTCAATCGTCGCGATGGTAGCCGCCGACCCCGTCGCGGACGATCCGCCCCTCCTCCAGGGCGACGACGCGCCGGCGGAGCGAGGTGACGACCTCGGCGTTGTGGGTCCCCACGAGGACGGTCACGCCCAGCTCGTTGATCCGGAGGAGCAGCTGGATGATCTCCCACGAGATGAGCGGGTCGAGGTTGCCGGTCGGCTCGTCGGCGATGATCAGGCGCGGCTCGTGGACCAGGGCCCGGGCGATCGCCGTCCGCTGCTGTTCGCCGCCGGAGAGGGTCGTCGGGAACTGGTCGGCCTGGTCGCTGAGACCGACGACCGCGAGGGCCCGCTCCACGGCCGGCCGGATCCGTCCCCGCGGCGTCCCGGTCACCTCCAGGGCGAAAGAGACGTTCTCGCGCACGGAGCGGGTGGGAAGCAGCTTGAAGTCCTGGAAGACGATCCCGATCCGGCGCCGGAGGTCGGGCACCTTGCGGCGGGCCACGCGCGCGAGGTCGCGGCCGTCGACGATCACCTCACCGGCGGTCGGGAGCTCATCGCGGATCAGGAGCTTGAGGAGGGTCGACTTGCCGGCGCCGGACGGGCCGACGAGGAAGACGAACTCGCCTTCGCCGAGCGTGAGATCCACGTCCCGCAGGGCGACCTTGCCGTTGGGGTAGGTCTTCCCGACACCGCGCAGGGCGAGGACGGGACGCGAGGCGGGCCCGGGGCCGGGAGCCGGCTCGGCACCTCGGGCGGGCTCGGAGGCCGGCGCGGGGAGGGTGGCGCTCGTCACGATCGGCCCGAGGCTACCACCGCGGCGTCGATCCGTCCTGCCACCCGCCTCACAGGACGGCGAGCGTGATCGGGACGTACCGGGAGAAGTCCGCGAAGGGGCGGTCCCAGCAGAGGAGCGCCGGGAAGTCCTCGATCCGGAGGCCGGCGTCGAGCAGGGCGGTGATGGCCGCACCGGCGGCCCCCGGCACCCACGCCGAGAAGGCGCCCGCGGGCTCGACGGCGTGCAGGAGGTGCCCCAGCACGCCGGAGAGGAGCGCCGCGTCCTCCACGGCCAGTGGCCCAACGCGCCCGACCGGCGAGACGTACCCGTAGCCGACGATCCGCCCGTCCCCCGCCTCGTAGAGGTTGCCCAGCCGACCGGTCTCCCGAAGGTAGGCGTGATCCTGCGGGTGGGCGTAGCCGAGGACCTCCCGGTCCAGCGCAGCGAGCGCCGCGGCAAGCCGGCGCGGCCCGGGTCCGTCGGTCGGGCCGGCCGCGAAGAGCTCGAAGGGGACGGCGCGGACGCCGTCCGGCAGGGCCGCCGGGCCGACCCGCTCGGGCCGACCCACGAGCTCCAGGACAGGCAGCCGGGGCACGATCCCGTACCGCGCGTAGAGGGCGTTGGAGATCGGCTGCGCGGCGTCGGTGCAGGTCGCCAGCGTAACGGGCTCGTCGCCGGCCGGGAGGACCGCCTCGAGGAGCACGCGCCCCAGCCCGCGCGCCTGCTCGTCGGGGTGGACGAAGAGCATCCCAAGGAACCAGACGTGCTCCCGCCGGCTCGCCGAGGCGAACGCGACGACCCGCTCGGAGCCGCCGGCCTCGGGCCGGACCGCCACCAGGAAGCGGTCGGGATCGGTCCCGCGCAGGTGGGCGAGGAGCGCCACGAGCGGCCCCGGGGCGGCGATCATCGGGAGCCGGCCCACCTGCGGCCCGTAGCCGTCGAGGCCGGCGCGCCACACGTCGGCGCAGGCGGGCAGCTCGTCCGCCCGGGCCGCGCGCAGGATGAGACCGTCCAGGGGTGCGCTCACGCCACCTCGCCGGCGCCCGCCAGCGGCGCCCCGGTCGCCTGGCGCTCCATCTCGGCCTGCATGAGGGCGTCCAGCTCGCCGTCGAGCACGGCGGCCGTGTTCGAGGTCTCCTGGCCGGTACGGTGGTCCTTCACCATCTGGTACGGGTGCAGGACGTAGCTCCGGATCTGGTTGCCCCAGCCCGCCTCGACGTGCTCCCCCTTCAGGCGTCGCAGCTCCGCCTCCTTCTCCTCCAGGACCCTCTCGAGGAGGCGCGCCTTCAGGACCCGCGTCGCTGTCTCCTTGTTCTGGGTCTGCGAGCGCTCGTTCTGGCTCTGGACCACCAGCCCGGACGGGAAGTGGGTGAGCCGCACCGCCGAGTCGGTCTTGTTGACGTGCTGGCCGCCGGCGCCCTGGCTGCGGTAGGTGTCGACCCGGATCTCATCCCAGTCGAGCACGATCTCGACAACGTCGTCATCAACCTCGGGGAGGACCTCAACGAGGGCGAAGGTGGTCTGTCGCCGCTTCTGGGAGTCGTAGGGGCTGATGCGCACGAGGCGGTGCACCCCGCGCTCGGCCCGGAGCCAGCCGTAGACCCGCCGTCCGGCGACCTCGACCGTCACGCTCTTGACGCCGGTCTGCTCGCCCTCGGTCTGGTCCACGATCTCGGTCTTGAAGCGATGCCGCTCCGCCCAGCGGAGGTACATCCGGAGGAGCATCTCCGCCCAGTCGGTGGCCTCGGTGCCGCCGGCCCCGGCGCTGATCGAGATGATCGCTCCGCCGCCGTCGTACTCCCCCGAGAAGAGGAGCGCCGTCCGCTCCTGCTCGTAGGTGGACCTCAGCGCCTCCGCGTCGCGCCCGATCTCGGCCAGCATCTCGGCATCGTCGGCCTCGGTGGCGAGGTCGAAGAGCTCGTCCAGGCCGGCGGCCCGGGACTCCAGGTCCCGCCAGAGCCCCACTTCCGTCCGCAGCCCATCGGCCTCGCGAAGGACTTTCTGCGCTGCTCGCTGGTCGTCCCAGAAGCCGGGCGTGCCGGTCAGCGCGTCGAGATCGGCGAGGCGAGATTCCCGGGCGGAAAGGTCAAAGACGCCCCGAGGTCGCGCGGATCCGCTCGACGAGGTCGTGCAGGTCGGCTCGATCCACTAGATCCGACCTCGGGCGTCCTGGAGCAGGATCGGACGAAGCTCGATCAGCCGCAAGGCCGTCTTGCTCCGGGCGACGACGGGGTTCACGCACGGACAGTACGCGTTGTGCGGGCAGACGCCGCAGTTGCCATCGCAGTCGAGCGCGGCGGCGTAGCTGCAGGAACGGCAGTCGCGCTCGCACGCGATGAGATCGACGAAGGTGGCGTCCTCGATCTGCTTCACCACTCCCTCGCTCCGGCCGGTTCGGGCGTATGGCAACGGGGCGCCCGATTGCTGGGGTCACCGGGTGCGCTCGCCGTGTGCGTGCGCACGATCAGGCGGAGTATATGCGGCGAACGCAGCGCGGCCAAGAGGGAGTTTTCGCCCGGAGGCGACCACCGCAGGAGGGCGCCCGGGACCCCGCAGGAGGGCGCCCGGGACGAGCCGTCAGGAGCGGTTCGACGCCACCTCCGGGGCGGGCCGCCCGACCAGCGCGTACCAGGCCAGCGCCCCGAGCTCGTGGAGGGTGGCATTCACCCGGCGTGCCATCGTCGCGTCCGACGGGGAGTCTGAGGTCGGCGACCCGTACGCGTCGATGCCGAGGTCGCGCGCCATCCACATCACGCGCAGCATGTGGCTCCGATCCGAGACGAAGACGGCCGACGCGAGCGCCCCTCGCTCGAGGATGGTCGCAACCCGGCGCAGCGACTCGAGCGTCGAGCGGCCCTGGTCCTCCATCCTGATCGACGCTGCCGGGACGCCCTGCCCGATCGCGTAGTCGCGCGCCGTCGCGGCCTCCGACCACCGGTCACCCTCCCGCCGGCCGCCGGTCATCACCAGGAGCGGCGCCCGTCCCTCGCGCCAGAGCGCGATCGCGTGATCCAGCCGTGCCCGGAAGACCGGGGAGAGGCGGCCGTCGTACTGGGCGGCACCGAGGATGACGATCGCGTCGGCCGTCCCCATGCGGGGCGCGTCGTCCAGGTCGCCCCGCTGCCAGATCCGGAACGTGGCGTACGCCGTGACCGCGAGGGTGCCCGCGAGACCGACGACGACGACCGCGGCCAGCATTCGGCCGACCGAGCGGCGGCCGGCGACGCTCAGCGCCCGTGGCACTTCTTGTACTTGAGCCCCGAGCCGCAGTGGCAGGGATCGTTGCGGCCCAGCTTCGCTCCCGGCCCGGCGCCCTGGGCGGGCGCCGCGGCACGGTCGCCCACCTGCTGCTGCATGGCCCGGATCGCCGGCCCGGTCGGGAGTCCGCGGGCGACGACGCCGCCGACGCGGGCGGGGGCGGCGTTCGGCGCGCTCGCCGCGCGTGGCGTGCGTGAGGCGTGCGAGGCGTGCGAGGCGCTCGCCATCGCCGTGGCGCCCGCCGCGAGGCTGGCCGCGAGCTGCGCCTCGTCGGGCGTCGTGGCGGACGGTTGCTTCACGATCTGGACCCGGAAGATGGTGGTCGCCACCTGGTGCCGGATGAGCGCCTGCAGCTGATCGTAGAGGCTGTACGCCTCCTTCTTGAACTCGTTGAGCGGGTCCTGCTGGGCGTAGCCGCGCAGGCCGATCCCGCGCCGCATGTCGTCGAGCTCGGTCAGGTGCTCCACCCAGAGGGAGTCGATCGTGCGGAGCAGCACCAGCCGCTCCACCATCGCCCAGTCGACCTCGCCGGCCTCGGCCTCCTTCGCCACGAGCCGGGCCTCGGCCAGCTCGCGGAGGTGCCCGGCGAGCGCCTCGCGGCCGCCGGCGTCCCAGAGCTCGTCCTCGCTCGTCCCGGGCCCGTCGAGGCCCATGGCGTGCAGGGCCATGGAGAGGGCCTCCATGCCCCAGTCGTCGGGGTGCTCGCCGGCGCAGTGCTGGTCGAGGAGCGCCTCGAGCTCTTCGTCGAGGAAGGCGCGCACGGTGTCGGTCAGGTCCTCGTTGTGGAGGACCTTGTCCCGCTCCGCGTAGATCGTCTCGCGCTGCTTGTTGATGACGTCGTCGAACTCGACGACGCGCTTGCGGATGTCGAAGTTGAATCCCTCGACCCTGCTCTGGGCGCTCTCGATCGTCTTGCTGACGAGGCGCGACTCGATCGCCACGTCGTCCTCGAGGCCGAGGCGCTCCATCAGGCCGGCCACGCGGTCCGACGCGAACCGTTTCATGAGGTCGTCGTCGAGGGAGAGGTAGAAGCGCGACGAGCCGGGGTCGCCCTGGCGGCCGGCGCGGCCGCGAAGCTGGTTGTCGATCCGCCGGCTCTCGTGCCGCTCCGTCCCGATGATGTGGAGCCCGCCCGCGGTCACGACGAGGTCGTGCTCCGCGTCGCAGCGCACCTTGGCCTCTCGGAAGACCCCGTCGTAGGTGGCCTTGTCCACCTCGGCCGGGTTGAGGCCCCGCTGGTGAAGCATGTCCGAGGTGAGGCCCGCCGGGTTGCCGCCGAGGACGATGTCGGTCCCGCGGCCGGCCATGTTCGTGGCGATCGTCACGGCCGCGGTGCGCCCGGCCTGGGCGACGATCCCGGCCTCCTTCTCGTGGAACTTGGCGTTGAGGACCTCGTGCCTGATCCCGCGCCGGCGGAGCAGCTCGCCGAGGACCTCCGACTTCTCCACCGAGACCGTGCCGACGAGGATCGGGCGGCCCGCCGCGGTCATCTCCTCGATCTCGTCGATCACGGCGCTGAACTTGCCGTTCTCGTTGCGGAAGACGAGGTCGGAGTCGTCCTCGCGAATCATCGGCTGGTTCGTCGGGATGGCGACGACTTCGAGCTTGTAGATCTTGTGGAACTCCTCGCCCTCCGTCATCGCCGTGCCGGTCATGCCGGCCAGCTTGTCGTAGAGGCGGAAGTAGTTCTGGAACGTGATCGTGGCCAGCGTCACCGACTCGCGCTGGACCCGCAGGCCCTCCTTCGCCTCGATCGCCTGGTGGAGCCCCTCGCTCCAGCGGCGGCCGGGCATCTGGCGGCCCGTGAACTCGTCGACGATGATGATCTCGCCGTCCTTGACGAGGTAGTCCTTGTCGCGCCGGTAGAGGGCGTGGGCGCGAAGCGCCTGCTCGAAGTGGCGGGCGAGGCGCGGGTCGGCGTCGTAGAGGTTCTCGACACCGACGAGCTTCTCCATCTTGTCCACGCCGTCCTCGGTCGGCGAGACGGCGCGGTCCTTGAGGTCGACGAAGTAGTCGCCGCCCTCCTCCGCGCCCTCGGGGCGCGGCTGGAGCTTCGGGACCAGGCGGGCGAAGGTGTAGTAGAGGTCGGCCGACTCCTCGGCCTGGCCGCTGATGATGAGGGGCGTCCGGGCCTCGTCGATGAGGATGTTGTCGACCTCGTCGACGATCCCGAAGAAGCGCTCGCGCTGGACCCGCTGGTCCAGCTCCGTGACCATGTTGTCACGGAGGTAGTCGAAGCCGTACTCGTTGTTCGTGCCGTACGTGACGTCCGCCGCGTAGGCCTCGCGCCGGGTGACCGGGCGCAGGTTGATGAGGCGCTCGTCGGTCGTCGGGTAGCCGGGCTCGAAGACGTAGGCCGTGTCGTGGACGATGATCCCCACCGAGAGCCCGAGGAAGTGGTAGATCGGGCCCATCCACTGGGCGTCGCGCCGGGCGAGGTAGTCGTTGACCGTGACGATGTGGACGCCCCGCCCCGTGAGGCCGTTGAGGATGGCGGCGAGTGGCGCGACGAGCGTCTTGCCCTCGCCGGTCCGCATCTCGGCGATCTTCCCCTGGTGGAGGACGGTCCCGCCGATCAGCTGGACGTCGAAATGGCGCATCCCGAGCGTGCGCCTCATCGCCTCGCGGGCGCCGGCGAACACGTCGGGGAGGGCGTCGTCGAGGGCTGCCTGGAGCCGCTCGTTCTCCTTCTTCCGGCGTGCCTTCTCCATGTCCCGGCGGCGCTCGGGGTCGTGCTGGTCGTGCTCGTCCTGCGTCGGGCCGAAGTCGGCCTGCAGCTCGGCGAGCTCGGCGCGAATCTCGTCCGCCCGGACCCGGATCTGCGCGTCGGACTCGCGCTCCAGCTCCGGCTCGAGCGCGTTGGCCGCGTCGACCAGGGGCTGAATCCGCTTGACCTCGCGGTCGTTGGAGTCGACGAATCGGGACAGGAAACCCATGACCATGGCCGGGTCAGTATAGGGGTGGGTCCGTTCGAGGGCCGCCGGCGGGGCCGAGTGGGCGCCGCCCGTCCGCTGCCCGGGGCGCCGCCCGAGGTGCTCCCCAGGGGCGTAACGACCAACGGTCGGGCATCGGCGGCGGCGCCGGCCCGTCGTCTCGTCGTCCGCGTCGCGTGCCGTGTGGGCGCCGCGCGCGCCCAGAGGCTTGGGCGGGCCGATCGTGCCCCCGCGGGGCACCGACCCGACGTCCGCCGCCCCCCAGGTGTTCGTTACGCTCCCCCGGGGCACCTCTCAGCGGGGCGGACTGCACGACCCCGGCCAGATCGCGGCGCGGCCGGCTCGGGCTCGGGCCGCTCCACGGCTACTTCCAGAAGCCGGAGCCGTACCCCACGAGGAGGAGGACGAACGTCAGTGCCGCCAGACCGAGCCAGAAGAGCACGGCGGCCGAGGTCCTCGTCGGGTTCATCTCCGGGTTCTTGAGCGGCGGCAGGTTCCAGCGCGGCGACTCGAGCTGGTCGCGCCAGTCCTTCGGGGTCTCGGTCTGCGGCTCGAGGCCGCCCTGGCCGTCGGGCCGGTGCAGCTGGAGGGTCATCGGTCTCCAAGGGTGCTGGCCGGCGCGATGCCGGCGGTGGGGGCGGCGGGAACGGCCCGGTCGTCGTCGGGGAGCCGGGCGTGCTGCGGGGCCCGGTGGCCGGGCACCGGGTGGTCCGGCTCCAGGTGGGCGCCGGTTCGGGCGTCGATCGTGTGCTCGACGCCGTCCTCCCAGAGGATCATCTCCTGGGTCAGCGTCACCTCCGACGAGAAGAGCGCCCCGACCGACTCGCCGCGGTGGATTCGCCGGATCGCCTCGCCGATGAGCGGGGCGACGGAGAGCGTCGTGATCCGGGGAAGGCGCTTCTCCGGGGGCAGCGGGATCGAATCCGTCAGGACCACCTCCCGCAGGCCGGACGTTGCGATCCGGTCGACCGCGTCGTCGGACAGGACGCCGTGCGTGGCGCACGCGTAGATCTCCTCGACGCCCTCGCGCTGGAGCGCGCGGACCACTTCGAGAAGCGTGCCGGCCGTGTCGATCTCGTCGTCGACGAAGATCGCCCGCCGGTCGCGGACCTCGCCGATCACGTTCATCACCTCGGCCCGGTCCAGGTTGCCGACGCGGCGCTTCTCGATGATCGCCAGGGGCGCGTCGAGGAGCTCGGCAAAGGTGCGGGCCCGCTTCGCGAACCCGAGGTCGGTCACCACGACCAGGTCCTCGAGGTGCTTCTGACGGAAGTAGTTCGAGAGGAGGTGGACGGCGGTCAGCTCGTCGACCGGGATGTTGAAGAAGCCCTGGATCTGGCCCTGGTGGAGGTCCATGGAGAGGACGCGGTCCGCGCCGGCCACGGTGATCATGTCGGCGACGAGGCGGGCCGTGATGGGGACGCGCGGCTGGTCCTTCTTGTCCGAGCGGCCGTAGGCGTAGTAGGGGATCACGGCCGTGATCCGGCCCGCGCTGGCCCGCTTGAAGGCGTCGATCATGATCAGGAGCTCCATGATCGACTGGTTGACCGGGCGACAGGTCGGCTGGACGAGGAAGACGTCCTTCTCGCGGACGTTGTCCAGGATCTTGACGAAGATGTTCTCGTTGGCGAACGAGAAGACCTCGGCCTGGCCGAGCGGCACGCCGAGGTAGCGGCAGATCTTGCGGGCCAGGCCCGAGTTGGCGTTCCCGGTGTAGACGTCGAACGAGTCGGAGTACACGGGCGCCTCCTCCGCGCCAAACCCCCTCACGAGACCGAGCCGCTCCCGGAGCCGGGTCCCGCGTCGGGGCCGTCATTGTCGCCCATGCCCTCGCGCTCTGCCAGCCCTTCGCTGAACGCCGCGATTCCCACGACACGATCACCCTCGTTGAGGCGCATCGTGATCACGCCGCGCGCCCCCGACGAGTAGCGGTTGATGGTGTTGGTCTGGGTCCGGACCACCTGGCCGCCCGCGCTGATGAGGAGGAGCTCCTCGTCGGCCTCGGTGACCTGCTGGACCGCCGCCACGCGGCCCGTCTTGCGCCCCTCGAGCGGGATCAGCATCACGCCCTGGCCGCCGCGGTGCTTGCGCCGGAACTCGGAGAGCGCCACGCGCTTCCCGTAGCCCGTCTCGGTGAGGACCAGGAGGTCGCGCTCCGGCTGGACCACGCTCATCGAAACGACCTCGTCGCCAGCCCGGGCCAGGCGGATCCCGATCACCCCGGCCGCGTCGCGCCCCATGGCACGGACCTCCGTCTCGGCGAAGCGGGCGAGCTTGCCGAGCGCGGTCGCGATGATCACGTCGTCGCGGCCGGCCGCGACGTCCACCCAGGCCAGCTCGTCGCCGTCCGCGAGCGTGATCGCCCGGATTCCCGAGGAGCGGACCTTCTCGAACTGCTCCAGGGGCGTCTTCTTGACCACCCCCCGGCGGGTCGCCATCACCAGGAAGCTGCCGGCCTTGAAGTCGGGGACGACGAGCGTTGCCGTGGGCACCTCGCCGGCCTCAACCTGGACGCCGGGCAGGTTGATGATCGGGATCCCCTTGGCCTGGCGGCTGGCGTCGGGGACCGAGTGGACCTTGGCGGAAAAGACGCGGCCGCGGTTCGTGAAGAAGAGCGCCCAGTCGTGGGTGTTGGCCACGAGGAGGCTATCGACCGCGTCCTCCTCGCGCGTGACGTGGCCGATGATCCCCTTCCCGCCGCGGCCCTGGCGGCGGTAGGTGGCGACCGGCTGGCGCTTGATGTAGCCGCGCCGGCTGATGGTGACGACGACGTCCTCGTCGGCGATCAGGTCCTCGTCGGTCATCTCGCGGCTGGAGTCGTCCACGACCCGCGTCCGTCGCTCCCCGGCGTACTTCCGCTTCAGCTCCGTGAGCTCGTCCTTGATGATGGCCAGGACGCGCGACGGGTTGGCGAGGATGTCCTCGAGCTCCGCGATGAGCTGGATGACGGCGAGGTACTCGTCCTCGATCTTCTTGCGCTCGAGGGCTGCGAGGCGGGCGAGGCGCATGTCGAGGATCGCCTGGGCCTGGATCTCGGAGAGCTCGAACCGCGCGATGAGGTTGTTGCGGGCGGTCTCGACGTCCGCCGACTCGCGGATCGTCCGGATCACCTCGTCGAGGTGGTCGAGGGCGATCTTGAGGCCCTCGAGGACGTGGGCGCGGTCGCGCGCCTTGGCGAGGTCGAACTCGGTCCGGCGCCGAACGATCTCGCGGCGGTGGTCGATGTGGTGGGCGATGACCGACTTGAGGGGGAGCGTCTGCGGCTGCCCGTCGACGAGGGCCAGCATGTTGAGGTTGAAGGCCAGCTGCATCGCCGTGTGCTTGAACAGGTTGTTCAGCACCGTGTGCGGGTTGGCGTCGTTCTTGATCTCGACGTAGATCCGCATCCCGTCGCGGTCGGACTCGTCGCGGAGGTCCGCGATCCCCTCGATCCGCTTGTCCTTCACGAGGTCCGCGATCTTCTCGAGGAGCGTCGCCTTGTTCACCTGGTACGGCAGCTCGCTGACGATGATCGCCACCCGGTCGCGGCGGGCCTCCTCGAAGGCGACCTGGGCCCGCATGACCACGCGCCCGTGGCCGTGGGCGTACATCTGGCGGATGGCGTCCACGGTTTCCGTGGCGCCCGTGATGGCGTTCTTCTGCTGCTCGTAGCGGAAGATGGAGCCGCCGGTCGGGAAGTCGGGGCCCTTCACGAAGGCGCACAGGTCGTCGGAGGTGAGCTCGGGGTCGTCGATGAGGGCGATCTCGGCGTCCACGATCTCGCCGAGGTGGTGCGGCGGGATGTTGGTGGCCATCCCGACCGCGATCCCCGTGGAGCCGTTGATGAGCAGGTTCGGCAGCTTCGCGGGAAGGATCGTCGGCTCGCGATGCTGGCCGTCGTAGTTGTCGGCGAAGTCGACCGTCGCCCGGTCGATGTCGGCGAGCATCTCGGCCGTGATCGCGGTCAGGCGCGCCTCCGTGTAGCGCATCGCCGCGGCCGAGTCGCCGTCCACCGAGCCGAAGTTGCCCTGCCCGTCGATCAGCGGGTAGCGCATCGAGAAGTGCTGCGCCATGCGGACGAGGGCGTCGTAGATCGCTGCATCGCCGTGCGGGTGGAGCTTCCCCATCACCTCGCCGACGATCGCGGCGCACTTTCGGAAGGAGCTCGTGGCCGAGAGCCCCATCTCTCCCATCGTGTAGAGGATCCGGCGGTGGACCGGCTTGAGCCCGTCGCGGACGTCCGGCAGGGCGCGGGCCACGATCACGCTCATCGCATAGTCGAGGTAGGACGTCCGCATCTCGTCCTCGATGTGGATCGAGCGGACGTTGCCCAGGTTGTCGGTCACGGTCGCGTTCTCCGGTTGCAGGCGGCGGGACGGCGGGTCATGGCAGCGGCATTCCCGCGACCGGGCGGCCCGGGCTCGCGGCGAGGAAGGCGGCGGCGGCCGCGGCCGCGATCGACGTGGAGGGGGCTCCCGGCGTCCGGCGGACGCCCGCCAGCGTCGGCCGGATCGCGTCGCCGTCGGCGGCTGGCAGCTTCGTCAGCGTGTCGCGCAGCACCCACGCCCGGTAACCGTCCGCGGCGGCCGCCGCGTCGCGGGCCTGGGCTCGGCAAAAGGCGGCGACCGGCGCGGGATCGACCTTGGCCAGCTCGCGCAGCGCCCACGAAAGCGCCTTCTGCACCTCGGGCTCGGCGTCGCCGATCAGCTGCCCGACGAGGCCCAGGCCGCGCGCGACCAGCGAGGCGGAACGCGCGGACGGGTGGTCTCGGTGCGGGATGGTGGCGATCGTGGAGCCGACGAGCCGGCGTTCCCAGCGGCTGCGGCTGTAGACGAGCTGCTCCAGCTCCGCCCAGCGGTACGGCTCAAGCAGGATCCCCGCGGCCGTCACGCCGGCCAGCGTGTCGACCGTGATCCAGTCGTCGGCGTCGCGCCCGATCCGCCGGATCACCTGCCAGGCCCGCTCGGGGTCGGCGGCGACGATCCAGCCGAGGACGTGGATCGCCAGCCAGCGCAGCTCGCGGGCTTCGTCGCCCGCGAGGGCCTCGGCCAGCACGAGGAGCCGCGCCGGGCCGATTCCCCCGACCTCCCGTCGGAGGCCGGCCGCCAGCGCGTCGAGTAGCGGCGTCCGGATCCCGAGCCTGGGGCCGATCCCCGGTGCGACCAGTCGCTGGCCCGCGCGACACGCCGGATCGGCGATCGCGGCGAGGCCCGTGCGCGTGGCGTCGGCGAACGCGCGCGGGTCGTCGAGGTAATCCGCGAGGGCCCGCCCCAGGGCACGCGCCGCCGGCAGGTGGTCGGTCACGAACGCGCGGGCGGCCGCCGTGGTCTCGCTCGGCGCCCGGTCCGCGGCGGCCACAGAGGCCGCGATCGCCGCCATCACGGGGCCTCCCCGGGCGCGGCGTCCTCCGGCACCAGCCGGAAGCCGTAGCGTGCCTTCAGCTCCGCGCGCTGCGCCTCCGGTGCGGCCACGTAGAGGGCCTCGGCGGTTGCCAGGACCTCACCCGTGTCCGCGTTCACCAGGCGCCCCGTCAGCGTGAGCAGGCGCCGCCGCCGCTCGACCAGCCGTCCCTCGCCGCGAATGTGGGCGCCCACGGGGACCGGCCGCTTGTACTCGATCGACATCTTCGCGGTGAAACCCCAGGCCTCCGCGCTGGCCAGCGCCCAGCCCATCACCTCGTCGAGGATGGTGGCCACGATCCCGCCGTGCGCGATCCCCTCCCAGCCACAGAACTCCGGACGGAGGGTGAGCTCCGTCCAGCAGGTGTCGCCGGCGACGTGGAGGACGAGGTGGAGGCCGTGCGCGTTGAGCGCGCCGCAGGCGAAGCAGGCGTGCGGCGAGACCTCGAAGCGGCCGACCGCGGTCGCGACCTCAGACGTCAAGGTTGCGGACCTTGCGTGCCTCGGACTTGATGAAGTCCTTGCGCGGCGCCACCTTCTCGCCCATCAGCATCGTGAAGATCTCGTCGGCCTCGACCCTGTCGTCGACCTCTGCCCGCAGGAGCGTCCGCGTCTCCGGGTTCATCGTGGTCTCCCAGAGCTGATCGGCGTTCATCTCGCCGAGGCCCTTGAAGCGCTGGACGCTGACGTTCTTGGCATTGAGCTTCTTCAGGGCCGCCTCGCGCTCCTTCTCGCTCTGCGCATAGAGCGTCTGCTTCCCGGTGCTTACCCGGTAGAGCGGCGGCTGGGCGATGTACAGGTGGCCATTCTCGATCACCTGCGGCATGTGGCGATAGAAGAACGTGAGGAGGAGCGTCCGGATGTGGGCGCCGTCCACGTCGGCGTCGGTCATGATGATCACGCGGTGGTAGCGCAGCTTGGCGAGATCGAAGGTCTCGCCGATGCCGGCGCCGAGGGCGATGATCAGGGGCCGCACGTTCTCGCTCGAGAGGACCTTGTCGAGCCGCGCCTTTTCGACGTTGAGGACCTTGCCCCGCAGCGGGAGAACGGCCTGGAAGCGGCGGTCGCGTCCCATCTTCGCCGAGCCGCCCGCCGAGTCGCCCTCGACGAGGTACAGCTCGCTCCTCGCGGGGTCGCGCTCCTGGCAATCGGCGAGCTTGCCCGGCAGCGACATTCCCTCGAGGGCGCCCTTGCGGATGACGAGGTCACGCGCCTTGCGCGCAGCCTCCCGCGCCCGCGCCGCCGTCAGGCTCTTCTCGATGATCCGCCGGCCGTCGGCCGGGTTCTCGTCGAGGTGCTGGGCGATCCCCTCGGCGACTGCGGCCTGGACCTGGCCCTTGACCTCGGCGTTGCCGAGCTTCGCCTTGGTCTGGCCCTCGAACTGCGGCTCCACGAGCTTCACGGAGACCACCGCGGTCAGGCCCTCGCGGACGTCGTCGCCGGAGAGGTTGGCGTCGTTGTCCTTGAGGATCCCGGCGCGCCGGGCCCAGTCGTTGAGCGAGCTCGTGAGGGCGGCCCGGAACCCCGTGATGTGCGTCCCGCCGTCCACCGTGTTGATGTTGTTGGCGAAGGCGAAGACGTTCTCCGTGAAGGAGTCGTTGTACTGGAGGGCGACCTCGACCGTGGTGGCGCCGTCGCGCCGCTCCACCGCGATCGGCCGCGGGTGGAGCACCTCCTTGTGGCGGTTGAGATGCCGCACGAACGAGACAAGCCCGCCCTCGAAGTAGAACGAACGCTCGCGGTCGGCGCGCTCGTCGAGGAGCGTGATCCAGAGCCCCTTGTTGAGGTAGGCCGACTCGCGGAGGCGCTGGGCGATCGTCTCGAAGCCGAACTCGACGGCGTCGAACACCTCGGGATCGGCCCGGAAGGCCGTCCGGGTCCCCTTGCGGGATCCCTGCGGCCCCACCTTCGTGACCGGCGTCGAGGGCTTGCCACGGACGTACTCCTGCGCCCAGACGTGCCCGTCGCGGGCCGTCTCGACGCGCAGCCACTCGGACAGCGCGTTGACCACGCTGACACCCACGCCGTGGAGGCCGCCCGACACCTTGTAGCCGCCGCCGCCGAACTTGCCCCCGGCGTGGAGGACGGTGTGGACGACCTCGAGCGCGTCCTTGCCGGTCGCATGCCTGCCGACCGGGACGCCGCGTCCGTCGTCGGTCACCACGACCGTCGCGTCGGGGAGGATCCGCACCTCGATCCGCGTGGCATGCCCGGCCATGGCCTCGTCGATGGAGTTGTCCACGACCTCCCAGACGAGGTGATGGAGCCCGCGCGCGTCGGTCGAGCCGATGTACATGCCGGGCCGGCGCCGCACGGCCTCGAGCCCCTCGAGGACCTGGATGCTGGCCGCCGTGTACTCGCCCGCCCCCGCGCCGCGGCGGGCCCGCCCGCCGCCCGACTTCGCGGCCCCGGAAGTCGCTCGAGCCCGATCCGTCACCCGTTGCCTCCGGTCAACCGCTCGTAGAGCCGTCCCAGCTCCTCGTTGCTGTACCACTCGATGATGATTCGGCCCCCGCGCCGCGACCGCGCGAGGCGCACCTTGGTTCCGAGCGCTCGCCGGAGGTCGTCCTCGACGCGCTCGAGCTCCGCGTCGGGCGGGCGGGCCGCGGTCGTCGCGCGGGCCGGCCCGCCGCCCTCGCGCAGCCGCCGGGCGAGCTCCTCGACCTGCCGGACCGAGAGGCCGCGCGCGACCGCCAGGCCAAGAACCTCGCGCTGCGCCAGCGGGGCGAGGCCGAGCAGCGCACGGCCGTGGCCCTCGCTGATTCTCCCCGCCTCGATGGCGTCCTGCGCCTCTGGCTGGAGATCGAGGAGGCGCAGCGTGTTCACGACGGTCGGCCGGGCCTTACCGATGCGATCGGCGATCGCTTCGTTCGTCAAGCCGAACAGATCGCGGAGCTGGCGGTACGCCCGCGCGGCGTCCATCGCGTTGAGGTCCGCGCGCTGGAGGTTCTCCACCAGCGCGAGCTCGAGTTGATCCTGCTCGCTGGCCTGCCGGATGAGCGCCGGGATCCGTTTCAGCCCCGCCATCTGGGCCGCCCGCAGGCGCCGCTCGCCCGCGACGAGACGGTAGCCGTTCAGCGTCTCCGTGACGAGCACGGGCTGCAGGACGCCGTGGGCCGCGATGCTGGCGGCGAGCTCGGCGAGCGCCTCCTCGGCGAAGGAGGTCCGCGGCTGGTACGGGTTGCGCTCGATCTGGTCGATCGGGATCTCTGCCGGGCCCGGCGTCGAGGCAACAGCCTGGGGGATCAGCGCCGAGAGCCCGCGGCCGAGGGACGCCGTCCGCGGCCGGGCGCTCACGCCGCGCCTCCCATCGCGTGGCGGACGCCGCGCCGATGCAGCTCGGTGGCCAGGGCGCGGTACGCGGCCGCGCCGCGACTCTCCGGCGCGTACTGGGCGATGGGCAGACCGTGGCTCGGTGCTTCCGCGAGGCGGACGCTTCGCGGGACCACCGTCTCGTAGACGGCGTCTGCAAGGTGGCGCCGCACTTCGGCCGCCACCTCCGCGGAGAGGTTCGTCCGCGCGTCGAACATCGTCAGGACGATCCCGTTGACGGCCAGCGCGGGGTTCAGGTGGTCGCGGACGAGGTGGATGGTCGCGATCAGCTGACTGAGGCCCTCCAGCGCGTAGTACTCGCACTGGAGTGGCACGAGGACGGCGTCGGCCGCCGTCAACGCGTTCACCGTCAGCAGGCCCAGGGACGGGGGGCAGTCCACGAAGACGTAGTCGTACGCCTCCGCAACGGGCGGCAGGAGCCGGGCGAGACGCCGCTCACGCTGGGGGAGCGCCACAAGCTCCACCTCCGCCCCGGCGAGGGCGATCGAGGAAGGCACGAGATGGAGGCCCGGGACGTCGGTCGGAACGGCGAGATTGTGGAGGGGCACGTCGTTGACGAGCGCGTCGTAGACCGACCGTCCCTCGGCCGCGCGCGCGGCTCCGAGGCCGCTCGTGGCATTGCCCTGGGGGTCGAGGTCGATCACGAGGACGCGCGCGCCATCGGCAGCAAGGTACGCGGCGACGTTGACGACGGTGGTCGTCTTCCCGACGCCGCCCTTCTGGTTGGCGCAGGCAATCGTCTGGCCCATCTACCGGCCAGGCTGAGCGGGGATCACGATCGTGAAGTCTACCATCGGGTCCCCATTCCTTCCTCCTTGTCGCCTCCGAATCGCCGGCGGACGGTCGTCCAGAGCCCCCTGGGCCGACCCGTCGGCGTCCCCGGCAGCACTCCCGGCAGCACTCCCGGCAGCACTCCCGGCAGCACTCACCGGCGGGCCGCAGTCTGACGCTCGTCGCTCACCCGTCACTTCACGCTGACTTCACCCGCGTGCCGCGGCGGCTTGCCAGTACTCGTGGCTCCCTCCGGACGCGAATTCCCGCCGCGCGCCAGCCGTTTCACGTGAAACGGAGTCGATGGAGAGGCGGTCCACCGGTTCGGGTCTTCCGACCGGCCTCGCGTGGCGCGGCGTCTCGTCGGCTTGGCCCGGCCGGGAGCGCGGCAGGCCTCATTGCCCCATTCCGGGCGCCGTCGGTATACTCGACCCGCAGACCCCGTGGTCGTGCCGGGTCGATCCGGCGATCGTGGGCGAACTGAGGAACGACCGTCTTGAGCCTGGTTCTCGCCGCGGTCGGCGCCGCAGTGGCTGCGCTCATCCAGTCAACCGTCCTCCCATTCGCCGCCGCAGGCGGCGGGGGCCTCGATCTCGTCCTCGTCATCGCCGTCGTCTGGACGATGGCGCTGGGCCTGGAGGGTGGCCTGGTCTGGGCCTTCCTCGGAGGGCTGGTCATCGACGTACTGCTGATGCGGCCGCTGGGGCTGACCGCGTTCATCGACCTCTTCGCCGTCGGCGCCGCGTGGGTGATCGGTCGCGTCTTCGTGCGCGCCCTCTATCCCGTGATCGTGGTCACCGCCGCGACGCTGGCGACGCTGGCCGCCCCGCTCACGGTCCTGCTCTACCAGGCGCTGCGCGACGTCCCGGGCAGCGTCGATCCGACCGCGGGCCTCGTGCCCTCCACCATCCTCGCGGCGATCGTCGCCGCGCTCGCGGCGCCGCTCGCGCTCGCGTTCGCGCGACGCACCAGCGTCGAGGAAGCCGAGCGGGTCGACTGGTGAGCGTCCTCGAGCAGCCCCTGTCCCACCAGCGGCGGCCCGGCCGCTTCGTGGTCTTCGGCATCGCCGCCGTCGTCGTCCTGAGCGGCCTGACGCTCCGCCTCTCCTCGCTGCAGCTGACCGAGTCTGCCCAACCAGGCGGCGCGCCCGCGGGCGCGGCCGGCGAGGCCCGTCAGACTGCCCTGCAGCCCGTCATCTCGACCCGGGGGCTCATCTACGACCGCGCTGGCAGGCCCCTCGTCGCGAACGTGCCGACCTTCACGGTGCGGGTGCGCCCCGCCGACTTGCCGCTTTCCCGGCGGCCGGAGGTGGTGGAGCGCCTGGCGGGACTGCTCGACACGACCCCGGGGGCCATCAACGCGACCCTGGACGCGGGCTCCGCCTCCCGCTTCGACGCCGTCGCGATCGCCCGCGACGTCCCGGAGGCGACCGCTCGCCTGATCGCCGAGGACGGCTTGACCCTCCCCGGGGTCGAGGTGACGGTCGAACCGCGCCGCGACTACCTCACCAGTTCCCTGTTGACCCAGATCGTCGGCTACACCGGCGCCCTCTCCCCCGAGGGCTACGCGGAGCTCGCGAAGAAGGGCTACCTCGCCGACGACCGGATCGGCAAGGCCGGCGTGGAGCTGACCTACGAGGCGGAGCTGCGGGGGACCTACGGCACCGAGCGCGTCGAGAAGGACGGGACCGGGCGCACGGTTCGCGTGATCGGCATCGAGACGCCGCCCACCGCCGGCAGCTCCCTCGTCCTGACGATCGACACGAAGGAGCAGAAGCTCGCCGAGAAGGCCCTCAAGTGGGGTCTCGACAAGGCGGGCCTCAAGCGCGGCGCCATGGTCGTGCTCAACCCGCAGACCGGCGAGGTGCTCGCGATGGTGAGCTTCCCCACCTACGACGCCAACCAGTTCGCCCGGGGCATCACCAACGCACAGTTCAAGGCCCTGCTCGACAACCCGCACAAGCCGCTCATCAACCACGCGATCGGCGACATCCAGCCGCCCGGCTCCACGTACAAGCTCGTGACGGGCCTTGGCGGCCTCGCCGACAAGGTCATCACGACCACGTCGACGATCACCAGCAAGCCCTACGTCCAGCTGGGGAGCACCAAGTTCTGGGAGTGGGACAAGCGGGGCTGGGGCCCGCTGAACGTCATCGAAGGCTTCGGCCACTCCAGCGATACGTACTTCTACCAACTCTCCCAGAACCTTGGCATGGAGCGCCTGGCCCACTGGGCGCAGCAGCTGGGCTTTGGGAGCCCGACCGGGATCGACCTCCCCTTCGAGGCGGCCGGCCTGGTCCCGACCAACCAGTGGAAGATGGACCGCTTCGGGCTGCCGATCTACCCGGGCGAGGTGCTCCAGGCGGGCATCGGCCAGGGCTTCGACGTGGCGACCGTCCTCCAGGTGGCCAACGCCTATGCCGCTCTCGCCAACGGCGGGAAGCTCTACCGGCCCCAGGTGGTCAGGGAGATCCGGGGACCCGACGGAACCGTCGTCCGGCCGTTCGAGCCGAAGCTGATCCGGACGATCAAGGCACCCGCTGCGGTCTTCACCACCATGCGCCAGGCGGCCCGCCGCGTCGTGACGATCCGCCACACGTACAACATGGCTGACCTGCCGATCGTCGTGGCCGGCAAGACCGGCACCGCCGAGTTCGGCGTCCGGGACACGAAGGGCGTGCTGCCGTACAGCCACTGGTTCGCCGGGTTCGTGCCGAAGAACGCCTGGAAGAAGGACAACCCGTCGGGCAGCGTCACGAAGCCCGACGCGCAGCTCGCCTTCGCCGTCTTCACCTACGACTCGCGGACGCTGGGCAACGTCGCCACCGAGGTGGCGAAGTACTACCTGCAGCTCCACTTCGGGATCGAGAAGGACTACCGGATCCCGGAGCTCCTCAAGCGGACCAACTTCTACCAGGGCCGCACCTGATGGGCGTCCTGCGCGTCGAGCGGAGCGCTGCCTCGGGCCTCGCGGCGAAGGCGTCGGGCGTTGCCTGGCGTGACTACGACATCCAGCTGACGGTCTACGCGGTGCTCCTGGCCGCGATCGGCCTGGCGATGGCCTACAGCCACACCACCGCCCAGCTCGGGGAGGCCCTCGTCGCGGGCACGACGTTCGCGCGCGGGCTCGTCTGGGCGGGCCTGGCCCTCGTCGTCTACGCGGCGGCGACCGTCTTCGACTACCGCTGGCTGCGGACCTTGACGTGGCCGATCTACGTCGTGAATCTGGCCCTCCTGGTCGCCACCCTCCTCCTCGGCGACGTGGACGCGGCCTCGTCGCGCTGGATCTCGGTGCTCGGCTTCCAGTTCCAGTTCAGCGAGCTAGCCAAGATCCTGATGATCATCGTGCTCGCGCGCTACCTGGCCGATCGGGAACGGAGGCTCGACTCGCTCACCACGATCCTGGGGGCGTGCCTCGTCATGGCACCCCCGTGGATCCTCGTCCTGCTCCAGCCCGACCTCGGGACGTCGCTCGTCTTCTTCGCGATTCTCGGGGGGATGCTCTTCATGGCTGGCGCGAGCCTCCGCTGGCTGGGGGCCCTCGCCGCCGCCAGCCTCGCGGCCCTGCCGCTCGTCTGGACGTACGTGCTCCACGACTACCAGCGGGAACGACTCACGAGCTTCATCGACCCGGGCCGGGACCCGTTGGGCGCCGGCTTCCAGCTGCTGACGGCGCAGAAGGCCGTGACTTCCGGCGGCCTCCTGGGCGCGGGGCTCACCAACGGAGCGCAGAACCAGGCGGACCTCCTGCCGGTCCAGACCACGGACTTCGTCTTCGCGATCCTGGCCGAGGAGCTCGGCTTCGTGGGGTGCGTGGTCGTCTTCCTTCTCTTCGCGGCCCTCATCTGGAGGGCGCTCGCGATCGCCTGGCGCTCGCGCGACCCGTTCGGCCTGATGGTGGGAGTGGGGATCGCCTCGATGATCCTCTTCCAGCTGACCGTGAACGTCGGGATGGTGCTCGGGATCATGCCGATCACCGGGATCCCCCTCCCGTTCATCACCCACGGCGGCTCGTCCCTCATCAGCATGGCCATAGGACTCGGCATCCTGCAGGGAATCGCGATCCGCCAGCAGCGGGCCGAGTGGTAGACGGAGGCGGGCGCCATGGCATTCGACGATACGCCCGATAAGGGGGACGCCAACCCGCCCGGATCCGCCCACGGGCCGCGAACGCCGATCACCGCCGCCGAAGGCCTCCTCGCCATCGAGCCCGTGCTCGTGGCGGCCGACGATCACCTCGACGCCGTCATCCGGCGCGCGGGCACCTCGCCGTCGACGCGGGTCCTGGGGGTCGTGGACCCCGCGGGCGTGCTCATCGGCGTCGTCACGTCGCACGATCTCGTGGCCGCCGTGGTCGGCCGGCTGGCCCCGGGCGCCCTTCTGGCGCGGATCCACGACGTCGACGGGGTGGGCGAGTACGCCCGCTACGTGGAGGCGACGGTGGCCGGCGACCTCATGCGACCGCCGGCGGCCCTCCCGGAGACGGCGACCCTGGCCGAGGCCTTCCACCTCATGTACCTGCGGGACCTCTCCGGCGTCTACGTCGTCGACGCCACCGGGCGCCCGACCGGGTATCTCGACGGGCTGGAGCTGGCCGCCGCCGTCGTGGCCGCGGGCTGACGCCGCGCGATGGAGCCCTGGATCGCCCTCGCGATCTTCGTCGTCACGTACGGAGCGATCGCCTCGGACCGCATCGACCGGACGCTGGCCGCGCTGCTCGGGGCCGTCGCCGTCATCCTTCTCGGGATCGTCACCCAGGAGGCAGGGTTCCGCGCGGTCGACTGGAACGTCATCTTCCTGCTGTTCGGGATGATGGTGATCGCGGGCGTGCTGCGACGGACCGGCGTCTTCGGCTGGCTGGCCATTCGCACGGTCCGCGTGGCGCGCGGCGAGCCGCTGGCGATCCTCCTGCTCCTGGCGGGGATCACCGCGCTGCTGAGCGCGTTCCTGGACAACGTCACCACGATCGTCCTGCTCGTGCCCGTCACGCTCTACATCGCCACGACGCTGCGGCTCTCCCCGATCCCGTTCGTCCTGGCCGAGGTACTCGCCTCGAACATCGGGGGCACCGCGACCCTGATCGGCGACCCGCCGAACATCCTCATCGGGTCGG
>Ga0315293_10000847_pt1 | contig 29036 bp, 18 predicted proteins | sample YL17G13_20_MG_FD_203071 | JGI IMG/M metagenome (GOLD analysis project Ga0315293, IMG submission 203071) | Sediment microbial communities from Yellowstone Lake, YNP, Wyoming, USA - YL17G13_20 | ecosystem: Environmental > Aquatic > Freshwater > Lake > Sediment | place: USA: Wyoming | collected... | reverse complement strand
TAGAGGTCGAGAGCGGCCTCCGCGAGGCGGTGCGGGGTCCAGAGCGTGCGCGCCCGGGCCGCAGCAGCCTCCCCGGCGGCGCGCCGGCGGCCCGGCTCGCGGGCCCAGCCCGTCATGAGGACCGCCAGTGCCGCCGCGTCGGTCGCCGGGTAGAGGTCGCCCGTGACCCCGGGCTCCACGAGGTCGCGGACGCCGGGCAGGTCCGCGGCGACCGTCGGCACGCCGCACGCGGAGGCCTCGGCGATGGCGCGGTGGGCGTGGTCGGAGCCCGCGGCGGGGAAGACGAAGAGGTCCATGGCCGCGTAGAGGTCCTCGAGCCCCTCCTCGACGTAGCCGGCGAAGGCGAGCCGGTGCTCCACGCCCAGCGCGTGGGCCAGCTTGCGCAAGGCGGTCTCGTACGGCCCCTTGCCGATCACCAACCCGTGCACGCCCGGCGATGCCGCCAGCGCGCGGAGGAACAGGTCCTGCCCGCGCGAGCGGTCCAGCTTGCCGATGGTGCCGGCCACGACGGCGTCCGGAGGGATGCCGAGGCGGCCCCGGCCAGCCTCTCGTGCTCCACGGGAAAGGAAACGCCTCTCCAGCGCGACCGGGAGCACCCGCACGGGGACGCCGCGCAGCGCCGGAACCCGCACGACCAGAGTTGGCATCGCGGAGTTGGCGAGGCCGACCCCGGCCGTGCCGCGCAGCAGCCAGCGATGGTAGGGGTCCGCCCGCAGGTGGCCCATGTGGTGGAAGCTCCTAACGAGCGGGGTGGGCGAGCCCTTGAGCGCCATCCTCGCAAGCAGGTGATCGTGCGGGAGGTGCACGTGAACCAGGTCGAACCCCGAGGAGAGCCGCCGGACACGGTCCACGGCGGCCCGCACCTGGCCGATCGACCGCTCCTTGGCAAGTACGGGGTGACACCAGGGGAGCCCCTGCAGCCGCTGTTCGAGGTTGCGCCCGGGCCTGTAGGCGAACTCGCACTCCACCCCTGCGTCCCGCAGAGCCTCCGCAAGCTGCAGCGCGGTCGCGGCTGCGCCTGTCCAACGGTTTGCAGCGACGAACTGGAGCACTCTCATCGCCGCAATACTAGCCGACAGCTGAAAGCCGCCGGTTGTCGGCTGCTCAACCAGTGGTAGCATTCGGGCGGAGGCGGACATGGCGGTCGACCCGCAGTTGCTGGAGATTCTCGTTTGCCCGGCGTGCAAGGCCGATGTGGAGCTCAAGCCCCTCGCGGCGGATACCTGTGCCATGCTCGTGGAGCGCTACCGCGAGAAGTTTCGCGACGAGGTGCCGGAGGTCCACGAAGGGCTCCGCTGCACCGGCTGCGGGAAGGTCTACCCGATCGTGAGTGACATCCCGGTCATGCTGGTGGACGAGGCGCTGCCCGCCGAGGGGTGAGGGTCATTGCCCGAGGAAGCCCCTGATCGCGCCCGGCGGGCCCGGGCGCTGGCCGCAGGCGCAATGGTGGCCGCGGCCGCAACGTCGCCCCAGCTCGGCCTGTCCAACCCGTTTCTCGTGCTGGCAGGCGTGTTCTCCTGGCGGGCGTGGCGTCTCGGGGCGCTGCGCGGGCGGCCGCTGGCCCGCCCGCTGCTGCCGCCGCTCATGCTCTTCGCCGCCGCCTCCCTGGTCTCGGCGGTGTTCTCCCTGGACCCGGTTCAGAGCTTCGACAAGCTGCCGCGGCTGGCGGTGCTGCTGCTGGTCCCGCTCGCTGCGGCCTTGATGGACCGGGAGTGGTGGCCGAGGCTGGTCGCAGCACTCGCGGTCGTGACCACCATCCTGGCAATCTGGGGCATCGTTCAGTACCTCCAGGGGGCCAACGACCTCGCGCACCGCATCCGGGGGCCGCTCGCCCACTACATGCTCTACGCCGGCTGGGTGCTGCTCGGGGTGTCGGTGGTGCTGGCAGAGCTGCTCCTGAACCCGGCGCGGCGGCTGTGGCTGCTGCTGCCCCCCGCTCTCCTCGGTCCGGTGGCGCTGCTGCTGTCGTACACGCGAAACGCCTGGGTCGGCCTGGCGGCCGGTCTCTTGCTGCTCGCCGCGGTCTGGCACCGCCGCCTGCTGCTGCTCTACCCGGTGGTCGCCCTGGCGCTGTGGTTCGTGTTCCCGCGGCCCGTGCTCGAACGCGTGATCTCGATCTTCGACCTGCGGCAGGCTGCGAACTACGACCGCGTCTGCATGACCATCTCCGGCCTGCAGATGGTGCGGGATTTCCCGCTCACCGGCGTCGGGCTCGACATGGTGGACCGGTTGTATCCGCTCTACCGCCGCGACGACGCCCCTCGCTGGCGGGTCCCTCATCTTCACAACAACCTCGTGCAGATTGCGGCGGAGCGTGGGCTCCCCGCGCTGGCGGCCTACCTGTGGCTTTTGGGAGCCTTCTTCACCGTGACGTGGCGGGGACTGCCGCGCCTCTCGGGTGAGCGCCGTGCGGGGGTGGCGGCTTCGCTCACGGCGGTGCTGGCGATCACGGTCGCGGGCCTGTTCGAGTACAACTTCTGGTTTGCGGTGATCCAGTACCCCACGCTGGTGCTCATGGGTGCAGGCATGGGTCTCGTCGAGGAGGGTGAGGCGTGAGCGCTCGCGTCTGGACGGTTGGCGAGCTGGTCAGGGAGATCAACGCGACGCTCGCTGGCTACTTCGGCGAGGTGTGGGTCAAGGGCGAGCTCTCCGGCGTCAAGGTGGCCGCCTCCGGACACCGCTACTTCCAGGTCAAGGACGCGGAAGGTCAGCTCACCTGCGCGATGTGGGCGCCGCGCGCGGACCGCCTCCGCTTCAAGCTCACCGACGGCCTCGCGGTGCTCCTGCGCGGGACGCTCGAGGTGTACCCGCAGCGCGGAAGCCTGCAGCTCATCGTCATCGAGGTCACACCCCAGGGGATCGGGGAGCTGCAGCTCGCGTTCGAGCAGCTCAAGGCCAAGCTGGAGGCCGAGGGGCTCTTCGCAGCGGAGAGGAAACGCCCGCTGCCGGTTCTGCCTCAGCGCATCGGCCTGGTGACCTCGGCGAGCGGCGCCGCCGTGCGGGACGTGCTCAAGGTACTCGCGCGGTGGGAGCACCTCTCGGTGCTGCTCTACCCGGTGCGCGTTCAGGGCAAGGGAGCCGAGGGCGAGATCGCCAGGGCGCTGCGCTACCTCGGTCGCTCGGGTCTCGTGGATGTGGTGCTCGTCGTGCGGGGCGGGGGCTCCCTGGAGGATCTCTGGGCGTTCAACGAGGAGATGGTGGCGAGGGCGATCGCGGTGTGCGAGGTCCCCGTGATCAGCGGGGTGGGGCACGAGGTGGACTTCACGATCGCCGACTTCGTCGCCGACGTTCGGGCAGCCACGCCCACCCAGGCCGCCGAAATGGTCGTTTCACGGCTCGAGGAGCAGCACCGGAGAGTTGACGTGGCCGACCAGCGTCTGACCGCCCTCTTCACCCGGAAGCTCGAGCACGCGCGCCTGCGCCTGCGAGGGCTGGAGGGCGCGCGGGGGCTTGCGCGCCTGCCGCTGCGGGTCAGGGAGCTGGACCAGCGGCTGCGCCGGCTGGAGGCGTTGCCGCAGATGCTCCGCGCGCTCGTCGCGGGGCGCCGGCACCGGGTCGAGGCTGCGACGTCGCGCCTGTACCGCTGGCCGGTGAGGTTCGGCGCGCCCCGCCTGAGGGAGCTGGTGACCGCCAGGCTCGCTATCGGTCGCGAGCGGCTGCACTCGCTGGCCCGGCGGCGGCGGCTCGAACTGGAGTCGCTCGAGCGAGCGCTCGGGGCGCTCTCGCCCAGGAACGTCCTCGAGCGCGGGTACTCCATCACGACCCGCGAGGGTGAGGCGCGGCCTCTTCGCGACGCCTCGCAGGTGATGGCCGGGGAGCGCCTGGTGACGACACTGGCGCGCGGCCAGGTGCGCTCGCTGATCATCGGGCGGCGGGGCGAGCAGGGGTCGCTGTTCGAGGAGGAGGAAAGCTGACAGCTCACAGCTCACAGCCGACAGCTCGAGCGGGGACAAACCGTCGTGGCCCGGGGTCTGGTGACGCCCGCTTGGTGGGTGGTTCCTCCGCTGAGCGTGGCTAACCCCTGGTTGCTGTCAGCTGTGGGCTGTCGGCTGGGTGGAAGGGAGGGCAACGGTGACCAAGGAGACATTCGAGGAAGCGCTTGCGCAGCTTGAGGAGGTCGTCGCCAAGCTGGAGGACGAGTCGGTCGGCCTCGAGGAGGCGCTCAAGCTCTTCGAGCGCGGCGTGAAGCTGGCGCGGCGGTGCCGCACCCAGCTGGAGGGTGTGGAGCGCCGGGTCGAGCAGCTACTCGCCGAGGCCCCGGAGGGCGAGGAGCCCAAGACAGAGCCTTTCGCCCCCGAGGAGGCATGAGGGTGGACCTGCACGCCTTCCTGGCGGCGGAGCGGGAGCGCATCGACGGCGCTCTTGACCGCCTGCTCCCCGCAGCGGATGCGTGGCCCGCGAGGCTGCACGAGGCGATGCGCTACGCGGTGTTCGGCGGCGGCAAGCGGGTGCGGCCGGTCCTGGTGCGGGCTGCCTGCCGGGCCTCGGGCGGCGACCCCGAGGGGGTGCTGGAGGCGGCGTGTGCCCTCGAGTTGGTGCACACGTACTCCCTGATCCACGACGACCTGCCGGCGCTCGACAACGACACGCTGCGGCGCGGGCGCCCGACCGTCCACGTGGCGTTCGACGAGCCGCTCGCCATCCTCGCAGGGGACGCCCTGCTCACGGAGGCGTTCGCCGTGATGGCCACCTTCCCTGAGGGGGAGGGGTTCGCGGCACGGCGGGCCGAGGCGTGCCGGTTGGTGGCCGGGGCCATCGGCTCCCGGGGCATGGTCGGAGGGCAGGTGGAGGACCTGGAGGCCACCGGAGTTCCCCCGGATGCAGGGCGACTCGACCGGATCCACCGCGCCAAGACCGGCGCTTTGATCGGCGCGGCGGTGGAGCTCGGCGCCCTCCTTGCCGGGGCCGACGGCGCGCACCGGGAGGCGTTCGCCGGGTTCGGGCAGCGGCTCGGCCTGTTGTTCCAGATTGCCGATGATATCCTTGACGTCACCGGTTCGGCGGCGAGCCTCGGCAAGAGCCCCGGAAAGGACGCTGCGGCTGGGAAGCTCACCTACCCCGCCGTGTTCGGCCTGGACGCTGCGAACCGCGAGCTGTATGCGCTGGCGACGTCGCTGGCGCGGGAGGCGCAGGGGCTTGAGGGACGTGGAGGGACGCTTGGCGCCATGGTGGGCTACGTGGCGCGCCGCGACCGGTAGGGGATGAAATGGAGCTTCTGGAGAAGATCTCGAGCCCGGCGGATCTGCGTCGAATCCCGGAGGAGGCGCTTCCGGACCTCGCGGAGGAGCTGCGCCGCTTCCTGCTCTCCTCGGTGAGCCAGACCGGCGGACACCTGGCCTCCGGGCTGGGTGCGCTGGAGCTGACGCTCGCGCTGCACTATGTGTTTGACACCCCGCGCGACCTCCTCGTGTGGGACGTGGGGCACCAGTGCTACCCGCACAAGGTGATCACCGGCCGGCGCGAGCGCTTCCACACGCTGCGCACGTACGGCGGGGTCTCGGGCTTCCTCAAGCGCGAGGAGAGCGAGTACGACACCTTCAACGCCGGCCACGCCTCGACCTCGATCTCGGCTGCGCTCGGCATGGCGGTGGCGCGCGACCTCAGGGGCGAGGACTACCGCGTTGTCGCGATCATCGGCGACGGTGGGCTCACGGGCGGGATGGCGATGGAGGGTCTCAACCAGGCCGGCTACCTCGGCCGCAAGCTGATGCTCATCCTCAACGACAACGAGATGTCGATCTCCCCCAACGTCGGTGCGATGCAGGGCTACTTGAACAGGATCATCCACGGGCAGCCCTACCGTCGTTTGAAGGACGACATCGAGCGGTTCCTCCTGGCGATACCCAAGGTGGGCGAGGGGATGCTGAAGCTCGCCAAGCAGGCCGAGCACATTGCGAAGCAGTTGGTCGTGCCGGGGCTCCTCTTCGAGGAACTGGGGTTCAAGTACGTGGGCCCGATCAACGGCCACTCGATCCCGCAGCTCGTCGCGACGCTGCGCGAGTACAGGGACTCGAACCACCCGGTGCTCGTCCACGTGGTCACCCGCAAGGGCAAGGGGTACGAGCCGGCCGAGGCCGACCCCGTGTTCTGGCACGGCGCCACGCCGTTCTCGGTCGAGACCGGGCAGGTGGCGCAGAAAAAGCCCGGCCCCCCGTCCTACACGAAGGTATTCGCGGAGACGCTCGTCGAGCTCGCCAAGAAGGACCCGCGCATCGTGGCGATCACCGCAGCGATGCCGGAGGGGACGGGCCTCGACCTCTTCGCCAAAGCGATCCCCGAGCGCTTCTTCGACGTCGGGATCTGCGAGCAGCACGCGGTCACGTTTGCCGCGGGCCTCGCGACCCGCGGGCTGCGGCCGGTGGTGGCGATCTACTCGACGTTCCTCCAGCGGGCCTACGACCAGATCTTCCACGATGTCTGCCTGATGCACCTCCCGGTCGTGTTCGTGCTCGACCGTGGCGGCCTGGTGGGCGCCGACGGGCCGACCCACCATGGCGTCTTCGACCTCTCCTACCTGCGGGTGTTCCCGGAGATGCTGGTCATGGCGCCGAAGGACGAGAACGAGCTGCGGGACATGCTCGCGACCGCGCTCGCCCACGACCGCCCCGCGGCTCTCCGCTACCCGCGCGGCAACGGATACGGCGTTGCCATGACCGGGGCGCCTCGCCCTCTCGCGGTCGGCAAGGCCGAAGGGCTTCGGCGCGGCAAGGACGGCCTCATCTGGGCGGCCGGCACGATGGCCTCCGAGGCGCGGCTGGCCGCCGAGAGGCTGGCGGCCGAGGGTGGGCCGGACCTGACGGTGGTCAACGCCCGCTTCGTGAAGCCGCTCGACGTCGAGCTTCTCGCCGCCCAGCTGCACCCCGGTTCGCGGCTGATGACCGTGGAGGAAAACGCGCTCGCGGGGGGCTTCGGGTCCGCGGTGATGGAGGCCGTGGCCTCTCTCAAGGTGCCGGACGTGGCGGTCGAGCGCTTGGGAATCCCGGACGAGTTCCAGCCTCACGGGTCGCAGGAGATCCTGCGCGCGCGGCTCGACCTGGACGTCGAGGGGATCATGCGCCGCGCCCGGGTGTTCTTCCCGGCGGCGACCGATGTGGCAGGTCCGCTGCGACGTCCTCGCCCAGCCTGATCCCACCATTGGTGTGCCGTCTCACAGGTAGCGGGAGTCCGCGGAAGATGTTGCCGGTCGCATGGCATTTGCTTCCTCAATTGGGGGTTTGTTCTCGGTACGCGAGGTTGAGATCTCGTCAGGGCAAGAGGCGGAGGTCCAGCCAGTCGGCGTGGTCGTGACCGATGCTGCCATCTGCGTCCTCGACGAGAAGGGTAAGGTCTTGGCACCCTGTGACGTCGACGTCGAAGGGCACTGCCGAATCACCGCCACGAATGAGGGGGCTCACGAAGAGCGTCCGCCCCCTGTACACGACCCGGAAGAGCACCGAACCCTCCTTCCCGACCTCGTCATCGACACCGCACTCCCCCACGAAGCGACGGTACCCACTGTCCAGGTGGAGTTGGATTCGTGAATTCGCGTGGGTGCCGAAACCGGAAACGAAAACGCGCCCCGCAACAGAGAGAGGTCCACCGTCGACGCTGCGGTCGTTTCTGAGCTCACCGTACTGTTGGAAGGATCTCACGACCTCAAACCAGCCGACATCGGAGTTCTCCCCTTGTGGGGTGGCCGGTGCGGGCCGGTCTCGCGTTTCCTCTTCGTGCCAATACCCTGGCACCGAACGCAGACTCGGCAGGGTCCTCGCGTTGACCACCGCGAGCAGCCATGGTCTGCCCGTGTAGTCTCCGACCAAGAGCTCGCGCGAACCCGGCCATGCGCCCGCGGCCAGAGCCCGTATCCCGGTAGCGCCATCGGCCCCATTGGGGATGAGACAAATGGCGGGGCTATCGCGAAAGTGACGCAACTGCCGCCACTGCAGCGGGCCGGTCTGGCCCAGGCTCCTCCAACGCGCGGTGGGGACACCTGCCGGTCCGAACACCTCTTGCAGGGCCTCTTCGTCCAGGGAGGCCACGAGCAGCGTTGCCGGGGGGGGCGATGCCGACCGTTGAGCGCAAAGAACAAGGTAGTTTGGGGTTCCCCGCTGGCTTCGCTGGGGCGATACCACCACGGCGATCCAGGTGTTGAGGAGCACGCTGGCCGCGACGAGCAGCGCCAACAGGAGATGCCGCATCAGGCGTTGTCGTCCGAACGCGTGCGGGAAGAGCCGACGCGCGAGGCTTACGAGGCCGATAGCAGCGATGAAAGCGTAGACGGGCACGAGAACGAACATGCGGGTGTTGGCGGGGTAGTTGTAGCGCTGGAGGCCGGTGATTGTGATCATCGCGGCCGCGGCAAGTCCGAGCCACGCCCGCCGTGCGCGGGGGTCCTCCCTCCGACTGGCAAGTAACGCCGCCACACCCAGGATGACCCCCGCGCCGGTGAGAGGGTCGGTGTGCGCGGTGACGACGCCGTGTGTGTGCTTGCTGTTGGCGGCAAACAGGACGAGTCCGTAGAGGCATCGGACTACGATGCCGGTTGTCGGCGGAAATGCCCCCGTCCCGCCGGCTCCCAGCGGCGTATGATCGAGGTACTCCTTCAAGACCTCCTCGTTCAATAGGACAGGGAGCGCAGTTACCAGGGTGGCCCCTGCCACCACGAGCCACGCTTCGATGTTGCGTTTCGTGTTCGGAAAGCAATACACGGCGAGCCAGACAGCCAACACCAAGGGGAACAACCAGGCAACGCCGAACGTGAAAAAGCCCAGGCCGAGCGCGATGCCGGTGGCCGCGAACGCCGACCACGTTCGACAGCGCAGCGCCCACGTCAGACAGGCCAGGCTGACACCCAGAGTGGCCAGGGCGAGCGGATTGTTGTAGCCGATCTTGAAGAAACTTTGGAGGTAGTGGGAGCTGCCCAGCAGCGCATCGGCTGCGAGCGCGCCGCCAGCGCCGAGGAAGGCCCGAAAGGTGTAGTGAAAGAACGGAATCGACACGGCGAGGAGCAGTGGGTTGGCAAGTCGCCACCCAAAACCGTCAGCTCCGAGAAGTTGCATGCAGATCGCGGCCGGCAGGGAGGACAGGATCGGGTGGTACCCGTGAGCATCGGTGCCAAGCGACAATGCCAACTCGCCGCCGGCGAGCCGCGAGGCGGTCTCGAAGAACGGGAAGTCGTCGCCTGGCATCCCCCGAGCCCATGAGTCGAGACCGTACGAACAGAGCAAGAACGACCCCACCGCCAGCACGGGCAGCGCAAGTCGCTCCACTCGTTGCGCCACATCCCAGGCGGCCCACCCCCGTCGAAGAACGGGCTGGAAAAGGCCGACCGCCAGCGCACAACAGCCACAGGCTAGGGACGCGCGGCCGCGGAGGAGGTAGGCGGCCGCCGCCAGAAGCGCCACGATGCCACCCAGGTAGGCGAGATTGAGGAAAGCTTTGCCCCAGGCGACCTGCACACCAGCTCTCCGATCCGCAAGGTAAGCGAGAGCGGCGAGGCAAGCGGGGCCGAGGACCCATGCGACCAGAGGTGGAGTGACCCTCGTGAGGCCGCAGCGCAGGACGACCACCACCGAAGACAGGGCGCCAAGCGCGAGGAGAATCGCAGCACCGGACGCGAACAAGCCATGGGAGCGCGGTTGGACCAGCGGAGGTGCAGTGGGTTCGGGACTCGTCAGCACGTCAAGGTGGGTGGATTCTCGGAACCACAGGTAGAAGCCGGCCGCGGCAAGCACGAGGGCCAAGAAGCCAAACTGGGCGAAGGGTGGAAAGCGCCAACTCGACAGGATGTTCGGAAGGGAGCCGAGCCAGCGGAAACCGGACGTGCCGCGCACGTTGATGCCGAACCAGGCTGCCACGTCGAGGATCCACTGACCGAGCAGCAGCGCGGGAACCGCGATGAGCAGGATCAGGTTCCCGCGCAGTCGGCGTGAAACGCGCTCTAGCCGTCCGGTTCCCGGACCGTGCATGTCCGGACAATTGTTGCATGGTCGATTGGCCGCAACCATAGTCGGGCATTGCGATGCGTCAAAGTGCGAAGCCGCGTGTGCCTCTTGGACGCCGCGGCTATACTTCGGAGTGGGCCGGCAATGCAGCTCGAATCTGGGGATAGAGAGCAGGCTGAGACGGGAGCGCCGGGTACCTCATCCGGTGGCCACGGGTTTCCCGCGTGGCTGCGAGCGGCGGTCGCTGCTGCGGCGGTCGGGGGCGCCATTGCGGCCACCCTCACCCGATGGCCGGGCGGCGAAGCAAGCATTGCGCTGCAGGGAGTGTGCCTGCTGGCCGCCGCCGTCGCGGTTGCCGCGATCGGTGGCCGGAGACCCCGACGACCCGTGCGGCCGCGCCGACGAGCCCTCGTCGGTGGCCTCCTCCTGCTGTTGGTCGCGGGCGCGCTGCGGTTGGCCGCGCAGGAGGTCCTCCCCCCACCCGATCAGACCGCCTTCGAGGAGATCCAGATGGGCGGCGCTGCCTACCGATTCCTGGTCAACGGCGCGTTGCCGCTGCAGTTCCGCTTCACGACGCTCACGGCTGCGGTGGGTTTCGCCGTGGGCGGGAACGACCTCACCTCGTTGCGCGCCCCCTTCAAGCTTGCCGGCCTCCTGGTCCTTGTGTTTCTTCTCCTGACTCTGCGTCGCCTCGCGGTGAGCTGGCCAGTGACCGTCGTTGTCGTCGTCATCGCCGCGACGCTCCGATGGTTTGTGATCGCGGCGGGCTGTGCCGACGAAATGTTCGCTCCGATGCTTTGGGTGGGCGCGACGATGTGGCTGCTGGTGACAGATGAAAGGCACGGCCAACCATCGCTCGCCGCCGCCGGCGTTATGGGCATGTTGAGCGGACTGCTCCTGTACGAGCACCCGGCGTACCTTCCGGTCGTGGTCCTTGCCGGGGGCTGGCTTGTTTGGTGTGCCGCCGTCGCACCGATGCCACGCGGCACGTCGGCCCGTGCGTGGGCGGCGCCGGTGCTGTTCCTGGCCGTTCTGCTCACGACCGCCTGCCCCCTGCTCAGCGATCTCGCCCACCAGCGTCTTGACAGTGCCGTCTTTGAGCCATTCCATCGACATGCAGCCGGTCAAGGGGTGAGGTGGGCAGACGGGACCTTCGTCAGGGCGTGGCAGTACCTGGTGGCGCTGGGCGGCGGTCCGGTTCGCGGCGACGAAGGTCTTGCCGTGCTCGGCAAGGCGGCGCTGCCCCAGCCTTTCGGGGCCTTGCTCCTCGCAGCCGGCCTCGTCGGGTTTTGGGTCGCACGCCGGCCGCCGCTGCGGGCGATGCTGACGGCCGCGGTGGGTGGGATTCTCGTTGCCGGAGCCGTGGCAACGAACACAAATGTCGCACGAATGTCAGGGCTGCTCCTCGTACTGTTTGTGCCGCTCGGATGCGTTCTCGATGATGCGCTGGGCTGGATTGCCCGGCGGATACCGTCCCCGAGCCGCGCGGGTGATGAACGAGACGGTCAGGTTCTCAAGGTGGCCGGCGCCGGATTTCTCGCGCTCGCGCTTGTCGCCTCCAATGTCGCATCGATCCGCGCACTGGCAGCCGATCCCCATGGCAGGGCGATGTACACGGCGGACGAGTACGCGGTTTCGGTGTTCATCGCTCGGACCGCACACCCGGGACAGACCGTGGTGCTGTGGACCCCGGACATGAGCCAGGGCTGGGCGCCGGCCGAGCAAACCGAGATGATCTGGCTTCTCCACCCGAAGAGGTTGCGCATTCTCGGCGTGACGAGTCTCCCGGCGGCTGATTCGCTCGGGCCCGGGACGTTGGTCGTCGCCGGTGTCCAAGCGAGAGCCCTGAGCGAGCACGAGTTTGGCGTACTGGAGCGGCTTGCCGAGGCGACCGGCAGCCGCGACACCCTGACATCGGCGGTGAACCTCGCGGGAGCCCGCTCAGTTGCAGGGTTTTGTGTGCGCTGCCCTTAGGAGCCTGTCCGGGTAATACTCCGGCTGCGAATCCCGATGGCATCCGGCTGGCTGTGTCAGCCGTCGCGAAAAGTCCTCGACGTAGCTCTGGCTACGCCTCCGGGCTTTTCGCTCGGCTTCCTTGCCATCGGGCGCCCTCGGAATTCTCGCTTTCGTCGTTTACCCGGACAGGCTCCTAGCCCGCGAGGTGGACCGGAAAAACGTGTCGGCGGTTACGTGCGGGGAGTCTCACTGGGAGCTGACGGCGGCAGGTTCGATCAGGAACACCGGCAGACCCCAAGAGCCATGGTCGCAGTTGATGCCGTCGCCGGCATCCGTGACAAGCAGGCTGAGGCGGTCAACCCCGCGCAGGTCGGCAAACACCGATTCGGATTCTTCGCCGGAGCGGATCGTGCGACTCCGGTAAAGTACGCGCTCGTTCTGGTCGCGCAGCTCAAAGATGACGGAGCCTCCGAGGCAGCTGACCGACCTGTCGGGGAGCCCGGCCACGGCGCAGAAGGCCACCGCTCCGGCCGGTATGACGTAGGTCACGCTCCCGTTGGCGTGCATGCCGAGGGCGCTCGGGTAGTAAGTCCTGTCCATGACCAGCGGCACACCGTTCCAGGTCGCGTTCTTTCGCATTCTCGCGAAAGAAGCTTGCTCGGCGATCGGCTCCAGATCGGCCAGCCTGACCAGCGTGCCCCGGCAACGCGGCACCGATCCCTCCCGGTCGAGCAACCTCGTCAGGAGGATCTTGTAGTCGAGCGGAACGTCGTCGTTGATCGCCTGGTTCCACTGTAATGTGCTCACCACCGTCGCCGCCGCCGACCACAGAGCGAGGACAAGGAGAAGCCCTTCGAAGAAACGAGCTGGGCGGGTCGGTGTTGTCGAGGCCCCGAGGTAGGCCGCGAAGAGGAGCATGAGGAGAGGGAGAAACTCCGCGGCGAAACGCTGCGTGACAAGGTAGTACGTGGAGATGAGGAGCGCTTGCACGGCGAACAGGAGTACCAGCACGATCACCGGCGCGGAGCGGGGGCGGCGCAGAAGGGCCAGGACGCCGAGGGCCGCGCCGAGAACCAGCCAGGTTGACCCGAGTGAAAGCGAGAGCGTCTCCTCTTTCCACTCGAGGAAGAGCGCGTCGTTTGCGTACTGCACGCGAGCCACTTGGAAGAAGGGCGGGCGCTGTGAGAGCGATCCAGCTGTCAGGCCGAAGTAGTTGCGGAGGGCGGAAGGGATACGACGGAGGTTGAAGGTTCCGCCGATCTCCGTCCGGCGAACGTAGGTGTTGATGTTGGTGATATCGAGAATCGAACCGAACCGCGCATAGGTGTACCAAAGCTGGAATGCGCCGCCGACCACCGCGGGACTCACGGCAAGGACGAGTAACAGCACCGCCTTTGCGTGACCGGCCTTCGCTGTCCCTACCTGGAACTTCTCGGCAAGCGAGCGCATGAAGAGGAACGCCAGCGCCAGGGCGATCGGGATGGCGAAGGTGACCCGTGAGAGGAGCGCGACGCCGAACGAAACGGCCAGGCCGGACAGGCCGGGCAGGGTTCGAATCTGCCGGTTGAGGAGGCGGACGATGAAGTAGAGACCCCAGAGCGATCCGCACAGACCCCACAGAATCGACTCGTGGTAGATGCGACCGCACGATACGAGATACACCACTGGGGTGCCCAGACCGAAACCCACCGCCACGGTGATCAGGTTTATCCAGCGGCGGCCGTCCAGGGCCCGTCCGTCGGTGGTCAGGACCGCTCGGCCGATGGCGATGGCTGCTGCCACTGAAAGCAGAGCGGCGAGCAAACATGAAGACCGTGACCAAAGCCCGTACATGGACGGGAAGAGCAGGTTCGGCACGATCCGCAGCAGCGCTGGAAAGGGGCCGAAGTACATGACGGTGCGCGAGCCGATGGTGAGCCCCTCCCAGTCGATCGCCTCGTAGTCCACGCTCACATCGAGGGTCAACAGGTGTTTGGCAAGGGAGTCAAAGGCCTCGCCTCTGAGCTCATTGCCGGCGAGCGACCATGTCCCGTAGGTCGCGAGCCAGAAGTAGATTCCTGCAATGGCGAGGATGAGCGCTGCGAATAGGCAGCGGACCGGGACCCGTGCTGCACTCGCTTGCATTGTGGAAATAGTACCCCAACCAGGGTTGCCGGACGTCGGGACCGGCGTCGGCTGCAACCACGGCAGGTGGAGGAGTTTTGTCTTTCTCCTTTCACCCAACGACCCTCAGACGGCAAGCGCCAAGGGACAGGCTGCAGGAGACGATCTGGTCCGGTTGGCCCGGCGTGGCTCCGACTACCTGAGGGTCGGAACCGAGGTGATTGCCGCCGGCTCGCCGATCACCTGCCTGGGGATCAACCACATGGAGAGATCACCTTCCCGGAGCGCTCGTGCCTGGAGCCCCCGCGACCGGAGCCGGTCAACAGCGGTGCGGTAGACCTCGTCCGGCGCGAGGATGAGGCTGGCGTGGACGCAGACCGACTGCACCCGGTCGAGGAGGTCGGATGACCAGGACTCCTCGGGGTGGGCGAGGTCCTCGCGCAGCCCCGCGTCCAGCATGTGTCCCTCCGCCGCTCGATCGCGCCTCGTTCGCTCCAGCAGGCCGAGCTCGATCCAGGCGCGCTGCCTGTGGTCGATCAGCGCGCCCACGACGACCGGTCCGGGCACCCGACCCGCTGCCGCGAGTACGCTGCGCTGCTCCCCTTTGTCCACCTCCTGGCGGAGGACCACGGACCCCGTGCCGACAAGCAGCAGCGCCGCGAGGGTCCACCCCAACGCGGTGCGCGATCGTTCTGAAACGCCGAGACGACCCATTGCGCGGCCGGTCTCGACGACACCGAGGGCGGTCCAGACGATCAGGGGCACGACGCTGAGCACGATGCGGTGAGCGTCGAGCCTGGTCGTGAGCAGGGCTGGGACCACGGTGATTGCGAACCATGCGAGCAGCACCGCATGCTTCCACTCCCAGAAGCGACGAATCGAGAGCGCAACGCCCAGGAGCGTGAAGGCCGCGAAGGGAGCGAAATAGGGCTTGATCGGCGGCGGGTCATCGAAGATTCGCTGTTCGGAGCTTTCGATCAGCTCGAACGGCGAGAGGAATCGGTCGAGCTGGGGAAGGGTCACCGCCAGGACCTTGAAGGCGACCTCGAACCGGTCCGCAGTCGAAATCTGGTCCAACCGCAACTGTCGGTCGGAGTTTCGTTGGGCGGCGTTGGGTGCGTCGGGGACGAGACCGATGGCGACGGCCCAGGCCTTTGCAACGTTGAAGGCCGGAACGTCGCGTGTCAGGTAGTCGCGTACGTAGTCCGGCTGCTGCAGCATTGTGAAGAGCTGTTCCCCGCGGGCGTGGAGAAAGAGCCGCTGCCCGCCGAGCGTGCACTGCGCGACCACGACGCCGGCGATCACGACGCCCAGGCCAGCGAAAGCGGCGAGCGATCGCCAGAGCCGGTACCTGGACGCCACCAGCGCCGGCGGCACGAGTGAGAGCAGGAGCACGACGACCACAAGCCGGCCGGGCGAGTAGTGGAGGGTGGCGAGGAAGAGCACCAGGCCGGTGACGGGGCCGATCCACCACGGCGGGGCTTCAGCCCGGACGAGAGCTCCAACCGCAAGCGTCGCAGCCACACAGAGGAGGAGCGTTGCGGCCAGAGATGTTCCGTACTTCCCATAAAACACCACGTACGTGTTGAGGGCGGCAACGAGGGCGGCAACCGCACCGACCGCAGGCCCGAAGTGCCGGCGAGTGAACTCCCACATTGCGGCCACGAAGAGGAGCGCCGCGAGCGTCGCGAAAATGCGGAGCGAGAGGGTTGAGAAGCCCGCCCACCTCATGAGGGTGTAGGTCGGGGCGCCGTAGAGCAGCGAGTCTTGCCCGTTGCTGACCAGACCCTCGTTCCAGACCAGGTTCCGGAGGGCGTACCTGGCCGGGCTCACGTCCGCGTAGAACGACCCCCCGAAGCCCTCGGTCACGGGGGACTCCCACACCAGCGTGGATGACGCGAACCGTGCAAGGCGCCACCCGAGCAACGCTCCGGCGACGAGGAGCGCAACGAGCACACATGCCCGCCAGGGTGGGCGCAGCGTGGACCACGCGTCCGAGAGGCTCGCCTCCGGATCGGTGCGGTCGGCAGCCGACTTCCTCCCATCACGATGCTCGAGGACGAAGTAAACGGCCAGCAGCGCGGACAGCACCGCCAGCACACCCAGCTGCGCGTTGAGGGCGGTCAGCGCTCCGCGCCCGCGTGCCCAGACCGCAGCGGTCCCGGCAACCAGCATGAGCATCATGGGGATCAGGCGGGTGAGCTCGCGGCGTGCGCCCGCCAGGCCACGAACGATCGAGAGACCTGCTCCGATCGTCACCACGATTAAGGCGAGGCCGGCAACCGGAACGCGGGCGAGGAGGGCGCCCGGGTCCTGGAGCAAGCCCGCGGTCACGGGGCGCTCCTCTGCGCGTGAGCGAAGGGGACGCCCAGGGGACGAGCGGCGTCGTCGACGGGCCCGACTGTCGGACGCACGGGCGGCTCGCCCGGCCGCGGTGTCCCCTGAGGGAGTTGCTGGCGAACGGCCGGCTTGGTCACCGGCGGACGGGAGGGCGACGCGGTGGCGGGGGCGCCGACGTTGACCGCCGCGACCTGTCCCTCGATGTCGGACACAAGGAGCTGCCCATCGGTCGGCCGGAACGCCAGGCCCGACGGCTTCTTCAGCTCGACGCCGGGCACGTCGCTCGCGCCGATCGTGCGGAGGAGCTTGCCCGCGGGGGAGTAGGCCCTCATCTCGCTCGCCAGCGGCACCGTCACCCAGATCGTGCCGTCACCGGCGAGCGCGACGTACGGCTCCGAGAAGACCTCCCGGCGCCAGCCCGGCACGTCGAAGGTGCTCACGAAAGTGCCGTCGCGCTCGAAGATCTCCAGGCGGCCGTTGCTCGCATCGCAGACGTAGACGCGTCCGCCCGCGTCAACCGCGAGGCCGCCCGGCTCGTACAGCTCCCCGGGTGCGTTCCCCTTCTTGCCGAACTCCAGCTCCCTGGCTCCCTCGGGAGAGAAGCGCACGACGCGGTTGTTCCCGGTGTCGGCGACGTACACGCGCCCGTCCCGGCCGACGGCGATCCCGCGCGGGCCGAAGAAGTCCGCCTGCCACTCGCGAACCGGTTTGCCGCTGGGGTCGAAGACCTGGACGCGCCCGTTCCAGGTGTCGGCCACGTAGAGCAGGCCATCGGGGCCGACCGCGACGCCACAGGGATCCTGGAACTCGCCGGACTCCTCCCCGCGCCTGCCCCAGACCGCGAGCGGCTTGAGCCCGCTGTCGAGCTTCTGGATGCGGCAGTTGCCGAAGTCAGCGACGAAGACGTTGCCGTCGCGGTCGCAGGCGAGCCCCCGGGGCTGCCGCAGGACGCCAGGCCGGTCCAGGGCCGTCGCGGTCGCGCGCGCGCGCCCCTCGGGTGTGACCTTGTCCGGCGTCTCCGGCACCCGGTCGACCGTGGTCACCGGGACGACCCCCTGGAAGGCGCCGTTGACCGCGAAGATGGTGACCGCCGGGTTCTCGTACAGCGGAGTGAGCAGGGCAACCCACTTTCTGAAGTTGGCCAGGTTGCCGCCGGCGTACGTCCTGCGCTCGAGCGGACCCACGTACACGAGCGCGGTGTGGTACCTCGCGAGCGCGGCAGCCACGACCTTCTCGTCGTTGGAGGTGTAGATCGTCTGAACGTCGGCCTTGCGGCGGTTGATCTCGCTCCAGCCGTGGCCGCGCTGGTAGACGTGGTAGTCCCAGCCGAGCACGATAGGGAGCCCGGTGTTCATGCTGACCCGGCTGAACTCGCCGTAGGACGGCCCGTACGCCTCGACCAGCACCGGAATCCCCGGGATGTTGCGGTTGAGCCACTCGAAGGCTGCTCCCTCCTGCGGGGACCTGCGCTGCAGGTATGCGGTTCCGTCGAGGGTGAGGCGCGGGCCCTGCGCGTGCCGATGGGTGACCGCGCCGTAGGCCCCGGAGAGGGCCGTGAAGAACCCCACCGCGATTGCGGCGGACGCCAGAACCTGCCGCACGCGCGTCCACCATCCGGTCCCCTCCGTAGGGTGCAGGAGCTCCCACAGCACCACGGTGGCCGAGAGCCCCAGTAGGAACCACGCCTCGAGGTAGAACTTGAACAGCGTGTTCATGCGGTCCCACACGAAAACGAACTCGCAGCCGGCCGTCAGCGCAAGCCCGAATGCGGAGAGCATGAGCGGCAACCGGTGGCGCTCGGGCGTGCGGCGGTGGAGGGCCAGGTAGAGCGCAAGCACGAGCAGCGCGAGCGCGAAGGTCCGGACCGACTCGGCCTGCCGGATCGACAGCGAGGCGAGCGCCCGAAGGTCGAAGAGGGAGAGCGCCAGGCCGGCCGCCACGGCGATCATCCTCAGGCGCTGGCCGCCGGTTATCGGCTGGCCCTCGGCCGCCATCAGACGGCGCCAGACCGAGAAGAAGAACGGCACGAGCAATACCAGGAAGACGCCAAAGATCGTGAGAACGTCGGTTGGGTGGGCGTAAGGCCCGACCTCGCGCCCCCACTGCCGGGCGGGCAGCGCGAAGTTCCGCCAGAACGGCCGGTAGAGCAGGTATGCGCCCCCGATGATGAGGAGGCTCGGGAGCACGACCGCCCCGAGGCCTCTGCGCACGAACCGTGCGAAGCCCCCGGGTGCGTGGTGGACCAGCCAGTCGGCGCCGAGCACGGCGAGCAGCAGCGCGATGTACGTCGGCATGCTCCAGCCGTTGGTCACCATGATGGCGCCCAGGACCAGCGCGGAGAAAGCCAGCAGGGTCAGCGCGGCGACTCGGGACCGTTGCGCCGTGGGCTCCGCGCGCCGCCCGACCCACAGCAGGGCGAGGCCGATGAAGGCGACGGCCCACGGCATCACGAGAAGGTGCGCGTGAAGGTCGGCGAAAGTGAAGCTCCAGAATGGGTACTCGTTGATCGTGTTCGGCACGACACGCGAGGTGGCCCAGAAGTAGTCGAAGTCGACTGCTTTGCGCGCGATGAGCTCGCGCACACCCGAGAGGTTCCCGGCGAAAAGCGTGAGGGGCACCGCCGTCACGCCGATGCGCCAGTTCCCCCCGAGCACGGCCCCGGCTGCGAGCAGTGCGGCAGCCATGAGGGCGGCCACCAGTGCAATTCCAAGGTTGAACATCACGGCGGGCTGGATCGCGAGCGCCTTGCCTACCCCGGCGACTACGTAGTGGCCGAAGTAGGTGTAGATCAGCGGCGAGCCCGCGAACCACGGCTCGGGCGGTGGCATAACCGTGCTGCGGTAGATCGCGTTGAGGAACGAGAAGTCCATCGGCTTCTCGCCCCAGTAGATCTCGGGGTTGAGCGTGCGCAGCGCGAGGAAGAAGGCGAACGTCCCCCAGACCACGATCTCCGTTCCAAGCAGCTCCGCGCGCGGCACAGGTGGCTCGCGGAAACGGCGTGCGGCGAGCCAGCCGACGGTTATCAGGATCAGTGCCGTGCCGACCAGCACCGACTGGGTGAACGGGACGCCAAGGGTGCCTGCCGCCAGCCAGGGAACATAGGCGAAGATGAGCACCCCGACAACCTTGCCGAGCGCGTACAGGCCGGCACGCGGCGGCAGCAGCGCCCGGAGAAACGCGAACGCCGCCAGCCCGAGCAGCTCGACCAGCAGCACGCAGAGGAAGGTGGCGAGCAGGGAGGAACGCACGGTTCCCGTGGCCTCGCCGCCCGCGGCCGCGCCCGCGTGGGCGAGCAGCATGTCGGACCTCGAAAGCGGCCGCGACGGAAGCCCTCGGCGGATCTTGCTCTCGATCGCCTCCGTCGTCTTCCGTTCCACGTTGCGGAAGATCAGAACCTTGGGGTGGTCGTAGACCGAGAACGACTCGTCGGCCAACTCGGTGGGAAGTTGAATCCCGAGCAGGGTGGGGCGCGAGGCGACCTCCTGCACCAGAGCGAATCCCAGGTCGCCGGCGAACAGCTCACGGAAGAAGTTGTTCGTGAGCGGGTACTTGGACGGCACACGGGCCACCGCGCCGTAGAGACGCTTGGTCTGGAGGACGACGTAGTCAGAAGATGCGAGCTCCCTGGCCAGGCGCGCGATCTTTCCCGGCTCGTCCGGGTCGTAGAAGGGAAAGCTCGCAACCCGGAAGCTCTCCGCGGAGCGGCCGGGTAGCGACAGGGGGAACCCCTCGTCCCAGTCCTGGATCAGGACCTTGGAGCCAGGCGCGACGTGCCGATAGAACCAGGCCGAGGCGCTGACGGAGGAGTGTGGGCGAGCGTAGATCGCAAGAAAGGCGAACAGGTAGAGCGCAGTGCCTGCCACGACTATCCCGCGCGCCAGGCGGCCAGCGCGCGAGCGCTCGGCCCACCCCTGGAGCCAGGCAGTGCCCCAGAGGATGAGCATCGGGTAGATCGGCAGCAGGTACCGGAGGAACTTGACGTCGAAGGAGACCGTCACCGCGAAGAACGGGACAACCCATGCGAGCAGGATCCAGTCGGCGGGCTGGGTCTCCGGACGCCTGAGGCGCAGGCGCCGCACCGTTCCGATCAGCGTCGCCAGGCCCAGCAGCGGCCCCATCCCCCACAGCACGAGCTCGCGAAGGTCGTACAGGAGCTTGGGAACCCCGACGTACTGGTTTGTGTAGGGAAACAGCCCGGCGTGACGGACCATCTGGCTCTGCTCGAGGACATCGCGCAGGTAGATCCGGGCGTCGAGCAGCGCGTACGGCTCGCCCACGGCGAAGGCCGCGAACGCGCACCCGCCGGCGAGCGCCAGGCCGCGCCCCGCACGCGCTAGGCTCCGGTCGCTCCGCCACCGCAGGAACGCAGCCACGACCAGCGGAAGGAAGAGGGGCAGGGCGCTGAACTTCGTCGCCACGGCCAAGCCCACCGCGGCCCCCGCGACGGCAAAGGCGCGCGGGCCGCGCCCCTCGGCTATCCCGAGCATGAACGTGAGCGCCAACAGGACGAGGAAGGTGAGCGGCACGTCGTTGACGGCGAAGTGCGAGTTCTGGACGTGCAGCACCGTGGCGGAGAGCAGCAGGCCCGCCAGGAGCCCGACCGTCTCGCCGAAGAGGCGCCGGCCGAGCAGCACGAGCAGGAGCACCGTGGCCGTGCCCCAGAGCGCCGAGAGCGCACGGCCGACGAGGATCGCGGCATCGTAGGACGAGAACCACGAGTGGAAGTTGGAAAGGGCGGCGGTGACGATCTTCGTCACGTACAGGGGGAACGAGCCGTAGGCGAAGAAGTGCGGGTTGGGCTGGAACGGACGCAGCGAGAGCTGGGTGACCGCCTCGGCGATCCGGCGCTCGTCGGGGTGGAAGTGGTGAGACTGGTCGAAGTCCAGACCGAACAGGCGGACTGCGAGGGCGAAGATCACCAGCGCGAGGAGGAGCCAGCGGAACCGGGTGAGGACAAGCTTCATCGGCCGCCCATCAGCCGGGGATCATGGCCTAGACCGCCCCGGCTCCGCCGTGGGCGGGCGCCGTCTCCGAAAGCGCTTGCTCGCGCAGGTAGCGCTCGAAGAGGGCACCCCACGGCGAGGTGCGTGTGAACTCGCGGACCTGGCGCCGGCCGAACGCCGGGTACCAGAGGAAGTCGTGGTAGATGTACGAGCCGGCGACAAACAGGTACACCAGCGGCGTGCGAAAGAAGAGCTTCTGTAGCCCCTTGAGGGGCCCGAACCACATCAGGTCGCCGACACGGCTGGCGAGGTTGTCGCCCACGGAGAAGTGCCAGTTCTCCCGACCGATCTCCGGCTCCCCAACGAGCTCGATGTCGCGGGTGTCCGCAACCCCCAGACCACGCTCATATGCGAGGGACAGGTAGCGGATCCCGAGCGGATCAAAACCCATCAGCCTGGCGGCGACAGCGTCGATGGCGACCTGGTCGGCGGAGGCGAGCATGACGTCCTTGCGGACGGGCACCATGGTGCGCGGGCCGGGCCCGTTGCCGACCGTCGTCCCGTCCATCACCGCGAACAGCCCCGTGTGGATCTCCCTCTGGATCGTAAGGAGGTCCACGAGGGTCTCATGGATCCAGGTGTGCGTGTAGTGACGGCGGGTCGCGAGCAGCCCGCCGAAGGCATTCTTCATCGCCCCTGTCGTGGTGGTGTAGATGTGGCACTTCACCGTGGGCAGGTGCACGACGTTGGTGCCGAAGAAGAACTCGGGAACATGGATGCCGTGGGGAAAGATCTTGGGCAGCGCGAGCATCTCCCCCTTCGGCTCGTAGGGGACCCACTTCAGGTCCCAGTCGAAGCAGTTGTAGCGCACCGGTATGCCGTGCTTAGAGAGGACGCCGACGTAGCCGTTGAGCCGCTCGCCCTTCTCCGGATCGGTCACCACCGTGTCGTTCTGCACGCACACGAGGTCGGAGAGTCCCGCCTGCCGAAGCGCCAGGATCGTGCCCTCGAGCTGCCAGGGGGTGGTGTTCGCCCCGGGGAAGGGGAAGTGCCAGGAGATGTTGTCCTTGAGGATCGTCCTGGTGCCCTCGCGCAGCGCCGTCCTCACCCCCGCAAGCTGGCAGAGGCGCGCGATGTCCTCCAGAACCGTCTCGGGGCGCGTGCGCAGAACCGCGACGCGGCTCTTCACCTGACACCCCCGGACGTGTAGACGATGACGCCCGCCGTGACGATCCAGAGCAGCACCGCCGCGAGCAGGGGCCTATCACGGAAGAGCGTCGCCGTGGGGTCCTGTGCCCCCTCCCGATGCAACAGGAGCAGGTACCGGAGGATCCCGAAGAGCACCAGGGGGACCGTGAGCAGCAGCGCGTTGGAGCCGCCGAGCTTGGCCGTCGTGTCGGGCGCCACCGTGTAGAGCGTGTAGGCGACGAGGGTGACCCCGGCGAGCATCGTCACCACGTCGTGGAGGAACGAGAGCGGGTAGTTCGGTGATCGGCTGCCGGCCTGGTCGGCCTCCGGCAGGCGCTTGCCGAAGGCGAGGAGGAGCGCGAGCAGGAAGCCGCAGACAACGAGCCAGTGGGAGATCACCACCGGGATGGCCAGCGCGCCTGCCGCCAGCCGGATGAGGAAGCCCGTGGCGAGCACCATAACGTCCACGACGGGGACGCCCTTGAGCAGCACCGAGTAGAGCAATGTCAGGACCACGTACCCCACGAGCGCGAGCACCACCAGGGCACCCTGTCGAAGGCTTGCCGCCATCGCCAGGGCGAACAGCACGGCCGCCCATGCGAGCGCCGTCCCGATGCCAAGCTCTCCGCTGGCCACGGGCCTGAACTTCTTCACCGGGTCTTTACGGTCGGCCTCGCGGTCAAGCACGTCGTTCACCAGGTACCCCGCGGAGGAGGCCAGGCAGAAGGCGAGGGCGACGGTCAGGGCCTTGAGCATCGCGGGCGGGTCGAAGGCGTGGCCGGCGAACACCGCCGGGGCGAGCACGAACCCGTTCTTCAGCCAGTGACGCGGCCGCAGTGCCCGGACGAGAGCCGAAATGCCTTTCCCCAGCATCGCAATTCCAATGCTAGCATCGCTCGTGCCCACCAAACGAGTTCGGCTCGACCAACTCCTCGTCGAGCGGGACCTCGCCCCGTCGCGGGCGCGTGCGCAGAGCCTGATCCTGGCCGGGCTGGTGCGGGTCGAGGGCGCGGTGGTGGACAAGGCGGGGAAGGCCGTCGCCCCCGACGCCGCGGTCGAGATCGTGGCCGCGGACCACCCATGGGTCTCGCGGGGCGGTGTGAAGCTCGCGGCGGCGCTTGACGCCTTCGGCGTCTCGCCCGCCGGTAAGCGGTGCCTCGACGTCGGCGCCTCCACCGGGGGCTTCACCCACGTGCTGCTGGAGAGGGGGGCGGCGCAGGTGGTCGCGCTGGACGTGGGCCGCGGGCAGCTCGACTGGCGGCTGCGCCAGGACCCCCGTGTGGTCGTGAAGGAGGGGGTCAACGCGCGTTACGTGGCGCGGGAGGAGCTCCCGGGCCCCTTCGGCCTCATCACGGTGGACGTCTCGTTCATCTCGTTGCGGTTGGTCCTTCCGGCGCTGGTACAGCTCCTCTTTGAGGGCGGAGACCTTGTGGTTCTGGTGAAGCCGCAGTTCGAGGCGGGCCGGACACAGGTCGCGAAGGGAGGGGTCGTTCGCGATCCCGCCGTGCGGGAGGGGGCGATCGAAGGCGTCCTCTCGGCCGCCCGGGAACTCGGCCTCGAATGCGTTGCCCGCATCCCCTCACCGATCCCGGGTCCGGCTGGGAACGTCGAGGAGCTCGCCCACCTGCGTCAGCGTGAGCGGTCGGACTGATTCCGGGCGCGTCTGAGCTCCGAGGCCAGAGCCGGGCCCGGCACCGTCACTTCTTCGGCGCACCCTCGCTCCCCGGGTCCAGACCCAGGGAGAACGTTCCGTCGGCCTCGCGTCTGGACAGACACCTGAACGCCACCAGCGTGGTCGTGCGCTCGACGCCGGGGAGGGCCGCGATCTCGCCGGTCACCAGCTCCTCGAGGCGCTCGTTGCGGGAGGTGCGCAGGACCGCCACCAGATCGTAGGCCCCTGCGACCGAGTAGAGTTCGTGCACACCCTCGCGCTCGAGGAGCGCGTCCGCCACCGCGTGCAGCTGGCCAGGTTTCACGTTAATCAGCACCACCGCCTCCAGCATGGAGCCCTCCCCGTGTCAGGGTAGCAGGAGTGAGGCGCGGCGCCGCCGCCCGTCGTGGGTGCGGCTTGGCAAGCGTGGGTCTCCGTGTCAGGATGCCCCGCCATGAAGTTGCCGCTGGTTGCGCCGAAGGGACGGGCGGGCGTGGTCTTCGACTACGCGCAGATCGTCATGGGCTCGCTGCTGGTTGCCGCCGGCACCAACCTCTTCTTCGTGCCCAACAACGTCGTCTCCGGCGGCGTCACGGGGATCTCTATCATCGCCCACCACCTGCTCCGCACGCCGGTTGGCCTGGTCGTGCTGCTCCTGAACCTGCCGCTACTCTGGCTGGGGTGGCGCTTCGCGGGCGGGATGCGCTTTTTCGTCCGCACGGCGGTGTCGGTGCTCGTGCTCTCGCTGGGCATCGACCTCTCGGCCCCTTTCCTTGTGGCCCCCACCCACGACCGGCTGCTGGTGATCTGCTACGGCGGTCTCATGGACGGGCTGGGGATGGGTCTGGTGTTTCGAGGGCGGGGGACCACGGGCGGCACCGACGTTCTGGCGCGGCTGGCCCACCGCTACCTCGGCGTCGGCATGGGGCAGGCGCTGCTGGCGATCAACGTGGCGATCTTCGGGGTGGCGGCTTTTGTCTTCGGCGCCGAGGCGGTCATGGTGGCGCTCGCGCTGGCGTTCGTTTCGGCACGCGTGCTGGACCTGGTGCAGGCGGGGTTCTCGGCGGCGCGCACCGCCGTGATCATCAGCACGAGCCCGGACGCCGTGCGCGAGGCAATCCTGGGAAGGCTCGGGCGGGGCGTCACGATTCTCCACGGGCAGGGTGGTTTCAGCGGCGAGCAGAGACCGGTGCTCTACGTCGTGGTGTCGCCGCACGAGGTGGGCCGCCTCAAGCGCCTGGTGGCGCACGTTGACCCGGCCGCGTTCGTCGCAATCACCCCGGCGCAGGAAGTCCTGGGAGAAGGTTTCGCACCCCACGCGGGTGAGGAGGGATCGTGAAGGGGAGTCTCTGGCGTTGGGCGCTGGCGGTCGTGATCACCCTGGGGACGCTGGTGTGGCAGCGGGCCACCGGCCCGACCTACCCGGCACGAGGCATCGTGACGCTCGCCGGGCAGACCATCGAGATGAAGCTCGGGCGCTCCAACAGCACGGCCTCCGACCAGCCGGTGCGTGTATCGGTCGCCGACCCCGCGGTGAACGGTGAGGTGGTCTGGCGCCGCTACCCTACCTCCGACCCCTGGCAGGTGCTGGAGCTGAAGCGGGAGGGCGGGGAGTTGCAGGCGACGCTGCCCAGGCAGCCCGCCGCAGGCAAGCTGGAGTACCAGGTCCGCCTCCGGCTGGGCGCGGAGCAGGCGCTTTTCCCGGAGCGTCCCGCCATCACCCGCTTTCGCGGCGACCCGCCCGCTGCGGTGCTGATCCCCCACATCCTCGCGATGTTCCTCGGGATGCTGTTCGCCACCCGCGCCGGGATCGAGGCACTGGCGCCGCGGCGTGACCTGCGCCGGCTCGCCTGGACGACGCTCGGGCTGTTCCTTCTCGGCGGCTTCGTCCTGGGCCCGCTGGTGCAGCACTACGCATTCGGCCAGTGGTGGACCGGGGTCCCGTTCGGCTGGGACCTCACCGACAACAAGACCTTGGTCGCGGCGCTCGCCTGGGTGTTCGCACTGTGGCGACTGCGCGGCGGGCGGTGGGCCCGCGGCGCGACAGTCGCCGCGGCGCTGGTGACGCTGGCGGTGTTCGCGATCCCCCACAGCGCCTGGGGCTCGCAGATCGACTGGAGCAAGCTGCCCGCAAGTCCTCGTTCATAGTGAGCTACGAAGCGTAGCGGAGTGGCGCGTCTAAGCCACTCGCTCTCACGGCACTCCGGCCCGGCGTTGCCGCGCCTCCGTGCCTCACTACCGACCCAGAAGCCCGGGCCGCTCGCTGAGGGTGGGCACCACCAGCACCGGCACCCTGATGCGGTGGCGCAGGCGATCGACTGTCGTGCCGTGCACGAAGTCGCCGACCCTGCGGTGGCCGTGGCTCCCCAGGACCAGCAGGTCGGGCGCGTGGGTGCCAACGAGCGCGGCGAGGGCCTCGGCCGGGTCGCCGAAGCCGAGGTCGTAGCTGGCCTCCACGCCCAGCTCGCCGAGCTCGTTGCGGTAGAGCTCCAGGCGTTGCTGGTCGGCGCGCGCCTCGTTGTCCTGCATCTCGTCGCCCATCAGGCGAGCACCGACCGACTCCACCACGTGCAGCAGCAGCACGCTGGCGCCGCGCCCGGAGGAGCGCGCCAACGTGACCGCGTGCGAGAGCACCGCGGTGTCGGCCCCGGAGAAGTCAACGGCGACGGCGATGCGCCTGGGTGCGCTGGGCGGCACCACGGCCGGCATCGCGCTGGGGCCGTGCACGCCGGCGATCACCGGGGTGGGCTCGCCGCGCCTCCTCTCCAGCGCGGGCACAACGGTCACGTACACCAGCAGGCCCATGAGCCCGAGGGCCACGGGGACCACCGTGATCCACAGCAGCCAGGCGTGGCTGCCGGCCCCCTGGAGCCAGCCCGAGATCTCATCGAAGGCGAGCTTGAGGTTGAGGGCCGCGATCACCCCGGCCACCACCCAGGCAGCCCCCCGGAGCAGCGGCTTGATCGTGTACTGGCCCATCCACCGGCGGTCTGAGACCAGGTGGATGAGCGGGATCACCGCGAAGGAGAGCTGCAGGGACAGCACAACCTGGGAGAGCACGAGCAGGTTGCCGGTTGCATGCTCGCCGAACGCCACGATCGTGATCACCGCGGGGATGAGCGCGAGGGCACGGGTGAGCAGGCGGCGGACGATCGGCCGCAGCCGCAGCTGCACGAACCCCTCCATCACGATCTGCCCGGCCAACGTGCCGGTGACGGTGGAGGACTGCCCCGAGGCGATGAGCGCAATGGCAAAAGCCACCGGCGCCACCGCTGCACCGAGGATCGGCTCCAGCAGCCGGTGTGCGTCCTGGATCTCGGCCACGTCGTGGAGGCCGGCGCGGAAGAACGTCGCCGCCGCCATCACCAGCAGCGCGGCGTTGACGAAAAAGGCCCCGTTGAGGGCGACCAGCGAGTCGATGAAGTTGAACCGCACGCCGCTGCGGATCCCGGCCGGGGTGTGGGTGATGCGGCGGGACTGCACGAGCGCCGAGTGCAGGTAGAGGTTGTGCGGCATGACGGTGGCGCCCAGAATGCCGATGGCCAGGTACAGCGCACCCGCCCCGGGCAGTGACGGCACGAACCCGGTCGCGATCTCCCCCCAGACCGGCTTGGAGAGCACGATCTCCACCGCAAGACAGGCGCCGATCGTGACGATCAGCGCCACGATGAACGCCTCCATCTTCCTCACACCCCGGCTGTGCAGAAACAGGATCAGGAGGGTGTCGAAGGCGGTGAGGATGACGCCGGCCAGAAGGGGAAGACCGAACAGCAGCTGCAGCCCGATCGCCGAGCCAAGCACCTCGGCGAGGTCGCAGGCCGCGATCGCGATCTCGCAGACCACCCACAAAACCCAGGAGACAGGGCGGCCGAACATGGCCCGGCACGCCTGCGCGAGGTCCATCCCGGTCACGATGCCGAGCCGCGCCGAGAGGCTCTGCAGCAGGATCGCCATCACGTTCGACATGACGAGGACCCAGATCAGGGCGTAGCCGAACTTGGAGCCGGCGGCGATGTCCGTTGCCCAGTTGCCCGGGTCCATGTACCCCACGCTGACCAGATACGCCGGGCCGGAAAAGGCGAAGAGACGCCGCCAGAACGAGAGCGGGCGTGGCACCTCCACCGAGCGGTGGATCTCGGATAGGGAAGGCGTCGATGGCCCCCGGTCGTGTGACGGATCTGAAACCACGTCTCAAGTTTCCCCGCGCCGGACCCTGCTGTCAAGGGTCAGGATCCGCGGCTATGGGGTCAGGAGCGGGACCGTCGTCGGGTCACGGGTCAGGCTGTCGATGAGCGCGGCATAGGCCCATGCCTTGCCCTCGGGCGTCACCACCTCGACCGTCGCGTAGGCGGTGTCCCGGTCGCCCGCCCCCACGCTGGCGAGGAAGTCGTACTGCTGCACCCACTGCCCACCTTCCACGGTGAAGAGCCTGGTCGCGCCGACCTGCGAGCCGGCCGTGTCAAACGCCCTGACCGCGACCGTGCACGTCGCGGTGCCGAGGTTGACGACCCCGAGATTGGTGTAGAACCCGTTGCCACGCCTGAGTTGCGGCAGAATGCCCACTCGGCCCGGCAGGAGCGCGTCGGAATCGGTGAGCGCAGGGAAGTCCTGCCCCATCGTTCCCTGCGGCCCCTCGCTGTACGAGCGAGCCGTGATGGCGAGGGGCACATCGGCGACCACCTCGACAAGGCCGGCGGTGTTTCCCGTCGGGGCGAGGCCGAACAGACTCTCGAGGACGTTGCGCCACTCCACGGTTCCACCCGCGGGCAGGCCCACGGCCTGCGTGAGTTGAAGGTCCGGAGAAGCGTAGGTGAGCGTCAGGGAGCCTGCAAAGCCGGAGCGGTTGACCACGGCCACGTCGCTCCGCCACCGTGTGCCTCCCGCACCGACGTTGTGGGCGACGGCCGGCACCCGGTAGACGTAGCCCGCGAT
>Ga0315293_10000845_pt1 | contig 29085 bp, 38 predicted proteins | sample YL17G13_20_MG_FD_203071 | JGI IMG/M metagenome (GOLD analysis project Ga0315293, IMG submission 203071) | Sediment microbial communities from Yellowstone Lake, YNP, Wyoming, USA - YL17G13_20 | ecosystem: Environmental > Aquatic > Freshwater > Lake > Sediment | place: USA: Wyoming | collected... | reverse complement strand
CCGACATCCTCTCCCTGCGAGGCACCTTCCCCGGCTTTGGTGGCTCCAGCACCGCAATCGCTGGCAAGCGGCTGAACTCGTTCGACGACATCGCGGGCAGTGGTGCCACGGCGTCGTTCGGCGGTATCGCCCCCGCCGCACTCCCCGGCTGGGTCGGTCAGACCATCGCCCTGGGCGCGGCCTACTCGCATGAGGCTGCCCTGCAGTTTGACGCGCGCATCACGCAGTACAGCGGGGAGCAGTTCACCGACGCGCTGATGTCGCCCCAGGTTGCCGCCGCGCACCGAATCCAGGCTGGCGCCATGGGTGCGGTGTTCGGCATGAGCATCCAGCCGACGGCGCAGCGCCCGCAGCCCCTCGGTGCGAAATCGGACAAATACGGTGACGTCCGATCCAGCGGGATGGACCTCGCTGGCCGTCCTGTCCTCATCGACCCCAACTGCCCCCAGACCATCGTGGTGTTCCACAACCGCGACCACGCCAAACTGGGCATCTGGGCTGAGATGGCGCCCGAGGAGTTGACCGAACTCGGTGGCGTCGTCGTCACCAACCGCACCACCATGAGCATGGATTCGGACTTCACCGGGTCCTACCAGTTGTACTGCGCCAAGCGCGGCGCCATCGGCGTGATGACCGGCCTCACCGGACTCTGAACTGCCAACCCAGCCCCGTCGACGACGGGGCTGGGTTCTCTCTTTGGAACCCCATGAGCCAACAGCCAATGCATCTCGTCGCCAACGGCGTCACCCTTCCCATGTGGCTTGTGTCGATCCTGGGCGCCGTCGTCGTCGGCGGGTCCCTGGTCGCAGCGCAAAGCATCACCAGCGTTCGAGACAGAACGCTGGTCCTCACTGAGAAGGTCACCGTCCTCGAGGTGGCCAGCGTCGAACGCTCGCAAGTCCTCACCCAGTTGGGCAGCATCGGCGCCAAGCTGGACGCGCTGCGCGCCGACGTCACCCGCCTCGACAACGACAACCCGCGCCGCGCGCGCTGAAAAGGCCTCCCACATGCCCCCCGCTCTCCTCGCTCTGGTTCCCGTCATCCTCGCTGCGCTCGCCACCGCTTGCGGTCTTGCGCTCATCGTCGGGCCCGTCGTCCTTCCCATGTGGGCTGCTCACATGGACGAGGCACGCCGGCGTCAAATCGTCGCCGCCGTCAAAGGCGCCAACGATGCCCTGGGCCCGTTCATTCGCGCGACCCCCACCGACATCGACAACCGGATTCTCGAGGTATCGGAGATGGTGGTTCGTGAGTTGGGCGCCATCGGCGCCAAGAACGACGTCAAGGTCCGCGCCATCGCCAAAGCCGTCGTGACCAAGTCCAGCGCCGGGGTGCGTTGATGGACCTCGCCACCGTAAACGAGGACCCCGACCTTCACGCCACCCCGTTCGGTCGTGTGACAGTGTCGCGCGCCCCGAACGGTGGCGTCCCGATGGTGTCGCTGGTTCACGAGCCATCCGCCAGCCCCTACGTCGTGGGGCTCCTGCGCGACGGCGCCGGCGTCTTCGACGGGTTGCACGGTAAACGGCAGTGGGAGGCATGGCACGTCCTCGACAAAGCAGAGCGCCAGCGGATTCGTGAGGAGATGCGACAGGAACTGTCGCTGAACGACCATCGCGCCGACTTCCGCCGCGAAATCAACAAAGCGCTGGCCAGCGTCGTCGACGGCCGGGACCTCCTTGCCGCGGCTATGGCGATGCCGAAGACCCGAGGACGCCGATGACTGTCACACTCGCCCAAGCCATCACGCGCGTTCGCTTTCTCCTCGACGACAACGACGCGAACCCGCTCATCTCTGACGCCGAAATCACGACGGCGCTGCAGGTTGCGCAGGAGGAAGTCTGGCAAAGCGTCATCGACAGCGGCGCAAACATTTTCCACCAGTCCGTTGACGTCTCGTCGACGTCGGCGGGAGTGCTCTCGCTCGCCAGCATCACCCCGTTGAAAATTGCCAACGTTGCCCTGGTGGTCGGCAACGGGGTGCTGCAGATCCCACCGTGCCGCCAGTTCGACGGGTTCGCCAACGTCGTCGGGGTCAAGGCTTGCCGCGTCGTCTATGTCCCCCGCGCTGCGTTCCCCGCGCTGTCGTCTGACCCGTTCAACTGGTCGCAGTCGTCTATCTCGATGACGACGCTGGACCAGTTGTTGTGCCACGTTGCCGCGTCGTCGTGCTGGGTGAAAACTGGCGAGCCCCCGCTGGCTTCCATGGAAAAGCGCCGCGCCGAACTGCAGGCTTCGGTGACGTCAACGATCAACCTACCCGCCTGGTCCGCCACCCCGCTGACCGTTGGCGGCGCGCGTGATTCTGGTATATTCTGGCGACGGTCCGCCCACGATCAAATTCAACTCATCAACGGGTGACCCATGTCCCGCGCATCACGAACCGCTGAGATCCTTGCCATGGCCGGCCTCATCCCGGGGCAGTTGGAAATTGAGCGAGAGCGCAGCGCCCGCGATGCTGCGCGTTCGACGGCGCTGGCGTCGTTGCTGCCGTCGCTCATCCAGACCGGGGCGGGCATCGCGGGGCAGGTTGCCGCGAGTGACCTCGCAGAGCGAAAGTTCGCCGCCGACGTCACCGCTCGCAAGGACCGCGTGGGCGCCGACACGGCAAAAGCCACCGCCGACCTCGAGAAGACCCGCGCCAAAGTCGCCGCCGACGCCGTCAAGGCAGCCAAGGACGCCCGCGCCACCAACATCAGCACCGCTGCCGCCGACGTCGAACGCGAGATGCGCCGACAGGGCATGAATGGGGGCGTCACCCAGGCCGACCTTGAACGCGCCGCCGTCGCCCGGGGCTTGCCGGCGACGGAGTGGAAGTCCGTTCTGGATGCCCGCGACGCCGCCATTGACGACACCAGCGCCGCCGCCGTGAAGGCCCGTCAGGCAGCCGCCACCGCGCGCCTCGCCGAACGCAAAGCAGAAGCACCCCTGGGGCCCGCCCCAAAGACTGAGCAGCAGCTGGCTGACGCCGACGCCCGCCGCACGCTGACCCAGTTGCAGATTGACAGGGCACGTCAGGAACTGTCTGGCGAGAAGCCGCTGGCGCCTTCGGAGGATGAGCGCAAAGTCCAGAACAACGTCGACAGCATGACGAAAAATATCGGCAAACTCGAGGGTGACCTTTCCATCGTTGACAGCGATGGCGGCTTTGGTCCCGGCTACCTGTCTGGCCCACTGCGTGAAGGGTTCGCCAAGGTCTTTGGAGATGAGGCCTGGACCAACTTTGCGTCGACTCGTGACGCCGTCAACCTCCAGATATTCGGCACGCTGCGCAGCGACGCCCCCAGCGAAGCCGAGAACGAAGCAGCCGCCGGGTTAAAGATTGGGCCCAACGACAAACTCGAAACCATCCGGGGCAAGGTGCGGACCATTCGCGCCCTGCTGGACGCCAAGCGTCGCAACCCTGGGTCACGACTTGACAACCTCATCGCAGGCTTGCGTGGCGCCTCGACGGCTGCCCCAGCGACGGTGCCGTCGACGACGGTGCCTCCCGTGTCCTTTGATTCTCTCCCCGACGCAGACTGAGGTGACCCCGTGGCCGACGTGACGATGGAACTCAACGGGAAGCGCAAGCGCGTCCCCGCCGCCCTGGTCGACCAGTTCAAGGCCCAAGGTGCCGTCGTCGTCGACGCCGCCCCGCCCATGGCGCCGGCAGCGGTTGCCCCCGTTGTGCCGTCGCCGTCGGGGTCGTCGCCAACGCGCACCATCAACGACGCTGCCCGCGGGTTTGCAACGGGGTTCTCTCGATGGGGCTCCGTCGGCCTTGACGACACGATGGCGGGGTTGATGACGGGAGCCCTCGAGGTCGCATCCCCGACGACGGCCAGCGAGGAAGGCGCCGACGCTCTCACCCGGCTGCAGCAGGGTTACACCGTCGGTCGTGACGCTCGACGCCGCAAGGTTGAGCGGGACTATGACGCCAGCCCAATTGCCTATGACGCTGGCGCCGTCACCGGCATTATTTCCACGCTGCCGCTGGCGCCGAAGAACGTCCAAGCTCAACGCGCGCTGGCCGCGACGGGTTCCATTGCTCTTGCCGACGTTGACCCGCTCTCGCTCGCTGGCGCCGGTCAAGGCGCCCTGGGCATCGTCGGGGGTGAGGTCACAAAGAAAGCACTTGCCAAAGCCGCCCCCATCGTCGGGCCCGTCATCGCGCGCCAACTGGCCAAAGTCGGCAACGTCAAAGACGCCGGACAGGCTGCAGCACGCAAAGGCGCCGACGCTCTCAGGTGGTTGCTCACCAAAGCCGACGCCAGCCCCGTCGCCCGTGACGTCGTCGCCGCCATCCCCGGCAGCCCCACGGGCATCCTGACCGCTGGGGCCCGCGCTGGCGAAAAGGCCCTGCGCGCCGCCGGCGGGACTCCTGCAGCACCCGCCGTCGCCGCCGTCGAGGAAGCGACCACGGCACCCGTCGCGCAACTCACGAAAGCTGAACTCGCCAAGATCCTCGAGGAGTTCAAAGCCGTCGCGCCCCCGCGCGCCCCCGCGGCTGCCCCGCCGGCCGCGCCTGTCGCCACGGTTGCCCCCGCCCCCGTCGCTGTCGCCCCGGTTGCGCCCGTGGCGCCGATGGCTCCCCCTGCGCCTCGTCCAGCCCCGGCAGTGCCTGCGCCGTCGGCGCCGACGCCGCGGGCCCCGTCGACGGAGACGATGCTACCTGGTGGAATCAGCGTCCCCGCCATGTCCCCGCTGGAGCAGGAGATCCAGCGCATCGCAATCGAGAAGGGGACAACTGACCTCGCCACTATCTCTCAGGCCTTGAGGCTGCCCACAACGCGCGTCGAGGACGCCCTGCGTGGGCTGCTGCGGCAGTTCAGGTTCAGGGACGCCGTCGCCAAGTCGCCCGCAGCAGCGAAGCAGACCGCGGCAGCGCTGGACGAGCTCGCAACCGAGGGCGCAGCCGCCGCCACCAAAGCCCCGCCCGCGGCGGTCCCGCCGCCGCCGATGCGCCAGCCTGGGGACCTCATGCCCCCGGAGGCCATGGAAGCCATTCGCAGGGCGAAAACCGACACGCCGAACGCGCTGGGGTTCCTCGACAGACCCGGCAACCAGGTCGCAGCAGCGAACCAGGGGGCCCAAATGCGCGCCGCGTTCGCTGCGCTGACCCCCGAGCAGAGAGGGCAGTGGATCGCCCAACTAAAGGCCCAGGGCATGGCACCGGAGGTCATCAAGCGCCGCCTGGGGATCAAAGACAGCGCCTGGGCTTCGCAGTCGTTCGGACGTGCTGGCCCGCCGGCACCGCCTCGAGCCGCAAAGGCCCGCCAACCCCGCTGACGGTTGACAACGACGCGCCCCCGTGGCAGCGTCGACGACGGACCGTCGTGGGTCCGGGTCAGGGTTTGGTCATGTTCGGCAAGCGCCACCTTTCGCGAGGTGGCGCTTGTTTTTCTGCGTGCCGGCACACGAGACACCGCACAACGGCGCTGCAACGCCACGCGAAACAAAACGAACGAAATGGTTGACACGCCGAACGGTATCGTTCACAATGGTCGCACGGCACACGACGCCGCAACCAGGAGCCCAGAACATGCTGACCGCTGACACCATCTCAACCGATACCATTCGTGCGCTGAAACTCGAGGCCCGCACGGCCAACGACATCGACACCTACACGACGTGCGCACGCGCATTGGACAAGTCGATCCCCACAGCCGAGATGATGCGCAATCGCCAGCGATGCGCTGACATCGTCAACGACGCCCGTGCCATGGACGACAGCGAGGGCTGACCACCCACCCCACAACCCAGCCAGCAGCCCCGGTCAGCCCGGGGCTTCTGCGTGCCGGCACACGAGACACCGCACAACGGCGCTGCAACGCCACGCGAAACAAAACGAACGAAATGGTTGACACGCCGAACGGTATCGTTCACAATGGTCGCACGGCACACGACAACAGGGAGCCAGAATGAACATCACCGAAATCCTCGCCAGCAAGCCCGTGACCGAAATCTCCAAGAAGCCAAGCAAGGCGCTTGACGCCCGAAATCGGGCGGCTCAGTCGGCATGGTATGGCCGTCTCTCGCGCGAAGACCGCGCTGCATATGACGCCCACTGTGACGCAAAGATGCGCGCCGCCGTCGCCGCTCCGATGACGCCTGCCGAGGTGGCCATGCAGGCCATGGCTATCCGTGACATCGAGAGCAGCCTCCGCGAGGAGGCCCGCCCCGTCGGTCGCATCAGCCGCGAGGAGGCCGAGCAGATGGCCGAGGACCTCGGCGACTACAGCCACCACGCCTGACCCTCCCCCCCAACCTGACCAGCAGCCCCGGCAAGCCCGGGGTTTGTCGTCAGACCACCACGACGAGGACACCCATGCCCCACGACCTGCCCGATTTCGACGCACTGCTGCCTGACCCCGCCGCCCGTCGCGCCCTCGACGACGACGGCAGCGCCCTCGACGCCGTCCTCGATGGCATGACCCTCGACGACCTCCTGTCCTGGGTGCGCGGCAACCCCGCCGTCCTCGAGGCGTTCGAGGGCGACCACGCCGACGAAATTGCCGACTATCTGGCGGACGCGTGATCACCCTGCAGCGCCATGGGCGCAGGGGCTGGACTGTCATCGTCAACGGTGCCGTCGTCGTCGACGCCGCCACTTTCGCGGTCGCATTCGCCGCCGCAAAGGAGCAGCCATGAACGCACGCATCAACGGGGGAGACCCCCCAACCGGGTTCTCGATCCGCAGCGCCCGCGTGAACGCACGCATCAACGGGGGAGACCCCCCAACCGGGTTCTCGATCCGCAGCGAACGCGGTCTTCTGCGGATCGACCGCTCCTCCCCCAGCGTCGTGGGCCCCGGATGGGCTGCGACGACGTGGGCGACGCCCGCGGGGGCGATTCGGGCGATTGACCGCTGCAGGCTCTACCTGCAGTCACCTCCCGTCGGCGCCGCCAACAGGGCAGCGCTCGCTCTCCTCGACGGCGCCCTGGTCCTGCCCCACACCCTCGACGCCGAAATTTGGCACGACGGGCTGCTGGCTGCGCGACACACCATCGACAGCCGCCGGCGGGACCTCCTTGCCGGCCTGGGCGCCATCGTCGACGCCGTCGGATTCATCGGGCCTGGGGCCCTTGTCGACGGCGTCGACGTGACGGCTGAGGATGGAATCGCTCGCATTGAACGCGAAATCATGCGCATACTGGCCGCCGGCGCTGCGGACCCCGAACTCTCATCGGGGTGGCTGTCAGAGTCCGGCCTGCGGGCTTGGGTGAGCAACCGGCAAGCCGGGGCCCGCCGCTAGAATTCACGATTTCCCCCGTCGACTTCGACGCGACGGGGGAGCGGTTGCCCGACGACATTCCGTCGCCGGGGCAACAACCGAAACGGGGGCGGTCTTGGCGCCTCCCCCCGTCGACAGTCAGGCACACCGACACGGTGGACTGTCCCGATGATGGATGCCAAGAACACGAGGAAAACCATGGCAGAACCGACCCCGCCACTGCGCGCAACGTCGACGACGGACGCAGCCGTTGCGCTGCGCACGTCCCCATCATCCATCAAGCGATGGTGCCGGCAAGGTGCCCCACACACACGCGACGGGAGGGACATCGCCGTCAACGTCGAAGAACTGCAGCGCTGGCGTGACAGCACCCCCCACGGCAACACCGGCAACCGCCTCGCAGCCCGAGGATGCGCCATGACCCTGGACCGCAACCTTGCACACGCCGTGCTGTCCAGCGCCGCGCTGGTGTCCAGCGCCGAGCTCGAGCGCACTGCCCACGACATCGTCGACAACCTCTGGGGCGTCATCGACGTCGTCGCGAAACAGGCTGCAGCCCAGGAACTGCAGCACCAGCGCCACGCACGGGGGCTGGGCGTCGGTTCGTGGGAGGGAGTGACGGGACCAGCGCCGTCGAGGTCGCCGCCACCGTCGAAAGAGACAGAGAGCGAACGCCAGCACGAACGGCAGACGCTCGCCCTCGAATCCATCGCCGACTTCCTCAAGCGCATCGCATCGGAGATAACCGTATGACCGTCACGATTCACAAGGAACTGATCCAGGGCAGCCCCGAATGGCTGCAAGCTCGTTGCGGGCTGCTGACCGCCAGCGAGATGTCGCGCATCATCACCCCGGCGAAGTTGAAGAGCGCCGACAACGACAAGTCCCGCGCGCACCTTTACGAACTGCTGGCCCAGCGGGTCACGCAGTACGTCGAACCAACCTACGTCGGCGAACATATGCTGCGTGGGGAGGCTGACGAGGGCGAGGCCCTGAACATTTACGAAGACGCCTATGAACCAGGGCACCGTGTCGGGCTCATCACCAACGACCGATGGGGGTTCGTGCTGGGGTTCTCGCCTGACCTCCTTGTCGGGGACAACGGGTTTGTCGAGGTCAAGTCCCGCATTCAACGCGAGCAAGTCCGCACGATACTTGCCGCGCAGATGCCCGAAGATTTCCTGTTGCAAGTGCAAACGGGGCTGCTGGTAAGTGAACGGAAGTGGTGTGACTTCGTGTCGTTCTCAGCAGGCCTTCCGATGTTTACGAAACGAGTGTTTCCCGACGAGGAAGTTCAAGGCGCCATCATTGCGGCTGCGTCAAAGTTTCACGACAAACTGAACGAGGAGTATGCCAGAATCGTCGAGCGAATGAGTGACCCAGACTATCGCCTGATCCCGACCGAACGACGTGACGACACGATCAACGTCTGACCACCACGACCACCAGGAACAACCATGACCAGTGTAGACCTCGGGGCAACCATCGCCCCCAAGAGCGACCAACTCAACGCCGACGATTTGATCGTCGGGCCCCGCACCATCGTCGTCACCAGCGTGAAAGCCCGCGCGTCGACGGGACAGGGTGACCAGCCCATTGCCATTCACTTCGACGGCGACGGCGGCAAGCCCTATCTGCCGTGCAAGTCGATGCGCCGCGTCCTCGTCCACTGCTGGGGGCGCGATGGGGGCGCCTACGCTGGCCGATCCATGACGCTGTTTCGCGACGACAGCGTCGTGTTCGGTGGGGCTGCTGTCGGCGGCATTCGCATCTCGCATATGAGCGAGATCCCCCGCGCTGTCACGATGTCGCTCACGGCGTCAAAGCAGTCACGCAAGCCCTACGTTGTCCAGCCGCTGACGACGACGGCGAAGGCCCCAGCCCCGGCGAAGAAAACGGCGACGGCGGAGGAGAAACTGGCGAAGGCGCAGGCGACGCTGGGGACGATTCTCCTCGACATCGCTGGCGCCGACGACGTCGACGCCGTCGTGGCCAAGCACGCTGACATGGTCCAGCGAATCGCAGTCATCATCCCCGACGCTGCCGACCAAGTCGCCACGGCAGCCAACGACGCCAAAAAAGACTGACCCCGCAACGCGTGGCCCCAGCGTAACGGGGCACCCTTCCACGACCACCAGGAGCAACCATCATGACCCACGACAACGACCGACAACGCATTGAAGACAAAGCCCACTCCATTCGCGTCGGGCTCGTCGAGCTTGAACGCCTCGCCGTCGCAGCCGCCAGCCGCCACGACCACCAGGTGGACCTGCTCAAGAAAAAGGCAGAGCAACTGCAAGCCGACGTCGACGAAGCAAACCGCCGAATCTTTGCCGCCGCTACCGTTGGTCGTGAGGGTGACGCCGAGGTGGACCGGCAGATTGCCGCGCTCAAAGCCGATATGGCCGAGGACTTCCGGCGCATCGGGCACGCTGCCGACATCATCCTCCAGGGGGTCGATGAGGCAACCGACGTTGTCGACATGACCGTCGGCCTCGACGACATCAGGGAGCTGCTGGCCGAGGCCGGGCAGGACAACCCCGCCATTGGTGCCCTGCTCGTCGACGACGGCGACGAGGTGCAGGTCGTCGACAGCCTGCATGCCATCCTCGCAGATCTGGCCATGCTCACCGACGCGGTGCGCAACGGCCGGGTCATCGCAGCCGAGGCCCAGGCAGCGCGAGACAGAGCAATTCAAGCCGCGGCCGACAACGCCGCTGCCGAGGCCGATGCTGCGGCGGGTCTTGCTCAGGACCTGCAGACAGCCGTCGACGGCCTCGTCGCCGCCGTCGCTCCCATCAACCGCCCCAGCGCCAAGCTCGCGCGACTGTCAAACCCCATCGGCGCCCTGCGCATCGTCACCGAGGTCGTCGAGGACGTCGCAAGGCAGATCCTCGACGGCCACCAAGGCCAATGTGCGAAGGCGCTGGCCATGGCGCTGACCGACGCTGATCAACTCGAGGAGCAGATCAGTGCCATTGAGGCCGCTTGTGAGGCCGGCGGGATGGCGGCCACCGTCGAGCGTCGGGCCATCCCCGCGTGGCTGGCGAGCAACCTCACAACGCGCGCTGAAAAGGTGAAGGCGCGCAAGGCGAACGCGACTGGGCCCAACGACGAACCCGCAGCCCTCGCTGGGCCCTGGGTGATCATGCGCAACGATGCCAACGGTCGGCGCTGGTTCTTCGACGTTGTCACTGGGTCTCACACCGCCTGGGGCCGGCTGTTGTCCGCGGCAGGGCACTACGACATGGCGGAACACGCAGAGACGCACAAACCACGGGGGTCCAAAGTCATTACGCTCCTCGAGGCCCAGCGTCTCGTCGACAACGACGCGCGCATCGCCGCCGCCGCGCAGCCATCCCTCCCGGCCACCGAGGTGAACGATGGCTGAGCAACTCACCATCGGCGGGGGCGTCCTGCCGACGCAACTTGTCGTCACCTTCAACGCCCACGAACTGCGCGCCAAGCGCAGACCAACGACGCTGACCGCACGCAGCGTGCTGTGCGAGCGGGGGCGCTGGTGGGTCGAACTCATCGCCAACGGGAGGCACTGCGCCCTGATCAACCGCGTTGACCTCGAGGTCGCAGCCGCGGACCTCTATCACCAGGTACACGGGGAAGCCCCGCGCACCGAAGCAGGAGAACCATGACCACCACGACGACGAACGGACCACGCTGGGCGCTTGTGTGGGATGACGACGGACCACTCCGTGCGCAACTTCCCGTGCGCAACCTCGACGAGGAACTGCTCCCCGTCGTCGAGATGCCGCCGCAAAAGGAAACCAAGCACAACCGGCCCGAAGCTGTGCGAAAGAGGAACATCGAATATCGTCGACGACTGTGCGAGAAGGCCGACGAACTTCGCCGCCGCCCAGGACTGACGAAGGACACGAAACACGAATAGCGCAACGCAACGCCACAGGGCGACAACCGGGCGGCGTCATTGCCGCCCGGTTGTTTCTCGGCCATCTATCAGCCCCCACGAACCACGATCAACCCGCGCGCATCGCCCACGAACCGAACGCGCACACGTCCAGAGGCAGCCCCGTGAAATACACCCAGCAGTCTATCGACGACGTCAAAGCAGCGTCGTTGATGTCGACCGTCGCGCGCGTATTCTGCAGCAAAGTCAAACACGAACACGGGCCCCACTGGTCCGCAGTCTGTTGTTTCCACAAGGACACAAACCCATCCCTCGACATCGACGACGACAAAGGCGTGTTCCTGTGTCGCGCGTGCGGGGTCGGCGGGGACGCCCTGACGATGATTGAACGCCAGCGGGGCGGGACTTTCCTCGAGGCGATCCAAGAACTCTCCACCATCGCCGGCGTCCCTCTTGTCAAGGCAGCCGCCGAAGTCCCGCGCGTCGTCGCCGAATGGGTCTACCTCGACGACAAGGGGCAGCGGGCTTACAGCGTCAAACGCTGGGAGCCCGGTCGTGGGCGCGATGGCAAGGCGAACGGCAAGCGCAAGTCCTACAGCCAGCATCTGGCCGACGGCCACGGGGGCAAGAGCCCAGCCCAGATCCCCTACCGTCTCCCCCAACTTGTCGAGGCCCGGGGGACTGGGGCGTTCATCGTCCTCACCGAAGGCGAGAAAGCCGCCGACGCCGTCGCCAGCCTGGGCATCGTGGCCACCACTTGGGCGGGGGGAACGGGGGCAGTCGGCGGGGAGGAACGTTCGACGTGGACGCCGGCGTTCGCCGAACACTTCAGGGGCTCCCACGTTGCCCTGTGGCCCGACAATGACGATGTGGGCAGGGCTGCGATGGGGCGGATCGCCAGCGTGCTGCAGGGCGTAGCTGGGGAGGTTGTGACCATCGCGACGAACGCGAACCAGAAAGGGGCCGACGCCGCCGACTGGGTCCAGGCTGGGGGGACTCGTGAAGGCCTGCAAGGGTTGATCCTCGAGGCCCGCAAAGTCGAGGTCACCAAAGTCGTCACCCCAGCCCCACCCCCAGGCGACGGTCAGGCCGACTATCTGACCGACAGCGGCAACGCCGAACGATGGGTCCGGATGCATGGGGCCGACTTTCGTTGGCTCGCTGACGACGGTTGTTGGTTGCACTGGGCAGGGTCGCACTGGGAGCGCGGGCACGACGCCGCGGCGTTGAACGCGACCAAAGCCGTCGCGCGTTCGTGGCGCGTGGACATGGCAGCCGAGCCCGACGCTGTGCGCCGTGTCGAGCTTCGCCGGCATGCAGAGAAGTCGGAGGCAGCCAGTCGCCGCGCCGCAATGCTGACCCTTGCCGCGAGCGAGCCCGGGATCAGCGTCGCAGCCGCCGACCTCGATACTGACCCCTGGTTGCTGAACTGCTCCAACGGCACCATCGACCTACGCACGGGGACACTGCAGCCCCACCGTCGCGAGGATCTTTGCACGCGCATGACGCCCGTCGCCTTCGACCCCGCCGCCACATGCCCGACCTTCACGGCGTTCCTCGCCCAGATCCTGCCCAACGTCGACACGCGCGAATACCTGGGGCGATGCATCGGCTACGCCGCCAGCGGCGTCATTCGCGAGCACGTCTTTCCCGTCCTGTGGGGGCAGACTGGGCGCAATGGCAAGGGGACACTGGTGGAAGCTGCGTTCGCCGCACTGGGCCCGTATGCGACGGCGCTGCCGAACGACGTGATTATCGAAAGTCGCAACGACCCACATCCCAACATGTTCGCGCAACTTCTGGGCGTGCGGTTTGGCGTCGCTGCCGAACTTCGCCCCAGCGACAAGTTGAACGAGGGAATGCTGAAAAAGTTGACCGGGGGCGACACCATCAGAGCAAGGTTCATGGGAGGCGAATTTTTCTCGTTCGCTCCGACGCAGAAGCTGTTCCTTCAGACCAACTACAAGCCGCGGGTTCGAGGTGGCGACCCTGCCCTCTGGGCCCGGATGCGGGTCATCCCCTTCGGGGTCAGCTTCGTTGGCCGCGAGGACCTCACCCTGAAAGAGCGACTGCTGCGAGAGCTCCCCGGCATCCTCGCCCGCATCGTCCGCTGGTCCCTCGATTGGCAACGCCTGGGCCTCGTCGCCCCGGCCGAAGTCCTCGAGGCCACCGCCGAATACCGGGAGGAATCCGACCGCGTTGGACAGTTCCTCGAGGAATGCTGCGAGCGGGCCCCGATGGCGCGCATCTCTTCCGGCGTCCTGTGGAAATCCTATCGCGGCTGGTGCGAGGGACGAGGGGAATCGGCTGGTGGCCAGAACACGTTCGGGACGGAAGTCAAGGCCCGGGGCTACCCGAATTGCAAGGTGTCCGGGGAGCGCCGCTACCAGGGGCTTCAACTGCGTTCGGCTGGGTCGTCGAGCGAGCCCGAACCGGACGACGAAAACGAGAAGCGTGACAATCCATGGGCTTAGACTCATGGGGGGGGGGTCGGCGGACGGACTTGGACGCGGCGCTTTTCGGGGTGCGTCCACCAAAAAAACGGCACTGGGTTGCCGTTTTTTTGTGCTTGGACGCGCTGGACAGACTTTTGCGGACCTTGCGCCATAACATGGCCCTCAACTCAACTGCGGACGACCGTTTCTCATTTCGCTGTTTTTTGGCAAAAGTCTGTCCAAGGGGACAGAAAGGTCAAAAAAACCGCAACAGAAAGCCGTAAAAACGTGGACGGACTTCAAAAAACCCATGCGTCCAAGTCTGTCCACCGACCCTCCGGCAAAGCGCCGCACCCATCATGGGTCATTTCGCACACGGTGTGCGCTGTTGCCTGTATCTGCTATGCTTGGAGCGCAGGCTCGCCGCCCTGGCGGCATGGGACGCCGGGGTAGGTGTCTCATGGACTCGGCAACAAGCTCGGGCCCGCATCGAGGGGCAGGAGCCATGACCGACAACGAGCCCCAATGGGTCCACGACTGCTCGCACTGCGGGGTGTCCGTGCCGAGCGACCGCTGCGACGAGACCTGTCCGGTGTGTCAGGTTGCGATGGCCGCCGAGAAGGCCGCCTCCGCGCCGGCCATCAGCCCCGAGGATCTGGCGCGCAAGCAGCGCGTGGTCGCCGCCATCGGGACCTTCATGTCGAGGCCCGCCACGGTCAAACGCTGGCGTCGCCCGGGGGTCCGATGAGCCTCGGTATCATCGCCCTCGTCGGCGCCGTCGCCATTGGCGCAGCCCTCGGGGTGGTCGCCGCCTGCGAGGCCGTCGACGACGCCCTCCGATCCCGCCGCCGGCAGCGCGCCCTCGATTCCTTCACGACCCGCGAGGCCGGGCCCCGATGACCACCCTCACCGCCCGCATCGAGACCACCCTCGCCCGCGGCCAGAACAACCGCGAGCACCACCGGGTGCGCGCTGCCCGGGTCGTCGCCGAACGCGAGGCCACCCGCCTCTCCCTGTCGTCCGGCGACTGGCGCGGCGATGCGGTGTCGTTGCGTCGCTTAGAGCTCGGCGCCCGGGTGACCATCGTCAGGCCGTTCGTCAGCACCCCCCTCGACAGCGACAACCTCAGCGCCGCCTGTAAAGCCGTGCGGGACGAGGTCGCGGCGTTCCTCGGTGTCGACGACGCATCGGCCCGGCTGCATTGGGTCTACCTGCAGTCCCCCGCCGCCGTCACCGGCCGGTCGACCAAGCCCGGCAGGACCCGCGCGAGTACCGACCACGATACCAGCCCCCTGGTGCGCATCGAGGTGATGCCCGTCGAGGACATCGACCCACAGCAGCAGCGCATCCGCACCGTCGAGGGCCTGCTGCAGGCCGCCGAGGCCCGTGAATTTGCCCTGGGTGTGCAGGTCGACGCCCAGGCCCAGCGGCTGCGGCTGTCCGAGGCCGTCGTCGATGTCGCCCGCTACGGGCAGCCGACGCTGGCGATGCGCAACGCCCTGGCGGCATGGGATGCGGTGCCTGGCGATGTCAAAGCTTGACGTCGTCAGTATCGTTCTGGCGTTTTCTTGCGCAGTGCCTTTGACGAGTGGATCACGCGTGAGTGGTCAAGGCTCGCGATAGGGTCGACGGAGGATGACGACGGCAGCGCCCCCAGATAGAACTCGCGCGCGAACGACAACGCGTTCAGGCAGTCATCTAGGCCCTCATACGATGGGCGCCCCTTGGGTCCTGTCGGCGGCTGAATGTTCGAGGACTTCACCTCGACAGCCAACTCAGGCCCGATGGGGACGACGCCTTGCTCTATCGCCAGTTTCAACCGCTGCAGCCGAAAGTGCTTCTCCTCCCCGCTGCGTTGTTCGGTGACGTGCCACGACGAGAACTGATGCAGCGTCTCATAGACGCCGATGCCGACACCGTTGGATTCGACGACGATGGTCTGGGGGACGTAGGTGACGGCAGCACCCTTCACCAACTCCACCAGGTCAGGCAGCGACGTCGTGTTGCTCACCCAGGTTGCAATGATGGTTCCCGTCAGCAGCGACAAGACGACGACGGCGGACGAGTCCCCGCCCCCGCCAGCGGCGATGTCGACGCCGATGACGACGGGCTCGTCCGGCATCCTGTCGCGGTAGTGGTGCCAGCCGTTGAACCGTTTCGCCTTGCCGTCCCACTTGCCGACGGCGTTTGTGACCGCCTCGGTGAATCGGAGAATCCATCGGCCTTTGGCGAAGGAGAAGCAGTGGGCGGGGAGTTGAGGGAACTCGCGCAAGGCCCCGCTTTCGTCGCCAGCGAAGTCGACGCGCATCCGATGCCACCACCAGGCCGCTGTCGCCCTCGAGGTGAACCCGTACTTGGGGCCCGCCAGCGTCTCCCACGTTGCCTCGTCGATGGTGCTGGGGTCGCGCTGGTACACGGGGTGGCGTTCAATCGCTAAGAACACTCGATGCCACTCGCCAGCCCCGTCCTCGCCGTCGCCGTTCCACAGCGTGCGAAACAGGTTGTCAGCCGCCGACGCCGTCGACTCAACGACGATGCGCGCCCCGGGGAGCGCCGTCGACGTCAGCCCACGAAACACGGCGGCGTCCGACAGCCAGAAAGCGAGTTCGCTGGCATGGATGAACCCGTAGGACTTGGACCGACCAACGCGCGACTCGCCAGCATCGGCACGAGACACGGCAGACAGGGCGTCGATGACGGTGGCGACGCCGTCGGGGCCCGCGTTCGCCAACTCGAGTGACCCCTTATTGCGTGCCCCCAGTTCGACACCCAATTGTTCGCACCATCCGGCCAGCCGCGCGAGTAGCCCCTGGGCTTTGTCGCGAGTGTCGGCGACGATGGCGCAGGGGACACCAGGGTTCGATATGGCGAACACCAACAGCGCCAGCAGGGTCACAGTGCTGACCCCCATTTGGCGCCCCTTGAGCACGATCGTGCGCTCATGGTCGAGGATCGCCAGTAAGACCTCGAGTTGGGCTGCAGTGATGCGCCAACGGCTGATGGCGCCGGCGTTCTCCTGGCTGAGGATCGCCAGCAGGCCAGCCATTCTGCGCGCAACGTCGAACTTCGGGCGTCTCAACTGTCACCGTCGTCGTCAGTGAGCAGCGCGCGCAACTCATCGACGCGCCTGGACGTCTTCGGCGCCGGCTTGTTGCGCTTCTCGGGGGCGCCCGCAGCCAGCGCGAGGAGGTGGATCGCTGCCTTCGCCGACGTCGATGCAAGCGTCACGTCCCCGCGCCAAGCCGTCGCCAGCAGTTCCAATTCGTGGATGTAGTGCGCGCGGTTTGTCGAGGTCAGCCGCTGGATCTCGTCGGCTGCCTCGTCGAACGTCATGGCCACCCCGTCGACGACAGGGACGCGGGGAACCCAAGCGTCGGCGGGGATGTCCGCCGCGCTCTTGTCGACTGGGGGCTTTGGCTCCTTCGCCCCCGTGTCGAATATGTCCCGCCTGGTCGTAACCATGGCTGCTCACCCCTCGCTGACAAGCTCGTCGCGCAGGCGAATCACGGCGAGGATGTGGCGCCGATGGATCGACAGCGGTTCAAGGTCGGGGTGCAGTGGTTCAAGCATCGCATTGCGGACGACGACGACGTCCCCAGCGTCGACGGGGGTCCACGTCTGGGGGTGCTGGTCGGCAGCGGCCATCACCTCGCCGACGCCGGCCACGATGTAAGCGACGCACGCCGTCCCCAGCGTGCCTCTGACCTCATCGACAGCGGTGACGATGCCGCCGGTTGACCGCGCGGGGCGACGCAGGGGCAGCAGGAGAGCAGTGTTCGGCGCGACGCTGGCGAAGGCGCCGATGGGGAGCCCGCCGGAATACAGTTCGTGGACGCTGACCATGCCGTCGGCGGCTGCAGGGGTGACGCCGTCGACAACGGCGGGCTCGACGATGGCCGCATCCTCGGTGTTGCGCTTGTCGACAATGGTGAACTTCGTGTGGGCGATGTCGGTCATTGGCTGTCCTTGGTGGCGGGGATTGATTTGATGGTGATGCGCTCGCCCACGACGTCGATGTGACCCATGATGGTGAGCATTCGCAGCATCGCAAACAAAATCTCGTTATTCATCTCGCGCTTTGCCTCGACAAGGGAACAGACCCCGTCGTCGTCGGCAATCTGTGAGAGCGTCTGAAGCACCGCCAGCGGGACGAACAAGTTGGGCAGATACTTTGCGGGGGCATACCACCCGCGCGCGTTGCCGGGGTGCTGGTGCTTCGGTGTCGTGACGGCCTGGGGCTCAAGGGGGAGCGTCGGCGGGTCTGGCTTGGTCTTGGTTGTCGTCATGGTTGTCCTTGCGTTCATGCGAGACTTGCATACCCGAGGATGCGCCGATCGTCGACAGCGTACTCCCGCCGCGCCACTTTGTTCGACGTGTTGCCTTCGATGGTGCGGACGCGGTCCCCCACCACTTCGTCGACGATCCCGCAGTGGTTCCCGGCCACCCCGACGTCGCTGGTTGCGTTCGCAAAAAAGATGACGTCGCCGGCCTGGGGGCTGTAGCCCTTGCGGGGGCGGAAAACCCCGTTCTCGCCTGCGACGGCGACGAACCCGCTGACCCGCCGACACTTGTAGTGCTGCGACTCGAACGCGTGACGCCAGCGGCTGTCCGACTGGTGCACGCACCACAGCACGAACCCCGCGCACCAGGCCAGCGCATCCCCGCGCATGTAGCGCTGGGCTGGGATGCCGTCGTTCTTGCCGGTCTTCTCGCTGACCCCGAGTTGGGTTCGGGCGACGTCGACGACGTTCATGTGCTCACCATTCAAGCCAAAGGAGAAGCGTAGCGCGCAGCACTGTCTGCGCCGTCGACGCGGAGAATTCAACGGTGAAGTCTTCGGTCAACAGGTCAACCCCGCCGTTCAACGTCAGGGCGAGCACCCCGCTGTCGGCGGTCATGATGAGGTCAACAGCGTGGTTATTGGAGAGCGTCGCCACAGTGAAACCCGCCGCGTTTCTCAATAGCGCCGTCACGACTTGCCCCGTCCCCAGTGTCACCGATGACAGATAGGCACGCACGATTCGAGAGGTGCACCGCGTTGCCGACGACACCGGTAGCACACGCAATAATTCGTTTGAAAGAGTGGCGTTGTTGAAGGTGTCTTCGACGTGCAGCGCCGGGCCCATGCCGCGCGCCACAGACAGCCCCGCGACGGCTGCGGCCAACTGTCCGATGGCGCCACTCACCAGCGTTGCGTCGGCAAGTCCGTCGGCGAAGTCCTCGAACGCGAACGATGGGACGTCCAGCGTGCCGAACGCGCGCCATCGGTCTACCTGGACGTGCAGCACGATATTGAGACGATCGACAGTGAACGACGCCCCGCTGACGACGATGTCATAGACAACGCCGGCGTCCAGGGTGACGCTTTGAATGTTGGTATCCTCGACGTCGTCGGCCGTCGTCGCCCCCGCTGCAATGTTTAGGTATGGCGTCGTCGCCCCCGTGGGGATGGCGCTGGTAACGGCTTGCTGGATTTGAACGGTGACGGCGCTGGCCGCCGTGATGTTCGCGTCAAGGAACGCCCGAACGATGGTACAAGCCATAGGGCAGACGAACCGATGTGATCGCCTTTCAACGGATGACGCATTAGAAAGCCCCGCATTGTATGGGAACAAAATGGGCGTAAGTGCGAATCGCTTTTCGGTGACGTCGGCCAGCGCATCCTTCGCGTAAAGGAAAACGTCGTTGAGGTCCGACGGAGACAGCGCATCGCCAGTTGTGAATCTGACGGCCTGTTGCGTTGCAATCACCTTCACGCGATACCTCGAGCAAGGCGCGCACGCCCGCAGATGACAATGGTCGCACACATCGCAGTGGCTGCGTTCGTGGTTGACACTTCGACGTCAACGATCGACCCCTTGGGCAGCAGGCGAACCACTCGCGACGTTGTCGCTTGGTTAAGGCCTGGCTTGGCCAGCATCGTTCCATCGAACAAAAGCCGCGCCTGTTTCTTTGCGATGGTGTCGAGCGTCCCTGTGACAGCCATCGCCCAGTCATCGAGAATCCCGCCCGCCGACACCGTCGCCGTGATGGTCGACGCCGACGACGTCGCAGGGGTCGTGATAATGGCCAGCGTATCGACGAGCATATTGACGGGAACAACAAATCGGGCTTTTCGTCGCGCCAGTGAAGTTGACGCCGTCAGATTCTGAAACGTGAAAATGAGCGGGGCATACCCGGGGAGCCGCGCGTTGTCGATTTGGATGAGCCCCAGCGACGTCGTCGTCATCGCGTTGAGGTCTGCTGAGGTGATGGATGAACCGTTGGTGATGGCCATTAGGTCTGCGTCTCTTTCTTGCTGGTCCACGTCCCACCGGCCTGGACCTCGACAGCGTCAACGATAACACGCCCCATCCCGCTGACGGTGACCTCGAGGTCTAGCTCAGTCGCGCGCACGTTGAGCGAGCAACGCACACTTCGCGCCGTCAGGGTTGCCCAGTCGACGCTGCCCCACAAGTTGCCAAACGCGCCACCGATGACGCAGTCGCCGTTGACGGTCGTCGCTTTGGCTGTGTCGCTCACCCCGTTGCCGCAGACAGCCACAGGAGCTCCGCCGTTGGCCGCTGAGATGCTGACCCGACGGACCAGCGGGTTTTCGCGTGGGCCCGCCTGGATTCGGCCACAGACAGCCCCAGCGATGTCGCCTGCTGGGAGGTCGGAGAAGTCGCGCAGGCCTTTGGTGTGGAGCGCATACACCCCAGACTTGTCGATGATTAGATCCTCGCCGTCCCGCGTCCGCAGCACACCCACGACGTTGAGCACGGCAGCGCTGTCCCCAGTGTACCAGAACGACGTCGAGCCCTCCTCGAGGTCGACGGCAACGGCGTAGTCTCGGTCCGTCCCGAATCCGACAAGGACCCCGAACGACGCGGGGAACACTCGTCCGAACTGCCGCGCGTCGAGGACGTCAATGGGACGGGTCAACTTCCTGCGCCCCTGGTACGTCGAAAACGGCAGCGTCCGCACGCTACCGCCGTTGAGTACGGCGACGCCGTCAGCGGTCAGGGCGACGACCCCGAACGGCGTCGAGCACGCACCACCAGGGCGAGAAGTCCGCACCTGGGGGATCAGCGAGATGAACCCCGCCACACTCTGCCCCTGCCCAAGTGCGTCGCTGGCCATTGAGAACGCCCCCGCCGGGGTCAACATCCACAGGGCACCATCGGGCCCCTGGGTGATGTCGTGAATCGTGGCCGGCATCGCAATGACGTTCTCAGCGACGTAGGTGCGTGGGTCAATGGTGGGGTCGTTGAAATAGACGACGCTGCCCTGGGCGATCGGCATTCGGTCACCGAAGGAGCATATGTGACCGGGGGGGACGTCCAGCGCCGTCGTGTCTGGGTTCTCCGACGCCGTCGCCACCGCGGGCATCATCCCGCCGCCGGGGAGCCCGTACAACGGCGCCGACATTGACGGCGCGTTTACCATCAACTGGTTGTTGACCAGTGCGTGCGTGAAAACGGGCTGATTCGGGTGGGCCCCAAGCGCAAGCCTGTAGCGCTCGCCCCATTCCTCATCGGTGACGACCATCGTCACAAGCCCCGTCGTGGAGTCCTGCAGAAACAGATAGTGTTCTGTCTCTGACGACGACGGGACGAGCACTGAAAACCCGCCGACGAACTGGTGACTGACAAGCCCCAGCGTGGTCGCAGCCAACGAAACGACAAACCCCCGTCGCGTTGTCAGCCGACCATTGCCCACGACGACGTTGTGACGTTCAAAGCGCTTGATGCTGACACTGGTCATGATGCCCCCACGACTAACCCGGTTGCGTCGTCGACGTCCAGCATGTCCGATGCCTCTGGCGGCCATCGCCACGTCCCAGGCTCGCCGCGTGCCTGATAGTGCGCCCCGAGGACATCGGTCGTGCTGCGAGAGACATAGACGGCGAGGTCGACGTCGTCGAGGTCTCGCACGACGACGACGACAGCAGGCCACGCAACCCCGTCGTTGTCGGTGTAGTAGACGATTCGCCCAGGTGTCGGTGCGGTGATGAGTGCCACGTCAGATCCCCAGCGCATAGCTGACGTTCACACGCCAGATGCTGTCCGTCGACGCGGGGCAGACAATGGTCGTCGCGGTGTTCAGCGTCGTCGACTTGATGGGGAGCGCTGGCTCAACGACTTCCTCGATCGTGCTGCCGATGGCGCCAGATGTGCCGAACGAGAACGCCGGGGTTCCGGGAATGTTTGTCGTCGTCACGAGCGTCGGCGTTGTGCCCGCAAGACCAGCGGTCACAAAGAATCGCTTGATTTGAATCCGGGTGATGTAGTGGAAAAACGAAGGCGCGGCGGGAATCGTCAAAGTGACGGCGGTATTCACGACAGCCGTCGCCGTGACGTTGAGCGACGCGGGGAACGGCGTCGCGATCACCGAATATTCGGCGAACGTGGCGCGGCCTGCGACGGTGAGCGTCCCCGAGGTATAGGCCGAGACGCGAACGCGAAAGGAGCGACTCCCAGTGACGCTGAGGTCAACCTGCGAGAGGACGACACCGGCGCCGACGACGGAAGCGACCGGGTTCACGCCGTTGAGTCCGGTAATCACGCCCCAGTTTGTCCCGTCGACGGTCGTTTCGAAGACGACAGTGCCGGTAAACGCCGCGCTTCGCATGTCGAGCAACACCGAGCATGCGCCGTTCAGGTCTATCTGCGTCGTCGCGTTCAGCGCCGCCAGCGAAACTGTCTGCGATCGAGCGTCAGTGATTGTCTCGCCGACGATTGCGTCGAGCGCGCCTCTGAATGGATTCCCGCGAACGTCGAAAAGCTGCGCCATGAGTCACCCGAGGATGTAGAGAATCTTATACACGCCGCCGACCATTTCGGCGCCGTTGTCGCTGACTGTGACAGAAATCGAACCCGCCGCGCCGACAGCAGAGAATGTGACGTTGCTCGACGATGGCTGGTTATCGTCGGTGTCCGCCGTGTTGCCCCACAGCACCATCACCTTGCTCAGCGCAGTGGCGCTGGCGTCGATGACGGTGGCGGTCTGTTCCTGCATCTCATAGGGGACGGTGATCGTCGCAGCCGTCGGCGTAGCACCCCCGCCCCCGCCTGCGATGTTGTCGAGGTCGATGTCGTCGACGGACAACGTCCGCGGCGTGAAGCCAGACACGCGCAGCAGGGTCTGGGGCTTCCCGCCGGTGGCGTTGTGGGTGATGAAGCCGCCCGTGCTGTCCCCGGCCACCGACGCCCACAGCGTCTCATAGGAGTTCGAGCCGGTATCGATGGTGATGGCGCCCGAGATGCGCAGGAACACGCATTCGGCGAACGATGGCGACGTCGACCCGAGGCCAATAGTCATCGGGGTGAACCCAATGCCGATAACGATGATGTCGGTGAACCGGCAGCCGACCCACGCCGTGAGGTTGGAGCCCGTCGAAAACATGTTCTCGACGGCGGTAAGGGCCATACCAGTCGCAACGACGCGGGCCCGGGTGCCGTCGCTCCCCATGCCGAAGACGTTGACCATCGTCCCGGCGCTGGCGTCAATGCTCACCTGGTCGAGGGTCAGGGCAGATTCGAGGTCAGACGCCGCGAACGTCTGGCGGACGACGAAGGCCGTCGTCACCGTGACCCCAGCCTTCACGACGACGGCGAGGTTTCGCAAACTCGACGGGCCGCTCCCGTCGGTGAGTTCGCGCCCCCTGAAGTCAAAAAGCGACGCGACGTCGGCGCCGACAAACAACCGGAACGTCGTCCCGCCGTCAAGCGAGAACGAGGCCAACTCACCAGGGATGGTGAATCCTCGCTCCGTCGTGATGTCGGCGCCCATCTCCAAGTCACACGGGAGCCCGTCGTTGAGCCGCAGGGTGATGTTCCGGCGGATGTCGTCGGCGCTGTAGACGATGGTCGTCCGGCGGATGAGCCGGTCAACGTTTGCGCCGAACGCACGAGTCGCCATTACCTGTCACCCAGCAGCGAGGCCCGCCCAGTGCGCGCCTGCTGCGACAGCGGCGACAGGCGCCCCTGTTTGATGCGCTGCTCAGGCGTCGGAAGCCCCGGGCCGGTCGGAAGCGCATCGGCCCCGAGTTCGTCCAGGGCGCTGGCGCGGGCCTCGGGTGAGCCGGTGTCTTCTAATGGTTCGCCGGACAGTTGCCGGCGAATGGTGGCGCGGTTGACCAACATGGGTCAGCCCCGCCGCGTTTTGCTGTCCCCGAGGACGTAGCTATTCCCGAACTGGTCGGTGTAGACGACGCGCTTGGGGTCCAGCGGGTTGCCTGTGTCTTGTTCGGATTTCACCAGCGGCAGGGCGCCCGGGGCAACCTCGCCAAGCATGCTCTCGAGGGAGTCCTTGCCCCCGCGATACTTGTAGGGCTCCTGGATGCTTCCGGGCTGCGCGTTGTCATCCCACAGCGAATAGTCGTCGCTGGAATAGATTTCGTTCTGAGCCGCGAGTGCTTCCTTTTGGGCGTCCAATCCCGTCGCGCCGACGTCGTCGACGTTGTTTTCTGGGTTGCCGTCGCCGACGGCGCTGTCTGCGTCGACCTTGACGCCGGCCACCATCCCGTCGCCGTCATAGTCGATGTCGGCTGCGTCCTCGAGGTCGTCCAGCGCCGCGCGCCGCTGCACTTCGGTGAACGCTTGGTCTTCGGCGTTCTGGTCGAACTCCTGCAGAGTCAGTGTCTTGCTGCGGGCCTGCTGCCGGGTGAGGTCCCCGGCTGCCGCCGACGCAGCGCCCGACAGACCCAGCCCGCCCAGGCCGGCCCGGCTGCGCTGGTCCATGGATGCGCGGGCGTTCTGCGCGTCAATCTCCTGTGACGCCGCCTGCCGTTCACGAGCCAACTCGTCGAGCTCGTCCCCGCCGTTGGCTTTCTTGCGTTTCAGGTATTCGGCCTCGACGCGCTTGTCGTTCGCGTCGTTGGCGTCCGACGGGTTGCCCCGGGCGTCATAGTCCTGCCCCGCCGCCGCCGCCTGGGCAGCCTGCTGCTCCTCATAGGATGCCCGCCGCTGCGCGTCGCGCACGTCCCCCTGGGTCTGGACGGGTTTCTTCGCTGGCGGGGCTGTGGTGGCCCTGTCGGTGTTTGGCTTGGCAGGCATCCTCGTCGCCGCCAACTCGTCAAGGTCGTCCATGGGACGCAGGCCTTGCGGGGCTGTCGGTCGTCGCGTGTTTGGGCGGGGGATCGGCATGATGGGAGCTCCTGCTGATGGTGATGGTCGAGGGGGCGCCGTTCAGTGGACGTGCTGCGAGTTGACGGCCCACGACGAGGCGACGGCGCTGGCGACAATGTACATCTCTGTGGTTGAGTTTAAAATGAACTCGTCGACTTGACCGGGCAGCACATGGCGCCCACCGGTTGCGGAAAAGGTCGCATCAAACGTCGGGGCAGTTGCACCACGGGGGACAATCCTCGTTGCGAGCACCACCCCCGCCGCGTTCGGGTTCACGACGCGAATCAGGACGTATGCGAGAATGCCACCATTGTTGGTGACGTCGGGGAGAGTCACCTTGACGGGAGTGAGCCCGAGGACGGCGCTACCGTCGGAGACGGCGCCCGCGTTGATGAAGATGCCGAACCCTGCGCGATTGACTAGAGACGTTGCCATATGGTTGCTCCTCAGCCCTCGGGCTGCGTTGATTGTTCTTCGGGCATCGTCGGGGCTGCGTCCCCGTTGTCGGGTTCGGTGCCTTCGATTTGTTCGGTGATGAGGTTTTCAAGGAGAACCAGGTCGACAAAGTCGCCCTTGCGCCCTTGCGCGATGGCGCGAGACTTCGCCCGGTCGATGCTTTGCCGCAGCGCCGGGATGCTGTGGTCTTTGACGTTGATATCGACGTCACCAGCGGCCAGATAGGTGCGAACGGCGAGGTCCGCAGTTTGTTTTGCCACGGCGTTCGGGGCTGTCTTCTGAGCTGCGGCAACGTCCTGCGCCCCGCCGACGCCAGCCTGGGCGTTCTCAACAGCTTTGCCCACGCGTACGTCGGTGCGTCGCTCAAGTTCGCTGGCTGCCTCGAGACGGATGTTCTTGCCCTGGACGTCGGCGCCCGTGAAAGTGAACACGTCAGCCGCGTCCATGCGGACTATCTCAGCGACGCGTGGGGCAGGGTAGAAGAGTTGGACGACGGCAAGGCACAGCCGCCACGCGTCCAGCACCATATCGTCGAGCGACTTGAGGGCGTCTGAATTCTTCTGTGAGTCCAACTCATAGTAGGCCTCAATCGCGCGTCCGCTCAACGTCGGCGCCGCGCCCCCGCTGGTCACCTCGTTGAGCCCGACGACGTCGAACATGAACGCCTTCGCGTCGTCGCGCAACCTGTAGAGGTCGAGCCCGACCGTCCCCAGTTCGACAGCGAAAATCTTGGACCGCGCATCGTCCATCTTCGGATCGTAGTCGATCGTGTTGGTTCGCGTGATGTCGATGCTGTCAGCAAGTGGCTTGGGCATCGCAATTTGCGGGTTCGTGACGAGGCGCATCACCTTGATGGTTCGCGCGTGTGTCTCGTTCAGCAGCCGCTGCAGGTTGATGCAGTCGGCAAGCGGCGTGATCCCGTAGGCACTCTCTCGTCGGAAACGGATTTTCATCAACGACAACGGCAGCAGGGATTCCTTGCGGTCCCCCTCGGTGTTGACGATGATCGGATAGGCCTTGCGAACGACGACGACGGTCCCGATGATGACGGCAAACAAGCCGTCAGGAAATTTGCGCGACGGTCGAACCCAGTACTCGTAGCCGACGATGCCACAGACCGTTTCGCCGGCTGCGTTGATGTAGTCCTGTTCTGTCGGTGGAAGGCCTGCGATCTCGCCGGCCTCCCACATGACCGCAACGTCGTCCTCGCTGTAGTGGTTCTCGAAAATGACCCACTGCGCGTCATGCCAGTCCTCGACGGGGTCAATCCAATAGTCGTGGATCGTCAGACGCGACCAGCGCACTTCGCCTTTGACGGCGTCAGGCCACACCTTGACGCCGGCGGTACCGTCCTGAAACGCGTACTGAACTGCCTGGTGAATCTTGCTCGCCGTCTTCTGCTCCTGGGCGACGTAGTCAATGACGCGGTTCGTGATTTCGGTGTTGTAGATGTCCTCGGGGTCGTCCGGCGTCGTCGGGGTCGCCAGCGCGCTGCGACGGTCCTTGTTGAGCAAGGCCGAGAAGGTCGTCATTAGCCCTTGGCAGACGTTGATGTGTGAGCGGGGGACGTTCTCGTCGTCGAACCAGGCGTCCTTCACGACTTGCCGACGCTGGCCGCTGTAGACGCCCCACTGCCGACCACCAACGAACATCTCGCACAACTCGCCAAGCTGCCGATAGGGCAACGCGATGCGCTCACCCTGCCGCTTGTGCTTTGTGAATTCGTCGAGGATTGACGACGTCAGGGGCAGGTCTGCCATGGGTCAGCCCTCGCTCAAAAGGTCGTTGAGTGCGTCTTGCCGCAACTTGTAGCGCGCGATGCGCTCTTGTCGCTTGCGTTCGCCTTCCTCGAGGACGTTGTTGGCGGCGTCAAGTTCACCCTCAGCGAGTGCATCGCCAGCCATCCCGCCGACAGCCCCGCCCAGTTGCGAGCCCGCGGCCATCGCAGCAGGCCCGAGGACGGCGCCGACGCCGGGGACAAGGAAGCCCAGGGCACCCAGGCCAGCGCCGGCCACGTTGCCGATCGTGCTGCCGATGGCGCGTTTCCCTGCCCCTCCTTCGCCCTGGATTGCGGCTGCGCGTTTCTCGGCGGCTGTCAGTTCAAGGTCTTCGGGGGTCAATCGTCGCGCCATGTGGCCTCCTACTGAGGGGATGTTTGCACATAAGCAGTTGCAGTGCTACCTATGTAACATGACCACCACCACTGCCGCACCAGCGGCTGATTTGGGCGCCTCATCGGCCTCGCCCACCGACCCCAAGGAAGCCAGCGCCACCCAGGCGCCGGCGTCCACCCAGTCGCGCATGATGGCATCCATCGCCGCCAAGCGTGCCGCTGCAGCCCCCCAGGCCCCGGTCTCACCCTCCGGCCAGCCTGATTCCCCGGGTGACTCACTGGGCACGTCCCCAGGCAAGGAAGGCGAGTCGCCCCCCGAGGGCGCCGACGCACCAGACGAACGCAGACAGGCTGACGCAGTCCCCATGGCTGCGTTCAAGGCTCGCATCGGCAAACTGTCCGACAACGTGAAGTCAGCACGCGAAGAATCCGCACGCCTTGCCCACGAGAACCAGCGATATTCGACAGCCGCGCAACTCCTGCAGGAGGAGAACGAACGTCTCCGACAGCAGTTGCGTGACGGCGTCCAATACGACTCTCGTGACGAGGAACTCGCTGACGTCCGTTTGTCGCAGCGTGCCAAAGAACGTGCGGACGCTCTAGCCGTCGAGCACGAAGCGAAGTTGCGCGAGATGCAGCAGAGCTTCGTGCAAGAGGCTGAACGCGAGCAAATCAAGGCGCGACTCTCGACGCAAATCGAAAGCGCGCTGGCCACGCATCGTCTCGCCAACCGCGCCGACGTCATTGCCGTGATGAAAGCACGCAACGACGTCAGCGCCAGCGAGGCAGCGCGAATGGTCCACGAGCGCGAAGCCCGACGCCTCGAGGCGCTGGGCTACGCGCCTCGCCAGTCTGCCCCCGCCGTCGTCGACGTCCCCGTTGGGGCGCGGTCACCAGGGGGCGCCGCCGGTTCGACTGGCCGGTTCGCCAACAATGCCAAGGGAATGCTCGATTTCCTTGACGCTCGTCGTCAGTCCTGACGGCGAGGACACCAACTCACTGAGGTTCGCCAATGGCTCTCCCAAACGTCACGATCAACAGCATCAGCGGTATCATCGCTGAATTCGGGCCCGAACGGTTCGTCAACACGATCAACAGCATGTCGCCGCTCATCGGCAGCGGGGTGCTCGAGAAAGTTGAGCAGGACGGCGAGGAGCTCGTCGTCACCGCCGACGTCGGTGAGTCCCCCGCAACCACCTACGCGCTGGACTTCGACAACCGGCCCAACGGTCAGACCACGACCCCCGTCAAGGCGCGGTTCGTGCCCACCATGGTGACCACGCGCGTGAGCCTGGGCAAGCAAGCGATGCTTGCCAAACTCGCCGACAAGGAACTCACCAAAATGCTTGATAGCAAGCTGGACTTCTCGGCAAAGTCTGTTGCGCGTCACATCGGTCGTGGTGTGTATGCCGGACAGGTCAACCCCCAGGCCGTCGCGACGTGGTCGGGCACCGCTGCCGACAGCACGGTGACGATCAACTTTCTCGACGGTTCGCTGTTCATCCCCGGGGTTGCTTACAACTTCGTAGATACGTCGCTGACGTTCTCCTACACGGTCCGATGCCAGTCAAAGGTTGCCACCGTCGTAGGCGCCAACAGCGCCAACGTCGCCGCTGCGGTGACGTTCATCAACGACGTGATCAACCCGGCAACTGGCGCCGTCGTCGCACTCGGCGCGACTGCCGTCGACACCGCCGACATCCTCTCCCTGCGAGGCACCTTCCCCGGCTTTGGTGGCTCCAGCACCGCAATCGCTGGCAAGCGGCTGAACTCGTTCGACGACATCGCGGGCAGTGGTGCCACGGCGTCGTTCGGCGGTATTGCCCCCGCCGCACTCCCCGGCTGGGTCGGTCAGACCATCGCCCTGGGC
>Ga0315293_10000843_pt1 | contig 29092 bp, 37 predicted proteins | sample YL17G13_20_MG_FD_203071 | JGI IMG/M metagenome (GOLD analysis project Ga0315293, IMG submission 203071) | Sediment microbial communities from Yellowstone Lake, YNP, Wyoming, USA - YL17G13_20 | ecosystem: Environmental > Aquatic > Freshwater > Lake > Sediment | place: USA: Wyoming | collected... | reverse complement strand
GGTTTTATTTTTTAGGGCGGGCGGCTGGGGGAGGAACCGGAGGGAGTACATGGGTGTATTGCTGAAATGATATCGTTCGTTATATAACCCACAACTTTAGTTGTGGGTTTCTGAACGATGACATCTAAAAAGCCTTCTGTATCCTATCCTCCGACTAAAGTCGGAGGTTTTGGAAGTCTTTCTCAGATAAATACGGTGCTCAGTAAAACCCGCATCAGCTGGTTTTTAATTATTAAGCTGCTTAATTTCAGTATGCTCTCTGAACGCGCCAGAAAAATAGCACCCAGCCCCACGTTCGCGTTAACAGCAAGGATAAACGAGATGAAGAAGCGGGGTATTGATGTGGTTTCGTTTGGCATTGGCGAGCCTGATTTTGACACGCCGGAGAACGTAAAGTCTGCTGCCATAAACGCGATAAAACAGGGCTTCACGAAGTACACCCCTTCTTCAGGCATACCAGAGCTGAAGGATGCCATCGCGAGAAAATTCAAGCACGACAATGGCCTGGATTACAAACCAGGCGAGATTCTGGTGAGCTGTGGGGCGAAGCAGTGTCTTTATAATATAATGCAGGTGCTGCTCAATCCCAGTGACGAGGTCATCATCCCGGTTCCCTACTGGGTGAGCTACATCGAGCAGGTAAGACTGGCTGACGGCAAACCGGTGCTGCTTGAAACTGAACAGTTCAAGATAAATCCTGATACGCTGAGGAAAGCGATAAGCAGAAGGACGAAAATACTGATACTGAATTCTCCTTCCAACCCCACGGGTGCTGTCTATTCTAGAGAAGAGCTTGAGAGAATAGCAGATATATGTGTAGAGAAAAACGTCTTTATGATTTCTGACGAGGTCTATGAGAAATTCATCTATGATGGCAGTCATTATAGCATAGGCTCGTTCGGCGATGAAATCAAGAAATTAACAATTGTTGTGAATGGCGTCTCAAAAACCTATGCAATGACTGGGTGGCGCATCGGCTACTGCGGCGCTGACGAATCCATCGTGAAGGCTGCTTCCAACATACAGGACCAGTCAACATCGAACCCATGTTCAATAGCGCAGAAGGCGGCGCTGGAAGCGCTGACCGGGCCGCAGGATTCGGTCGAGAGAATGCGGCGCGAGTTCGAAAAAAGAAGGAATTTCATAGTAAAGCGGCTGAACGAAATGCCAGGAATGGAATGCGACACGCCGAAAGGCGCATTTTATGTATTTCCATTGGTCAGTAGCATGTACAAAAATGACATTAAAAACAGTATTGACCTATCCAACGCGTTGCTCGAAAAGGCTAGAATCGCGGTTGTGCCTGGCTCTGCATTTGGTGCAGACGACTACATACGGCTGAGCTATGCAACCTCAATGGAAAGAATTGTGGAGGGCATGAACCGGCTGGAAGCATTCTGCAATAAGTATTGAATATCGAGTTTGATATATATTGTTGTACCTTAGTAGTAGCTTAAAAAGTTTCATTCTAATTGTAGGTTATGATAGATAGCGTCACTGTGCTCGATGACGATTATTCGAAATTGCGAAACCAACTTCCTAGAGGACTAGAATTAACTACGAATTCTGATGTAGTCTTACTTTTAGGTCCGAACGGTGTTGGGAAAACTGCATTCTTACGTATGTTGGCAACATCGTTAGAATTTCATAGACATTTCGAAGAGAATGGAACTTCATGTTATTGGGAATATTCTGCTGATGGAATTGAGCAGTCTGTTGGAAGGGTTGTTGGCGACTTAAAAAAAACTATCGAAATAGAACCTGGATGGTTTGTTTTTGACCAATTTTATAGAGCTGCATTCAATAAAATATGCCAACGGAGGGGCATTTCATATACCGACCAAGTCAGAAGTATTGATAATAGCGAACGAAAATTCCCAGGATATGCTATGAGTTTTAGTGTAATAAGTCAAGAAGGGAGAGCTAGAATTCTTAAATTAGAAGATTTATTAAAAGACCGTACTGATGAAAATGTTTGGGGATTTATTAGACCAACTATCGTGGGGGAAGGAGAAATATTTTTTCAACATTTTGATCTTCCACAAGATGATGCTGTGGCGCATGAGCAAAAAACAGGATTAAGAAGATATGTTCATTTTAAGAATACAGATAATCTTTTTTTTGGTAAACCCCGACCAAGTCCTGGCCAGAATTTGTATCAACAATTAGAATCTCTCTTTGAAAGAAGTGTAACACAATTTTTTGAAGAGCAAAAAAATCCAAAATGGGAAAGAGAAGATTACTCTATAAATGGAAAAATAAAAAAGATGTTTAGTTTTGGGGAAGAAAGACCTTACGACACTGTACCTGAGGATGCCAGACTATGTGTAGTCATGGATGAGCCTACCAGTTTTCTTGATGTAGCTAACAAATACAGATTTTTGGATACAGTACAAGAAACTGCGGCAAGATATCGTGATAGGATACAGTTTTTCATAGCAACAAATGACTATGCCTTGATCGAAGGAATGAAAGATGACTGTGTTTATCTTAACATGTATGAACAACCAACCGTCTCTTCGAGAACATTTGACGTCAGAAGATATGTGCCCAGATTAGAATGAAGATGACTATCTTTAGACTTGATAATAAACATATAAATTTAGGTAGCTATATTCTAAGCATCGATTGGTGAACTACGTGAAAATTTTAACAATCCACAGCGACTATCTTGAATTTGAACCGAAGAAGAAGGCTATACCTTCTGCAGAGGAATGGACAACTGGCAAGAAGCGCATCGAAGAGTGTTTGGTCGTATTCACCGCGGTGGAGAAAGGGGACGAGAAGGATAGCGAGCAGGCAAGCCGGAATCTGGCGAACGAGGCGAAAAAGGTCGCTGATGAGGTCAAAACAGAGCGCATCGTGCTGTATCCATACGCACACTTGAGCAGCAACCTTGCATCATCGGCGCCTGCGCTGAAAATACTCAAAGAAGCTGAATCGGAACTCAGCAAGCTCGGATTTGATGTCTATCGCGCACCCTTTGGGTGGTACAAGGCATTCGAGATAAGATGCAAGGGCCATCCGCTGTCTGAACTATCGAGAGAGTTCGGGCCAGAAAAGGTAGAGGTGATGGTTTCCGAAGCGCTACGCGAGGAGGAGAAGGTGAAATCGCAATGGTTCATTCTCAATCCAGAAGGAAAGATGTATCCGATTAGCATAGAATCTGGCAAGGTATTCGGTTACGAGTTCGGCAAGTACAAAAACCTGGCAAAATTCGCGCTGTATGAAATGGCAAAGGTACGCTCTGTAACGGGCGAGCCGCCCCATGCGAAGCTTATGCGCAAGCTGGAGCTCGCGGATTACGAGGGCGGGAGCGACCCTGGCAACCTGAAATTTTATCCAAAGGGTAGATTGATAAAATCCCTGCTTGAGCAGTGGATTACGAACAAGGTGATAACCTATGGCGCGATGGAGGTTGAGACGCCTGTGATGTATGATTTCGAGCATCCTGCGCTGGCTGACTACCTCCAAAGGTTCCCTGCCCGACAGTATGTTGTGGAATCTGCAAAAAAGAAATTCTTCCTGCGGTTTTCTGCTTGTTTCGGGCAATTTCTGATGAAGTCCGGCATGATGATTTCCTATCGCAACCTGCCGCTGAAGATGTACGAGTTGGCGAAATCCTTCCGTCTGGAAAAGGCGGGCGAGCTAGTCGGGCTCCGCCGCCTGCGCGCATTCACCATGCCTGATATGCACACGCTGTGCAGGGACATGAAGCAGGCGAAGGAGGAATTCAAGAGCCAGTTTAGATTGTGCATGGAGTCGATGAAGGATATTGAAATAAATGACTACGAGACCGCGCTCAGGTTCACGAAGGATTTCTATGAACAGAACAAGGACTTCATCACCGAGCTCGCAAGGCTGGTGAAAAAGCCTGTGCTGGTTGAAATGTGGGACAGAAGGTTTGCATACTTCGTGCTGAAATTCGAATTCAATTTTGTGGATGCCATGGACAAAGCGTCTGCGCTGCCCACTGTGCAGATAGATGTGGAAAACGCAGAGCGGTACAAGATACAATTCACGGATGAGGACAACAAGAGAAAGTACCCGGTTGTTCTTCATGATTCACCATCCGGCGGGCTTGAGCGCGTTATCTACGCGCTGCTTGAGAAGGCATTCCTGGAGCAAAAGGCCGGGAAGAACCCCTGCCTGCCACTCTGGTTGTCGCCAACGCAAATCCGCATCTGCCCGATAAGCGACAAGTTCCTGAAGGATGCAAAAATAATCGCCGACGAGATTGAAAAACATAACATTCGCGTGGACATTGATGATCGCGTGGAGTCGATAGGCAAGAAAATCCGCGACGCTGAGATGGAATGGATCGAACTGATAGCGGTCATCGGCGCGAAGGAAAAGAAGAGCAAAAAGCTGGCTGTCCGGTTCCGCAAGACCGGAAAGGTCCTTCCAATGACGATAAAAAAGATGGTGGAAGAAATCACCGAAGAAACAGAAGGATTCCCGTTCAAGAAGCTTCCACTTTCTAGAAATCTATCAGAGCGGCCTGTTTTTGTCGGATAGGCCATGCATTCTTTATACCTTGTTTTAAATCTTTTTGTAATAAAAAAGCTGTATGATCTCGGAACGTGGGTTGGAGTATCTCAGATTGGCAGCGCTGGGAGCTGAAACCTATAACGACCGTATGATACTACGAACTACTTATCCAAGTATTTTAGCTATGTATGAAAAAATCATCGGGGTCGGTGATGAAACGGGCAGGGAGCTTGCTTCTGGGATTGATAATAGAGGAAAGGATGAAGCAAGGCTCCGGGAGGCAGTTGGGAGTGATGTTTTATTTAAGGTCCATGGAGAAGTGCTTAGACAGGCGTATATGTTTGGTAAACAGAGAGGATATCTAACAGTAAAAGATCCAGAGCTGGCAGAATTTTTAAGAGATAGTTCTGATCATGAAGGATTTTTCTAAAACTTTAATGGCGGTTCTTACAAATGTTCCATCAGCTGTTTTGTTTTTTTCTTCAACATCCGATGGGATGACTAATGAAACGCAGAAATCGTTCGGCGTATTCTTCGGCTTTTCTTTCTTCCGTGTCGAAAATCCCTAATTTATCCGGTTCGTGCATCTCCAAATAGGCCCTTAGTTTTCTGGCTACGTAGGCTACGCAAAGGGCGTCTATCTCTGCATCACTGACACCTATCGCATCAGCACCTGCTATTGCATCTTCAATTCTTTTCATGTCCATGTCTGTCAGAACAAAACTATAATCTGTTGCTGGCCATCGCGGGAGATTCCTACCAGTCTTCTCGCCGGCTCTTGCAATATCTCCATACGCACGCTGAAACCTTTCAGAACCCCGGGATGACAGCCTGTAAAGTATTGATGCCATCACTACAGCTTTTATATTGCGATCGTAAGGGATTGCGGTATCTGGCATAATAATCATTATAGTGAGTGTTGTTAATTTTTAAATCCTTTTGATGTCTGCTTCCGTTTTCTCTTGGCCAACACTTTCCACATAAATTCAAAATGATTTTTATAAGCTTCTGCTGCCTCTTCGTTCTCAATTAGTACCACAATAGGCGGCTCTATGAACCACATGAAAATGGCGACCTTGCTTCCATAGACCAGTGTTGTGGCTGGACTAGAATATTCCCTGGGTATGAATTTGAATTTTGAAAGAGGCGTTCTGAGCACTCTTTCTCCTTCAGTGTAAATTTGTCTTGCTCTTATTTTTATTTTTTCCCGTTCTCTCATGTACATTTTAGTGAATTCCGGAAAAAGAATAAATGCCCTATCTGTTGCGCCAAATCCGACAAAGTTTTTTCCAGTTCTTATAAGATCATTCAGAACTGTTTTTATTCCTTCCTTGCCTTCGTAAACTTCAACGATGGGTTTCGATTTTTCAGATTTGCTGATTTTTAGTAATTCTGGCATTATTTTATTCAGTGACTCTTCTTTCTCTTTCAAAAAATCAAATAGTTTGGCAGGCGGCGCGGCACGGTAATATCTCCTGCTGTTTCGTATTACGTAGCTTACTAAACCTCTTTTAATAAGAGAATTCAAGGTATCATAAACATTTGTTCTGGCTTCCTTTGTTTTCTGTGCAATTGTGCCCGCTGTCGCCTCTTCAAGCCTTAGTAATACAAGATAGGTATCCGCTTCTCTGTTAGTCAAACCAATCTCGACAAGCTTGGACGGTTCCATGTTAAATATGTATTTTGTATATTTTTATACAGCATAGCTATAAATTTTTGTCTACTTATAAATAGTAAATAATGAAATGGAGGAACGATGAGAATGTCAACTAAAGTAATTGAAGACCATGCAAAAGATTTTCTTGAAAGCGCAGAAAAAACTGAGAATGTATATCAACGATTAGTATCGCGCAGACATAGTAGAGAAGATCCAGCTAATCCTGCAAAATTGGGAGAAAACCTGTATTCAGGAGACCCAAACTGGCCTGGTTTATTACCTCCGTTTATTGGTTTGTGGGGAGGCTCGAAGGATTCTTCAGACGGCGTTGCTGATCTAGCCGACTCGGCTGTGCTAGATAAACTGTATATGACTTTCTTTGATTCGACAGCCAGATTAGTACATTTGCACGATGGAAGTGAACCTATGGCGTCAGATGAGCACTATAATGTATATTTGATATTTTGTGATTCGCACCACATAATTGCGAATGGCATCGAACCAGAAGCATCTGAAAGATATTATGCGAGCCTTGTTCCGGTAGTGAAGTCCACGCAGCAAAGAGTGTACAAATCCTTTATTAGAAATCTCGACAACCCTGGCTCGGAGTATTCAAGTTACCTCCTTCGTGATGGCAAAAGTGAAAATTTTCACTTAATCAGATTAAGCGATATATTTGACGAAACTGGGGGGATGAGAGGCGTCATTCCAAACCAAATAGCAGATGGCTACGCTGTTTCAAGGGCCCAAGAATTGCTGCAGAATACAGACCTAGCGCATGGTCTGGTAGACGCCGCGAAGAAGCATTCAAAATTACCTTGCGACCCGGAGAAGGCAGCTTTGATTTATGCGTCCATGGAAATTTCATTTCTACGTTTGCTAGAAGATTATAAGACCAGACGTTTTGGCGGTGTTGATTTCCGCAATGGCATCTTTTTTTCGTACAGCAATCCAGAAGTCCAAAGGCCTATCGCGGAAGCTGCGGGGGTTCCTATGCTTTTCTTCCATTCTTTCGGCGATAGAAACGATGTACCTTGGTATTTCGAGATGAAGGAGTAACGTGGAATATGTCAAAATCTAGAAACGGAGGCCAAAAATCAAGTAGTTACATTCTAGATATGTGGAAAAATATTCATGAAAAACTAAATCCATACATGGATTACTTAGAACATACACATCCGTTAAGAGGAAAGATAGCAGAAGATAGTCGATATGGTTGGCATAGAGTGGATTACAATTTTTTTACACACGCTGGAAGAATAGGTGAAGTTGAAAGAATTCTCGTAGAATGTATTACGCCAAGCCTTCGGGTAAATCCTACTGATAATAAGGTTGAAGTTTCTATGGAGTATACCAAACCTGTTGCGATAACCAAAGGTGGAGCTGAAAAGGTAATGGGCGCCTCGCTTGATATTCAAGTCAATCTTGAATGGTCAACGAGAGATGTTCGTGCCTTAAAACGATTTTTGAAACGTTTTGCTGAAGATACTCAAGAATCGGATGGTAAGGTCGACCACATGACAGAATTTTATGTATTAGATTGAAAAAATTAATTTCTCTGTTTTCTCTTTGTGATGAAGTAAATTGCCAACCCGACCAATGCTACGATTACAGTAACATCAAGGTATTGCGTATATGACAGAACGGTTTCCCATTGTTCTTTCAAGAGGATTCCCACGTAGACCAGAACCACGTTCCAGATGGCTGCGCCTATTGCTGTAAATGCCACGAACCGCTTGAGATTCATTTTTGCCGAGCCGGCTGGTATGGATATCAGGTGGCGTACAACCGGGATGAACCTTGAGAAGAATATTGTAATCTCGCCACGGCGCTCAAAAAAACGATGCGCCTTTTCAAGGTGCTCTTCATTGAGCAGGAAATACTTTCCATATCTTCTAACGAAAGGCTTTCCGCCCTTTAGTCCAATATAATAGGAAATCAGCGAGCCGGCTATGCTGCCAAGCGTGCTAACGACTGCTACCAAAATAATGTTTAACTGGCCGCTGGCAACGAGGAAGCCTGCAAATGGCATGACTGCTTCGCTCGGTATCGGTAGCACCATGCTCTCTGCTACCATCAGCAGGAAAATACCAATGTAGTTTGTCGCTGATATGATTTGCAGAATCGCATTGAACAGGAAATCAAATAAGACCATTTCATTTATCCTCCTTTTAAGTTGGTTGCGATACACCCAAATCTTTGCATATCTTTTTTGCAAGAAAATCATTTATTTCTATGTGTCTGGGAACGGTAGATGTCCTTTTATTGTCAGGATTATAAAAAACGCTGTGCTTGGCTCCTTCTCTAACAGGTATGCAACCATGTAGAACTAAGTGGTCGATAAGCTTTCTTCCCTTCATTATAAATCTATGGATATTCTTTCCTTAAAAACCTTCTCGCCTGAAATCTCTTTTTCTGCTAGTTCTCTGTTGGTCTCGAGGACAAGTTTTAGCGCTTCCTTAAGATTTTCCTTTGCCTCTTCTAGGCTGGAGCCTTGTGTATTAACACCTGGTATTTCCTCAACATAGGCTATGAATCCTTCATCTACTTTTCTATATACCGCTGTAAGTCCGCTTATCTTTTCCGTTGACATATAAACACCTTTTAATTCATTATTGAAATAGTTTAAATTTGTATTCAAACCTTTTCCTTGAGCAGCTTTGCCAGCGTGGTCTGGAATTCCTTGTCCTCCTCGGCTGGCTCGAAGTTCTGGCGAAGCGTTTTGAGGTCGTGCTCCCTTTTCTTTCTTATGGAAAGAATGTGGAGAATCCGCCCATGCAGTCGTGTGAGCTCTTCATCCAAAAGCTCGATTTCTTTCTCTATCTTTCTTATTTCGAAACGCATTTCTTCTTCCAATGGCATAACTCCACCGACATCCATGTGCTAGGAATCCCGCCATCCCACTCCCGAACCGATGGCCGATGAGAGACATCGTCATGCAATCGACTCTCCCTACCTAAGCAATAAAACGAAGAGAAGATTCTTCGGCTTATTTTCAGGGTGGGGTTGGTAGATGGGTAATTGCAATTATCAATAACCCACAAAGTGTACTAGTAATAACTACACAGAAAAATGTTTAAAGAATCCATCGCTACTTTACTGGCTTGGAGTGATGCCACACCAGGTCGAATAATGGATCTAAAACCTGCGAAGATGCGTGCGAGCTCTGTGACCAGAATGCTACGTCCTGTGTCGGGTGCGTTTTGACGTCATCTGTAAGACCCATCAGGAATTCCTCGCCGTCAATGATATAGAATCTGCCGAACAATTTCTGAACATGCTCAACGTCATCGATGTTCCTTATCTGCGCGTATTTTGAAAGATTCTTTGCGATTTCTGTTGTGTCCTTGTTTATTGGTGCTGCTATCTTTATCGCGACCCCGCTTTCTGCTGCTTTTTTCAACAGCGGCAGGTAGTTCTCATGCAATTCAGCCAAACCGCCGGCAGTGGTCACTATCTTCATAGACTTCCTTGCCTTTTTCAGCATGGTTTCTGCCTGCTGGAGCATTGCATATCTCCCTTTCAGAGAACCAGTCAAATCTTCCGGACGCACGACCTTCATGGTATCCTTGTGTATCTTCTCAAGCTCTTTTATAGCATCACTTTTCTTTATGCGCTCTATCTTATCTGTGAGCTCGATTGCCTCTTCCTGTATTTTTTTCTTCGCGCGCTCAAATGCTTCGCGGGGAGGCACGGCTATATATTTCATCGGTTTTCCGGGCTGAATCACGACAAAGCCGCGGTCTGCCAAGCTTTCCAGAACATCATAACAGCGCGACCTCGGAACGTTTGAAATATCGGACAGCTCGCCTGCTGTGCTTGCGCCGCGCGAAAGAAGCGCTGCCCACAGGTTGCGCTCGTACTTGTTCAAGCCAATTGTTCTCAACGCATCCATTGTTCTTGCACTTGCGACCATTTTTACACCCAATTCATAACGATTTGCTCTCGATTGATGATTACTCTTTGAACATAATCTTTAAAAGCATATCTCTTGCTTGGTAGTGACCCCTTCCCATTCAAAGTGGGAATTCTTTCATCAATTTTTTGAGCTTTCTTTTTCTTTTCATCCTCGCTTCGAATCTGTCCCTGTCTTTCAGCAGCTTAAGGTAGTCTTCGCTCATCGTCAGCTCTTTCAGGCTCATGACTTCCTCGAAGGTTTTCAGCTTCGACCTCAGTGAGCCGTATTTCTCGAAATCTCTCTGAAGCAAGTTCATTAATTTCTATTGATCCCAATGCTTAAAAGGTTATTTCTTATTAGTAACAACCCTATGTGGTTAAAAAGGTTGCTGTCTGGAGTGTATCTGATACCATGCGAGACATATTTCCTCAGAGCAGAGAATTAAGAGAAACTGTTGAACGTCATGGATGGAACTTATACGATATGACCGACCAGCCAGAAGGACGAGCGTATTCTTGGGATGAGATAAATAGGATGTCACATGCAGAACAATTCGAAGTATACCATAATTACATGTTCATCCCAAAACCAAAAGCAGGACAAACTCTGAGAGATGCCTATGCTGTAACCAAAGGATTTGGACCATCATTAGTAATAGATGACCCTAATGATGATAGATGAGTTGTGTTAAAAGTCAGGAGAAAGTCGAATGGAAATTTAGCTTTTTTTACACGACTATTTTTTCAGGAGGAATGCGCAGTTGCCACATCACCTCCGACAATCTATCTTCCTAATCCAGATTTTGTTGCAATAAAATATGGTGAACTGTTAGACACGTTTGAAAAATATTTCAGAATTGTTAAACCTGAGGAATATGGTCTACCGACTCCAGTGCCTATGCCACCTGCACCCCAAATTCAGTGAGAACGAGCCCGTATTTTCACACCCAGCTGCCCTTCTTTTGCTGCTTTTCCTCGGCTTTGACTTTCTTGTCGATTTTTATTATGGTATGTCTTGCTTGCTCCAAGGATTTCTTATTATCACCGATTCCGCAGGAATTTCCGATGCCGATTATTAGGACCGACTGGCCGCGCTTTGCTCGCCTGACGCCGCGCTTCACTAATTCGATCGCACGGGGCGTTGCGTCCATGATTTCCTTTCTCATGGGCGCCAGCGCCTCGGTCATCCCGACTTTTATGATAACGCTGTCGATGGGCTTTTTCTTGGGCAGCAGCGAATTCTCTATCATCTCCCTCTGCGAGAACCCGCCCATTGCAAAGCCAATGCCTTCTGCTACTGAGCCGGATTTTTCTCCTTCAAGCTTGCCTGCCGCGTCTATCGTGACCACTCTTGAAATATTATGCTTTCTCATCACTGCTTCTATTGCCTCGTCCACCCTGCCCAGATGCGGCTCTGGCCCGGTTGCCTTTAGGACAAAGCATCTCCTGCCCTCTATCATCGTTTTGCCCATGACCATGTCTTCTGCTATCTTCCTGGATTTATCCATTAGCGAAGCTGCGACCATCGGTCCTATGCCGTCGCCGATTGGCCAGCCGTTCGCAAACGCTTCGGCCCCCTTGAATTCGCTCTCTGCTATCTTCTCTATCAGCGGAAGCTGCATCTGTATTATCATGGCTATCTGCAGATTCTTGAATTTTTTCGCGAGCTCTAAGTTGTGGCGCACGATTTTCGCTATCTGCTTCAGTCCGATGTCTGCGCGCAGCGCGTAGTTAATTTCCTGCTTCTCTTTTGCGTTCTTGCCTTCCGCGACCTCGTCCACGAACTCTGTGAACCGGTCCTCTGCCTGCCTTATCACCTGGTCTACTTTTTTGACAATGCCGTACGGGTCGAGATTGGAAGGCTCGATTACAAAGAAGTCGGTGAAATCATCTATCTTTTGCTTGAGCTCCTTTTCCGGGCGCTTTGTTATCCTTCTGGCAGTCATCACATTGGAGTCGTATGACATCTTTTCAAGCTTTCTTGTGGACTGCTCTATCTTCCAGATGAGCTGCGAAAGCATCATCCTGGGATATATTATTATGAATACGAAAAATATGAAGAACCAGATTATAGTTCCAAATGTGTCTGTCTGTGCCAAAAACACCATATTTATCACTTTTCTGTTGAATTAGAAAAACTGATTTTTTAAAACTTTTATAAAGTATACCAAAAACCTTTTAAAGGGAATGCTTTTTATTCAACCGCAGCGATATAACTCCTATGAGGCTAATCTTGACAATAATCATAACAGTTGCGATAGTTTTCGTGGTATTCTTCTATGCTTTCCCGGACCTTGGAAACATGATAGGAAATGCTGTCAAAAAAATCGAGCCGGAAAAAACAGAAAAGAGCGTTGCCTTTATTGCCAGCTCTACATATAATGATTTTTCTTTCAACGCTGTGGGCAATCTATCGATAGATGGCAAAAACGTGACGCTGAGAACGAGCATTGGCACGTTCGAGGCAGCCGAGAGGATAAAACTGACTGATTATCAAGGCCTGGTTTCTTTTGAAAAAGCGAGGATAAACCTGAATGGCGAGTTCGGTGGAATAGCAATGGGTGAAAACAGGATTTCCACAAAAGGGAAGACAAACGACGGGCTGGCGTTTGACAGCGCAGAACTCAACGCTGCCTCTGATGAAATCAGAGTGTACATAAAAGGCTACATCATATCAAAGGATGAAACTGTTGCCGTGGACGGCACTGTAATGATAGAAAAATTCTCAGGAAGTATAGAGGTAAATTCAGGCGGGACGAGCATACAGGGCTTTGCAAAGAATGTGACGCTGGTGAAAGCAATCGGATAATCGCTCAACCGATCCTTATCACTGGGCTGGCTTGGTTGGTTTTTCCTTCCTTTCTATAACTACCTTCTTTTCCTTTTTATCGAGAAAGCCCAGCATCGAGTAGACGATTTTTCCGACAAGAAAGACCACGTACACAGCCAATCCTAATGTCACGAAAAGGAGTGCTGAATCAAGGTTAGGCGTCAGCTGTATTCCTAGCATTTTTGCCAGGCCTAGGTAGTTGACTATGAATGGAAACGCTGCGGATGCTATTGCCACCACTGCAGCATGTACGAGGATTGAAAATATTCTTTTCACAAGAAAGATGAAAAGGATGAAACCAGACATCAGCAAAAACGCTCCGGGCGTGGTTGCTATAAATGAGAGGAACTCCATGATATCACTTTCATATTCTTAAAATCTCACGAAAGGCGCGGTAGATGAAAACGTTGCCCAGTGAAAAATATGTTATCAGTCTGAACAGGTAATCTATCTTGCCCGGACTTTTGTTCACAAGACCGAGCAGCTTCTTGTAGACCACCCTCTTTGGCAGCCTGTAGTTCTCGTTCATGTACTCCAGTGTATAAGCGTATGAGACTTTCAGCCTTTCGACCGCCCATTCCATTATTATCTTCGTGGGTATGTACTGCGTCTGCAGCGTGGTTCTTCCTTTTTTTATCGCGTTCAGGATGCTGTCAATGTCGGCATCGCTGCGAATGTCCGTCCTTCCATAGCCTATCATCATGGAGCAATGCGCGTCGCTGTTCGCTATCGAGGGCACGCGGTACCGCTTCGCGAACATGGCTGCCTTCCAGTTTGAGATGCGCTCCACGTTCAATGCATTGAATGCCTCCATGGCGTCGCATTTCAGCGCCAGCTTCCCGACGCCTTCGTTTTTCACATCAAAGGGATGAGATGCGACGCCGATGCCACCCTGCTCGCGTATTCGTTCTAGCGTTTCTTCCACTGACAGCAATTTCGGAACTGTCTCTCTTATGCCCAGCGCAAGAACATGGCCATCTACGGTTGTGACCTCTTCGCCTGGTATCACTATAATGCCGTACTGCTTGGTATACTTTTCTGCTTCCACTCCGCCCCTTACTGTGTCGTGGTCAGTTATCGCGATTATGTCCAGTCCTATTCTCTTGGCATGCCTGACCATGTGCTGCGGGGTGTTCAGGCCTTCGAGCATTATCCTGTTCCCGGTGGAATGCGTCGAATGACAATGGAGTTCTGCCCACATGATATCACCCTATCAAATCATTCTATCACTATCTGTATTAATTTTTATATATCCCATACATTATCTGATTATGGTTACTAAAAAAGTAACTGAGGCTATAGACTCCTTCAAAAAGAAAAGGCTTAGACTTAAAATAAATCTGCCGATACACCCCGATGCTTTCTCGATACTTTCTGTTGCCCTCTCGTTTCTTGTTTTCTACGATGCGATAGCAGCCTTGATAATTGTGCTCCTGCTTGACCTGCTGGGAGGCGCGGTTGCCCGGGCACGCGGAATGGCTTCTTACCGCGGCCAGGTGTCGGACTGGCTTTCTGACCGGTTCAGTGAATTCATCATCTTCGGTTTCTTAGCGCTCATAAACATCTGGTTTCTGGTATTTCCTGTGCTAAACATTGTTTTGAATATACTTGTTGCAAAGAAAGCCAGAATTAGCGGAACTAAATTCTACATCCTGCCCATAAGGCAGTTCTTGCTTGCTGTGCTTATAGGGCTGTATATTATTCCAATCCCGTATCTGCTTTGGCTTCTATAACAATGAGCTCTTCCCAGGGAATTTTTTTTCTGTCCATAATTTTTGTCTGAAACCCGTTTGTGTGGAATAATTCCAAGACCTCTTTTTCGCCCGTGAGCGAGGAAATCAGAAGTAATATCTTTCCGCCTGGGTTCAGAAACGGCTTGACTGTCTCTATGAACCTTCCGACAACTTCTCGGCCGGTCTTTCCGCCCCAGTAGGTGATGTCTCTTTTTTGGACGTCCTCGTCCTCCTCGGGAAGGTATGGCGGATTGAAGAAAATAATATCGAACCTGCCGGAGATGTGCTGGAACAGGTCTGATTCCACGAACCTGATGCTTGCCTTGTTTGCAGCCGCGTTGGCAGATGCTGTTTTTATCGCATCTATATCAACGTCCGCGGCTGTCACCGTGGCGTTCTTCCTGGCAGCTATTATTGACAGTACACCTGAGCCGCATCCCATCTCCAGCACTCTCTTCCCTTTCATTTCTATGTCCTCGAGCACGCCTGCCATCAGGCGCGTGTCCTCACGCGGATAGTATATCTTTTTCGGGACATCTATCGTAAGGTCATCGTAGTGAAATCTCATATAATCACTTCATGTGCAGCTCCACGACATCCCCGTCCTGCAGCTTGTAGTCGAGCCCGACCTGCATCACTCTGTCTTTTCTAAACAATCTAGCGAACTTGAAATTTTTTATGAAATCCTTGTGTATTCTCTGAGCGAACTCCTTGACGCTTGAGCTGATGGGCAACGCCATCGGCGACATCTTCTTTTTTGTTTTCGTATACACTATCATCAGGCAAAGGCTTTTCCATATCTTTTCTTTTATGAAGGAAGCGTCTTCCAGCTTGGAATTTATCAGGATGGTGTTCGACCTGATGAAATTGTCATGAAGGATTTTGAGCAGTTCGTTTTTCTCTTCATCATTACCCGTAATTACTGCAACTGCATCAGCTGTCCTTGCGATGCTCATGTGCTCTGGCTGGAATGTTGAGGGCAATTCGACCAGCTGAATCTTGATGCCGTAGTAATCCATCATGCCGACTTCTGGCCTTGTTGTGGTGTATGGGTGGTCAGCAACATCAGGCCTGGCATCTGTCAGCTTGCTCAGGAGCCAGGATTTCCCAGAATTCGTGAAACCCATCAGGCAGACCTGTGCATCGCCCTCCTTGGTGATGCCAATTTTTCTGCCCGACTTCCTTTTCGTGATAGCCTCTTTCTTGAGCTTTGCAAGGCGGGATTTCAGCTGCGCCAACGCAGTCTCACTGCCGTGATGGCGGGGCATCCAGCGTATCATCTCTTCCAGGCATACTATCTTCTCTTCTCTCGTCCTTGCTTTCAGAAATTTTTGTTCAGCAACGTAGTACTCCTGAGGAGGATTGACTGGCATTAGAATAGTAAATCGGTAAAATTTAAGAAAGTTCTATTTGAGCTGTCGGTCCGCTTCGTACAGACATAGAATGAAACTTGTGTTTTTCCTGGCCTTCAAAGCATGCACTATGCCTTTTTTCAAGTGAATGAACATGCCCTGTTTCATCCCTATATCCTTTCCAGCAAGATTGAATGTGCCATCGCCTTCAAGCACCAAAAGAACCCCCTCTTTTGTTGATGTGTGCTCTGATATCTCTGAACCTTTGGCCATGCTGAAGAGCGTGACATTGGTTTTATCGGTCCTGGCAAGTTCTTTGCTCAGCACACCGTCTCTTGGATATTCGATGATGCTCTTAAAATTCGTCATTTAATCATCTCAATCTTTGATGCCAGAATGAAATCGTTTTCTGAAAGGCCTCTAATATTGTGGGTGGAGAGCTCAATGCTGACCTTGTTGTAGAATATGTGGATGTCCGGGTGGTGACCTTCTTCCTCTGCCAAATCTGCAACCTTGTTTACAAATTTTATTGCTTCCCTGAAATCCTTGAACACGAACTGCTTGATTATTTTATGCACGCCTTCGCGGTTCAGGGTCCATGACGGCACTTCTTTCATATGCCTGTCTTCCTCTCTATCATGCATAGGCGGCATGCCTATTTCGCAGACCTTGCAGTGCGTCTTGGATATGTCCATAAAATTCTCACCAACAGATAGTCTTGAGTCATCATATTATCATTTGACCGCATCGAACCTTTTTTCCACGACGCCCCAGTCGATTGCGGAGAAAAATGCTTCTATGTAGTCAGCACGCTTCAAGCCATAATCGAGCATAAACGCGTGCTCGAAGACGTCCATAACGAGCACCGGTGTGGCTCCTGCCAAATGCCCCACGTCGTGCTCGTTTATCCACACGTTGAACAGCCGTTTCGCAACAGCGTCATAATAAAGTATGACCCAGCCAATGCCGCGCATTGCCCCGACTGCACGAAAATCGCTTTCCCAGTGTTCCAAAGAACCAAAACTCTCGACGATCCTTCTGGCCAGATGCGAATCCGCGTTCAGTCTGGACCCGCCTTTCTTCATGTTGCCAAAATATAATTCGTGCATCCGCATGCCGTTGAATTCCCAGCCGAACCTGCGCTTGAGCTCTGCATATTCTTGACCGGTTCTGCCTTCTTTGTGCATCGCCAAGAGCGCATCGGCTAACTCGTTCAGATTGGTGACATAGCCCTGATACAAAGTGAAATGATTTCTCAGCAGCGTATCGCTGAAGCCTTTCGTTCCGAGAATATGTTCAAAGTTCTCTGGCTCGAATGCCATAAAATCACCCCGCATAACAATTTAGGTATGCACAGAAAACTTTTAATCTCGTCTGGTGGAATTGAAAGAACACTACCTGCGCTTGCTCGCATGCTAACACTTCGATACTATGTGCTTATAAATTGGTTCGAAAGAATAAAAACTCTGCCAGACGATTTATGAAATAGATGATATAATGGACCTTGAAAACCAGATAAGAAAGCATGCGCTCGCGAACGCTGTGGAGCACGAAGGAAAGGCAGTGGTGGGCAGCGTTATCGGAAAGCTGCTGGCTGAGAATCCATCGCTGAGAGAGAACGTGAAAGATATCCAGCACCTTGTCGTGAGAATAGTTTCTGAAGTCAATAATCTATCATCCGACGAGCAGAAGGCTGCGCTGGAAAAAACTGGCTACGAGAAGGTTGAGAAAAAAGAGGAGAGAAAACCACTTGAGCTTGGGCGTGTCGAAAAGGTTGTTGTCAGGTTTGCGCCAAATCCTGACGGTGCCATACACCTGGGCAATGCCAGGCCTGCTGTGCTTTCTTATGAGTATGCTAAAAAATACAAGGGCACTTTTTATCTTCGTTTCGAGGATACTGACCCCAAGGTGAAAAAGCCCGAGAAGAGGTACTATGCCTGGATAAAGGAGGACCTGAAGTGGCTCGGTATCAGATGGAATAAAAAGGTGCTGATTCAGTCCAAGCGACTGAAGATTTACTATAGTTATGCTGAAAAATTGGTTGCACTGGGCGGCACCTATGTCTGCACCTGCGGGGATGAATGGAAAAAGCTGCGCGACCAGAGCATCGCATGCCCGTGCCGGGAGCTGCCAGTAAAGGAGCAGCAAAAGCGCTGGAAGAAGATGCTGACCAACCGCTATAAAGAAGGCCATGCAGTGCTGCGCGTTAAAACGTTTCTTGGTGCGGCGAACCCTGCGGTGCGCGACTGGCCAGCTATGCGGATTGTGGATAAGCCAAAACACCCGCTTGTTAAGGCGCACCTATGGCCGCTGTACAATTTTGCTTCTGCGATAGACGACCATGTGCTCGAAATAACACACATCCTGCGCGGCCAGGAGCATTCGACAAACGAGGAGAAGCAGAAATTCCTTTACAGGCATTTCGGGTGGGTCTACCCAAAGGTCATCATACTCGGCAGATTCCTGACGCCTGAGATGGTGCTGAGCAAATCCCTTATCAGAAAGGGCATAGAAGAGCACAAGTTCAGTGGATGGGACGACCCCAAACTTGGGACTCTGCGTGCGCTGAAAAGGCGCGGGTTCCAGCCATCTGCAATCAGGCAGTTGATACTAGACATCGGGCCGAAATCAAACGACGTGACAATTGCATTTGAGAACTTGGCTGCGTATAACAAAAAAATAGTGGACAAGACAGCAGACCGATATTTCTTTGTGCCCCGGCCTAAGAAGATAAAGGTGCTGAATCCGAAAATCAAGAGCGTTAAATTGCATCTGCATCCTGAGAGGAAAAAGGGATTCAGGACATTCCGTGTGGGCGATACCTTTTACATCGACGCCGAGGATTTTGAAAAATTCAAAGGCACGGAGATAAGATTGATTGGATTGTATAACGTGATGCTGGATGATGCATGCACAATAACCAGCACTGAACTGAAGAATATAAGGAAGTTGCAGTGGGTACCTGAATCACATATCAAGGTAGATATGCTTACGCCGCAGGGAATGGTTAGCGGGTACGGCGAACCGACACTAAAGAAAGTAAAGATAGGCAATGTTGTGCAGTTTGAGAGGGTTGGATTCGTGCGCATCGAGAAGAAGACCGCCAAGAAAATCACTGCAGTCTTCGGACATAGATAATTAAATAATTTTCTGGCAAAGAACTATCATGCGGTATGAAAATGTGTCTCCTCATGTCTTGGTAGCGGCTTCTCTGTATTATTCTGGTATGGATGAATTTACAACCGATGTAAGAAGAATCGGCCTTACTTTTCAGAAAATCCAGCGAGAAGGGGAAAGATACTTTCCTCGGTTAAGTGAACTTGGTTTGCAGCATCTTAGTATAACCCCGGACCCGCCTTCTTATGATATCTGGTCGACAACCTTGGAGCAATGTTTTAGCAATATGACTTTGACGGACACGCTTAAGCGTCATATATATGGCCAAAACTTTAGTTATGTCTGGGGTGACAAGGAAGGTGTAAAAGAGTATATTGGACGCGAAATGCCTCGCTTGACTCGAGAGCAGAGAGCTGCGATAGAACGTTTTGGCGAGATTGTAAGAAAAGAGATGGCTTATCAGGTTTGACAAACCACGCCAGTTTGACTAAAATCTTTAAAACCCGCCAGCAACAAATTCTATCCATGTCGTACATTGATTTGAAATACAGGCCGCGCAATGACGTGGTCTGCGATTTTTCAGTGGAGCCTGTTACGCGCTTTAACATCGAGCAGCTGGCTGCTGAGTCGTCCGTAGGAACGTGGACCGAACTGCACACGACAAAGCCGTACATGCAAAAGCTGGCTGCAAAGGTTTTTTCTGTGCGTGGCAAAGACGTGAAGGTTGCATATCCACTCTCATTATTCGAGCCTGGCAACATTCCCAATCTTCTTAGCAGTGTTGCCGGCAATGTGTTTGGTCTCGGTTCATTGAAGAATCTCCGGCTAAATGATATATCGCTGCCTGAAAGCTATGTCAGGAGCTTCAGAGGACCAACTTTTGGTGTTCAAGGCGTGCGGAAACTGCTGCGCGTGAAGAAGAGGCCTTTGGTTGGAACAATAATAAAACCAAAGCTTGGATTGCGTACCGCGGATCATGCAAAGGTTGCTTACGATGCGTGGGTTGGTGGCTGCGACCTTGTAAAAGATGATGAAAATTTGTCCTCGCAGGCTTTCAATCCCTTCCAGAAGCGTGTCATCGAGACACTGAAGATGCGCGATAAAGCTGAGCGCGAAACAGGCGAGCGGAAGATGTACATGGCTAACATCACGGCTGAGACGAATGAGATGATAAAGCGCGCCAAGTTTGTGAAATCGCATGGCGGCGAGTATGTGATGGTCGATATGTTCACCTGCGGGTTCTCTGCATTGCAAACGCTTCGCGATGAGAACCTGGGGTTGGTGATACATGCTCATCGCGCGATGCACGCGGCTATAACAAGGAATCCCAAGCATGGCATCTCAATGCTGGTGTTCGCGAAGCTTGCAAGGCTTGCTGGCGTGGACCAGATTCACATTGGCACTGCTGTCGGCAAGATGGAAGGCGGCAGAGCAGAAGTGGAAGAACTTGAGACCGAGATGGAAAAAGGTATCGTGATGCCGAATGCAAAGAATCACGTTCTTGCACAAAAATGGTATCATCTGAAGCCGGTTTTGGCTGTGTGCTCAGGCGGACTGCACCCCGGTCTTGTACCAAAACTTGTCAAGATGCTCGGAAATGACATCGTAATTCAGATGGGCGGTGGAATTCATTGGAATCCTAGGGGAACCAAATATGGAGCAATGGCAGCCAGACAAGCTGTCGACGCCGTGGTGGAAGGAATTTCTCTCAAAGAGTACGCTAAAACACACAGGGAATTGAAAGAAGCATTGGATAAATTCAGATGACCTTTCCTTTCGAGCTACTCCTCAAAGAATTAAAAGCTGGGTAAATGGAAAAATTAAGTATAATAAAGATTTCTGGTTCTAGAGATATTATGGGTGCTAGGACTGCTTTTTATGCATTGGCAACTGCTGCCTTGCTCGCTATGCCTGGGTGCAAAGAAACCAAGCAGGGACGGGCGCAAGCGCCACCACTGCCTGCGGCTGTTGCTAAAGAGAGGGTGGAGAACTTAGCATACCTGCCCGGCGAGACATGGGAGTACGAAGATACTCGGGGAAATTCGGAAATACATATCTACGAAGGTAGAGTCCTTTTGAATGGTTGTTCTTGCTTGAAATTTAAGCAAATAGTTAGAGGAAGTTCGTATACTTCATCTGGTCACTACTACTATTTGGCCGATACTGATGATTTAGTTTATATAGGTCATCGGACAGTAGAGGGGGGTAAAGAAGTTGGGAGATTGAAAAATTCTTATGAATCTAGATTGATCGATAGGCCATTATATGCAGGTAAAAGATGGAAAATGAATCCTCTAACGATGATGGAAGTTACTTCTAAAGCTATTATGGAAACTCCGGCAGGCGAGTTCGATTATTATAAAATTACTGCCAAAAACATGCCTGGTTTTAGCGGAGGCTCTGGTTTGGAAATTTGCTGGTCTGATGGTCTGAAATATGTTGTTGCAGTCAATTCATTCGATGCAAAAACAGGTGCCCCCTTACATCTGGTTCTGACGAAGCATTATGTTCCAAAACAATAAATTATTTCTTGTTAATTCTTTCTATAAATAGAAGCGATTTATTACAATTTCAAGAGGTTAAAACATGAGAATCAAAAAGGTCAGGGTTCTATGCGGAGGGTGTTTTAATCAACTGCATTCTGGCCACGTTTATTTCATGAAGTCGGCGAAATCGCTGGGAGATTATCTTGTTGTTATTATCTCGAATGATGAATTGAATAGAAAGAAGTATGGTAAAAAGGCTGTGCCAGCCGTCAAAAGAAAAAGGGATGTTGAAAAACTGAAAATTGCGGACATGGTTGTTGTTGGAATTAGTCCTGCAGATTACAAGAAGGTGATTAATAAATTCAAACCCGATATAATTGCGCTGGGTTATGACCAGAATATAGAGCTTGGTGCGACGGGATTCAAGGTCATCAGGGTTCCGAGACAGACCTCCACCATGCAATCCGTCGCGAAGCGACGGCAAGCGATTAAGCTTCGGCATGCAATTCTGCCCTTATCTCGGAAGAAGAAATAGGTCCCCTGCGCAGAACCTTTCTTTTATTGACATCAAAAATTGTTGATGGCCGCGTTCGCGGCAGCGAACCTGCGTCTATTATCAAGTCGACCTTACCGAGAAAAACTTCTTTTATTTTTCCTATATCATAGATGCTGCCATATCCGTGAATGTTCGCGCTCGTTGATGTGACTGGTTTTCCAAACCTTTCCACAATATTATTTGCAGTTCTGTTGCTTGATATCCTGAACGCGATTGTTTTTTTGCTAAGAATATCCGGCATCTTGTTTGTTTTTTCACATACCAATGTCAGCGGGCCTGGCATGAACTTTCTTATCAATGCCAGCGCGGTTTTGTCGAGTTTTGCATACCTATTTGCCATTCCGGTGCCGGAAACTATTATGGAGTAGGGCCTTCCCTTTGGCTCCTTTTTTATTTCTAGAACCCTCTTTATGACAACAGAATTTGTTGCATCGCACCCAAGGCCGTAGCATGTTTCTGTCGGATAGACAACTATGCCGCCTTTTTTAAGGACTGCTAGTGCTTTTTTCACTGCACTTTTATCGCGTACTGAAACGATTTCTGTCACATGATCGCCTTATTAATGAGATTATTTGATAATCTTTATTTAGTTTGTTGGCTTAAAATTAATCATGGTCTGTGAATATGAATACAACGATGAGACGCAGCGGATGCGCGTTAACTGCTTGGGCTGCGTGTACGGCTCGAGCCATGAGGATTTCGACATCTGCATGGCCCAGACTATTTCTAAGCTAATGGAATTAAAGCGAATACCGAGCAGGATAGTGCTCGCCCGTGAAAGGGAATATGAGTATGATTTTTCTGAGTCAAAGATGCTGTTCGAGATTGCGGCCGCGATAACAAAGATTCAGACCGAGAAGATAGTCTCGCTCTCAAACGTTATTGTAAACCAGCAGTGCGACAAGTGCGTGCCAAACAGGTATGCCTTTCTCCAGCGGGTGATGGCTGAGATTAAATTCGACCCTATTGGCGCATACAAACAGGTTGTTCGCGAGATAAGACATATAAACATACTTCAAAAGAAACTGGCTGAAGGTGTGCTGCCTAATCCGGAAACGCTGCTGGTAGACAACCTTGAGCTGTGCAATGATTGTTTTGACCACTACATGGGGCGCGCGCTGATACCAATACGTGATATTTTAGAAACCTGCAGACTGATTCAGCTCTCGAAAGAGATGGAGGGACTGGAAGGCCGCGAAATCTACAGGAGGATTTTTCATCCGACAATCCGGCCGAATTTTATGTACACCAGCTATGTATCAATACCGCCTGCGAATGTGGACCTGATAGAGCGTTACAACATAGGCAACACGCAGGTGGAAATCTATCAGGCACCCGGAAAGGTGAGAAAGCTCTATCACGTGATTCCGCCAGAGTTCCGGTTAAATGAAAACGAGTACATGCTGCTGGATACTGCAAGGCGCTATCTCGGCAAGCACGAGCCAAAGGAGACTGAGCTGTCAGAGCCGACAAGGTTCAGGGAGAACATATTCAACATCGGAATTGACATGCTAAGGGACCTCTCCAAGAGCATGAACATCCCGATAGGCGAAAAAAAGCTGCGGGAGATGGCTGACATACTTGCAAGGTACACAGCTGGTCTAGGAACGCTTGAGATATTTTTAGCGGACGAAAAGATACAGGATATTGCGATAAATTCGCCGATAGGGAGCACGCCAGTCTATATTTTTCACGCTGATCACGAAGAGTGCGAAACGAACATCATACCCAGCATGGATGATGCGGATTCATGGGCAACACGCTTTCGGCTGCAGAGCGGCCGGCCGCTCGATGAAGCGAACCCGGTGCTGGATACAGAGATAGTTGTGCCTGGCGGCCGCGCTAGGGTGGCTGCGATAACAAGAACGCTCTCGCCTGACGGACTTGGATTTGCATTGCGCCGCCACCGCGACCGGCCGTGGACATTCCCGCTTTTCATAAAGAATAAAATGTTCGATGCGTTTTCTGCAGGACTGCTCTGGTTTGTTGTTGACGGCGCCAGAACGCTCCTGATAGCAGGGACCAGGAGCAGCGGGAAGACATCATTCCTAGGCAGCTGCATGGTGCAAATCATGCCAAAGCTTCGCACCATCACGGTTGAGGACACGCTCGAGCTTCCAGTGACGCAGCTGCGCGAGCTTGGATACAACATTCAGCGGCTGAAAAGCAGGAGCGTGATAACGCACGTGGAAATAGAAATCGCGGCTGATGAAGCGCTGCGAACCGCGCTGCGTCTGGGTGATTCCTGCCTGATAATCGGCGAGGTCAGATCGTTGGAAGCCAAAGCATTGTATGAAGCCATGCGCATCGGCGCGCTGGCGAACGTGGTGGCTGGCACGATACACGGCGAATCTGCCTACGGCGTTTTTGACAGGGTTGTAAATGACCTGGGCGTTCCGGCGACCAGCTTCAAGGCAACGGACCTCATCGTGGTGTGCAACTCATTGAAGTCGCCGGATGGCATGCACACGTTCAGGCGCGTGACCGGGATGACTGAGGTAAGGAAGCACTGGAAAAGCGACCCGATGGAAGAGGGCGGGTTTGAAAACCTGATGGAGTATTCTGCAAAGGATGACGTGCTGAAACCGTCAAAAACACTGCTCATGGGTGAATCGCAAATACTCAACGACATCGCTTCGCGCACCAGGGAGTGGAGGGCAGACTGGGAAGCAATCTGGAACAACATAAACCTGCGCGCTAAGATTATGCAATCGATAGTCGATTATTCTCCGAAGAGGGAAGAGATTCTTGAAGCGACATTCCTGATGCAGTCAAACGCGATGTTCCATATCATAAGCGCTGCTGTCCGCAGCGAAACCGGCACGATGGACAATACCATGATATATGACAGATGGTTCGAGTGGTTCAGGAACAAGATTGGTGTCTAACTCATTCTAAAAATTATTTAATAGGGGGGACAGAATTATTAATTAGTTGTTAGACCATACTTTGGTGCACATATGTTCAACCGCAAGAATGAGGACGAAGATGATGAAAAAAGAATAGCACAGATAATCTCCCGCGAGTATAAGGTGTTCCGCGAGCAGGAACGCTTGTCACGGCTGCCGAGAACATTGTATGAAAAATTCTGCCACATGTGCAGGAAAATCATCAGGGTAGAGCCTGACCCTGCATCGAGCAAGAAGATGCAGGAAGCGATAGATTTCTCTCACCTAAGGGTGACGCCAAGCGATGTTGCTTCGGCAACCATTCTCATGACATTCATCATTTGCTTTCCGACATTCATCGCGCTGCTGGCAAAACTTCTGTTTTCCACAGAAGAATATGCTGCACCTGGTTTGGACCTTGGCCAGGCGCTTTTCATAATCATGGTATCAATGCCGCTGGCACTGTACATGTACAGATACCCGTTTCACCTGAAAAAAAAATACGAGATGGAGGCTGGCGGCGAGATTGTGACCATGGTATTGTACATGGCGATTTATCTCAGAAACATGCCTAACATGGAAAAGGCAGTGGAGTTCGCGTCCAAGAACTTGACAGGGCTGCTCGGTTTTGAGCTCAGGAAACTGATGTGGGACGTCGAGGTCGGCAATTACAAGACCATAGAGGAAGCGCTCACCACCTATGCAAGAAAATGGTCCTCGAACCGGGAGCTTGTTGAATCGCTCGACCTGATGGTTGCGTCATTGAGACAGGCCGAGAAGAGGAGAATGGTGCTCTTGGATGAGGCCATAAGCCGCATACTGGAAGGGAGCAGGGAGGGCGCGAAGCATTATGTCCAGAAATTGAAGATGCCAATCACTGTGATTCACGCAATGGGTATCATCCTGCCAGTGATGGGTCTGGTGCTGTTTCCTATAATTGCTATATTCCTGAATGTATCGTCAATAATGCTCTTTATCGTATACGATCTTGCGCTGCCGCTGATTTTGTTTTTCGTGATAAGCCACGCACTGGACGACAGGCCAGCCACGTACAGCGTGATTGATATCACGGACCATCCTGATATACCGCCTCCCGGGAAATTCAAGGCAGGTGGAATAAATGTGCCTGCATGGCCAATCGGGTTGGTGATAGGCGTCGCGATGGTTATCCTTGGCATTTTACTATACAGTCCTGACCAGAACAGCCAGATTGCTTCTGCCATTGTGATATCGGGCGGCTTTGCTATTGGGCCTGCTGTGTATTTCATCCTGCTCGGCGCCCAGCGAATAGATGTCAGAAACAAGACGCAGGAGATAGAGAAGGAATTCCGCGAGGCGCTGTTCCAGTTTGGCAATTCTATCGCAGGCGGCACGCCTATCGAGCTTGCAATGGAGGAATCTACCAAGCGGATGGAATCGCTGAAGATAAAGGACCTGTTCCTGCGCGCGTCGCAGAACATCAGGAAGCTCGGCCTCACGTTTGAGACTGCGTTCTTTGATGAAAACTATGGGGCAATCCGCCAGTATCCGTCCCGGCTGGTAAAATCAGTGATGCGCATGGTTGTGGAATCAGCAAAAAAGGGCACGAACACCGCGAGCATGGCCATGCTCTCGATATCACGATATTTAAAGGGGTTGCACAGAACACAGGAGGAGGTGCAGGGCTCGCTGAGCGAGGTCACAGGCTCATTGAAATTCCAGGCATACTTCCTCTCGCCGTTCATCGCAGGAATAATATCAACAATGGCTGTCATCATAATACAAATCCTGCAGCGCTTGGCAGAGCAGACAGCTGCTTTAGGAATGGGCGCTGGGGGGGCGAGCATCGGCCTGTTCGGCTCGATGTCTAACGGAAATATGGCAATATCGCCATTTGAATTTATACTGGTCGTGAGCATATACATGATAGAATCCTGCTTCCTGCTCGCATTCCTGATGAACGGCATTGAGCAGGGCGAGGACCCGACCGGGCGGAAGTACATGACCGGCTGGATTTTGGTGACCGGATTCATCGTGTACGCTGTTTCGACTGCCATCTCACTGATGGTGTTCGGGCCTGTGACAACAGGAATAATATGATTACACTATGTGGAGGCCAGTAAGATGAAAGGTCTGACTATTAACTGGAAGATAGCAGCTGCCCTGATAGTGGGCCTGCTGTTTTTACTGGTTTTGCTTTATTTTTACAATGACCTGAGAAATGCCTTCTGGCCTGTCATTGAACCAATGGTGAACGGGTGATTCCATGTGTGGCAAGATAAAATTCGGTTCACGCAAAGCCCAGGGCCTGCCAATAGAACTTGTTGTGACACTCCTCGCGACGCTTGCTATAATTGTGGTGGCCATATCTATCTACGTCCTTGTAATCAATAAATCTCCGTCAGAAGCGAATACGTTCGTATCAGCATTTAATCCTCTGAATTGGTTTGCTTAACAATTATCAGTGATAGCAATGGAATATGTCATGCAGGTAGCATTCACCGCTCTGGTAGCCATCATTGTGCTGGCTGTGGTTTTTTTCTCATGGATTGCGACTGAATCCAACAAAAACTTTGTGGTAAACAATCTTACTGACCAGACAAAAAACGCGTTACAGATGGTCCGCGAGCCTGACCCTTCTCTAACGTGGAATCCGGCTGCCCGAACGTACGGCGACCCGACACAAATAAAATACAACTATGACATTTCCCTTAAGGACATGGGAATAAAAAATCCCGGGAAGACACCAGCCTATGCAGTTGCGGTGATTAAGTTCAAGGGCGAGGTGGCAAGCGACGAGACGCAAATCATAAAAGTGCCGGCGGATGAGCAGGATTACTTTAACTTTAATTTCAAGATTGAAAGCGGCGAGCCGCCGCTTGTAAAGGCATCTGATATAAAAACTGCTGGCGTGATATCGGACGACAAGAGCTACGTGATTGGCAGCAACGAAAACAAAAAGCTGGGAGATTTTTATTCTGTCAGCATAAATGATTTTCCAGCTGTTCTCGGCAAACAAGCCATCGTTGTGAATGATTTCATGATAAGGGCCAGCCCGTTTGCACTTCGGGTGTGGAGGATTACCTTATCGAAATGCCAGGTATCCGTGATAATAAACTGTAAGAATGAGATGCAGACAGTCATGCTCAAGGATTTCTACAGAAGAGTAGTTGGACTAACAAATGACCCATGCGAAAGCGACCCTGACAATGTTTGTGAAAAATCGGTCAACATGTGCGACCGAACCCTGGAGCTGAAGCTGATAAGAACCGACCGTGGCTGTGATTCCATAGAGAACATCGAAATCAGAACGACCGGCAGCTTGACTGATGAGGACAGAAAAAAATACCAACTGGGCGAGACCGCTGTGATATCTTTCTGGAAACCAGGCTCTGAGTGCTGGAAAGAACCGCTCACTGTGCGGCCGGGCTGCGAGGATGCTTTTTACGGGGCATTCGATATCTTGATACCTGCTGATAACTATAATAAAGAAGGTACCACACCTCCTGTACCGGTGCAGAGAGAGTGCGCAAATATAGATGCCTCTGACGAGTGCACGACTGATGATTATGGAAATGAATGCTACTGGACTGTGTGGGGCATCTGCAAGAAGTGCTCCCCGGACATCCTGAAGTGCGATGAACTGAATTACGGCGACTGCACGACCGAAAAATGTGGTGTAAAGGGCTGCACGTGGAACCCGGATTTCGACCCATACGGCTGCTTTCCACCATAATCAATTCAAAATATTTAATTTGCTATAGTGATACCATGCCTATAAACGTTATTGAGGTGCTGATACTAGCTCTTGTAGCCCTGTTCATTATATTGATTATACTCGGCGGGGTGGTCAAGGACATATTCCCTTTCATGCAGCTCTGGGGGAATCAACCAGCACTGGTCAGCCTTAACAGCGGCGTGGGCGGCGCGGCATGCAACAAAGGAACGCTGATATATGGCGTACGCAATTTCTGGGACAGGGTTGTGGAAAAGAGGGTGGACCAGTACTATTACGCTGTTGTTATACAAAAACTGGATGTGGAGCCTGGCGGAAACGGGAATGCAGATGTTCTGCCTGTCCTGTTTTTCAAAGAAAGCGCGGCAAC
>Ga0315293_10000840_pt1 | contig 29148 bp, 31 predicted proteins | sample YL17G13_20_MG_FD_203071 | JGI IMG/M metagenome (GOLD analysis project Ga0315293, IMG submission 203071) | Sediment microbial communities from Yellowstone Lake, YNP, Wyoming, USA - YL17G13_20 | ecosystem: Environmental > Aquatic > Freshwater > Lake > Sediment | place: USA: Wyoming | collected... | reverse complement strand
ATACTGAAGATGCTCGAAGCTCCGGAAAAGTTTTTCAGCACGATCCTCGTCGTGAACAATATCGTCGACACGCTAATCGCCGCTATAGTGACGGTCATAATGGTCGCGCTCGTCGGAGATAGCAATAGAGGCATAATACTCGCGACGGTCATCGCCTCGCTCATCATCATAGTCTTTGAAGTCGTGGCGAAATCGCTCGCGGCGACTCATGCCGAGCGGCTCTCCATCATGTTCGCGAGACCCGTGAACACCCTGATATTGATATTTGCCCCCATAGTAAAGGGGCTCGTCTACTTAACGAACTTTATCCTTAGGCTTGTCAGCAGCCAGGTCCCGCCGAAACCCACACTCGTTACTGAAGAGGAGCTCAGGGCCCTCATCAATATAAGCGCGGAGCAGAACGTCCAGCACAGGGAAAAATACAAGATGCTTTCGAAGGTATTCGATTTCAGCGACGCCGTCGTAAAGAACGTGATGAGGCCCAGGAAAGAGATGGTGGCTATAGATATAGATTCGAAATTTGAAGATATCCTCAACAAGGTCCTTGAGTCGGGCTATTCAAGACTGCCTGTATATAAAGGAAACCCCGACAATATAATCGGGATAATAAACATGAAAGACCTGCTCAACATCTCTTTCAATAAAGACCTTGTCGTCCTGCAGGATATAATATATCCTGCCGTCTTCTTTCCGGAGGCCAAAAAGGTCTCTGAACTGCTGAAGGAATTCCAGAAGGGCCATACCCATATCGCTTTAGTCAGGGATTCAAACGATAAGCTTACAGGCCTCATCACGCTCGAAGACCTCCTCGAAGAGATCGTCGGAGAGATAGAAGATGAATACGATACCCGCGCCAATTATTACAAGAACCCCCAATAGCGGCATCAGCTGTTTTGCTGGCAGTTTTATTGTAGCGCACCCTTAAGGGTGCGCTACAATGTGGATAACTTTATGCACATTCCAGACGGATACTTGAGCCCTCAGACAGGAGGATTTTTCTATCTCGTGATGATGCCGTTATGGTATTCGGCATCCCGGATCCTGAAGAAGACGCTCAAGTCCAAACAGGTGCCGTACCTTGCCTTCAGCGCCTGCTTTGTATTCGTCATCATGATGTTCAATATCCCTATACCCGGAGGCTCGACGGGACATGCCGTCGGCGGGACATTGGCCGCAATACTTCTCGGCCCATGGGCGGCCCTGGTGGCGATCACAGTAGCGCTTGCCGTCCAGGCACTTCTGTTCGGTGACGGGGGGGTCACTTCTTTGGGGGCTAATTGTTTCAACATGGCGTTCGTATTGCCGTTTGTCGGTTATTTCAGCTACAAAGTTTTCGGGCTGGGCAGTAAGAAAGATTCGATGAGGAGAGCCGCGGCCGCCGGCATAGGGGCGTACCTGGGCATAGTAGCGTCGTCCTTGTGCGCCGGCATAGAATTTGGCGTTCAGCCCATTTTGTACCATACCAAGACAGGCCAGCCTTTATATTGCCCGTATGGACTTAACATAGCGGTGCCGGTCATGCTGGGCGAGCATCTGCTGTTTTTCGGATGGGCGGAGGCGGCCGTTACATTTTTGGTCATCAGATATTTGCAGAAAGAGGACTTAAATCTTATTCGATGAAGACCGTCAATAAATTATGGATATTGGTCATGGTATTGGCGATCATCAGTCCCATGGGTATAGTCATCCCCAGATATTTCAGGTCGGGTGCGGCCTGGGGCGAGTGGGCCGCGGAGGAGGTAAGGGGGCTCGCGGGTTACGTGCCGGCAGGCATGGCCAGACTTTCGTCTCTGTGGAATGCCCCGTTGCCGGATTACGGAAGCGGAAATACCGGGTATATCTTTTCCGCAATCGTTGGCATCGCTCTCGTCGCCGGGATAATGCTGATCATAGGAAAATTTTTTAAAAATGAATAAAAAGAATATATTTATTGAACGGTCGCTTAAAAATGCTCTCGATTTTTTTATAGAAGCCGTATTCTCGGAAGAAGTCGCTAGATCCGGCGGGCTTCTTCAATCGATCGCCCCTAAGGTCAAGATAGCTTTGCTCTGCGCGCTTCTTTTGGTCACGATATATGCAAAAACTATCGCCAGCCTCGCCGCGCTTTATCTTTTATCTATGACGCTGGCAGTCTTATCGAGGATCCGCATCATGTACTACTTAAAAAGAGTATGGTTTTTCATCCCGATCTTTACGTTATTCATAGCGATCCCGGCTATTTTCACCCATGGCCTGTCTACGGCGGTTCTTTTTGTATTAAGGGTGGGGACTTGCGTATCGTTCGTCGTGCTCGTTACTATAACGACCAAGCATAAAGAGCTGATCCGGTCTTTGCGGTCGCTGGGGATCCCGGTCATATTTGTGAGCACGCTTGACATGATGTACCGATACGTCTACATGTTCATACGTATATTTGAGGAGATGCACCTGGGCCTAAAGGGGCGCCTCGTCAGGAACCTTAAGGCGGGACTTGCGCGATATTGGATCGCTTCGAGAATGACGTTCATGTTCAAGAGATCGCTAAAGATGAGCGAAGATGTCTACATGGCGATGGTCGCGAGAGGATATCTTAATGACGGAAAATAACCCGGTTTATGATTTAAACGGTGTCTCGTATTCTTACGCGGGTGGCGTTAACGCGCTTAGCGGCGTCGATCTGCGCATTGATAGAGAAGACCGGATAGCGCTGATAGGCGCGAACGGTTCAGGCAAATCCACGCTTCTGCTGATCCTGGCAGGGCTTTTCTTCCCGCAGTCAGGCAGCGTTAAATTTTTCGGCAAATATTTCAAGGAGGACAGTTTCAATTCGCCGGCGTTTCAAAAAAATTTCAGGAGCCGCGTCGGAATAGTGTTCCAGAACTCGGATATCCAGCTCTTCAATTCAAGCGTTGAGGACGAGCTTATGTTCGGGCTGACACAGCTCGCGCTTTCGAAAGACGAGGCCGCGCGCAGGATGAAAGAATACACGGACCTGATGGATATAGGCCGCCTCATGCACAGGCATCCTCAAAATTTAAGCATAGGCGAGAAGAAGAGGGTCGCGATAGCTTCCGTCTTTGTAATGGAACCCGAGATAATCCTTCTGGACGAGCCGACATCCGGCCTCGATCCGCGGACTACGAGGCACCTGATAGATGCGATATTCAAATTCGGCGAAAAGGGCTGCACGATAGTGACTTCCACGCAGGATATCCACATAGTCCAGGAGATAGCCGGCAGGGTGGTGGTGATGGGGGAGGATAAGCGAAAGGTGAGGGACGGCAGGGCTGATGAGGTCATGAAAGACCTGGATTTTCTCGAAGTACACAACCTTCTGCATAGCCACGTCCACAAGCACAAAGGCGTTTCGCACGCCCATCCTCACGGCCATCCGAGCCACGACCATGGCCATTGACACTATATATATTTTATAGTAACCTAAACCGGTATGAATAGGATAATTGAAAGACCAGCCCTGGCGATTTCGGCGCTTTTCGTATTGTGCGCCTTCGTCTTTTTCTTCAAGCTTGGCGGCATGGCGCTGACCGATCCCGACGAGACGTTCTACGCCCAGACGGCGAAAGAGATGCTCAACAGGGGTGAATGGCATACCCCTTACCTTTACGACAAGCCGCAGTTCGAAAAACCGATCATGATCTACTGGCTGATCGAGGCCTCTTATAAGCTCTTCGGCGTGAATGAGACCGCCGCGCGCTTGCCGTCCGCGGTCATGGGGCTTTTCGGCGTCATCGGGATGTATCTTCTCGGTAAGCTTCTCTTCGGCGCGAGGACGGGATTCCTGTCGGCCCTGATACTCGCCACGAGCGTCGAATACGTGATACTTTCAAGGGCATGTATAACGGACATGACGCTCGTCGTATTCATGCTCTTAGGCGTACTCTTCTTTTTTTACGGTTACATAAAAGAGAAAGGATATTTCTATATACTGGCATCCGCCATGTTCGGCCTCGCGGTCCTTACAAAAGGGCCGATCGCGATAATATTGCCCGCCGTCGTCTTTGTGCTTTTTCTTTTCTTTGCCGGCGGCGGCCTGAGAAAATTGAAGAAGATACCGTTCGCCCTCTCCTTTCTGACCTTTATCCTCGTAGCCGGTCCGTGGTACCTTATCGCCTACAAACTGCATGGTAAAGAATTCATAGACGCCTTTTTCGGTTTTCAGAATGTGACAAGGTTCATGCAGTCCGAACACAAGATCGGCTCCCAGGTCTACTATAACATCCCCGTGATATTGGCCGGCTTCTTCCCGTGGAGCGTATTCCTGCCGTTCGGTTTCTGGCATCTATTCAGCAAGATGCGCAGAACGCACAACGCAGAACGCACAACGAAGAACGGTTCTGTCTTCGCCGTAATATGGTTTCTCGTCTTCTTTATCTTCTTTACCGCATCCAGCACCAAGCTTCCCACTTATGTCTTTCCGTGCTTCATTTCTCTGGCCCTGATCGCCGGGGTCTTGTGGAACGACTTTCTGGAGCGAACGAAAGTAACCCGTTCGGTTGACATGGGAATGAAAATCTCATATTACCTGCTCGCGCTTGCCGTTCTGGCCGGGGCGATAGGCGTTTCTGCATATCTGAAATACCATAAGGATATGCCGGGAATATTATCTGGTGTCGTCGTCTCGGGCGCCTTTCTAGCGCTGGGATTCGTCATAACGACTATTGTGTTTATAAAGAAAAGATACGCCGCCGCCTTCTTTTTGATAGTAGCGTCGCTTGCGGTTTTTCTGGTGCCGCTCGACACGCTCGTCCTGCCGCATATAGAACGCTATGAGACAAGTTCGGATGTGGCTGCAAGGCTGAAGGCGATCATGAAACCCGGCGAGAAGCTCGGCGCGCAGAGTAATTATCTACCTGGTTTAGCATTTTATGCCGACAAATTTGCAGTGAATATGGACCCGCATCATATCTTCATCAATTTCCTGAATTCGGATAAACGCGTGTGGTGCGTTATAAAAGAGAAGAACCATAACGGGCTGTATGACCCGCTCATCAATGACGAATACGTGAAGCCATCCTACCTTATCTATAAAGTAGGGAAGAGGTCGATCATAACGAACGAAATGCCGGAAGACGGCGTTTACATCCTTAAGAAGGAGAGGCCTGAAGGTGAGACAAGATAGCGTATCCTTTGTATTCCCGATGTTCAATGAGGCCGAAAATATCCCGGAGACGGTGCGTAGGATAACGGCCCTGGCCGGAACGATATGCAGCGATTATGAGATAGTCATAGCCGACGATGCCTCGACGGACGGAAGCGCCGATGTCGTGGCGGCCCTGGCCGCCAAAGACGGCCGCATAAAGCTGATCCGGCTTGAAACGAATACAAAATTCGGGGGAGCGTTAAAGGCGGGCCTTGGCGCCGCATCGAAAGATATAATAGTGTATACGGATTCGGACCTACCGGCCAGGGAAGAGGATATAGCCAAGGCGCTGGAACTTTTAAAAGAGGCGGATGTGATCACCGCGTATAGTCTTGTCCTGAAAGATATGAGCTTAAAGCGTATCGTCATGTCGAAAGTTTATAATTTCCTTGTCCAGCTCTTCTTCGGGCTTAAGATACGGGATATCAATTCGGGCTTGAAGATATATAAGAGAGAAGTGCTGCAGGGGCTGGACCTGAAGTCGCGCAGCCCGTTCATCGACGTCGAGATATTCGCCGAGGCGGCAAGGAGAAACTTCAGGATAAAGCAATACGGCCTCATATTCGATCTTCGCACGAGGGGGCAGTCGTCGATATCGCGCATGAGCGTAGTGGCGCGGACGTTCTGGGACATGCTGCTTTACAGGCTGTCAAAATGAAATACCTCATAGTCAGTGCGGATGATTTTGGGTTATCCAACAGCATCAATGACGGCATACTGAAGGCCTGCGAAGAAGGGATAGTGACGTCCGTCAACGTCATACCTTCCGGCGCGGCATACTACGGCGCGGCCGGGTTATTGAAGACTTTCGGGTTGAAAGAGATCGGCGCGCACTTAAGCCTCACCGAGACCTCTCCGATAACTGAGGTTGATAAGATCCCTACCCTTGTCGGGTCAAACGGCAGTTTCCATAAAAGTTATACGGGCCTATTCGCGCATCTTCTTTTGAAGAAGATAGACCGCGGACAGATATATCTAGAGCTTAAGAATCAGCTGGAACGCTTAAGATCGACCGGCATCCAGATAACGAGTTTGTCGAGCCACCAGCATGTGCATATTTTCCCCGCTATCCTGGAGATATTTATAAGGCTGGCCAAGGAATACGGCATACCGTACATAAGATATCTTCATAACGACAGATTCCTGCCGCCATTCAGGATCAGCAAGGTATATAAAAAAATGATCCTCGGATTCTTCAGCGCAAAAGATGAGCGCTTGATGGAAGCGGCGGGACTTGAGTATACAGATAACTTTTTCGGATTTCTCGATTCGGGGCAGATAAGCGAAGAGATACTGATAAGGATGTTAAATAAATTGCCGGACGGGACTACGGAGCTCGTAACTCATCCCGGATTTATAAGCGCTGAAGTCATATATAAATGCGTATTCCACAAAAACTGCGAAACCGACCTCGCCGCCCTCACAAGCCGCCGCGTAAAACAGGCTCTTCGCCATAACGGCATCAAGCTCATCCCGTTCAGCCAGCTGAAAAAATAAAAAATAGGGACAGACCCTATTTTAAGTCAGTGGGCAAAAAACGGCCGCGCCATGTACCCAGCACCATTCGCTTCGCTCAGGTGCTGGGCGAAGCCCGAGTGTTTGCCCTGTACCATTCAAAATGCCTTTGGCATTTTTCAGGTACAGGGCATGTACCACCTATAGGCAAACACGAGTGGTACATGGTGGAGGTGGCGGGATTCGAACCCGCGTCCCCTGACATCAAAACACAAGCCGCTACATGTTTATCCTAATCTTTAATTTCCCCGCCTGAACTTCAATAGGAGGAATTTCAGGAAGGTATCCTTTGTCGATCTCGCCCGGACCCCCAAAGGCTAAAAGGACCGGACCATCCTGCTGTGTGTCGCCAATCCGACCCCCGCAGGAGAAGGACCGGTTGACGGGTTACCTTATAAAGGTAACGCTACCGGTAGAACTGGCCCCGGCACCACTTGCATGGTGCTTAGGAGTTCGTTCACCGTTGCTGGAACTTTTACGTTTTCAGCATTTGATTTTTTGCCAGGTGTTTAAAGAGGCCTCCTAGCAACCTCTACATGCTGCCCGTGCTCTGCTTATCTGGGTCGAAACCTTTCACCCCCTCAAATGAGGCCGAAACTTAAAAAGTTTTATGTTTCGCCGAGAGCATTCTGTTAAAGAACAATATTACCTCTTGATCCTCGAAATCCTTTTCAATTCTCTGTCGGACTCCCGCTTCTTGATCGCCGCGCGCTTATCGTAGATCTTCTTCCCTCTCGCAACGGCCAATTCGATCTTTACGAGCCCTCCTTTGAAATATGCCTTGAGCGGGATCAGCGTCAATTTTTTTGACGAGATCTCACCCATGAGCCGATTTATCTCTTTTCTATGTAAAAGAAGCCTTCTGGACCTTAGCGGATCGGTGTTCGCTATGTTGCCGAAGGCGTAAGGTGCAATATGCATACCGTGCAAAAAGATCTGGTTGCCTTCGATCCTTGCGAAGCTGTTCGCTAGGCTGGCCTTTGCGGTCCGTAAACTTTTGACCTCGGTTCCTTTGAGTTCTATTCCGACCTCAAAGCTGTTAATTATGTTATATTCGAACCTTGCCCGCCTGTTAGTGGCAACAATAGTATCGGCCATTTTGAGCCCTAATATAGCATAGTTTTGGCCTTAAATCAACCTTGCCAGCTATGTCGTTTTGCTGTATACTAATAAGTTCAAAAGACAGATAATTGGGCGGAGATGGTGGAATTGGCCGCGCCGCTTGAATCAATCTACAGCGGCTCGGCACAAAATACTTAAACTCTGTTTGGATAGCTGCGGAGATGGTGGAATTGGCAGACACGCAGGTCTCAGAAGCCTGTGCCGCAAGGCATGGGGGTTCAACTCCCCCTCTCCGCACCACCGAACCATTCAGCAGAACCATTCACTTCGTTCAGGTTCTGCTTCAGGTTCGGTGCACAGCACCTGAGTAATTGCATGACCGTTGACGAATGGTGCTGTGCATATAACAATTGGTAAAATGAAAATTCGTTATTATAAATATCTCCATCTAATTACACTAATGGTTTGCGTGGCCGCAGTCCTGACAGGATGCGCGACGAAAGCTGCGTATTTCAGGCTTGATCAGTCACTGCAGAAGGACATAACGACCCTCGGCGGGACGGAGTATTTGCCGCTTGCGAAGGTATGCAGCTTTTACGGGCTGGATTATAAATGGGACAGCATAGTAAGGACGGCCACGATCCAGAAAGGGCATGACAGTATAACCTTAAGGGCCGATGGCGGAAGAGCGCTTATCAACGGCGAGATGGTCAAGCTCGACAGGCCGGCTGTAGTTTCGGGCGGCGCATTGCTGGTCCCGGTATCTTTCGTAAAGTCAAAATTCGGCGGTATGGCCGGTTATATCAAGCCCGAAAAGATACCGCAGATAGAGGGGCCGAAGAAATTTGCCATTAAAGCTATAGTGATAGACGCCGGCCACGGCGGAAAGGACCCCGGCGCTATAGGCAGAAGGATCCATTCTAAGGAGAAAGATCTCACTCTTCGGGTGGCAAGAAAGCTTAAGGATATATTGCAGGACGCCGGGATCAAGGTCACGATGACGCGTGACAGCGACGTCTTTATACCGCTTCAGAGGCGCGCCGAGATAGCGAATGAAAGCGGCGCGGATCTTTTCGTCAGCGTCCACATAAACGCGTCGCGCTCGCGCTCTCTTAGCGGCTTCGAGTGCTACTATCTTTCGAACGCCACCGATGACAATGCGCGCGCTCTCGAGGCGTTCGAGAACTTGTCACTTAGGATGAGCGAATCGGCATCGGCGGCGCGTTCGAAGCTGCTGGACAAGACACTCTGGGACATGGCCCTCACCGAGAACAGGATCGAGTCTGCGGAGCTGGCCAGCTATATATGCGATTCGGTGGACTCAAGTTTTGTAATGGGCAACAGGGGCATACGATCCGCCAGATTCTACGTGCTTAAGTATACGAACATCCCGGCCGTCCTCGTCGAGGCCGGGTACGTGAGCAATAAATATGATGAGTCGAAACTCAAGGATCCGGAGTTCCTGGACAGGATCGCGGAATCGGTAGCCGACGGAATATTGAAATATAAGAGAGAATATGAAAGAACGGAAGGTTTTACACAAGCATGAGTGACTCGAGGCCGATAGGCATATTCGATTCGGGAGTAGGCGGGCTTACCGTCGTCGGAAAGATGGCAGAGATACTCCCCTACGAGGACCTGGTCTATTTCGGCGATACGGCCAGGGTGCCGTATGGAACGAAATCGAAGGATACGGTGACGAAGTTCTCGGTAGAGAACGTAGAATTTTTGATGGAACATAATGTGAAACTCGTAATAGTGGCGTGCAATACCGCATCGTCTTTGAGCCTCGAGTTCCTGAAAAGATGTTTCAGGGTCCCGATCATCGGCGTGATAGAGCCGGGCGCCCGCCAGGCGGTCTCTTCGACGCGCAATAACCGCATAGGAGTGATCGGCACTCACGCGACGGTCTCCTCGGGCTCTTACGAGAGGGCCGTAAAGAGGATAGGCCTGAGAAATTCTGTATTTGCGCAGGCCTGCCCGCTATTCGTGCCGCTGGTGGAAGAGGGCTGGGCCGACAAACCGGTAACGCGGACCATAGCGGAGATATATTTAAGGCCTTTCAGGGCGAGGTCGATCGATACGCTCATACTGGGCTGTACTCATTACCCGATATTGAAAGATGTGATAAAAAAGGTCATCGGGCCTTCGGTAGTGCTGATCGACTCCGCGAAAGAGGTCGCCAAGGAAGCGAAGGGCGTCCTGGACGCAAGCGGCCTATTGAACAATGCCGGGAGGAAGGGAAAGCATAAATTTTTTGTGAGCGACGAACCGGACCGTTTCATAAAGATAGGCGAGAGGTTTCTGAAGCGGCGGATAAAGTGCGTCAAGAGGCATGATTAAATGTACGAGATAAAAGTGAAGACGGATTTCAGCGCGGCGCACAACCTAAAGGGTTACGAAGGCAAGTGCGAGAACCTGCACGGGCATAACTGGATAGTCGAGGCGGTCTTCAGATATAAAGAGCTCGACAGGGCGGGGATGGCTGTCGATTTCAAGATAGCGAGAAGCGCTCTGGAAAATACCGTGGAATCGCTCGACCACGCGTATCTTAACAAGAATAAATTTTTCAAAAAGACGAACCCGACGTCCGAGAATATGGCGAAATATATCTACGACAACGTGAAGAAGAAGATGAAGAACATATATTCCGTCGCGGTATGGGAGAATGAGAGATCCTGTGCGAGCTATAGTGAATAAGAAAGCGGTGGTGCTGCTTTCCGGCGGGCTGGATTCAGCCGTCACTCTGTATGCGGCGAAGAGGGATGGCTACGAATGCCATTGTCTCGCGTTCGATTACGGCCAGAGGCACAGGATCGAGCTTGAGATGGCGAAAAGAATGGCCGAAGGCGCCGGTTTAAAGCTCGAGATCGTAAAGCTTTCACTGCCGTGGGGCGGTTCGAGCCTTTTGGATATGGACACAAGCGTGCCGATGAACAGGAGCCCGGAGGCGATAAAGGACTCAAAGGTCCCGTCTACATATGTGCCGGCGCGGAATACCATATTCTTAAGCATTGCGGCGTCATATGCCGAGGCGATAGGCGCTGACGCCATTTTCATAGGCGCTCATTCCGAAGACTCCAGCGGATACCCGGATTGCCGAAAAACGTATCTTGAATCTTTCGACAGTGTCATAAAATCCGGGACAAAACTCGGTCTTGAGGGAAGGCTTACGTTAAAATTTCCTTTGATAGGAATGGGGAAGAAGGATATCATACAATTGGGCGAGTCCCTGGGAGTGCCTTTTCAATACACGTGGTCATGTTACCTGGGCGGAGAACGGCCTTGCGGAAAATGCGATTCCTGCGTATTGCGCGACAAAGGTTTTAGGGAGGCCGGGATGGAAGATCCGGCTTGGATGACGAAATGCACGCGGTAAAGGCGGATATAGCGGAGATATTTTCATCGATCCAGGGTGAGGGGATATTCCTGGGCGCGAAACAGGTCTTCGTGCGGTTCGCTGACTGTAACCTCGATTGCCTGTTCTGCGACGAGAAGGCGCTTGCGAAGGCGAAGGAGTACGGCCCCGTCGAGCTCATGAAGGAAGTGAGGTCTTTGGAAGAATCGAATGGACCGCACCATTCCGTATCTCTGACCGGCGGAGAGCCGCTCCTCTATTGGGATTTTTTAAGGTGGTTCCTGAAGATATTGAGAAGAGGCAGGATCTTAAGGTCATATCTTGAGACTAACGGAACGCTTCCGCACGAGCTGTCGAAGGTGATAGAGCTCGTCGATATAATTGCGATGGATATCAAGTTACCGTCGTCTACGTGCGCCAAGCCGTTCTGGGACGAGCACGCCGAATTCCTGAAGATAGCGTCGAGGAAGAAAGTGTTCGTAAAGGTGGTAGTGACCGCAGATACCGTAAAGGAGGATATCGAAAAAGCGATAGATATCGTTAAAAAGCTCGATAAGGATATCCCGTTTATCATACAACCGGCGTCCGCTGTCAGGAAATATGACAAGCCTATTGCGAGCGATCGGCTCTTCTCTTTCATGGAGCTGGGGCTTAAGAAAGATCTCGGCAATGTCAGGATAATCCCGCAGGTGCATAAATTGCTGCGAGTAAAGTAAGGGGACAGGTAGCATGGGACAAGTAGCAGGGGAAAGAAAGAAGAATTCATACGAAGGATTGCAGAAGAATGTCAGGAAGTCGAAGACGCCGGCGATAGAGACGTGGAAGAATCAGTATCCGGACAAGGACTATGTCATAAAGATCGATATCCCGGAATTCACCTGCATATGCCCTAAGACGAAATTGCCGGACTTTGCCGTCATTACCATAAGGTATGTGCCGGACAAGGCGTGCATTGAGCTGAAGTCGCTGAAGTACTACACGATATTCTACCGGAATATAGGGATCTTCAACGAAAATGTCGTGAACAAGATGCTCGACGATCTTGTGCGCGCATGCTCACCGCGGTGGATGGAGATCGTCGGAGAGTTCAACGCGAGGGGCGGGATCAGGACGACGGTGAGCGCGGAGCACAATATAGACCATAGAGTGAGATGATATGAGAGAAATAGACGTTTCGAAAATAAGGGACACGATCCGCGATCTTTGCCTGAAGGCCAATTTCGAGCTCAGGGAGGATATATTGAGAGCGCTGAAATCGGGCCTTTCCAGGGAGAGTGAGCCCCGGGCTCGGAAGATCTTAAAAGCGTTGATAGAGAACGCAAGGATCGCCAGAAGACATCGCATCGCTATCTGTCAGGATACAGGGATCTTGACAGTCCATCTTGAGATAGGACAAAATGTTGTGCTGGTCGGCGGCAGCCTGGCGGGCGCGATAGACAAAGGCGTTGAGGAGGCATACCGTGTTGGGTGTTTGCGCAAGTCCGTTATAGGCGACGCCATATCTTCGCGCGAAAATACCGGGACGAACACGCCCGCCGTTTCTTACATCGACATAGTCGATGGAGACAGGGTCAGGATAACGGTATCGCCGAAAGGATTCGGCAGTGAGAATAAGAGCGTGATAAAGATGTTCAGGCCCACCGACTCGACCGAAAATATAAAGGAATTCATCATCGAGGCCGTGAAGATGGCCGGCGCTGACGCATGCCCGCCGCTCGTTCTCGGAGTCGGCATCGGCGGGACATTCGAGAAGGCGGCATATCTTGCAAAGAAGGCTCTTCTTAGACCGATAGATAAAAGAAATCCAAAAAAACATATAGGCAAGCTTGAACGCGAGCTGATCAAAGATATAAATTCGCTCGGTATGGGGCCTATGGGACTGGGTGGAAAGACCACCGTGCTCGGAGTCAACATACTCGAAACCCATACGCACATCGCGGGGCTGCCGGTCGCCGTTAATGTGAGCTGCCACGCTACGAGAAGCGCGGAGAAGGTAATATGAAAGTGCTCAAGTTGAATATGCCTCTTACAAAAGATGTCATCGCCCGTCTTAAAGTCGGCGACGAGGTGCTGTTGAGCGGATTTCTATTTACCGCGAGAGACGCCGCCCATAAACGTTTATACGATCTGATAAAAAATGGCAAGCCCATACCGCTAAACCTCAAAGATGCGGTAATATATTACGCAGGCCCCACGCCTCCGCCTCCAAGGAGGGTCATAGGATCATGCGGCCCTACGACGAGCTCGAGGATGGATCCGTTCACACTGCCGCTTCTGAAGCTGGGACTTTGCGGAATGATAGGCAAGGGCGAAAGGTCTGAAGAGGTCAGGCGGGCTATAAAGAAGTATGGCTGCGTATATTTTTTGGCCATAGGCGGAATAGGGGCGCTGCTCTCGACAAGGGTGAAGATGGCGAAGCCTATTCTTTTCAACGAGCTCGGGCCAGAGGCGGTCTACAAAATGGAAGTGAAAGATTTTCCGCTCATCGTGGGGATCGATTCGAAAGGGAACGACATTTATGCAAAGACAAAATGGAAGACGAAGTGACGAGCTGAGGAAGCTTAAGATAACAAAGGGTTACATCAAATACGCCGAGGGGTCGTGCCTCATAGAGCTCGGCGACACCAAAGTCATAACGACGGCCACGGTCGAAGAGACGGTGCCGCCCTTTTTGAGGGGCAAGGGGACCGGGTGGGTGACCGCCGAATACGGCATGATACCGAGATCGTGCAAGACGCGCGTCCAGAGAGAGGCGTCGAAGGGCAGGCTGGCGGGGAGGACGATGGAGATACAGCGCCTCATAGGCCGCTCGATGAGAACGGTGGTGGATACCTCTAAGCTGGGCGAACGGACGATATGGATGGACTGTGACGTCATACAGGCCGACGGCGGGACGAGGTGCGCTAGCATCACGGGAAGTTTCATATCGCTCGTCCTGGCCTTGGAAAAGATGCGTAAAGACGCTCTTATAAAGGATATCCCGGTCTCCGATTACGTTGCCGCCGTTAGCGTCGGGATGCTGGGCGGCAGGCCGGCCCTCGACCTCAATTACGATGAGGATTCCACCGCCGAAGTCGACATGAATATTATCATGACGGGCGACGGAAGATTTATCGAGGTACAGGGCACTGCCGAGAGAGAGCCTTTCAGGAAAGAGGAGATGAATAAACTGTTGGCGCTGGCAGGTAAGGGGATAGACGAGCTTGTGGCTGCGCAGAAAAAAGTCTTAAAGGGATTGATTAAATAATGCGGCAGTTGGTCATAGCTACAAAGAATGAAAAAAAACTTCACGAGCTAAAGAGGTATCTTAAGCCGATCAAGGCCCGCGTCGTTTCGTTGAAAGATTTTGAGCGTATTCCGCGGATAGTGGAGAACGGCAGGACCTTTAAGGCCAATGCGGTCAAGAAGGCCATGGTGATATCGAAGTTCACCGGCGCACTTACTCTAGCCGACGATTCGGGGCTTTCGGTGAGGGCTTTGGGCGGACAGCCCGGCGTCAAGTCGTCAAGATTTGCCGGCCCCAGGAAGAGCGACAGACAGAATAACAAGAAACTGCTGAAACTGCTGGAAAAGGTGCCACCCTCGAAGAGACAGGCACGCTTTATATGCGCAGTCGCGATATGCGATAATGGCAAGATCGCAAAACTGATAGAGGAATCCTGCTCAGGCAGGATCGCCTTTTCCGAAAAGGGCGGATACGGGTTCGGATACGATCCGCTGTTTTTGATACCGAAGTATAAAGAGACGTTCGGCGAGCTCGGCCTTAAAGTCAAGGACAGGATGAGCCACCGTTCGAAGGCGCTTTCGAGGGCGCGTGAATTTTTGAAGAGGTATCTGTAAAATGCCGGGAAGTAGCGCAGCTGGCCAGCGCGCGTGGTTTGGGACCACGAGGTCGTGGGTTCGAATCCCACCTTCCCGACCATACTACAGTACTAATGTCAGGATAATAAATGAAAATTTTTGAAAGAGAAAAAGCAATAGGTCTGAGAAAGAAAGGCCTAACATATGGCGAAATAGGAAAGCTCTTGCATGTATCTATAGGAACATTAAGTCTGTGGTTGCGTGATATTCCTTATTTGCCAAGCAAGGATTCTCAGCAAAGAAGAAGATTAGCCAGTATAAACTCCGGCCAGATATTGCACAAAAGAAAGATAGAAAGGGTATTAAAAATTAAGGCAGTAGCCAAAAAAGAAATTAAAAAGATTGATGCTGCCACGTTTAAACTACTCGGCGTTTTAGCTTATTGGGCAGAAGGTTCTAAAACACAGGATGGGTTAATAAAATTTACTAATACAGATCCTGAGTTTATTAAATTTGCTATTAAATGGTTGCGAGAGATATGTAAAGTGCCCGAAGAAAAACTACGTTTACATCTTAGAATCCATTCGGATACAGATAAGAAAAAAGCAGAAAATTATTGGTCAAGCATAACAGGAGTTCCGAGAAGCAGATGCTATAAGACCACGCTTAAAAAGAGCGATTCAAATAGTAAGCGATTTCACAAACTTTCTAATGGGATCGCTTCCATTATAGTTTGTGATTCAAATCTATTTCATAAAATAATGGGTTGGATTGAAGCCCTGATTGATAAGTCTGCTCTCTGATAATGGAAAAACGTCCCTGTAGCTCAGCCGGATAGAGCATCTGCCTTCTAAGCAGAGGGTCGCCTGTTCGAATCAGGCCAGGGACGCCAAATTTTGCTATAGACTTAGTCTGGCAAAATTTGATCCTAAGCCCCGCCTATAGTTAAGCTATCGGCGGGGCGAAGGACCTTTTCATTCTGGCAAAAATTTCATATTTACATAGGTGTCACTTCGTGACCTGTATTGCATGTGTCGCCTCCGGCGACCTTTATTGTAAATTCTAATTTGGCTGGAAAATGGTTTTGAGGGCAACTCGAAAGGTTATATAATTGTTCCATGATAAAGATCACTGACGACCTGATCAAATCGGTTTCTGACAAAGCTAAGGCCTCCCTCAGGAAGCGGACAAACTACAACTTCCACCAATCGTACGATGCGCCGCTGCAGCGGTTGCTTAACGCCGCCGAGCCGGGCACATACATACAGCCGCACAAACATGAAGACCCCGGCAAGACGGAGGTCTTCATCGTTTTGAAGGGAAGCGTTGTCGTGGTGGAGTTCGATGACGCCGGTAATGTGATCGATCACGTTATCCTGGATAATGAAAAGTCCGCCGCCAACGCCGCCAGGGCGGTCGAGATACCGCCGGGAGTCTGGCATACGTTCATTACATTAAAATCCGGCTCGGTCCTCTACGAAGCAAAAGAAGGGCCGTATAAAAAAGCGATCGATAAGAACTTTGCGCCATGGGCTCCGCGGGAGGGGGACGAAAGGTGCGGGGAATTTAACGACAAGATCCTGGCAAAGCTCAATCTGCGCCTTGCAAAATAACCAAAGTCTGCTATAATTAATTCAAATGAATAAGCCGCTTGTCATATTCAAAAGTTTCCGCGCGCAGATAACCGCCGTATTCATCCTCTTGATATGTTTTTCCGCTGCGGTCGGCAATCTTCTCATATACGAATACTCGCTCAGATCCCAGTTCAATCAGGCCAGGGAGAAACTCATAATCATCGCTCAGACGGTAGCCATGACGGTCGATCCCGTGACGCTTGCGAAGATACCGCTCGACAGGGCGGGCGCGGGGAGCGAGGCGTATAAGGCGGTCGAGGCGAAGTTGCTGAAGGTAAAGGATGTCGCGCCTTCGCTTGCCTACATCTACATCCTGAAGAGAACCGAAAAAAACAATATCCTGCAATTCGTGATTGACATACACCCGGGATCTTATAAAAGCGGCGAAGCGCCCGCAGTCCCCGGAGAAAAATACGATGCGGGCAATATGCCGGACCTGCGCAGGGCCTTTCTCGTCCCGGCTGCCGACAAAAAGATCACAGCCGACAAATGGGGCGCATTCCTTTCCGGTTACGCGCCCATCTATGACGCCAGGGGCGTGCCGATAGCCATTCTGGGCATAGACATGGCTGCCGATGACGTATATCATATAGAGGCGGAGATAAAAAGGAGGGTACTGCTCGTATTTTTGGCGAGCATCATAATATCGGCGCTCATAGGAATACTGATCGCCGGCGAAGTCGTTTCACCGATAAAGAGGCTGATAGAAGGAACGCGCCGCATATCTTCCGGAGACCTTCGCTATAAAGTCGACGCCAGAGGGTCGAATGAGATAATAGAACTCGGGACTTCTTTCAACAGGATGAGCGCCAATCTTTTCAAGGCCAGGGAGGCGTTATTAAGCTATTTTTACCGGGCCGTTCAATCGTTGATCCGCGTCCTGGAAGCGCGCGACCCTTACACTAAGGGGCACTCGGACAGGGTAGCCGATTATGCCGAAAAGATCGCTATCGAGATGGGCCTGCCGAAAGAAAAGATGCAGCTTCTGCATGACGCGTCCCTTCTGCATGATATAGGTAAATTGGGCATACACGATATCGTGTTGAGCAAGAAGGTCGACCTGACCGCCGAGGACTGGCACACGATCCGGAAGCATCCGGAGATAGGCGCGGAGATACTGAAGCCCGTATCGCTTGACAAAGAACTTCTCGCTGTAGTCAGGGAGCATCACGAAAGGTATGACGGGACAGGTTATCCGGACGGCCTCATCGGCAGCAGGATAGAACCATTGGCCGCGATCGTCGCAGTCGCCGATTCATATGACGCGATGATTTCGCACAGAGGTTATAAGGAAGAGCTTACTAAGCTTGAGGCGATCGCGCAGTTAAAGGCCAATGCCGGCACACAGTTCGATCCGAAAGTGGTCGAAGCATTCGTCCGGGTTCTTGTGAAGGAGTAAAAACAGGGGGCATTATGCCATTGAGCCAGAGATTGCTATTATATGTACCGACGCCTATCCTGGGTTTGATGATAGTTGCGGGCTTCATAGCGCTATCGATGTGCGGGCTCATCATCGTCAGGCGGTTCGTGCCTCATCATAAACTTAAAGTTCACAACGATGTCGCGGGCGCGATCTTTGCGACTGCCGGTGTAACCTATGCGGTCCTGATGGCGTTCGTAGTAGTCATAGCATGGCAGAGCTTTGACAGATCGAACATCAATGTCGAACGTGAAGCGAATTGCATAATATCGCTTTACAGGGACTCGGCCGCTTTTCCTGAATCATTCAGAAATGAGATACGCCCCCTGCTGAAAGGATACGTCGATACAGTAACGGGTGAAGAGTGGCCGATGCTCGCCCGCGGCGAACAAAGCGCGGATGCGCGCAATATCTTAAAGAAGGTATGGCTTGTGTACGCCTCTTATGAACCGAAAGGCGAGAATGAGAAGGCCTTCTTTGCCGAATCCATCCGTAAACTTAATGATGCTGGAGAGCTGCGGAGGATGCGGATCATGGATTCAAGGACGGGCATACATCCTGTATTGTGGCTTGTCCTGATGATCGGAGGCGTATCCACGATAATCTTCACCTTCTTCTTCGGCACGGAGAACTTCAGGGCACAGGTCCTGATGGCTTCGATGCTGGCATTGATAATCGCCCTTATCCTTTTTACAATACTTTTGCTCGAGTTCCCTTTCACCGGCGACGTGAGCATTCCGGCCGACGCTTTCAAAGAGATGGCTCATTTTTAAATGATAAGAATAACGGCGGCATTGGCGATAATTTTGATATGCGCTGCGGCATGCGCCGAGACTTACGTGGATGGCGGCGGTAAGATGAAGATGCGCATCGGGGCCAAAGACGCGGCCTCGGCCTCGGAAGTGCCTGAATACAACAATCCCGGAGATACGATCAAGACCGAATCAGGGCAGGTCTTTGTCATTGCGCTCGATTCGAACAGGACGACCGGTTACGAGTGGCAGATCGAACAGCCGTTCGATAAAATGGCGCTCGAATCGGTGGGCGTAGAGTACGTGAAAGGGCCTAACGACATGCCGGGCGCCGGCGGTAAAGAAAAATGGACTTTCAGGGCTTTGGTATTCAGAAGAGAGACCGTCCCGCTATCCCTTAAGTATGTCCGGCCGTGGGAAAAGGATGTTAAGCCCGAGAAAGAGGTTACGTTCAAGGTCATGATAAATAAAGGGCCTGTCGAGCGGCAGCTGGATTCGATGCAGAAAGAATTGGACAGGATGCGAAACAGTTTGTGGACGGAACATGTGGGGCAGTAACCTAAAAGATTCTCAAGGTACCCTCTTGCAAAAGTCAGATTCTGTGGTAGACTTTTCTTAGCATCGTAGGTCGGGTTTAAACCCGACCTACGAACTAAAGCGAGGCCTTGTGAAGAAGGTAAGCGCGCTTCCAATAGTGGCAATTTTCTTTCTGGCCCAAGCCATCCTGCAATCGGGCCCAGGCGCCTGCGCTGAAAATTATTTCCTCAACCCGCCTTCTGCACTCGATCCCGTATTAGCAAAATCGCCTGTAATGAGTGAATATTGCATCATCGGTGCCGCGATAGTCCTCTACAATGCCGACGTCGTTAAGAGATTACCGAGAGAAGAACTGATAGAACAAGTCGGCCTCTTTCTAGCCGGCACCAGCGTTCGGTTTGACCCCAGCAGTATAGGCATGCTAAGAAACGGAAGGACGCGTTGTTATACTTTCTGGATAGGAAATAGTTGTTTTGTGGCGAGAATATGCCCGAGAGAGGCGCGAATCTTACTGGATGTGCCGGTCCTGAGGGAATTTGATATAAGAAAGAGCGGAGTGATACTTCAGATACTTCCGGGAGTTAACGATATACTGAAAGACCGCAGGATACAGCCGTACAATATATCCTCACCTGCTATTGTGGACAAAAGCGCCTAGAAATTTTTCCTCTCCCTAACACCGCGGCGGTGCGGAGGAGCGAAAAATTTATAGCATTATATTCCGTTAGTGATATAATAATCAGCTATGAAGCCAGTTGTCATCAAAATCCTTGCGCTTGCGGCGCTCGTTGCGTTCCTGCCGGGCTGCGCGGTATTGTTCGGCACGGATGTCAGGGGCTTAAGCGAGGTCAAAGAAGAGCACGTGAAAGTCTTCGATAAGGACGTGTCTTACTGTTACGAGCGCACGAGGTTCATTCTAACGAAGTGGGGCGCGGTCGCTTATGATAAGATCAGGGGCGAATATATCGTAGCGATGAAACTTGACAGGGTATTCCCGAGCTGTATCGATACGACCGAGCTCGGCATATTCTTTACCGAAATAGAGCCGCACAAGACCGAAGTGAAAGTGACCTCGCTTAATTATAACCTTTCAAAGGCCGTTTCCAGGAAACTCTTTTATTATCTGGAACATGGTGAGAAGAGGCCCCCCGTAGAGAACGCGCCCGCACCGTGGAAGCCTGCTGACTGATGCAAGACCTGAAAGATAAGCTCAATCCGTCCCAGCTATCGGCAGTGTCGGCAATAGACGGCCCCATCCTCGTCATAGCCGGTGCGGGGAGCGGCAAGACCCGCACCATTGAATACCGGGTCCTCAACCTGGTCAATAAAGGCGTAAGACCTGAATCGATACTTCTCCTCACATTTACCAGAAAAGCCGCGCACGAGATGCTATCGCGCGCGTCCCGGCACGATCACAGGTGTAAGCGCGTCGATGGCGGGACCTTCCACTCATTCGCGTTCAGGGCCCTCAAGCGCTACTCAAAAGCCCTCGGTATCTCAAACCGATTCTCGATCCTGGACGAAAGCGACAGCTCTGAGGCTGTGCATCGTTGCGCGTCGAAGCTCGGATACTTCGACAGGTTCGAGAAATTCCCCCGCAAAGATACCCTGAAGTCCATCCTGAGCATGTCGGTCAATAAAGGCAGTTCCATATCAGCGATACTCGAATGCGAGTACCCGCACTTCCTGCAGCACGTAAAAGAGATAGAACGGCTTAAGAAACAGTACGCCGCTTATAAACTGGATAAGGGATATCTCGACTATGACGATCTTCTGGTCTACCTGAAACTGCTTTTGGATATAGAAGAGATGCGTAAGGCGATAGCGTCGCAGTATAGATACGTGATGGTAGACGAATACCAGGACACGAACGCCCTCCAGGGCGATATCGCGTATCTTCTGGCGCTGGACCATAAGAACATAATGGCGGTGGGGGATGACGCGCAGTCGATATACGCCTTCCGCGGGGCGTCCCACAAAAATATAATGGAATTCCCGAAGAAATTTTCGGACTGCAGGATAATAAAGCTGGAGGAGAACTACCGCTCCGCCCAGTCGATACTCGATGTGGCCAATTCCGCCCTGGAAAACATGAGTAATAGATATTCCAAATGTCTCGTATCTACGAGAGAAGAGCCGGGCGATAAGCCGAAGCTTAACTTTTTTAAAAATCAATATGATGAGGCGGAGTGGATAGTCGATAAGATAAGGACGCTGGAGTCGGAGGGCGTGGGGCTTGAAAAACAGGCGGTCTTATTCCGGTCAGCGTTCGTCTCGATCGCGCTGCAGGCGGAACTCTCGAAGAACGGCATACCGTATCAGGTCTTCGGCGGGTTGAAATTTTACGAGACCGCTCACGTAAAGGACATCCTCTCATGCCTCAAGGTCGTGATGAATCCCAAGGACGAGATCGCCTGGCACAGGATACTGATGATGATAGACGGCGTGGGCGATAAGACCGCCGGCGCTCTCACGGAAGATATGATGACCAGGACGTCGCTCGAAGACATCCTCGGGAAGGCCTTGAGCGAAAAGAAGATCCCGAAAAAAGCGTTATCCGGCATCGCGAGATTAAAGAAGTTCCTAAAGACCGCGATTAGGCCGGCAGACAAAGTCCCGCCGGGTATTATCTACGATCTCGCGTTCGACTACTATTCGCCGTTATTTAAATTGAAATTTGACGATTGGAATGTGAGGGCCAATGACTTGGAGGCGCTAAGGCAGATAGCCGCAAGATACGATTCGTTAGAAGAGCTATTGGCTGATTTTGCGATCGAACCGCCCGACAGAGGAGTGCTGCGTGTCGAGCCTAAGTCTAATGGCGAGAATGCGCCGCTCACGCTTTCCACGATACATTCCGCTAAAGGGCTCGAATGGGATACGGTCTTCATGATAGGGCTTGTCGAAGGGGTGCTGCCTTCGAGTTTTGCGCTCGATAACGAGGAAGAGATAGAAGAGGAATCGAGGCTATTTTACGTCGGCATAACGCGGGCGAAGAACAGGCTCTTTCTCTCGCTGAACCATGAGGGCGGCCGCGGCGGCATAACGCAGTTCAATAAAGTCTCGCGCTTCCTCGATATGCCTAACATAATGGTAGGCCTCGACCAGAAATTTGCGTTTGAGCGGGATAGCGACGGCGAGATAGAGCTAGATGACGATGACGGCATAACGCCTTTCTATGATAAAGGATCTCTTTTGGATGAGATAATCGGACGGGGAGAGAAAAGGCCAAGGTGGAACCCAAGAGATTAATTATTTTCTTATCAATATTGTTTTTTACCGCCGGGGCGTATGCCGCGGAAAATGCCGTAGATTCGAAAAGATTTTACGAAGCAGCTGTCAAGGCACAGCCCAAAAACGCCAATGCGCATTACGACCTCGGGAATGTTTACTTTCTTGAAGAACGGTACGCAGATGCGCTTACGCATTATCTAGAGGCCGGCAAACTGGGTATTGCAGCAGCGCGCATGAGTAATTATTATTTTAATGTTTCTGTGTGCTATGCAAAACTTGGCAATGTGGACGAAGCCGTTAAGTCGGTCGAGGCCTGTTTAAAAATAGATCCTGATCGTAAAAGCGCGAAAGATCTATTGGCTATTTATAAAAGTAAAACTGTGTCCCCGTAGCTCAATTGGATAGAGTACTGGCCTCCGAAGCCAGCCGAGGCGGTTCGAATCCGCCCGGGGACGCCATCCTCTTACGGCTGCATGACTTTGAACGACAGGTGAAGATGCGTAAATATTTTACAGCTTTATTATTTTTTGTTCTGGTCTTAGCCCAGCCGGGCCTTGTCCATTGCGATGAGACAGTCATTTCGCAGGAGGACCTGGACTACAGGAAATTTAAACTCGAGAACGAGACGTGCGACGTAGCTATCCTTTACCGCGACAAGAAGGACGGAGCCGATGTGGCAATATCCGCGATCGCCATGGGCAAGGGTACCAACTTCAGGAAATGGCTGGTTACCGATGTGCGGCTGCGTTTGGGTGAGGAGAGGGTCAGGCCCGATGATTATGGAAAATTCTACGTCAGGCAGGAGTCGTTCTTCCGTCTTCCGGCGGCAGTCCTCTTCGCGGCGCTGGGTACGCAAATTAACGTCTCCGGCTCTTCGCTCGAACAAGGCATCGGCAAGGCGGGCGCCGCGATAGGTTTGGGGTTATTAGCGTGGCAGGCAAAAGGTTACATCGAAGGTTACAAATGCTCATTTCATCTGAATAAGGAAGCAGCCGATAAGATCAAAGCCGGCAGGGTCTTTGCGGAAATAAAGATTGAGAATGAAGACGAGCACCTGCAGGATACCATAAAAATTGGTATTGCAAAACGGACTACCAGGGCGGATAATAAAGCGAGATACGAAAGGATGGGCCAGGATGACCTGGCGAAACTTATCGCGAGCATCGGATGGCGCATCAAGGCGCTGGGAGAGGAGCAGGCCTCGTACAAGTACGGCGTCGATCCGAAATACGACGAGATCCAGTTCAAGATAGAGGATCTCGAGACCCAGCGGGCGATCGCGCACGAGATATGGTTTGAAAGATTGGAGAAGAAATGATGAGACTAAAGCATTTATTAGCGTTAACACTGATAGCCGCTGTAATTACATGCGCGAACGGCGTATCCGCAGAGAGTGCGCGCATCACACCTATCGTTAAAGTCGTAAGAGAATGGTCGGGCGCGGTAGTCAATATAAGCACGGAGAGGGTGATCCTGTTGCGGACACATCCTTTCTGGGGGCAGTTCGGCGGGATGATCGGCGATCCTTCAGTGCAGAACATGCAGACGGTGGGGACGATGCAAGCCAAGAGCATAGGCTCCGGCGTGGTAATATCGAAGGACGGGCTGATACTGACCAACGCGCACGTCGTCCAGATGGCGAATAAGATATTTGTAACATTGAGCGACGGAAAACAGGCGGAAGCGGTCATTATGGCGGTGAGCCCGGAGAACGACCTGGCGCTGATAAAGATCTCTCCGCCCGAAAATATAAAGCCTGTACGTATCGCGGAAGATGCGATGATAGGCGAGACGGTGATAGCCGTGGGCAATCCTTTAGGCCTTGAGAATTCGGTATCTGTCGGAGTGATAAGCGGGCTGGACAGGAATATAATCGTCAACAACCAGGTGAATCCGGCCCTCACAGGGCTTATCCAGACCGACACCTCGATCAACCAGGGCAGTTCCGGAGGGGCATTGTTGAATCTGGACGGAGAGCTTGTCGGGATCAATCTCGCCGTGATCCAGGGGGCAAACAGCATAACCTTTGCCATACCGTATACGAAGATAAAGAATGTGCTGAAACAGTATCGCGAAGCCAAAGAGGCCCCGGCGTCGGCAGTAAATGTTGTAAAAATTCCCGTGCAGTGAATAAAAAAATGAGATAGATGAGCAAAGTATATTTCATAAAGGTGAGCGAATCGGATCCCGTGGATACCGTGAAGGCAAAGCTCACCAGGCTTATTGATGGAAGCCGTATCCTTGACCCTGTTGCTAAAGGCGACAGGACGGCCGTGAAAATGCACTTCGGCGAAGAGGGCAACGTCGGACATATCGAAGCCGCATACGCAGGTATAGTGTGCGGCAAGATAACCCGGCGCGGCGGCAGGCCGTTTCTCGCGGACACAAACACGCTATATAAAGGAAGGCGCACCAACTCTAAGGATCATTTGAAGCTGGCTTGCGAGCACGGTTTTACGAAAGAATCCTGCAGCGCGGAAATAATCGTGCCGGACGACACCAAAAAAGAGAATGTCTCGGAGGTAAAGATGGCGGGGCGCTTCTTCAAATCCGCGAAGGTCGCATCAATATTTTTAAAAGCCAACGCGATCGTAAGCCTTGCCCATTTCAAGGGGCACATGATGACCGGTTTCGGCGGGAGCTTGAAGAATATAGGAATGGGATGCGCCTCGAGAGAAGGTAAGCTCGCCCAGCATTCGGACGTGACCCCCATGGTGATCCTGGAAAGATGCACCGCCTGCGAAGCCTGTATAAAGGCATGTCCTGCCGATGCGATCTTCCTTCGGGACAACAAGGCCATAATAAACCCCGTAAAATGCATCGGCTGCGCGACCTGCATAGCCGCGTGCGTTAGCGGTGCGATCGAAGTCAACTGGGAATCGGGCGGATCGAATATACAGGAGAAGATGATCGAATACGCCTCCGCAGTCCTATTGAAGAAAAAGGGGAAACTCGCATTCATAAATTTTGCCGTGAAGATAACGAAAGAGTGCGACTGCCTGGCCAGGGATGATCCGCGCATCGCGCCCGATATCGGCATATTCGCGTCCACAGACCCGGTCAGCGTCGACAAGGCCTGCTATGACGCAGCCGCCAAAGCGGCCGGCAAAGATATATTTAAGGAAGTCCATCCCAGAAGGGACGGATCCAGGCAGCTTAAATGCGCAAGCCAACTCGGCCTGGGCAGCCTGGACTACGAGCTGATAGAATTGTGAAACCTAACTTTAATCATAGTCAGATGGTTCCATGTGCAATTGCCTAAGGTAGGCACATGAAAAAGATCCTGATCATGGCCGCCGTCATCATCCTGGCGATCTCGGCCTGGATATTCTACTTAAACGAGAAGGTCCTGCCGGTAAAGATAAAGTCCCGCATCATAAGCGACCTCGAAAGCATCACAAAAAAGAAAGTCCTCATCGGCTCCGTTAAATTCGATATATTCAAAGGCCTCATCTTACGCGACCTGATAATCCGCGACGACCTTAACGCTATCATAAATGTGAAGAAAGTCTCATGCCATGTCCTGATCCTGCCGCTTTTGAAGAAACAGGTGATAATCCCGCGCCTTACGATGGAATCGCCCGAGATATTTGTAGAACGAAGGAGTGACGGCTCTTTCAATATCGTCGAGCTGTTTTCCGGATACCGCGAAGCGAAGAAGGACTTCGATTTTATGCTGCGGAGGATCATCATAAAAAAAGGGGACGTGAATTTTCACGACCTGACCCTGGAACCGGCATTCAAAAAAGAGTTTTGGGGCATGGATGCGGACATATATCTCGACATCCCGGCAAAGGTCCGGTTTGCCGTGAAATTCAATATTCAGTCGGACGCTCCGGCGGCCGTTGACGCAAAAGGAGAATATCTGCTGCCGGAGAAAGAGTTAAGCGCCCAGATAAAGCTTAACTCCATTCTTCCGAAAGACTTTGAGCAGTATTACAAGAACGCCGGATTCTCTTTCCCCGAAGGGAAGGTCGACTCCGCGATCGGCCTGAAATATAAAAGCGGCATCCTTGAGGCCGATATAGAGTCCGGCGCGAAAGCGCTCGTATTTTCCAAAGAAGGATTGTCCGCAAAGTTCGACGCGAAGATACTCGCGGAACTGCGTTATAGTTTCAGTGAGAAGTCGGCCGGTTATTCCGGGACGGCGGACATTCTTAATGGCGATATAGCGGGCATCGGGACAATAGAAAAGATAAACAGCGTAAAAGGGCGCATCGGATTCTCAAATCTCGGGCTCAGCTCCGATAATATTCAGGCGGTAGTCTTTAACATGCCGGTGGATGCGAAGATAGATATAAATGATTTCAAGGATCCGGTGCTCGATATTGACATGTTTTCAGATATCGAGCTCTCGGATTTCCAGGGCACACTGAAGGACAAATTTAAGATAGATATCCCTGCCGACCTGAAAGGGCCTGCGAAACTGCGGCTCGCGATCCAATACAATCTCGCGTCGCCGTCGGAATTTCAAATAAAGGGCTCTCTTGACACGGCTGATGTGTCGGCGGCGCTTCGGCAGACCAAGGAGGTCCTTGATAAAGTGAGCGGCATTTTTCAATTCACGCCGAATCAATTGAGCTGGGACGATGCCGTCTTTCGCTACAAAGATATCGATTACCGCACATCGGGCACGCTGACCAACTTCAAGACGCCCGGCGTCCAGGCGAAGCTCTCTTCGGAGAATTTCGCGCTCGATACGGTATTTGCCGTAAACGGCAGGCTCTTCAATTTTTCCAAATTCTCGGGACGGTATTTCAATTCCACCTTCTCGATGAACGGTTCCGTCGATATCTCGGACGAGAGCGGCGCCGGCGCGCTATATACCGACATGTCCGGCGTCATAAATCTCGACCCGGAAGACCTTAAAGAAGCGCTCAAAAAATTTAAAGAGAAGTTCGAAAAGATAAAACCGAAAGGCGACGTCCGCGCCGAGCTCGGCATCAAAGGGAATGTCAAAGACCTCAAATCCTGCATGATAGACGCGAAGCTCTCGAGCGGGAACCTTTCGCTTTATGACCTGAAGATGCAGAATACGACGATGAACTACAGCCAGAAGAGCGGCGTCGGCGATATCCTCTTCATGCGTTCATTCCTCTACGGCGGGTCGATGTCCATGACAGGGAAGATCGGCTGGGCCGCGAAAGACACACCTTATGCCTGCGAGACCAAGGTCGAAGGGGTGAAGATCGAAAAGTTTAAATCCGACACCGCCTTCAAGGATAAAGATATTTCAGGTTCGGTTAATATTCAGTTAAAGATGAACGGTTTCTCGAACGACCTCGCGCGGCTTAAGGGGCGGGGCGTGGCCGTCGTCTCGGACGGAAAACTCTGGCAGCTGAACCTCTTCCGCGGCCTGGGCGTATTGTTATTTTCGAGCGACTTCAGCAGCATCATATTTAAAGAAGGGCACGGCGACCTCGTTATAGAGGACAGCGCTGTCCTCGTCGACAACTTTGAACTGAAGAGCGGGCTTGTGGATCTGTATGGATCGATGAAGCTCGGCTTCGATAAATCGGTCAGCGGTTCGGTCAAGGCGGAGTTTTCGGATGAAGCGCTCGACACCACCGCCCAGAAAAATATCGTGACGGCGCTCGGTAAATACAGCATGATACAGCTTGCCGGGACCCTGAAGGACCCGCAATATAAGGTAAGGCCCGATGTGGGCAGCATAATAGAGGACGTCGGCGAGCGCCTTTTTAACCAATAAAATTACTTGACGTCGTTTGAAAAAAATGTTACCATTTTTCAAAAGGCTTATTATGAAAAAAACCGCAATACTTATCATCGGTCTTCTCTTTATATTTCAGGGTACTTCTTACCCACAAACACCCCCGCCATCGCAGTCGGCCGGCGGCGTAGAACAGCAAGAGGCGCAGATAAAGAGACAGAGGGCGCTGGAAAAGCAGATCGAAAAACCGAAAAAGAAGGTCGAAGAAGAAGTCGAAGAGAAAGCGGCTCCTGTTGAAGAGGGCGCAAAGGTCAAGGTAAGCGATATTGAGGTAAAGGATGCGACCATCGTTCCGGCGGATGTCATAAGTAAGATCGTCGCGCCATATAAAGGCAAAGAACTCACCGTAGGCGGGATGCAGAAGATATGCGACCTGATAACGGATGAATACAGAAAACAGGGACGGGTTACTTCCAGGGCGTATCTGCCGCCGCAGAAGATAAAGGACGGCCGCCTGACCATAATGGTTGTGGAAGGGAAGCTCGGAAACGTTGAAGTAAAAGGTAACCGCTATTTTAGTTCCACATTGATCAAAAAAAAATTACGGTTGAAACCAGGTGATTATTTCGACTATCAAGCCCTCCAGAAAGCCCTTACCAGCCTGAACGATACCCCGGACAGATTTGTTAAGTCCGTGCTTGAGCCGGGCAAAGAAGCCGGCACCACCGATGTTGTCCTTGAGGTCGAGGATCGCCTGCCCCTGCACGTAGGTTACGAATTCGATAATTTCGGCTCCAGGTACATAGACAAAGACAGGCACACCGTTACCGTGGAACACAATAACCTGTTGGGCCTCGATGATAAACTTAGCTTCACGTTCCAAAAGGCACAGGATAGTTTTTACAATTATTATAATTTCCGATACCTGATCCCTTTACTTAATAATCTGGACGGTGGAGGATATTACCTCTGGAACAATACCAAGCTGGGCAAGGAATTCAAGGCCCAGAACGTAACCGGTCGG
>Ga0315293_10000839_pt1 | contig 29202 bp, 30 predicted proteins | sample YL17G13_20_MG_FD_203071 | JGI IMG/M metagenome (GOLD analysis project Ga0315293, IMG submission 203071) | Sediment microbial communities from Yellowstone Lake, YNP, Wyoming, USA - YL17G13_20 | ecosystem: Environmental > Aquatic > Freshwater > Lake > Sediment | place: USA: Wyoming | collected... | reverse complement strand
GCCGTGCCGAGATGAGGATCAGAGAAGATGAACTCCACGCGCTTCTTCAATTTATCATTGGCATCAGCCTGTGCTTGACGCTTACAGGGACGGTGTTTGCAGTGCTATACAGTCTGATTTTTGTTGTGCAACCAATTGACGGACAAGCACCAAACGACCAAGAATTTTTCAAGTTAATTGCGCCTATTGCTACGTTCCTGACGGGAACTCTTTCAGGAATTATGTTAGGATCAAAATCTACAGGAGGTAAAGACGATGGACCTACTTAAAAATTTTGGAAGCCTGATTGGGTCTGTTGCACCAACTCTGGCAACAGCCTTGGGGGGGCCATTAGCTGGCATGGCAACAAAGGCACTGTCTCAGGCACTGTTGGGGAATGAGGACGGCTCTGAGGATGATCTGCAAACGGCCCTCCGCACTGCCTCGCCTGAACAGCTTGCAACGGTCAAGAAGATCGACGCCGATTTCAAAGTCCAGATGAAGAGTCTTGATATTGATCTGGAGGCGCTTGCGGTGGACGACCGTAAGTCTGCCCGTGAGATGCAAAAAGAAACTAAAGACTGGATTCCACGCGCCCTTGCAATCAGCGTGACATTTGGGTTCTTTGCCATTCTAATTTATATGCTCGTCTACGGCCTGCCGACATCTGGCAACGAGGCGTTGCTTCTGCTTTTGGGTGCTTTGCAAACAGCGTGGGGCGGCATCATCGCATTTTATTTTGGGTCTTCGTCTGGCTCGCAGAAGAAAGACCAGATGATCTACAACTCGACGCCAAAGGAGTAATTCATGAAACAGAATTTTGAAGAATCCCTTGCTCATGTTCTCAAGCATGAAGGCGGTTATGTTGATCATCCCAAAGACCCCGGCGGCGCTACCAACCTCGGCTGCACCAAGAAAGTCTGGGAAGAGTGGGTTGGGCATGAGGTAGCAAAAGATGACATTAAAGCCCTCACAGTCTCCGATGTCGCCCCGCTCTACAAAACGCGGTACTGGGACAAGTGCCGCTGCGACGACCTCCCGCATGGGGTGGATTTTGCTGTTTTTGACATTGCTATTAATTCTGGTCCTTCTCGCGCCGCCAAGTTTCTTCAAGCTGCTTGTAATGTGGTCGCTGATGGGGCTATCGGACCTGCTACACTTGCAGCGGTAGCAAAGATGGACTCCAGTGAACTGGCAGCTAAAATTTGCGATGCCAGATTGGTTTTCTTGCAAGGGTTGCCCACTTGGAGTACATTTGGAAAAGGTTGGGGGCGTCGCGTAGCAGAGGTTGCTCAGACCTCTGCAAAAATGGTTGGATAAAATGACTTCACAGACCGGGATGACCTTCAGTGAATTGCAGACCGACATCCAGAACTATCTGGAACGCGGTGCTTCATCTGCTGTCGATCCCATTGTTTACCAACAGATTCCACGGTTAATCACCCTTGCTGAACGCCGCATTTCAGCAGATTTGAAGATTGAAGGCTTTATCGTTGCCGTCACTACAAATTTTCAAAATGGTGTTTCTGTCTATCCAAAACCGGATAGGTGGAGAAGGACTATCTCTATCAACTTTGGAACTGGCGCAACAAACGCAATCAGAACTTTCTTATTTCCGCGTAGCTATGAGTACATCAGAAGCTATTGGCCCAACGAGGCACTGACTGACCAGCCTAAATTTTACGCTGACTACAACTATAATAACTGGCTAATTGGTCCTACGCCTAACGAGGACACGCCAGCCGAGATTCTTTATTATGAAATTCCAGCTCTTCTCAGCGACGTTGTTCAGACAAACTGGCTTACAGAATACGCCCCACAGCTTATTCTGTATGGTTCATTGCTTGAGGCAACGCCATTCTTGAAGAATGATGAACGCATTCCGGTTTGGCAAAATTTCTATGACACGTCTTTACAGGCCATTAATAAAGAAGACCTCAAGAGAATTGTTGACCGCAGCACAACGCGAGATGGGGCATAACTATGAGCTTTACCAGTGTCTTTGGTGGATCAACCATCTACCCCAGCCAAGTATCCTATCTTTCCATTGACCTTGATACGGTCGATATTGTCCTAACATGGCCTTTGGACAATAACGGGACAGTTGATATTGCCGCAAACATTATTGACGTTAACTGCACGGTTGGTGGCTTCAATATATTTCTTCCCGCCGCCAATCTGGCATCGACAGGGCAGACCATCCTGTTCAATAACACAGGAACAAACTCTTTTACGGTGGTAGATACCAGCGGAAACACGATTGTAAGTCTGGCTTCCGGTGAGCTATGGCAAGTTTACATCACGGACAATACGACACTTAACGGTAGCTGGCAGGTTCTCCAGTATGGCGTTGGTGTATCATCTGCCACAGCTGGCGCTCTTGCCGGGCTTGGTATCAAAGCAATTGCATCAACGCTTAACCAGTCTCAGGAAGTTGTCGAGTTCAATTCCAATTTTACTTCTGGCAACAGCAACCGCTCCCAACTACTGCTTTGGACTGGCGGCACAGGCACATTAACTCTGCCGCTACCAGCAACGGTTGGTAACGACTGGTTTATGAGTATTCGGAATCAGGGTACTGGTAGCCTTGTGATTGATCCATCAGGAGCATTTTTGATTGATGGTGGCTTGACCAAAGAAATCCCCCCAACCAATTCATGCTTTATTATTTGCGACGGCCTTGCATATTACACAGTAGGGTTTGGCCAGAACGTAAATTTTGCGTTCAACTACACCTCTATTGCAGTAGCAGGAACAGGGAACTATACCCTCTCAACGGCTGAGCAGAACAAAATTGCCTATCGGTTTACTGGAGCTTTGACGGGTAACCGAGTGATTATTGTCCCTCCAACTGTCCAGCAGTATTGGGTCGATAACTCGACAACCAACGCCTATAGCCTAACCATTAAAACATCTGCTGGCACTGGGTACGCAGTTCCTCAAGCCTCCCGCGCTATCTTGTATTGTGATGGGACGGACGTTGTAAATGCGGCAACGGCTGGCATTTCAACACCAATCGCTATTGCAAATGGTGGCACTGGAGCCACTACAGCTAATGGTGCGCTTATCAATCTCGGTGGTGGCTCAGCTGGTATTGCAGTATTTCAGTCATCGACTCAAGCCCAAGGCAGAACAGCTATCGGCGGGTCAACGATTGGCCAGGCTCTCTTTACTACTTTAGCAACCATTAACAGTCTTAGCACCCTAGTCGGCGGGTCAGGATATGTTAACGGCAATTATGCCAGCGTAACGCTTATTAACGGCTCCGGCATTGGCGCTCTTGCAGATATTACGGTAGCCGGAAATGCGGTAACAGTTGTTACATTACTTAATGGCGGTCTTGGCTATGAGGTCGGTGACACGTTGTCAGCATTCAATACGTCGCTTGGTGGAATTGGTGCTGGGTTCCAGATCAGCGTAGCTACAATTACCGCTACCGCCGCCAGAGCAACCCTTGAGGTTTACTCTATTGATCAGGTTGATTCCCTCATTACTCAGACCCAATCAGACGCCCTCGCATATGCAGTGAGCCTTGGATAATGACAACTAGGCCAGTCCACATTCAATCAAAGCCGGGCATTAAACGTGACGGAACCGTTTTTGAAGGCGATTTTTACGTTGATGGCCAGTGGGTACGATTTCAACGTGGGCTTCCCCGCAAAATGTGGGGCTATCGGCAGATTACAAATTCTTTGGGTGGGGCATCTCGCGGGATGTATACTTATCCGTTTAACGGGTTAATTTACACATTTTCCGGAAGCCGTAGCCTGTTTGAAATGGTAACAATTGATAATCAAGGCATTGGCTCTGCCCCATATGACAGAACTCCATCCGGTTTTGCAGACAATGCTGTAAATATGTGGGGCATGGATGCGCTGTATGATACAGCGTCAGGATATACAGCCATATTTGCTCATGCAGCGCCTAACCTTTTAGATATCTCGGCCAGCGCAAACACAGATATTTATGTTGGAGATATTACAGCCTCGTCTGCTTTAGCTGTTCTTTCTGGCGCTCCGCAAGTTTCAGGCGGGATATTGGCTTTGCACCCATATCTTATTGCATATGGCAATAATGGGCTTGTTGCATGGTCAGCACCGGGCGACCCTACAGATTGGACGCCAGTCGCGGCTGGCCCCGGAGAGGCGTCTGTAACAGCCCAAAAGATTGTTGCTGCTATCAATACCCGTGGTGGTGCTGGCAACTCTCCATCCGCACTCCTTTGGAGTCTGGATAGCGTTATCAGGATGTCTTACATTGGCGGCGACCCTGTATTCTCGTTTGATACAATATCGGATGAATCGTCTATCTTGTCGTCCCAGTCTGTCATTGAGTATGATGGCATCTACTACTGGTGCGGTTTGGACCGATTCCTGTTGTACAACGGCGTTGTAAGGGAAGTTCCCAATGATCTTAACCTAAATTGGTTTTTTGATAATTTAAACTATGACCAAAGGCAGAAGGTTTTTGCTATCAAAGTCCCTCGTTTTGGTGAAATTTGGTGGTGTTTTCCATTTGGGGACGCAACTGAATGCACTCATGCTGTCATTTACAATGTCCGTGAAGGAACATGGTATGACACACAACTTCCAAATTCAGGCCGTACAAATGGGCAATACCCGCGTGTTTTCCAATATCCATTGATGGTTGGCTCAACAAGCATTAATTCAATCAGAACTCTTGGAAGTCTTCTTGCAGGCACGTCTTACGTTGATGGAACGTATTACAATGTAGCGACTACAAACACGACCTCGATTGCAGGTTTCGGTGCAACGGTAAACGTCACCGTTGCCGGAAACGTGGTTACCGCTGTGACGCTTGTAATCCCCGGAAGCGGGTATGCAGTTGGTGATGTTCTTACTGTAAGCAATACATTGATTGGTGGGACAGGAAGCGGGTTTACGATAACTGTTGCTACGCTTGCAGGGTATACCTTGTGGCAGCATGAATTTGGATTGGATGAATTGACTGGCTCAACCTTCAATCCAATTGAATCATATTTTGAAACCAGTGATATATCCCTTGTCGCGGCTGATCAGTCACAAAACAAAAGCCTCCGTGTTACTATCGTTGAACCTGATTTTGTCCAGTCTGGACCAATGACTCTATCTATTACTGGCAGATCAAACGCCAGAGCCAAGGAAGTCCAAAGCGAGGTTATGGAATTTCCTGAGACGGCTACTTCTCCTCCGGAGCAGGTGGTGTTCTTCAAGGAAATACGGCGTGAAATGCGGTTCACATTCCGCAGCAATACAATTGGTGGCGACTATCAAATGGGTATGTGTTTGGCCCACATTGAGGCAGCTGACGGTACTTTGCTGGGGGCTGTTCCATGATTGGAATTAACCCTGCTGGCATGGAAGTGATTGAGTGGGCTGATAGAATGACGCCTATCATTATAAATGAAGGTGCAAGTGGCGATATTGGCCGACTAGATGATGAGTCAAACTGGCAAGAATGGGCAAGAGGTGTTATTCTATCTAATACCAATTGGCAAAGCACGGCTCCTAACCCGTATCAATTCACCGATTGGCGTCTTTGGGCCGAGCGGTTTTTGCAGATTATGGTGACATGATGAGACAGGTCGTTATCAACTTTGATCCTCCTAATCAGTACAAACAAGGCGGTCTGGCCTCTAAAGCAGAGCAAGTCCGCAGTGCTGGCAAGGGTAGCGACAATATGCTTATCCACGTCAATGAAGAAGAATTTGAATGGATGAAGGACAATCTTGGTCCGGGGAGCGTTAATCCCGACACTGGCCTTCATCAGTTTAAACCATTCTATGAACAGGATTGGTTTGCCCCCGTTGCCACAGCTGCGGCAAACATATTTGCTCCCGGCGTTGGTAGCGCAATTGGCTCTACAGTTGGTAACGTATTTGGCGTGACAAACCCGGCAATCCAAGCAGCTATTGGAAGCGGTTTAATTGGTGGTAGTCTTGGTTCATTTTCCGGCAACGCCCTTGGTGGAGCGGCCCTTGGTGCAATTACGCCATACGCTTTGAACAGTCTTGGTCTTACAGGGTCCAATGGTGCGTTGTCTGGTTTGAATATGTATCCGTCCGCTGATCCGGCGTCTGCGATATTAAACCCTACAAATCCCGCAAATGTTGCAGGGGGTAGCGGAGACTATATGTCCAAGATCGGAGCAGGTTCGTCTGGCGTAATGTCCCAGATCATGAAAGCTGCGCCACTCTTGCTGGCCGCTTCTGCTCTTGGTGGAAGTGGCGGCGATGACAATAAACCATCTCGTCCAGAGATTGACCCTGAAGATGATCCGGGCCTGCAAGAAATGGAATTCAAGCGTAAACAGACAAGACCAGATATTTATACAGATTACGGTTTTGGCCCTGAAATGGCTTTCTTTGAGAATAACCAGCTCCCAGTTGCTGCCGCTCAAGGGCGATATGTAAGGGGTGGCGGGACTGGCACGTCTGACTCAATTCCTGCCGTGCTGTCTGACGGCGAGTATGTTATGGATGCACAGACTGTTTCAATGCTTGGTAACGGGTCATCTGATGCCGGAGCCAAGAAGCTGGACCATATGCGCAAACAAATTAGAAAACAAAAAGGTTCCGCTTTGGCAAAAGGCAAGTTTGCTCCTGATGCCAGAGGGCCGCTATCTTATATGAAGGGGGCAAAATAATGGGTGTTCTTGATTTTCTCTTTCAAGGGAAGCCGCCTCCAGCGACAACAACATACGGGACAAAAACTGAAAACATCCCACAGTATATGAATGATTACATCCTTGGCCTTCTTAGCAAGGGTAATGCTGTAGCAGGTGAAAAGTATCAGGAATATGGCGGCCCAAGATTGGCTAATTTTACGCCGGAACAAAAAGAAGCGTTCAAACTAACAGATAAGTCAATGGGGATGTATCAGCCCACTCTTAATTCTGCGATTGATATGACGCAGGAAGGTGGCGAGTACAATATAAGAGGTGCAGCGCAGCCTTATATGAAGTCCGCATCACGCACAGCTCCTAGCGTTATCGGGCAATACATGAACCCGTATGAGAACGCTGTTGTTGACCGGATTGGTTCTCTTGCCGGGCGTAACTTGCGTGAAAACCTGATGCCAAACGTCAACGCAAACTTTATCCGTGCTGGCCAGTTTGGTTCTGCCGGACAACAGTCTGCTATTGGCAACGCATTGCGTGATACTCAAGAAAGCGCACTTGCTGCTCAGTCTAAGGCTCTTCAAGAAGGTTATGAAGCATCTACAAGAGCAGCTCAGGAAGACCTTAGCCGCCAGAGTGACCTTGCCAAAACTGCTGGAAACATTGCCCAGAATGAAGCTGCCAATAGGCTTACTGCGGGTAGCCAGATGGGTACGCTTGGCCAGATGGGTCAGACAATGAACATGAAGGACATTGCTGCTCAAGAAACTGTTGGCCTTACAAAACAAGGTTTAAATCAAAAGAACCTTGATTTGGCATATCAAGACTTTGTTGCTCAAAAAAATTATCCAAAAGAGCAATTGGTTATGATGAACAATCTTATCCGTGGCTTGCCGTATTCAACAACTACAAATACAACAGCTACTGGGCCAGCAGCTTCCTATCAAGCATCACCATTGGCTCAGCTTGCTGGGGCAGCGGCTCTTGGTAGCGGGTTGAAATTGTATAAAGAGGGCGGCGAGGTAAAGCGTAACCCTAACCGTCGTTCATCTCGCGGCAAAAAGAGGAAGTAATTATGGCTGACGGTCCACTCTCTTTTGCTACTGGGTATAAGCAGTATGATGATTTGCTTGCTAAGGCTGTTGCTGACAATCAGGCAAGGCTGAACGCTGCTCCAACATCACCATTGTCAAATGTTGACCCTATTATGTTGTCTCTTGCTCAGGGCTTGTTGTCCCCGACAAAGACAGGTGGGTTTGGCGAGAGTCTGGGCATCGCAGCCAACAGCATTCAAGCTCCTCTTGCTGCAATGCAGAAGCAAAAACTAGACGCTCAAGGCAAGATTGATGAGCTTCAGCTTGCTCGCGCTAAACTTGCAATGGAAGCCCCGTATATGGCGGCTCGCGCTGAAAGGTATGGCAGAACTGGCACAGGTGAAGGAACTCCTTATTCACAAATGTCAGCTTTGAACACCCAATTAAAAGCTATCGTAAACATGACGGATGAAGAAATTGAAGCAGCAGCGGCAGCAGAAGGATTTGATCAAAGGGCAGAAATTGCAGCAATTGTGTCTCAAATGTCGGCAATCCGTAAGACAATGAGAGGTGGTAATGCTTCTGGCGGTGGTGCTAACGGTGATGTTGGCGGTGGTGGCGGTAGTGGTAGCGGTGCATTTCCAACTATCACAACTAGGGATGCTTATGATAAGCTAAGTCCGGGGTCAATTTATATAGACCCTGAAGGCAATGTGCGTACAAAACCTGCTGGCCCCGGTGAACGTGGATAATTAAAATGGCAAAATTCTGGGAAGACGATCCATTGGTATCTCAAGGTGCTGGTGGCGGTGGTAAATTTTGGGAAAATGACCCAATAACTTCAATCCCGGAGCCGACGCCACGACCAGAAGAAGTAGCACCAAAAAATATCTTTACGGGGACAGGTATGCCCCGGTTGGAAAGTGCTGCCAATACAGTCCTTGGCGTTGTTGACGAATATGTCCCCGGTTTTAAAACATTGTCAGAAGCTGAAATTCCGGGTGCATTGGAGCTTAAAAAGCAAGCGCAGGTTATGGCCGCTGGTCAAGGTTTTAATACTGCTGACCAAATAGATAATATCCAAAATCGCATTAATGAACTTCAAGCAAATAATCAAGACGGGTCCAACAATGATAAAATTGAAGCATATCAACGTGCATTGGTAGGTTATAAAGTATTTAAAGCTCCTGAAAATCTTGCTCCAGAATTGGCAGCGATAGATAAAACTAAAGCAGAGATTGCAGCTCTTCCAAAATCAGAATTTAGCAAAAAATATAAAAAGGCTGTTGAGTCTGGTACTTTGAAAGACTGGACATCTGAAACTCTTGCAGCAATTGAAGATGATCCTATGGGTGCGGCTAAAAGTATGACCGGAATGGTTGTTCAAAGCGCACCTATGATTTTTTCTACTGTTTTTGGTGGCCCTGTTGGCGCTGGTCTTTATGGTGCTACTACAACCTATAATCAATCTGTTCTTGATGAAATAGAAAAACGTGGCGGCAAATTAACCGATAAAGACCAGTTTATGCAGGTCTATCGTGCCAATAAAGATGAAATTTTAACTGCTGCTAAACAAAAAGGCGCAGTTTCTGGTGCATTTAATGCTGCATTAGGCGCTCTTCCGGGACCATCAAATATTAAAGAAGGTGTTGCAGTCGCTATTTTAGGCACTGGCATTATGGTTGGTCAGGGCGCGACTCAACGCTATCTTGATCAGATACCAGTAATTAATACAAACACAGGCGCTCCACTAACCGATGCTAGTGGCAAAGTTGTGATGCAAGACGCGCCTCCTATGACGGCGGCTGAATGGGCTGATCTTACTGCTCAAAGCGCGGCTATGGGTATTCCAGTTGCACTATTGGCTGCAATGAGGTCAACGCCGACGCCATCTAGTCAGGCTTCATCTGGTGCTGGCCCAGCAGGAACTTCATTGTTAACTGGCCCTCGCCCATTGCTTCCGGGTCCGGGTGGCCCTGCTGCTCCTGTTAAACCGTCTGCCTCTACATCTGTTAAGCCAAAAAATTTAACACAAAAAGAATTGGAATCTAAGCTGGAGGCTGAAGGTTATTCTCCAGAACAAATTATAAATATGAGTTTTGATCAGATATTTGGCAATGCACCAAAGCCAGCTCCGGCACAGCCGCCTTCCCCGGCTGGTGTTGTTGAGGCGCGGGGGCCGGAAGTAATTCCGGCTCCTGAAGCCCCAGTAGTAAATATTCCTCCTGAAGTTCAGCAGGCTATTGATACTTTAACCACTGTTAATAACGCTAAAAAACTGTTGGAAGATTATCAATCTAGTGAAACTGCAACAGGCTTCTCCAGAAATGAACTTGTTGAAGCAGAGAACATTGTTAATTCAATATCACCAGAGAGAATTGCTGACCTTCAAAACACAGTCAATTCTGCAATTGAACAGGCAATGGGACAAAAGCCACCAGCCTTGGCTCCAGAAACTCAAGCTCCATCTGCAAAAGCTGAACAGCTTGTTGAAGAAGGTGCATCACCTCTTACTGCAATCAAAGAAGCAGCCGCTTCTCCTATTGAGACGCCTATTATAGAAGCACCTGCACAACTTCCAATAAAGTCTGTTGAGGAAGCTATAGCCCCTCTTCCACAGCCGGAAGTCGCAGTAGCTCCTGAAACTGTTGCTCCATTTGCAGGGCCGCCGCTAAATCCTAATTTTCTAGCTCCTCCTCCTGTTTCTACTCCTGATGCTGAAGCTCCTGTTTCCGATATTCCTACCATAAGCGAGGAAGAGCATAACCGACAAAACCGCGATTTTGCAGATTTGATTGGTGCAAAACCTAATTATCAGTCTCCTTTTGGGAATGCAGATGAAGCGCCTCTGGAAGAAGGCAATTTAACTAAACCAACATCTGAGTCTCCAATCAACACAGAAGAAGCAATCACTGAAAATGTTGCCCCTCCTTTGAAGGAAGAGGACAATATTGATAAGTTATCTAATGCTTTTGAGCCTGTCCTTGGATCAGATGGTTTTAAAAACATTCTCCAAGCTCGTAAAATTGCCAAAGAAACAGTAGGCACTGAGGACGATAAGCTAGTTGAAGAAGCTATGGAGCTTGCTATCGTTAGGAAGGCAAGGAAGATTGTAGATGAAGGAAATTCTACAGTTGATACCTATGACAATTTAGTAAATCTTTATAATAAACAACCAACCCTATCAACTCGTACATCTACCAGTATCCTTCAACAAGCCTACTCGACTCCAGTTCCGTTGGCTTATGTCGCATCCCGCCTTGCTGGAATTGACAAAGGCACAACAGTTCTTGAACCTACAGCTGGCAACGGCGCGTTGCTTATTGGGGCAGATCAGAACAAATCTCATGCTAATGAGCTTAATGCCGTTCGTCGCCGTAACCTTGAAAAGCAAGGGTTTAAGGCAACTGGGCATGATGCCGCAACAATCAACCAGATAACGCCTAACAAGTCTGCCAATGTAATCATTGCTAACCCCCCATTTGGAACGGTTAAGGATGAAAATGGCAATAACAAAGTGTTCAATCTTGATTTTGCTCAAGAAGGTTACAAGACAAAAGAGATTGATCATGCCATTTCATTAAAAGCTCTTGAAGAAATGGACGATGATGGTCGTGCAGTTTTAATTGTTGGAAGCGTAAATCCTTTTACTGGCAAAAATGCAGACATTCTAAACGCTTATCAAGCAGATGAACGTGAAGACGCTTACAACATAAAGTCTAAGAGAGAATTTTATTACACCCTTTATAACAAATATAAAGTTACGGATCACTTTACAGTCGATGGAAAACTCTACTCCAAACAGGGAGCAAGTTGGCCTGTCGATGTGATTGTTATTAATGGCAGGGGTAAGACAGAAGGCCGTAGCCTTCCTGCTGTAAAGGCTCCTGAAATAATTACGTCTTGGGATCAGTTAAAGGAAAAGTTGGCAAATGAACACATTTCAAATGAAAAACGCCCTGTACGACCACCTGTGGAAACAATTCAGCAGCCTGACTCCAAAGGAAAGAGTGCAACAACAAGTGGAGGTGGTGAGGATGATGTCGGACAACGACCTTCTGGGGGGAAATCCGGCGTTTCAACCACTGGAGGAATTTCTAAACAACCTAGTGTCGAGCAACCCCAACTTGGATCAAGTGTTAAACCATCAGAGCCTGAAACAAGCACTGAACGGGGAAACACCAAGCGACTCGATCAGTTGGCTCCTGATGGGGAATCAGGATTAAATAAAAGTACTACAACAGAGGAATCTGTAACCCCTCCTTCACAGCCGGAAGAATTACCAACAAAAAAAATAGAACCAAAACAGCGTGAACAAGAAACTGCTGGACAAGTTTCATATGAACCTAAGTCTACCAAGACTCAAGGCTTGGGAACACTTGTTCCAATTAATATGAAAACAGCGACTCAAAATGCTTTGAATAAAATAGAAACTAAACATGGTAGCATTGATAAATTTGTTGCTGAAAAATTAGGCTACAAGATTGATGACCTTGCAAAATACTTTTCTGCTGAGCAAGTTGATGCCCTTGGCATGGCCATTGACAATTTTGAAAAGGGCGCTGGCTTTATCATTGGAGATCAAACAGGCATTGGTAAAGGTCGCGTTAATGCGGGTGTTATCCGGTATGCGTTGAAGAATAAGATGATCCCAATTTTCACAACAGAAAAGCCAAACCTTTATGGCGATATGTATCGTGATATGAATGATATTGGCATTCAAGATATCTTGGGCGGCAAAAACCCAAGAATTTTAATGACCAACTCAAATGAGTCTGTCCCATTAGATGAGGATGGTGAAGTTACCCTGAAGACGGGTGCTAAACATAATGATCTTCTTAAACAGCTTGCAACCCAAGGTAGCATTGGGGATTACAATATTGTTTTTACAACTTATAACCAGATGCAAACGGTTAAGGGAAAACAAACAGAGCGTCAAACTTTCTTAGAAGCTATTGCTTCTAAATCTTTATTAATTCTGGATGAAAGTCATAATGCTGGCGGCTCAGCTAATGCAGATAATGATGAAGGAATGAGCCGCGCTCAATTTGTCCGCAATTTAGTTGGAGAGGCTAAGGCTGTTTTTTACTCGTCGGCAACGTATGCCAAGCGTCCAGACGTTATGGACCTTTATTACAAGACCGATATGAGCAAAGCGGTTAGTAGCCCTGAAGCTCTAGCAGAAGCTATCCAAAATGGTGGCATCCCGATGCAGCAAGTTGTTGCATCCATGCTTGCGGATGCTGGGCAGTACATCCGGCGTGAACGGTCGTTTGCTGGTGTAACGTATGATGCCCGTGAAGTAAGTGTTGATTTAAAAACCTATGATGATTTTTGTGATGCTTTATCACAAATTCAAAGGTTCTCTGACTATGTTGCTAACATTACAAGTGAAATTTCAAAAGATATTAAAGCAGAAGCTAAATCTATATCGCCAGATAGTTCAACAGGTGGAGCTGGGGCTGAATCTATTAACTTTACTGCTCTTATGCACAACATTGTAAGCCAAATGCTCTTAGCCATGAAAGTTAAGCCAGCTGTAGATTTGGCTATAGAATCTCTTAAAAACGGCAAGAAACCAGTTCTCACCGTTGCCAATACAATGGGAGCGTTTTTAAAAGAAATTCAAGAACAAGGAGATGCAAATTCAACAGAGTTTGTACGTTCAAGTACAGGGTCTATAAAAATTAAACCATTAGAAAATGGTGACATAATTGATATGGATTTTAACGATCTTTTGATGCGTTATTTAGAACGCAACAGATATATCACAATAAAAAGACCATTTATGTTCAAAGGTGAAAAAGCTGAAAAAGTTTTATTAACAAATGAACAACTTGGAGAAGGTGGCGTTAGAATGTTTCACGCCATCAAAGATTACATTTCTAATTTAGACCTTTCAAAACTTCCAATATCTCCAATCGACTACATGAAAAATGAACTTCAGAAGAAAGGATATAAGGTTGGAGAAATAACTGGCCGTGGTTTAACCATTGATTACTCTGGTAAAAAACCAGTTCTTTCTTCTCGCCCAGCTTCAGAATTAAACGTCAAGGGTCGTCGTAATACGATCAATGCTTTCAACAACCTTGATATGGACGTTATCGTCTTAAACCAAGCGGGGGCGACTGGTCTTTCAATCCACGCAAGTGAAAAGTTCAAAAATCAACAAAAACGCCAAATGATTCTTGTCCAACCGGAAGCCAATATTGATACGCATATGCAGATGCTTGGCCGTGTTCACCGGACGGGCCAAGTTGTGCTGCCTGAATACATTCAGATGATTGCCAATATCCCGGCTGAAAAACGTCCGGCTGCCGTGTTGTCCAAAAAAATGGCCTCACTTGCCGCCAATACAACTGGCGCTCGTAAAGGAGCATTGTCAGCTGAAAATGCTCCAGACTTTATGAATGAATATGGTGATCAGGTAGCAGTTGCTTTCATGGAAGATAATCCTGAATTACAAGATCGCCTTAATGTAGAAATTAGTGTGGATAGAAAAGATAGCAAAGCTGATAACTTTGATTTAATGCGGAAGCTAACGGGTCGTCTTGTTCTATTGCGTCTTAAAGAACAGGAAGAAATTTATGTCGAGCTTGAAGCTCGTTATAAAGATTTAATGGAACAACTTGAAGCTCAAGGGGTTAATACTCTTGAAGCCAAAACTCTCGATCTTGACGCAAAATTAATTGAAGAAAAAGTAGCGCAAGCAGGTGAAGGGGATAGCCCATTTACAAAACCTGTTGTCTACGGACATTATGACGTAAAACGTCAAGGCAAGCCAATATCTATGCGAGATGCGATAGATAAAGTTGTCGATGCCAATGACATTAAGGAAATTCCACCAGATGATATCGAGGCTTTAAAATACCTTAGAATAAGCAAGCTTCTGCGAGATAAATCGCAAAATTTTTATTCCGAGGCTGTGAAGGATTTTAAACTCTATGAAAGAGCAATCCTTGATGAGACAGAATCCAATAAACAAACTAAGGAAAGCGACCGTCTCTGGGCTATCCGTTCTGCGTTTAACGTCGCATCAGATATGCTGGTTCCCGGTCGGCGCGTTCGTGTAACTGGGCCTAATGGGGAAACAAGTGTTGGCTTGGTTGTTAGTGTTGCCCGTGGTGGCAAAACTAAAAACCCGCTTGCTCTTGGAGATTGGCGAGTAACATTTGCTCTTCCGTCAGCACAGCCAATGTTAACAATGCCGTTTTCCCAACTTCAGATTGATGGTGAATATGGTCAAAGAACTGTTATCAGCAATCCAAGTTGGGCTGATGAAGAGAAAATGACTGTCAAAATTTTTAACGATCTTGCTAAATCAGATATTCGTGACAAGCGCGTTATAGCTACGGGTAATATCCTTGCCGGGTTTGATTTGATCAATGGCAAAGGGACAATCATTAACTTCACGACAGATGATGGTGAATTGAAGCAAGGCATCATGCTCCCTGTCGGTGTTAAGACGCTTGATCAAGCCTTTGGCTCGTCTAAAGTTATTCTAAAAACAGGCAAAGAATTTAGAGATCACTTTTTTCAAGGTGATAAACTTCCCACAACTTTGGTTACTCCAACACAAGATGTTATGATTAATGTTAATACTTGGAATAATTTGGTTAAAATTGTTGTTCCAAAAGCTAAAAACAAAGGTGGCAAATACTATCTTGATAGAACCCTACTTGAAATGTTGGGAACTGATTTTACTTCATCCGGCAGGTCGGCAATGGAAGCCTCGATAAGTAAAAGCAGTGAAAAGTTTGAAGCGGTATTTGATCGTTTGATTAAACTTGGCGCTCGGTTTGAAGTTGAAGGTAAGAAACCAGCTGCACAATATGCTGCAATGCAACAACTGGAGCCAAAGGCTAAAGCCGATGCCCAGCCATTGTATGATGAACTGCGTGGTATTGTTGAGCGTCTAGTCGGAGACAAGGCTGGCGTCGAGTTCATGAACACAATCAGCATGGAAGATGCAACAGCCGCAGAACGGTCTGGTGGCGTTGCCAAAGGCAATGCTGCTGGAGCATATGACGATGTTGCTGGCATTATTTACTTGGCTACTGACCTTGAGAGCGGCGCTTCTCCGGGAGATGCTGTCTACCATGAAGCATGGCACGTCATTGACAAGTTCTTAACCAGTGATGAGCGGTCTTCTTTGGAAAAGAACCGCGAAAGAAATGCTGTTGCCGTTGCCAAGTTCTATGGCGTTACGCCTGAGAAAATCCTTTCTCTCCCAATAGGTGAGCAAGACGCATACGCTATGGGTATGTTTGGTGCGATGATGGATGCTGGCATTAAATTGCCAGAAGGTTCTCTGTCTCGCTCTACCTATGAAACATTCCACAAGGGATGGCTCATGTGGAAGAGGTTCCGCAATGCAGTCAAAAAGTTTATGGGCTTCCGTGATGCAAGCACGGTCTTCACTGATTTCTATTTTGGATCAATGAGCGACCGCATTGAGCAAACGGCAGAGGATATGGCGTCTAGGATTGGACTGCCAGAATTGAAGCTGTCTTTCATGGCAATGGGCCGGAGAAGGAACGCTGCCCCTCAAAGCACAAACTTTGAAATGCCAAGCTCTAACTTTGGCAAAGAACTTCTTTACGGTCTTGTTGAGAAATACAATGACTTGCGTGAGGTTCAAAAAGTTATTGAGGAATTCCGTGGCTCTCCGTTGCCGGAAAGCATGGATGCTTATCTAGCACTCCAGCTTTACAATGATCGTGCAATCAACCGTCAAAAGGTTGCATGGGATTCAGAGGTAAAGCCGCTTCTCAAAGCACTTCAGGAAAATAAAATCGCTGACACTGATTTTTCTGAGTTCTTGTACGCTCGTCATGCAGAAGAGCGTAACGCAGAGATGGCAAAGCGAGATGCTATTAAGTTCCCCGTTGGTGGCTCCGGCATGAAAACGGACGAGGCAGACAGGATTCTTGACGAATTCCGTCGCGATGGAACATTTAATACAATGAATTTGTTGGCAAACAGGTTTGTCTATCCAATGCTAAAGCGCGACCTCCGGGATCGTTTCAACGCTGGTTTGCTCACTTCAGAGCAGTACGACCAATACACAAAAGGTTATCAGTATTATGTTCCGCTGACTGGGTTTGCGGAAGATGAAGCGCAACCAAATAGCGCACCTCCACAGGTTGGGCGCGGGTTTTCTTTACGCGGTAAAGAATTCAAGAGTGCAACTGGTCGTAAGTCTCGCGCCCGCAATCCTCTCATAAACGCTATCCAGAAACGGATGGACGGTATTGTTAGGGCTGAGAAGGCAAAAGTTGATAAGGCTCTTTATGAGTTGGTCAAGAACAACCCAAATGAAGAGCTTGCTAAAATTATGAACCCTTTTAATGTTCCTAAACGCCGTATTTTGGCGTCTGATGGAACAGTTGTTGAAGTTCCTGACTTTGGTATGTTGAACTTAGATGTATCATTGCCTGTAAAGATTGATGGCAAGCAGCATTACATTGTCTTTAACGATGATAACCCAAACATGGTTAGGCTTGTTAAAGCTCTAAAGAATATGAATGAGAACACAACTGAAGTTATGAAACACATAATGACAGTTGGACGTTTTATGTCAAAGATCAACACAACATGGGTTCCAGACTTCTTCTTGGTCAACTTCCCACGCGATATCCAAGATGCCATGATCAATATGTATGGCAGCAAAAAAGGATTAAACACGGAGTTTGTTAAAGAGTTTTCCAGTTCAGCTAAAACTATTTTTAAAGTGGTGACTGGTCAAACATTGTCCAATCAAGAAAAGTCTATTTATAATGAATGGATTCTTTCTGGCGGCAAGATGGACTTTGGTGGGTTTGAGACTATTGAAAGAGCGCAAGAAAAAATTAACGACGCCATGCGTGAAGCCTTCAAAGTAAAAGACAGCAACCCTGAAGAAATGGTGCGATTGCTTAAAAAGGGTGGTCTTACCACTCTTGAAGCAATGGAAAAAGTTAATCAGCTGTTTGAAGATACGATTAGATTTGCTGTATATCGTGCGGCTCGCAAAAATGGATACACCACTGCCAAAGCCGCTCAGCTGTCTCGTAGAGCGACAGTTGATTTTCGTGCCAAGGGTGCATGGATGCCTTGGATAAACGCATTGAAGCCATTCCTTGCTGCCAGAATTGGTGGCATCAGAAGCATGGTTAGGCTTTATAAAGGAGGCAAGAGAGGCAGGCAATTGCTTGCAGCTTTGTTTGCCGCGTGTTTGCTTAACTCTTTGATGGCATTCTTTATGTCTGAAGACGATGAGAATGAACCCGGCAAGAAGAAGTACTTTACACAGGTTAAGGGTTATGAACGCCTTACCCATTTGATTCTTCCGTTTACAAATTCTGAAGGAAATTACTACAAAATTCCTTACGGATTCATATTGAACCCTATTGCTGTTATGGCAGACAACTTGGTTGCAGTATCATTTGGGCAAATCGAGCCAATCAATGCTGCTGTAAATATGGTTACGTCTTGGACTGACTCATTCAATCCATTAGGCAATGGCTCAATGGTGCATTCAATCCTTCCATTTGGGTTTCAACAGCTTGTTGAAACATCTGTTAACCGTGATTGGAAGGGGCAGAAAATTCATCCGGAAGTATATCCGGGTCAGGAGAATTTCCCCGCCGCCCAAGAAGCGTTCCCTTCAACAAGCGATGAAAGCAAAAGCATTGCGGATTGGTTGAGCCGTGCGACTAATGGTGATGCCTATAACAAGGGTTGGTTGGATATCTATCCGGGGACTATTGATTACTGGGCGCAGAACTTGACACAAGGCATAGGGTCGTTTGTAAAGGGCGGCTATAAAGCCCTTGAGAACACATGGGAAGGAATAGACACTCCTTATCAGAAAATGCCATTTTTCCGCAGGTTCCTGACAAACACAGATAAGATATCTGACAACAAGTATTTTGAAACCAAATCTGAAGTGACCGCTATGGAACGTCAGATGAGCAATGCCTATCAGCATTATGTAAAGAATAACAAAGATGCTGAAGCAAAGGAGACGGCGTTTAGGCTTGCAGAAAAACTTGACGTGAACCTTCGTGGGAAAGAAATTCAAACCCAAAGGGGTAGCGTTCCGGGCATTTTGAAAAAATCAGAAAAAGAACTTGATTCTCTTAAGAACCAGATCGACGACATCAAGAATAACAGCAAAATCCCTGATGATATGAAGGAAGACAAAATCGCTCCTCTTACTCAAAAGATGATTGATAAAAAAATGAAAACGATGCGGGAAATTAATGAAAAGATTAAGCCCCCGCCTGAGTCCCCATTGATGCTGTTGTTTGGGCAATAAAAAAAGCCCCCAGATTTATGGTCTGGGGGCAATTTATTACTCAATCCAATTGATCGTATAGATAAAGCCTAACCTACCTTTGTGTTTAACATTGGATGGCTTTGGCTCCCTTGTCACAAGCCCAAGGTTCCATAGTGTCCCAAGTTTCAAAGACGATAGAGACTTGTTCTTGCACTTGAGGGCTTCAATAAGTTCTTCGTCTGTAGACATGAACTTCTTGCTGCCAATGTTCTTGGCGATCCTCATGTAGTCAATCATTATGCCGTAGTGCAAATCTCGACTCAGGATAGCGTCTACTGCCTTGCTGTACTTACTCATCGCCAGTTTCCTCATTGGCTTCATTGGTTATTCCAAGCATCGCCGCCTCAAGTCCCTTGTGTATGCGAGGCATTTGATTGCCCTTGTCGTCCAAGCTGTTAGCAACGACAGCCATCCACATTGCCGACTCACGATAGGCGTCCATGCGCTCTGGCAGGATGCTGTACTTGGCATCTGCAAACGCCGCCATGATGATGCCAATCATACGGTCATCGACTTCTGTGCCGAGCCTGATAGTCGCTAGGTCTTTTGTTTTATTCAAAAGGTCTGCAAACCCATACGTTTCATCTATGATTGCAAAGGCTGCTGTTGTGCTGTCCAGTGCATGACGCAAATCACTTCTATTCATAATCATTCTCCTCTTAGGACTACTTGTCCGTTCAGTTTCTTCTTCCACTTTGACTTCTTCCCGCAAGGTAGCGGTGCTTTGACGGTCTTTAGGCCCAAATATGACGATTTTTGGGATTTGGCCTTGGCCGTAATCTGATGGTCCTTCTTGGTCTTCTCCTTTGCACAAGTCAGGCAAGTCAGCCTGATGTTCTCGTCCGTGTCCGTCCCCCCCAGTTCCAACGCCCTCATATGCTCGTATATGAACTGACCCGCCATTAGCTTTGCGGAGCAGATCGCGCACTTTCCTGATTCTCGTTCCCATATCTTTAGCTTTCTCCTCGTTGATAGACCTCCACGTTTAGTGGTTCCCATGTCCTCAATCATTGCTTCCACGCCGTAAATGCAGATTGCTCCAAAGCATACCCATCGCCATGCCCCAAATTAATAATGTTTTTTTCTGTGCATAATTCGTCAGCAAAAACCCATCCGGGAAATATGACTTTGTCATTTTTCAAAATTGCCAAGGCGTAGCAATCAATGTCACTATTTCTTTTTAACGTCGCGGTCAGTCGGCCATTTTCATACGTCGTTGTTTTTATATCAAAACGACGATTGTGAAGTATGCAGTCTGGGCTTCCGCTTCTGGGGTAAGCAGTCGGGTCAAAGAAGATGTTCCAGTGTTTGCAAAAAGCATACTCTCCGATCACTCCATTCTCATCAATGTCTAACGGGTCTTGCTTGCCCATCTGCGTGTCTTTTACAGCCGCACCACGGGCGACCATCGTTCTCATGTTTCCAAGCATACGGCAGATGGAAAGATCGTGAGGCGTCAATATTACTTCAATAGTCATTTAGCTCTCCTTTCAGGCGGGACATAAACAATTTTGTAATGATGCTTGCACCAACTTCTCTTGAAGACTGGCTCTCCACAAACGATGGAGTCGTGGTCTTTCCTCCCAATGATGAACCTGCATTGGTCACGTTCAGTTTCAGTAAAGAGAGTAGGCCCATACTCCACGTCTGGACGCTTCAGCGGGGCGACAAACTTCTCTACCGCCGCCACAGCCATTGGAGGCTCAGGATTGCTACGAGGAACCCTGACATTCACAATGCTAAGAACAACAGTCTTCCTTGGCTTTCTCGGAGGCGGTTGTGGGCGTTTGATCTGCAAGGATATCTTGCGTCGATTGATGACGCCGATAACAGCATTGCGCGTTCTCCCAGTTTTCAAAACAATAGCAATCTGAGATGCAGACCTGCCGTCGTTTGCCATGCGGACAACGATATCGAGTTCTTCCTTAGTCCAACCTTTTGTCATTGCTGCACTACCCATGACTCCATTTTCTCCCCTAAAACAGCCTCAACCTCTCTAAGAAGCTGTTCCCGATCAATCGGGGCAACCTCGGATATGATGACGTGCAGAGCCAGATTAAAGAACTTTTGAAAATCATCCTGCCCCATAGAAGAGAACGATATGGATGATACCTTTGTCATCATTCCCCCATCATGGAACATGACTTCTTCAACGTATCCAAGCCGCACTTTGAGCCATTCAACCAACTGTTCCGGCCTTAAATAGTAGGGATGGTTATCCACAACTATTTTCATTAACGACCAAAATAATCTGTGTTGCTTGGAACTGCGCGACCGTGATGTCTTGACCGACAGGTCTTTCCCTTCAGGGATTTCAAGCAAATGCTCCCTATCCCACTCCGTAACGGGGACTAGCTTGTCCCCGCTCCGTCGCATGATGAGTGTCGGGACGCTCATTGAGCGGCTTCCCTGATACGGGTTTGAGACTTTTGGAACTCTTGAGTGATTTTTTCTTGATGCTCTTCCCAGAGTTCACCCTTCTTCTTGGAATTGCGTTGCGCCCACTCTTGAAGGTTTTCTTTGGTTGTACAGCCATCAAGATCAAGAAGCATATCGTTCATGGTCTTGTTGCTGTCTGCTACGCTCATCTTTGGAAGAGGCGGTGCTTTGGGAGTTGCTTTGGCGGCGACAGGAGCCTTGTTAGCCTCGTTGCCGTCGTCATCGTCTTCTCCTGCAACGCCGACAATTGCCGACAAACTTAGTCGCTTGGCATAGGTCAAGGCAGCTGCAATCTCTTGATGCTTCCCAGATGCTGTCACTGGATAAGCCGACTCAATCCACTGCCCACTGGCATGGGTTAAGCGCGTGTAGAGAACAACTCCGGCTTCTTCTAAGTTAGTCATCTGCATGATCGAGATATTGTTCTTGGATAGCACTGGACGCACAGCATTCAGGACAGACGACAGGTCTGCGTAGGATGATTTGAAGTGCGGGTTGGTCTTGTTGAAAACAGGATTTGCAACCTCACCCTGTGCCTTGGCAAGAGCGGTCGCGATTTCATTGATCTGTTCTGAGGTCTTCATTTGGTTTCCTTTATGGTTATAGCGCCAGTCTTTGATCGTTTTGCGATAATGCCGTGGCCGGAAGCCTCGACAACATCGTCCTCAACCAATTCTTTCAGTATGGACTTAGCCTTGTCATGTTGCTTTGCTAGGTCAAGGGAGCCAAGGAAGTCAGCGGCAGCTGCGCTCCAACTGTTGTTCCCCGACATATCAACCTTACGCTCGACTGGGCCTTGATATTTTGTATGTACGATAACTGGTTGAATATCGTTATGGATGCAGTTCCAGAAGTTTTCCTCGGCGGCAATCAGCTTTGCAGCATAATCAGAGTCAAAAGAAACACCGTATGTCTCATGCTTGTGATTGCCAAAGATGACTGAAAGAATAGCAAAATTAACCCCACAGACAATCATGTTATGGGTCAGCTGTGGCATATACTTCTCAAGGATTTCATCTTCCTTGGCAAAGGCTGAGACGTGCTTTGCTTCCCACACGCCACCAGCTACCATTCCATCAAGCGTACAGGCCATGAATGGATAATCCAGACAGATCATCTGGTCGCCTACATTTGTGACGGTCTTTTTATGCTTCTTCTCGTACCATGCACGGTTGAATGACTCGGTGAATGAGCCAAGCATGACCTGAAGAACTTCAGACAGGTCTTCACCCTCTGCCTTGCCGCTCTTTTCCTTCCACAGCTGAAGTATTCTCTCATCGTTGCCGGACATGATGATATTGGCATCTGAGCCGCCAAGGCTATTGCGTCTGAATGCCTTCTGCTCAGGCGTCAGACCAAGTTTATCGAGTATGCTCATTAGTGTCTCCCAAAGTTGTCTTCATCACGATATGGATCATTGTCTTTCTTTCTCCACTTCCGAACCTGCAAGAATGCAAAGTAGATAAGCAGAGTCCCAGACACCCAACAGGCCATGAATATCCATCCCCATTCATGACCTGTGATGTAGTCCTCATACATTTGCAGCCATGAAGTGTTTAAGCTCGGCGTCGAGCTTCTCACGCAGCTGAGAAGGTGTCCCACGATACATGAGAACAGCCTCTTCATGAGACACTGCTTGGCCCTCAATCCGAGGTGCAGTGTTGATCAGAATGTGCATTGCAGTCTTGTTTGCCTGATCAGAATATGTGAAGGTAATACTGAAGTCTTCAATGTCATTGAAAAACGATGTTGCCATTCCTAATCTCCCTGTGGCGTTGTTTGACAACAGAAACATAACCCAAAAAAATAATATTGCAAGGGGGCTTGACGTTGATAAAAAATAAAAATAGATTTGCAGTGTCGCCAATCGACGAGAGGACGCTAGATGGTATTGCGTTTGCGTCCAAGAAGGAGATGAAGCGATATGCGGAACTCAAGCTGTGGGTCAGGGCCAAAGAAATCTCTGATCTTGAACTGCAACCTGAGTTCCGTGTTTCTATCAATGACCAACACTACTGCACCTACACGGCAGACTTTGCCTACACGCTAAAGGGTGAACGGATCATTGAGGAGTTAAAGTCTACAGGGACGGCAAAGGATGCCGCGTACCGTCTCAGGAAGAAGGCAGCGGAGTTGTTTCACGGTATCAAGATCAAGGTGATTATCAGATGACTGACAGCACAATGAAGATGTCGTTAGATGCTTTTCTCGACCTCGTTGCCCACCCAGACACAACACGGGCAGAAGGCAGGATGGCATTTAGGGATGGGTATCTTATAGACGCTAATCCTTGGCCTCCAGATGACCCAAGACGGGGTTACTGGAATGAAGGTTGGGAAAGCAAATATTGGGAGGAAGAGTGATGGACATAGTTGAGCGACTAAAAACCGTTGAAATAAGTTGGAACTATGAAGGTGAGTTATGTGCCGAGGCAGCCGACGAGATCGAGCAACTGAGGAAAGACAAACAACTAGCGTTTGAATGGATGGACAAATTTGTAGAAGAGATCAATAGGTTGAAGCAAGTCCTGCAACAAATTGCAGAGGAAGGCTCGGGCCATGGTCAGGCTCTTGCGTACGCCGCACTCAAGGAGAAAGAGTGATGGATGCCATTGGGACAATTAATATTTATTTTAATTACAACAAATTAAAAGCGGAGAATGAGCGGTTGCGGGAAGCGTTGGCTGATATCGCCAACATTATAAATCCGTATGAAGACGGGGACACCATGCAGGAAATAGCCCGTGAAGCACTGAAGGAGAAAGAGTGATGGAAGACTATAAAGAAATGATACCAGCGGAATATTGGCAGACACAGGCTTCAGAATGGCATGAACGCTACAAGGAAGCGTTGAAGTACGAATTAGATCATGCAGCGTTCAAGGATGCTTTGGAACGACTTGCATCCGGCAAGTGGACGGCAGATCGTGGTCGGGCCATTGCACAAAAGGTGTTGAACAGCAGAAGGGTACAGTGATGGATATTGTTGAACGGTTGCGGTCGCCAGAAGTATTTATCATGGATGGGCCAGTGATTAGCCCTGTCGCGTTTGAGGCTGCCGCCGAGATCGTTAAGTTGCGGAAAGTTCTTTTGACAGTACTTGAAGCCTGTAAAGATGTTAACAGCCCTGATCGTAAAGTACGCAAAGAGGTAATGGGGTTAATAATCGCGGTTATTTTGTCCATTGTGGACGATTGTGAAGAGGGAGAATACTAATGGCTTACGACAATAGCGGGATTATCGGCAAGAACAAACGGAAAGAATTAGATAAACACCCTGACATTCAAGGTCAGGCAACTGTTGATGGCGTCGAGTATTGGGTATCTGGGTGGAAAAAAGAGAAGGACGGCAGTAGTTTCTACTCTCTGGCATTCAAACCTAAAGAGGCTAAATCGCAATCAGGGAATTCGTCGTCGTCGCCGGACTTGGACGACGAAATTCCCTTCTGATCTACCAAAGTGAAGGTGGTCCCCCGCAGCCGCAGCAACAACGGGCGATTGTGAAGTCATGTTAAGTTTCTGCATTTCTCAACATGGTGGAGGCAATACAAGGCATGGTTCTGGATTTCACTTTGGGTATCGTACCTCACCAGTGAAACCGTGCAAGTTGCTATTGACAACGAGTAAGTAAGTTGTATCCTAAAAAAAGATGGCCTCGGTAGGATATCCCAAACCGAGGCCCATCTGAACCGACAGTTTCACTTGGCAGAGAAACGGTTCAGACGAGAAAGTTATAAATGCGTGTAGGCATTTTGACAACCCCGTTTGAAACTCTCCCATTGAAACGATTATACCAAACTGCCCGATTGGTACAATCGACTGAGCAGTTTGTGTACTCAGGTTCAATGGGGCTTTGACTATTCCCCCATAAAAAGAATGGCGACGAGCCGGAGTTTCAAACCGGATGGACTGCTGGCGGTTTTTTCCCCACTGGAGGCGGTGGGATATTCCGACGCCCCCGATGTTGGGTTAACTAGGGGAAAGCTGCACACATAGACACCCCAATGATTGCTGTAACTTCAGCAAGGGGGACGGACTGGCCCACCGAGCTTGACGGGTATGTGCGGGTATACAGTGGCTCAAAACCCTCCCTCAGTCCGCATCTGGCCTGTTAGAGCAAGTGAATGCTCCACAGGACAGGGGGATAGCGGAAGCGGAATTGTGACTAAATTGGAAATGGAGGATTTTATGGTAAAAAAAACAGGGATAAACGCAGAATACAAGGATTTAGTTGATAAAATTTTGGATGAGGCGATACCGGAACATTCACTAAACAACAAAAAAGTATGGGAACATGAACCAGAACTCCACGCGAAATTTGATAAAATTTGGAACGAGAGGAGGGCAAGTATTTTAGCGGTGTTTGACGACAAAGCGTTCATAGCCGCCGCAGAAGAGAATATGACCGAGGAAGAAAAGCGACAGCCGTTGTTTATCGCGTACAGGGCGTCAACTAAGCCGGAAGCAGAGAGAAACGCTGTGGAAAGAGCGTATTACAAAATGTTTGCATCAGCATTTGATTTGGTCAGTGCTTTGCAGGAAAACGCCACTAAAAAAATCAAAAAGGGAAGGAAAAAGGGGAGACAAGCATGGGTACGCGAGCCACTCGTTCATCCCAGAGGCAAATGGACTGAAGAGCGTCTCAAGGATGCTGTGGATCATTTGAACAATGGTTTATCAATGAAGAGGGCGGCATTCAACATGGGCCTTACAGGCGATGGGTTGAAAGCCGCGCTTGATCGGCATGGCGTTAATCCAAGGAGAATAAGCAAATGAACTCAGGAATGGAATACTTCCTCAAGGAAGTGAGAGAACTTACCAACCAGAAACCGCCGTTCAACGATGCCTTTGTTAGCAGGGCTTTGTATCTGCTCCATCAAAGTGTCCATGTCGTTATCGGATTGTCGGAAATGATTAAGAGCAAGGATATCAAAATTGAAGAAACATCAAAATCCGTATCCCGTGCAGCTGCCGGAAAAATATCGTGGGATGTTGTTCTGCATAGCAAGAAAAACCGCGATGAAGAGATGGTGAATGATTATAAGTCTGGGATGCGCAAGAAGGATATTGCAATCAAGCACGGGATAAGTGGTGCGAGGGTTCACGTCCTGCTCAAAAAACTTGGATGTGGCCCAAAGAGATACGAGGATTTCTGATGTCAGCGCATGAACTCAGAGACTATCAGGCAGAGGCCATATCAAAACTCCGCGCAGAACTGGCGGCAGGGAAGCGCAGGATAGTCCTGCAATGCCCTACGGGAGGCGGGAAGACTGCAATCGCGGGTGCAATCATCCGCTCCGCTCTTGGCAAGGAGAGGAAGGCAATCTTTACCGTCCCCGCTCTCAGCCTGATTACCCAAACGATTGATAGTTTTGAGCGCGATGGCATTACCGATGTCGGCGTCATGCAGGGACAGCATTGGATGAGCGATGCTAATCAGCCCGTGCAAGTCTGCTCAATCCAAACGCTTGCGAGACGCAAAATACCAGAGGCTCACATTGTCATCGTGGACGAGGCTCATGTTGTTTACGATACCTACAAGAAGTGGTTTGACGACCCTGCATGGTCAAACGTGCCGATAATAGGACTGTCCGCGACACCTTGGACGAAAGGTTTGGGGAAGCTGTATCAGGGATTGGTTGTGGCGACGACAACGCAGGAACTGATCGACAAGGGATACCTGTCTCCGTTCAGAGTGTTTGCCCCGTCCAAGCCGGACTTAACGGGGGTTAAGACGGTTGCAGGGGATTACGATCTGGCAGGGCTTGAGACAGCCATGAACCAAAAAAAGATCACTGCTGACTTAGTGAAGACGTGGATTGAATTAGGTCAAGACAGGCCGACATTGTGCTTTGCGGTTAATCGCGCCCACGCCGCCAATATCTGTGACGAGTTTAACCGTGCAGGGATAAACGCCGCCTATGTTGATGGAGAAACTCCGCTCGATGAGCGCGACGATCTGGCAAAGCAATTCCGCAATGGCGATTACAAGATCATTTGCAACGTGGGCGTAATGACAACGGGTGTTGATCTGCCGTTTGTATCTTGTTTGATACTTGCACGACCGACCAAGAGCGAGATGCTGTATTGCCAGATTGTCGGACGTGGCCTGAGAATATCGGAAGGCAAGACTGATTGCCTTATCCTTGATCATTCCGACACCACTGCCCGTCTGGGGTTTGTCACTGACATTCACCATACCGACCTTGATAATGGCAAGAAGAAGGTTGGTGGCGGGGCAAAGAAAAAGGACGACGAGCTGCTTCCTAAAGAATGCCCGTCCTGCACTTACCTAAAGCCGCCGCGTACAAGGGTATGCCCTAATTGCGGGTTTGAATCCAAACCAAAGTCAAATGTGTTTGTCGCTGATGGCGTCCTCAATGAGGTCAGAGGCAGGGGAAAAACAAAGTCATATTTTGATGTTGCATCTCCGTTTGAGGAAAGAGAGAATTTCTATCGTGAACTTATCGGGATGGCACAAGAGCGGGGGTACAAGTCGGGTTGGGTCTACCATACCTACATATCAAAATATAAAGACAAGCCCGATAAAAAGTTTGTTCATAGCCCTGCAATACCTACAACTAAGACGATTAACTGGGTTAAACACACTTGGATCAAGAAAAAGGCGGCACAAAACAAGAGCATGGGAGTGTTCCATTGAACGGTAGCATTGTCGAGGACGCCCGTGGTCGATGGGTTGGATTGCTCGCCCACTTTGGTCTGGAAGTCCGCGTAAAGAAGAGCGTGGCTTGTCCAATGTGCGGTGGCGTTGATCGCTTCATGTTTGACGACAAGCAAGGGCTTGGAACGTACATTTGCCGAGGTTGCGGCTCCGGTACTGGGTTCAAGCTTCTATCCGCTTGGAAAGGGTGGTCGCAATCAAGAGCGATGGGTGAAGTACGCAAGATAGTAGGGAGGATTGCACAAATGACTGTTCAGCCAGAGATGGACGACAAAGAGCAAAAAAGGATGCTCAATGAGACGTGGCAGAAAAGCCGTCCGATTGTAGAGGGTGATGCGGCGGGGAAATACATACACACAAGGACGGGGATGCTGACGCCGCCCAAGACATTGCACTATCATCCGGCTCTTTGGAATGCCGAGACGAATGGCAATTTGCAAGCGATGGTCGCCAAGGTGACGGATTACGATAATCGCCCCGTTGCCATTCACCGTACATACCTGAATGACGATGGTAGCAAGGCCAATCTGGAAAAGAACAAGATGCTAATCGGAAAGATGCCTGAAGGCTCCGCAATCAGGTTGTCCCCGTTTGAGGAAGAAATCGGGATAGCTGAAGGCATCGAGACGGCAATCAGCGCGTACATAATCTTTGGCATTCCAACATGGTCGTCCGTGAGTGCGGTCGGGATGGAGAAATGGAAGCCGCCGACCGTGATTAAGAAGGTTTGGGTGTTTGGGGACAACGACAAGGGCTTTGCGGGTCAACTGTCCGCTTACCGCTTGGCTCACAGTTTAATGAAGTCAAATCAATATGAGTCGGTCGAGGTCTGCATCCCAAAGCCAAAGGGTGCAGATTGGAATGATATCTTGACGATCTACGGGACGGTCGAGGCCAAGGCTCAGGTCGCCAGATAAATCGCCATAAATCGCCAAAATAAATCGCCGAAATAAATCGCCATAAATCGCCATAAATCGCCGGAATAAATCGCCGGAATAATCGCCAAATAAAAACCCCATCGGACGTATCCGATGGGGTTAATTGTCATTTGATCAAGTCAAGCCACTTGGGTATCGGGTGCTGTCCGCTAAGCCATCTCTGGACTGTCCTGGCCGTGACGCCAATACGAT
>Ga0315293_10000838_pt1 | contig 29203 bp, 31 predicted proteins | sample YL17G13_20_MG_FD_203071 | JGI IMG/M metagenome (GOLD analysis project Ga0315293, IMG submission 203071) | Sediment microbial communities from Yellowstone Lake, YNP, Wyoming, USA - YL17G13_20 | ecosystem: Environmental > Aquatic > Freshwater > Lake > Sediment | place: USA: Wyoming | collected... | reverse complement strand
CAGTACCCGTATGGAAAAAACCTAAGGGAAACTCTTATCATCTCAGAAAGGAGAATAAAATGAAAAAAATCTTGTTTCCCATCTTGATGGTCATCGTCCTGCTGCTGACAGCCTGCGGCGGAAAGACCGGCACCACGGGCGGCGGCCCGGTGACCATCACCTTCAGCGCCTGGGGCGCGCCGGAAGAGTTGGCAGTCTGGAAGCAGATTGTGGCTGACTTTGAAGCCGCCAACCCCAACATCACGGTCAACGTCGAAGTTTCTGACTGGGGCGCCTATTGGGACAAACTCAAGACCCAGTTGGCCGCCAACACGCCGCCCGATATCTTTGCCATGGATGCCCCACTCTTCCTGGATTACCAGAGCCGCGGCGTGTTGCTCAATCTCCAGCCTTACATCGACAAAAATCCAGACATGCTCAAGGATGTTTACCCGCAGACTCTGTCAGCCTACCAGACCTCCGATGGCTACTATGGTCTGCCGCGCGACTTCCAGACAATCGTCCTGTTCTACAACAAGGATATGTTCGACGCGGCTAGCGTGCCCTACCCGACCGCCGACTGGACCTGGGATGATCTGCGGGCAGCCGCTAGGCAACTGACCAAAGACACTAACGGGGACGGCAAGATCGACCAATATGGCTTTGTCTTTGACCAGTGGGATATGGAACCCGGCTGGAGTGAGGCCATCTGGGCGTATGGCGGCGATATCGTCAGCGCGGACCATACCAAGACCCTGATTGGCGACCCTGCGGCACGTCAGGCCTGGCAACTGCTGTCCGACATGGTCTTCGTGGACAAGTCTGTGCCGGATGCTAACACCATTGGCCAGTACGGTGGCGACTTGTTCCAGGCGAAGGTGGCTGCCATGACCCCGATGGGACACTGGGCAGTGCCCGGCTATAACACCGGCGGTTTCAAGTATGACGCGGTTCCAATGCCCAAAGGCCCGGCGGGACATGCCACTAGCGTCAACAGCGCCGGCTTTGTGGTCGCCAAGGTGACGAAGTACCCGCAGGAAGCCTTCGATTTCATCAAGTTCGTCCTTAGCCAAAGCGGACAGACCCGCCTGGCCGAACTCGGCTTTGCCTGCCCGGTGCTGAAGACTGTGGCTGAAAGCCCGATCTTCCTGCAGCAGAGTGGTTCCACCTTGAACCAGCAGGTGTTCCTTGATTCCCTTGCCTTTGCTCACATGAAGCCGGTCTTCAAGGGTTATGACGAGTGGGCCTCGGTCGTCGGCGATGGCATGGGCGCCGTCTGGCGCGGTGAAGCGGATCTGAACACGACGCTCAACGATATCGTCACGCAGGCTGATGCCGTGCTTGCCAAGAATAAGTAAATGAACTAACCCCCTTACCCCCTTCCATCTCAGGGAAGGGGGTAAGGAAGGAGACACGCCATGGACTACGGACTCAAACCGTTGGGACGTGAAAAGCTCTCTCTCTGGCTGATGCTCACGCCCACACTGATCGGGCTGCTGTTTGGCGTGCTTGGCTCCATTGCGGCGACGATCGCGCTCAGTTTCACCCACTGGGATCTGCTCACGCCGCCCAAGTGGGCCGGGGTGGCAAATTTCATCGCGCTCTTTAATGATCCGAAACTTGCCAAAGCACTTACCAATACATTCAAGTTCAGCCTGCTGTATGTCCCCTGCGTGGTGGTCGTTTCTCTCCTGGTGGCAGTCCTGCTCAACCGCAAAATCCGCGGCGTGTCCATCTTCCGTACCATCTACTTCCTCCCGGCAGTGACCTCTGCCGTCGCCACCGCCCTGGTGTGGAACATGATCTACGGCAAAGACACTGGCATCCTGAACTACATTATCGAATTATTCGGCGGAAAAGGCATCTGCTGGCTGTGCACCGATAACGTTCTCCTTGCACTTATCATTGTCAATGTCTGGGGTGCGATCGGTGAAGGCATGATCATTTTCCTCGCCGGCCTGACTGCCGTCCCGAGGGAATATTACGAAGCGGCCATGCTAGACGGCGCAGGGGGGTCCCAGCAGTTTTTCCATATCACCCTCCCGCTGGTAACGCCCAGCATCTTCTTCCAGACGCTAATGTCTACCATCAACGCTTTTCAAGCCTATGATTATATCTACATGCTCACCCGCCGCGGCCAAGGCGACAGTTCCTTCCCAGTGGTGGTTTATTCCATTTACCGGAATGCCTGGACGTTCTTCAATTACGGTGGCGCCAGCGCCCAAGCCATAGAACTTGCCATATTCGTCATTCTCCTGATGGCCTTTTATTTCTGGTTGGAAAAACGCTACGTGGTGTACGAGTAGGAGGCCGCCATGACCAAGAAGACCCAAAAACTCATCCTCGATATTGTCACTTATGCCCTCCTCATCCTCGGCTCGGTTATCATGGTGGGACCCTTCCTCTGGATGGTCTCGACCTCCTTCAAACTTCCTGCAGATCAGTTCACCCGCACCCTGGTCCCACCCACCTGGACCCTGCAAAATTACCGCGATCTCTTTGCCGTGGATATCGACTTCCCCCTGTTGTTCTTCAACAGCACCTACATCTCGATCTTGATCGCCATCGGCCAATTGATTACCTGCGCCATGGCAGCCTTCTGTTTTGCCGTGGTCAAATTCAAAGGTCGTAACTTGCTTTTCACTTTATTGCTGATCACGCTTATGATCCCTTCGCAGGTAACGCTGATCCCCAACTTTATCATCTTCAAGTGGCTCGGTCTGATTGGAACGAGTGTCCCGCTCTGGCTGCCCGCATTCTGGGGCGGAGCGTTCGGGACCTTTTTACTGCGCCAGTATTTCCTGACCATTCCGCGCGACCTCGTGGACGCCGCCCGCATGGACGGTGCTTCATTGTTCCGGATTTTCTGGAATATCTACATGCCGCTCTCCAAGCCCGCTCTGGCCGCTCTGGTGATCTTCACCTTCCAAGGCGCATGGAATGACCTGCTGCATCCATTGGTTTACATGCCGGCGGTCCCAAACACCACCCTAACGGTGGGACTGGCCTTCTTCCAGCAGCAACTCACTCTGGGCGGCAAGTTCACCGTCTTGATGGCCGGTGCGCTCATCAGCATCCTGCCCCTGGTGATTGTCTTTTTCCTGGCGCAGAAACAATTCATTGAGGGCATCGCCCTGAGTGGCGTGAAACGGTAGAATGGCAGACAACCTGACAAGGAGTTCAACGTGACCAAAATCACCTTCATCGGCGCAGGCAGTCTCGGCTTCACCTCCGAACTGGTGCGTGACATTCTGACCTTCCCGCTGCTCGAGGACGCCCACATCACTCTGATGGATATCAACGCCGAACGGCTGGAGTTTGCCCGGCAGGCCGTGGTCAAACTGATCGAAGCCGGCAGGCGCCCGGCGACCGTTTCCGCTACGCTCGACCGGGCCGAGGCGCTCAAGGATGCCGAAGTGGTCCTGACCACCATCCTGGCTGGCACCACCGAGGTCTGGCGCCACGACATCGAGATCCCCAAGAAATACAGTGTAGATACCTGCGTCGGCGACACGCGCGGCCCGAGCGGAATTTTCCGCTTCCTGCGCACCCTGCCGCCGATGATGGACATCGTGCGCGATATGGAGAAATTCTGTCCGAACGCCGTTTTGCTCAACTACACCAACCCGATGGCCATGCTGTGCGGTGCCCTGCAGCGTTTGACCCACATCCCGGTCACCGGGCTATGTCACTCGGTCCAGGGTACAGCCATGATGCTGGCCGGGTGGATCGGGGCGGCGCCCAATGAGATTGACTACACCTGCGCCGGCATCAACCACCAGGCCTGGTACATCGAGTACAAGTGGAACGGCCAGGATGCCTACCCGCTCATCCACAAGGTCATCACCGAACGCCCGGAGGTCTACAACGAGGAGATCGTCCGCAACGAGATGTACCTGGCGCTCGGCTACTACGTGACCGAGTCGAGCGGGCACAACTCGGAGTACAACTGGTGGTTCCGCAAGCGCCCCGACCTGATCGAGAAGTATTGCACCCATGGCACCGGCTGGAACCCCGGCGAGTACGCCTACATCCTGAAGGAATACCAGAACGCTGAGGCCACCTGGAAGGACATCGTCAGGGAACGCCTGGCCGCTCCGCTGACCCTGGCAGACATCCAGCGCGGCCTGGAATACGCCGCCTACATCATCAACGCCTTGAAGGGCGGCGAGGCCTTCAAGTTTAACGGCAGTGTCCGCAACACTCTCCTAATCACCAACCTGCCCGAAGGCGCCTGCGTGGAAGTCCCGGTCTACGTGGACAAGGCCGGCTTTCATCCTAGCCACATCGGCGCGCTGCCGCGCGAATGCGCCCTGCTGACACAGCTCTCGAGCGGAATCGAGGAGATGGCCATCACCGCCGCCCTGACCAGCGACCCGACGATGGTTTATCGTGCCATCTGCCATGACCCGCTGACGGCTGCTGTGCTCTCGCTGGCTGAGATTAAAACCATGGTCAACGAGATGTTTGCCCAGAACAAGGATTACCTGCCACAGTTCAAAATCCATAAAGTATGAAACAAATTGCATTGTGGTTTTGACCATGAAAAATCTCTCGATTGGCAAATTGCGCGGCCTCCAGCGGATTACTTCCTCCCGCGGTACCTTTACCTGCCTCGCTCTCGACCACCGCCAGAACCTGCGCCGGGCGCTCAACCCAGCAGGCCCGGCCTCGGTCAGCGATGCGGACTTGAGCCGCTTCAAGCTGGAGGTCACCACGGCGCTTGCAGACGAGGCGACCGCTGTCCTGCTCGATCCAGAGTTTTCCGCCGCCCAGGCAGTGGCTGCCGGTGCTGTCCCGAACGGAGTCGGGCTGGTGGTGGCGGTCGAATCAACCGGTTACACTGGCGAGTCGACCGCCCGCCAGAGCCAGATCCTACCCGGCTGGAGCATCGAGAAGGCCAAACGTATGGGGGCGGATGCCGTAAAACTGCTAGTCTTCTACCACCCCGATTCGTACACGGCGGGCGAGATTGAAGCCTTCGTCAAACAGGTAGCGGATGATTGCCGGAAATACGACCTGGCAATCATGCTCGAGCCGCTCTCCTATACGCTTGACCCGGCGGCAAAGAAACTTTCCTCGGACGAGAAACGCTACGTCGTTACCGAAACTGCCCGCCGCCTGACGCCCCTCGGCGTGGACGTGCTCAAGGCCGAGTTCCCGCTCGACGTTTCAGACCCGGATGAAACTCAATGGGCCGCGGCCTGCGCCGAGATCACCGCCGCCTCCGTCACGCCCTGGATGCTCCTCTCCGCTGCCGTGGACTACGAGGCCTTCCTGCGCCAGGTGACTGTCGCCTGCAAGGCCGGGGCTTCAGGTATCGCCGTCGGGCGCGCCGTCTGGCAGGAAGCCGTCGGTCTGGATGGGGAAGCCCGTCTTGCCTTCCTGCGCACAACCGGTAGCGAGTGTCTTGGCTGTCTCACCGTACTGTGCAACGAACTGGCGAAACCTGTCAGCGATTTCTACACCGCTGAGGCGCCGTTCGATTGGTATAAGACCTACTGACCGTAGACGGTGCACCTTCCACGGTCTGTCGTCCCTCGTCCGTCGTCTTCACATATTATGAAACCCTACGATATTTTAGTGGCTGGCGAAATCAACCCGGACTTAATCTTGTCTGGTAACGTCACCCCGGAATTCGGTCAGGTGGAGAAACTGGTCGACTCGGCTGTCCTGACGGTCGGTTCTTCCTCGGCCATCTTTGCCTGCGAGGCAGCCCGGCTGGGGTTGAAAGTCGCTTTCGTCGGCGTGTGCGGGGTTGACATCTTTGGGCGCTTCATGCTGGATGAGATGTCAAAACGCGGCGTGGATGTGTCGAACATAGTCATCATCCCCGGCGGTCAGACCGGTCTGAGCATTATCCTGGCTCAAGGGGCCGACCGAGCCATCCTGACCTACCCCGGCCTGATCCCCGCCCTGACCGCCACCGAAGTCACCAATGACCTGCTGCGCCGATCGCGCCACTTGCATATCGCCTCCTACTTCCTGCAGACCGCCCTCCAGCCCGGCCTGCCGGACCTCTTCGCCCGGGCCCACGCCCTCGGTCTGACGACCTCCCTGGATACCAATTGGGACCCATCCGGCGAATGGCGCGGCTTCGACGAGCTGCTGTGCCGGGTGGATGTGTTCCTGCCCAATGAGAACGAGGCATTGGCGCTGACCGGCACAAAGGAGATCGAATCAGCGATTCAGCGACTTGGCGAGTCATGCAAGGTGGTGGCGATCAAACTGGGCGCGGATGGAGCGATTGCCCGTCGTGGCGGGGAAAACGCCCGCGCACCGGCCATCCCGGTTGAGGTGGTCGACACCGTCGGGGCAGGTGACACCTTCGACGCCGGATTCCTATTCGGGTGGTTGAACGGCTGGAGCCTGGAAAAAACCCTTTCGCTCGCGGTAGTCTGCGGGTCGCTCTCGGCCCGGGCTGCAGGCGGGACATCTGCCCAGCCGACATTGGATGAGGCAATGAAATATGTCCCATTTTCTGGATGAAATCGTCCGCGCCCAGAAACTGGGAGAAGTCCGCGGCATTGCTTCGATTTGTTCCGCCCATCCGTGGGTGCTGAAAGCGGCCATGAGGAGGGATGGCCCGGTTCTGATTGAGTCTACCTGCAATCAGGTCAACCAGTTTGGTGGCTACACCGGCATGACCCCGGCGGACTTTGTCGCGTTTGTGCGTGAGCTGGCCGCTGAAAACAGCTTTCCTCCGGAAAGCTTGATCCTCGGCGGTGACCACCTCGGTCCCTCTCCCTGGCAAGACGAGCCCGCTGCGAGCGCCATGGCGAAAGCGACCGAGATGGTGCGCCTCTACATACGAGCCGGCTTTGTTAAGGTTCATCTGGACACCAGCATGCGCCTGGCCGATGACCCGTCCGGTCCGCTCGACCCCGAAGTCTCCGTCTGCCGGACGACCGAACTGGCCTGCGCTGCGGAAGAGTCGGTCCTGAGCCCGGCCGCAGCCCCCCGTTATGTCATCGGCACCGAAGTCCCCATCCCGGGTGGCGCGATTAGTCTCAATGACCGCGTCCGGGTGACGAATGTGGAGGATGTCCGGCGGACGATCGAGATCACGCATACCGCATTTTTGGAGGCAGGGTTGGAGTCGGCCTGGGAGCGTGTCATTGCGGTCGTTGTCCAGCCTGCGGTCGAATTCGGGGACGATTTCGTTTCGGAGTACCAGCCACTGGCGGCGCGTGACTTGTCGCGCTTTATCGAAAGTCAGGCGATGGTGTATGAGGCGCATTCTACCGATTACCAGGCGCGTGAGGCACTTAAAAACCTTGTGAGCGATCATTTTGCGATTCTCAAAATTGGCCCTGGATTGACATATGCCTATCGCGAAGCGGTCTTTGCTCTGGCAATGATCGAAAATGAATTGTTCCCAATTTTGCGCTCGAATTTGATTCAAGTTTTGGATGAAGTAATGATACAACATCCTGAGCATTGGAAAAAATATTATCGCGGCTCGGAAGAAGAACAAGCCGTCAAAAGAAAGTTTAGTTTTAGCGACCGCAGCCGATATTACTGGTCCGATCCGCGAGTGCAAGCCGCGCTGAAAATATTGATGAATAATCTAAGCGAAAAGCCGTTGCCGCTTTTTCTGTTAAGTCAGTTTGCTCCTAGGCAATACGAACAAATCCGCCGAGGGGAAATTGCATGGACGCCTGAAGGCGTCATATTCGATCGCATTCGTGAGGTCTTGCTAGATTATGAAGCGGCTTGCGGGGGGTAACAGTAAACATCCTTGAAAAAAGAGCAAAGGATGTTTACATATTTTGTCTATCAGCAGTCTACTCGTGATCAAATATCCATGGATTTAGGTTTTGTCTGGATATCGGCTTTGAGATAAGCTCTCAAAATCATCCTTCTATCTTCGATTGAGCATGAAAAATCTTCACGATTGTGTGTATCCCTGCCCGTGCAGATAACAATCCAAATGCGCTTGAGATCACCAAGCCCTGCTAAATACGACCGCAAGGAAGGAGGTGAGTGATATGCCTATGTGAGAAGGGGGAAGTGTAGAAGTGTAGATGCACGGCATCCACGAGGAATTCCGCCGCAAGGCGCACGTCTTAAATGCCGGGATGCCCACCCTGCAATATGACCGCACCCGAGTGAAAAATCTGCTGGTTCCCATGACCGAGTTGAACCCGCTTACACCGCTGTTCGAGCGCGTCCCTCATATGCACGGGCCTGTGCGGCGACCTGCGATACGTGTACCCAGCATTGCTGCTGGGACGGCCGCAGACCGATTGACGAAAGTTGCAACTACTGCGGGGATGGAGCATGCCAAAACGAGACGTGTTCGAGCTGTCCGGATGACTGCGTGAGCTGCGCCACACGATTAAGATTGTGGGGGGGAAATTGCCCCCCTATGGTCCCCCCATTTCGAAAAACAGAAATGGGGGGATGTGGCGGCTTCGCTGCCCGCACACTCCCCGCTTCCCATAACAGAAATGGGAGGACATGGTGGTTTGCTATAATATATCGGCCTCCCTTTCCATGAGCAATTGCTTCTCCCCCATTTCGAAAAACAGAAATGGGGGGACATGGTGGTTTGCTATAATATATTGGCCTCCCTTTCCATGAGCAATTGCTTCTCCCCCATTTTCCGGCTTTGAAAATGGGGGAGGCTGGGAGGGGGCAGGAAGGATAAGCATATCAAGAAAGCCAAACGCTCCACGCCGAAGATGATGCACCGTGCGGGCGAATTGCGTAGAGAGCAAACTCCTGCCGAAGCCAAATTGTGGGCATATTTGCGCGCTCAGCGCGCCAATGGAGTCCATTTCCGCCGTCAGCACGCCATTGGTGGTTGTTTTGGACCCGGACGTGGCGGAAGTGTTCACCACGCCCGAAGCCGTGAACAAAGCCTTGCGTGCACTCATTACAGCCATGCCGGAAGATATCAAACGCAAGATCCCAGTATAAAATTCGTGCTGGGTAAAACCGTATTCCTCCGATCGCGCAATATCGCACCCAATATATTGGGGGTAGAAAAGACCGGGGCCGGAGCAGTTTTTCAGCTAATCCGGCTCGTGCCACACAATCCTGACGAGTTAAATCGTATCTTGTCAAGCCCCGGTTGGCTGGATGCGGATATTTATGTTTCCTTTCACTGGTTACCTGACCCACGAAGAGTACCGCCGCAAAGCGCACGTGCTGCCGGCCGGCAGCCGCGTCTTTCAATATGACCAGACGCGCACGAAACCCTTGGCGGTTCCGGTAACTGGGCTAAATCCGCTTGGGAATCTCTTAGAGCGTGTGCGCGAATGGGGATCAAAATAAAACAGGACCCCGGTTCCTGAAATAAATCGGGTTCCTTGTTTACGGAAGAATGTAACGGACGGCGAATACTTCGGGTGGGATAATCTGAATATTCTGATAAGCGCCGAGGTCGAGAAGGTGAGGGTCACTCGAAACGACGAGCTCCGCGCTGCCGACCAGTGCACACTCGATGAACTTGTCGTCATCGGGGTCAGCTGAAATAACACGCAGTGTGCCTGGAATTTCGACTCTTTCTGCGTACCGCCGAAAGTCGGTGATAACCGCATGAATTCGGTTTTCTGAAAACACGAACTTCTTGCGCAGTTTTTCGGACAGTTCCGCCAGCATCGGCAGACAATACACGGACTGGACAATTTTCGCGCGCGCCAGCAGTAAACACTGATAAGGTTTCCCCCGCCACAAAAGTCCTGAGATGAGGACATTTGTATCAAAGACGACGCGTTCAGCCACGGTTACGCCTCGTGCAGAATTTCGTTAATGAGTTTCTGCCTTTCTTGTTCGGAAAGATTATCCCACTCTATTCCGCGCTGGGTGCAAATAGCCCGAATACGGCGGTCGCCATATTTAACCATCTGTGCCAACTCGTCCATTTCGGGGATGAGCGCGCGCAGAACAGATTGTTTGGCAGTGGGGGATAAACTTCGCAGCCATTCAACCAATTGCGTTTCAGGGATTTTAAGTGTTATCGTATCCATTGCGCCGGCCTCCTTGCGCTTGAATTATTATACACGGAAAGCAGGCTATAATTCACCCAGGAGGAAACTATGCAACGCTTGAGCCCGCTGTGTCGGGGTCTTCGCGAAGCATCCCCGCGAAGTACCCTAAGGGTGAAGGGGGCCAGACCCCGACAATCCGCTGACCGAAGGTCTCAACCACTATGGAACGCTGAGGGGGGATTAATGATACTCCTCGTGTGCAAACCCTTATCCAAAGGTGGTATGAAATGGATGCATTTGGATGCACACTCCTTATAATGAAGGATATTGAGACGAGCTCACCCTCTTGCGTCTCCATAGTATGACAGCGGCCCCACGATAAAGATTGTGGAGGGGAAAAAGCCCCCCTACAGTCCCCCCATTTCGAAAAACAGAAATAGGGGGACATGGTGGTTTGCTATAATATATCGGCCTCCCTTTCCATGAGCAATTGCTCCTCCCCCATTTTCTGGCCGCTTGCCCCACGTTTTTGGTGGGGTGAAAATGGGGGAGGCTGGGAGGGGGCGGGAAGGAATACGACGCCGAGCGCACGGCTTTTCTCGCATCCAAGTGCTGTCGCCTCCTGCGCTTTTGGAACGGCGATGTAATGAATAATGGGAATTATCCCTTTGGCAAACGCAATTATGGGCCTCCCCCCTCCCTTACTGCACGTACTCACCTAGTCCGCGCTCTGGGGCTATTTATTTGGATTATTAGAGTTGTGGTAGAAAGTCTATAGTGTATTGACAAAAGTGAATAAAATTGTTATTATGGATGTATCACGATAAGAGGGCACACCTAAGGTTCCGTCCGAAGGTTGATCCCTCTTTTTTTATACCTATTTTTAAACTCCAACTTCGCCCTAAGATCGGAAACGTAAACAAAGTGTTTAATGTATTTTCTTAGTAAAGAAGAGTAACTATACTTATTAGGTATAAAAACGTGTAATAGTTTATTCTGCTTCTCAAGATATTCAATTAAGCAATAATAATCTCCGTCTCCTGCAATAATGATAGATTTACTAAAGTTGGGTAATTCAATCATTGTATGAAGAATTAGCTCAGCATCTACATTACCTTTTATAAACTTATCCTTCCCCCTCTTAAATTCCAGAGTGGGTTTGAAAATTAATATATAACCATATTCTTGAAGAGATTTGTACAACAATTCGTTTCCGGGCACAAATCCAATAAATAAAAAAGCTTTTTTTACTTTGTATTTGTCTTTTAAATAAACCAAGAACCTTTTAAAATCCAACTTCCAACCTTTGTAAATTAATTCTCCGGAATCCGGATTCATTATGTCGTTTAGGACAGATAAATTCAGATTCTGACTATCAATGAAGGCATAAATTATTTCTGCTTTATCATTCATCTTATTCCTGCTTCTACTTGGGAAATAATGAGTTAGATCAATTATATTACAGTATAAAAAAGGGGATTAGATGTAAATCTACCGCTTGTTCAGCTATTGGTTCACCTATAAGGAAAATCGAAAGAGCTTTTAATACGCACAAAGCAAGAGCCCAGCCTAAGAACAGAAATGAGGGGACATGGTGGTTTGCTATAATATATCGGCCTCCCTTTCCATGAGCAATTGCTCCTCCCCCATTTTCCGGTCATGAAAATGGGGGAGGCTGGGAGGGGGCAGGAAGGAGAAGCTCATCAAGAAAGCCAAACGCTCCACGCCGAAGATGGTCCATCGTGCGGGCGAATTGCGTAGAGAGCAAACTCCTGCCGAAGCCAAATTGTGGGCATATTTGCGCGCTCAGCGCGCTAATGGAGTCCATTTCCGCCGTCAGCACGCCATTGGTGGTTGTTTTGGACCCGGACGTGGCGGAAGTGTTCACCACGCCCGAAGCCGTGAACAAAGCCTTGCGTGCACTCATTACGGCCATGCCGGAAGATATCAAACGCAAGGTCCCAGCATGAAATTCGTGCTGTGTGTAACCGTATTCTTCCGATCGCGCAATATCGCACCCAATATATTGGGGGTAGAAAAGACCGAGGCCGGAGCAGTTTTTCAGCCTCGGGCTGACCAATAAAACGCTCCGGGCGGGGTTGAACCCCGCCCTTAATAAATAGCCCCTGGCGGCGCTCTTATCCAGAGATGCGCAGGAATTGGCAGCCTTTACGGACTTAAAATCCGCCGGTGGTGACGCCGTGTGGGTTCGACCCCCACCCGCCCTACTTAAACTCTTCTATCAACGATGTAGCGCGTCAAGTCTTCTAGGGCCTGGCGTTCTGTTCCGGCCGGCATATCGGCCAGGGCGCGTAGGGCCTCCGCGACATACTTCTCAGCTTCGTTCAGAGAGCGTGAGATCGCATCGCTCTTGCGGATGGACTGCACAAGCCGGAGCATCATATCCCGGTTGGAATGAGTATTTCCTTCCAGGAGGGCCTGGACTTCCGGGTCGTCAGGATGGTCTTCGAGGTAGTACAAAGTGGGGAGGGTGATCAAGCCCTGTAGCAGGTCGCTGCCGACCGGTTTGCCGACCTCGGCCTGCTCGCCGTTGAAATCTAGAATGTCGTCCACGATCTGGAATGCCATCCCAAGTTGATAACCAAAATCTTGCATAGCCTCGACAGTGGCTTCGTCCACCGGGCTGATCATGGCTGCCGCCCGCGCTGACATTTCGAAAAGCGAGGCGGTCTTGGCGAAAATACGCTGATCGTAGTTCTCGCGGCTGGCAATGCCGTGACTGGTGAAGAGTTGTGTTAATTCACCGTTCACGATGATCGCCAACGTCTCGGCGAACAGGCGCATCAGGGGCAGGCAGTTGGTCTCGGCTGCCAGTTTGGCGGCGCGGGCGAAGATGAAATCGCCGGTCAATACCGTCGTGGCCGGCGACCAGCGTGCGTTCAAGGTCGGGTTGCCGCGCCGCAGGAACGCGCCGTCAATCAGGTCGTCATGCACCAGCGTGGCAGTGTGAAGCAACTCGACCGCTGCCGCCAGTGTGATCAATTTGCGGGGGTCGGCGCCCAACATGTTGCCGACCAGCAGCCCCAGGGTCGGTCGGATGCGTTTTCCACCCGCACTAAGCAGATGATGCAGCGCGGCGCGCAGTTCGGGATGATGCTCATCCGCCTGGGTGCGCATCAATTCTTCGACTTGCTGCATTTCCTCTTGAACAGGTGTAAGAAAGGTAACGGTGCTCAATCTATTCCTCCCCAGGAGAAGAGCCGGGCCGCATTGGCGCTGGTGATGGCGGCGACTTCTTCCAGGCTGAGGGAATTTAGCTGTGCAATTTTATCAGCAATTTCATAGACGAACGCAGGTTCGTTGCGCCGGCCGCGATGGGAATACGGCGTAAGGAACGGCGCGTCGGTTTCGATGAGTAAACGTTCGAGGGGCAAAGCCGCGACAATTTCCTGCCGTTCTACTGCATTTTTGAACGTGACTGGCCCTGTCACGCCGATGTAAAAACCAAGCTGGATCGCCCGCTGCGCCGTTTCGGGCGAACCGCTGAACGAGTGTAACACCCCTACGCGTTCTGCCAGCGGACTCCTTTCCACCCGTAGCCTGTTGACCCCTTCCTCCATAATTTTGATCAAATCCTCGGCGCATGCGCCGTGAGGGACGTCGCCTTTTTCGCGGCAGTGCAGGATGACAGGCAGACGGAGTTCGGCGGCTAAGGCAAGTTGTTCTTGCACCACCTTCTGCTGGTGGTCGTGCGGCGCTTTGTTCCGGTTGTAGTCCAGACCGATCTCGCCGATGGCGACGACCTTGTTCCCCTCACCCCTTGCCCCTCTCCCTGCCCCCTTCACCCTTCGGGTACTTCGCGGGGGTGCTTCGCAGGGAGTGGGGGAGGGGTGAGGGATTGCCAGCAGGCGTAACTCGTTTCTCGTTTCTTCTGTCCAGGTCAATGAATCATTCGGGTGGATGCCGACCGCGGCGAAAAGCCAGGGATGGCTCTTGGCCAGCTCGACGGTGGCCCGGCTGGAGTCCAGCGTGATGCCGGGGATCAGGATGCGGGTCAGACCGGCCGTCCAGGCGCGCGCCATCACCTGGTCACGGTCCGCGTCGAATTTATCAAAATCCAGATGGCAGTGGGTGTCGGTGAGTAGCATGTGCGACGTATCAGGTGTCAGGTATTCCAATGGCAACATGACACCTGACACTGGAACAACTGACAAGGTTATTCGATGCCCGCCACTTCCAGTCCATCCTTCAAGATCGCCTGCACCTTATCGGCGTGGGTGGTCTCGCAGTAGACGCGCAAAATGCGTTCGGTGTCGGAAAAGCGGATGAGCATCCAGCCGCCGTCCTCCAGCCGGAAGAGGTAGCCATCCAGCCTGACCAGCTCGACCACCTTCAGCCCGCCGATGGTCTTCGGGTTGGCTTTCAGGATGAGAGTTTCGCGGCCTTTGCGGTCGCCGCTAAAGGGCGTGTCAATGCGGTCGTAATAATGCGCGCCGACTTTGGCGAAGAGCAGGTCGAGCAGTTGGGAGGGCTTCTTGCCGGTTTTGACCATGAAGTCGAGCAGGTACAGGCCTGCCAGGATGCCATCCCGCTCCGGGACGTTGCCGCGGAAGGCGTAGCCGCCGCTCTCCTCGCCGCCGATCAAGGCGTCGGTTTCGAGCATTTTCGGGGCCACGTACTTGAAGCCGACGCCGGTCTCGTAGACCGGAACGTTGTAGAGCTTAGCCAGTTTGTTGAGCATGGTGGTGGTGGAGATGGTCTTGACAATGGGACCGCGCTGGCTGCGCACCTCCAACAGGTAATAGGCCAGGAGACCAAAGACGCGCAACTGGTTGACGAACTTGCCCTTTTCGTCGCCCAGGCCCACCCGGTCGGCGTCGCCATCGGTGATGAGCAGCACGTCGGCTTTGTTGTCCAGTGTAGCTTGCAGGCCAACGTTGATGTTGGGTGGGATGGGTTCGGGGCGTTTCATCTCCGGGAAGGTTGGATTGCGGAGGTTGTGGATCTCGATGACGCGCGTCTTTCCACCCTCAAGCAGCCTGGTAAACCAGCCCGCGCCGTTACCCCACATGGCGTCCACGAGGACCGTCAGACCGGCTTCTTTGATGGGTTGGAGGTCAATCAGGCTTTTCAGGTGTTCGATATAAGCAGGCGCTGGGTCGAACTTGACAATCAAACCCACCTTCTCCGCTTCAACATACGCTGTACGTTTTACGTTTTCCGTTTTATCGGGTATGCGCGCCTCGATCTGCTTCAGCCCCTCCGGATCAATCGCCCCGCCGTGCTCGTCACGCACTTTAAATCCGTTATCTGTGGCGGGATTGTGCGAGGCAGTGATGTTGACCGCGCCGCAGGCTTTTTTATTGACCACCGAGAAAGCGATGACAGGCGTGGGCGTGGCGCCGTCGGTCAGGTAGACGCGCAGCCCGTTCGCTGCCATCACTTCGGCTACGGCTGCGGCGAAGTGCTCGGACGAGAAGCGCTTGTCGTACCCGACGACAATCCACTTGCCTTTCTTGCCTTTTTCGAGCAAAAAAGAAGCAAATCCCTGTGCGCAGCGGCGGACGCTATTGAAGGTGTAATCTTCGGCGATGACTCCCCGCCAGCCGTCGGTGCCGAATGTGATTTTGTAGGTCATGAGTGCTCCAGAATTTGTTGATGATCTGCTTTGATTTTACAACAAAATCACTATCGCCGGTTATTCTGCTTCTTCGCCGTATATGTCCCACTCTGTTCGCCGAGTGCAAAATTCCTGCGGTGCTCCGCGTCAATGCGCTCGCGCAGAAAAACCTTAATCAGCGACTGATAGGGCACATCGCGTTGATTGGCAAGCTGGCGCAGTTCATCCAGCATCGATTCGGGCAGGCGCAGCGAGATGGCGCGCGAGGACAGTTTCAGGTTGGGGAAGGCAGCCCGCTTGGCCTTGCTCCAGTCAACGTATTCACTGGAGTCGTGCTCCGCCCAGAAGGCGCGCTCTTCGTCTTCTGTCCTAAAATCAGGAATTGGCTTGTTCATAGATGGCTCTCTCTTTTTGGCTTATTTCACGTGCTGAGATGACACGGATTTTGTCATTTCTGACGGTAAAGACGATGAATAAATATCGTCCCACGTTTGTCTGACCAAGAACAAAATAGCGTAGCTCAACTTGCGAGTGTGACGGGTCGGGTTGTAAGAGCAGGGGAAGGTTGAAAAAGGCTTCTTCGCACTCGCTCGTTGTCACTTGGTGCTTGAGCCAGTTCTTTTCCCGGTTGCCTTCGTCCCAATCGAAACCGACGATGCTGTTCAGGTTAATCACATCTGTATATTATCACAATACACAAAACCATTCAAGGTGTCTGTAATACCTCATGCTATAATCACGGATACCCAACCATCAATCGTCAATCGTCAATCGTCAATCGCAAATCGTAAATCGTAAATCCACCATGATCTACCTCGACTACGCCGCCACCACCCCCGTTGGCCCGCGCGTCCTCGACGCGATGCTGCCTTATTTCTCTGAAATGTTTGGCAACCCATCCTCCGTCCACCGCTATGGACAGCGCGCCGAGGCTGCGGTTGATTCCGCCCGCGAGACCGTCGCCTCGGTGTTGAACTGTCGCCTAGACGAGGTCATCTTCACTTCGTGCGGCTCTGAATCCGATAATCTTGCCTTGCGCGGCGCGGGGCTTGCCATGCGAGAAAAAACGGGCGCGAACTGGCTACTCACTTCCCGTGCCGAGCATCACGCCGTCAGCAAGACCGCCGAGCAGCTCGAAAAGCACTACGGCTTCCAGGTCGAGTGGCTGGACGTGGACGAGTCCGGCATGGTATATCCTGAGACTGTTGAAAAAGCCATCTGCCACGATACCGCGATTGTTTCAGTGATGTACGCCAACAACGAGATCGGTACGATCAACCCGATCCGTGAAATTGCCGAAGTTTGTCACAAGAACGGCGTGCTTTTCCACACCGACGCGGTGCAGGCCGCAGCTTATTTACCCGTGGATGTGCAATCTCTCGGCGTGGACATGCTCTCGCTCGGCGCGCACAAGTTCTATGGGCCGAAGGGAGTTGGCGCGCTATACGTCCGCAAGGGGACGCCGCTCGTCCCATCCCAGACCGGCGGTGGGCAGGAGTTCGGTCTGCGGGTGGGGACGCAGAACGTGCCTTTTATCGTCGGCTTTGCCGAGGCTTTTCGCCTGACGAACGAGGAGCGTGTGGAACGAACGGCTCACGTCAAGCCGCCGCGCGACCGTATTATAGGGACCATTCTGGAAGAGATTCCCAACTCTCGTTTGACCGGCCACCCAACTGAACGGTTGCCTAACCTCTGCTCTTTCGCCTTCGAGGGCGTGGATGGCAACCTGCTCCTGACCCTGTTGGATGCGGCCGGTTTTGCCTGTTCGTCCGGTTCGGCCTGCAAGACCGGCAACCCCGAACCATCGGATGTTCTGACCAGCCTTGGCCTGCCGCGCGAGTGGGCGCTGGGGTCGCTGCGGGTCACGCTTGGCGTTGGCACAACACTTGCTGATGTGGATGCCTTCTTGAGAACTTTGCCGCCTTTGGTGGAAAAGGCAAGAGGTTTAACCGGGGATAAACGGAGATGAACATTTTTGATCGATAAACGAGGTGTTCAATGACCGAAATGGAACTTGATAAGATTACCGAGAAGCATAAATCGTTCATCAAAAACCATCCCGTTTATCTCCGTTCATCTCCGGTGAATTGAAATGTCCAAAGTTGTCGTTGCCATGTCAGGAGGTGTAGATAGTTCCGTTGCCGCGGCCTTGCTCAAGCAGCAAGGCTATGAGGTTATTGGCATGATGCTGCGGTTGTGGTCGGAGCCGGGCAGGGAGGATTCCAACCGCTGCTGCACGCCCGATTCCATGGCTCAGGCGCGACGTGTGGCGGCCAAGCTCGACATCCCCTTTTACGTTGTGGATGCGAAAGAAATCTTCCATTCCATTGTCGTGCAAAATTTCCTGGATGGTTACACCCAGGGCGTGACGCCGAATCCGTGCCTGATCTGCAACCGCAAAATCCGCTGGGATTTCATGCTCGATCACTCCCTCGCCCTCGGCGCGGACTACCTGGCGACGGGGCATTATGTCAGAAAGCGGGAGGCGGAAAGTGGGCAGCAGCAGTTGTTGAGAGCTGTTGATCGCTCAAAAGAACAATCCTATGTGTTGTATGGATTGACGCAGGAGAAGCTGGCGAAAGCGCTCTTCCCGATTGGCGATTACCCCAAATCCGAGATTCGCAAACTCGCTGGATCGTTTGGCCTGCCGACCGCGACCCGCGCCGACAGCCAGGATTTGTGTTTCCTGGCTGGCGAAGATTATCGGGAATTCCTGCGTCGGAACGCGCCTGAGATCAGCAAACCCGGACCGATCCTGACCCGGGATGGAAAGGTGCTCGGCCAACACCAGGGACTGGCTCATTACACCATCGGTCAGCGCAAGGGCCTGGGGATTGCTGCCTCCCAACCGCTTTATGTGCTGGCGAAAGAACTGGCGACTAATTCCCTCATCGTTGGGATCGAGGTTGAATTGGGGCAATCTGAGTTGGTTGCGGACAATGTCAATTGGATAGCCGTGGAGCCACCCTCGGCGAGTTTCCGTGCACAGGTCAAGATCCGCTATTCGGCGAAAGATGCCCCCGCCGAGGTGAGGCTGATGGACGGCCAGCAGGCCAGGGTCCAGTTTGATGCGCTGCAGCGCGGTGTTACACCCGGCCAGGCGGCGGTGTTCTACGCTGGGGAGGTGCTGCTCGGCGGTGGGATTATTGTCTAATAACAGCGCATAGCCAGTTTTGTATATTCATTCTTGTTTGGAACTACGAGGAATAGAACATGACCCTTCCTGCACTCTTCTTCGGCTTTGTGCTTTCAAGCCTCTTTGGCGCGGCCTTCCATCTCTGGAAAGGTGGCGGCCTGAAAAAACTGCTTCTCTTCCTCATCCTCGCCTGGGTGGGATTTTGGGCCGGGCACCTGCTGGCGGCCAGGCTTGGATGGACGTTCCTTGCGCTTGGGCCGGTCAATACCGGCATGGCCACACTGGGCAGCGCGCTGGTCCTCTTCGTGGGAGATTGGTTGAGCCAGGTCGAGGTGCAGCGGAAATAAAAAATCCCTCCCGAAAGCAGGGAGGGATTCCAGGTTCATATTCAGGGGTTACACTGGCTTGACGTCGGCCGCCTGCAGACCTTTGGGACCTTGCTCGACGCGGAATTCCACTTGCTGGCCTTCTTGCAGGGTCTTGAAGCCTTCGGACTCGATGGCGGAAAAGTGGACGAAAACGTCCGGGCCACCTTCGCGGGCGATAAAGCCGTAACCTTTCGCCGCATTGAACCATTTGACCGTTCCGGTCACACGCTCGTTCATCGTATTTCTTCTCCTTACTAGATCGAAAAAAAGAATATGGTGCGGTGGAAGTATTCTGCGCGGCCGAGGTGTCTGCAACGTTGTTGGCATAAAAAACGCCAGCCTGAACGTGGACCTTTGTTCTGGCCGGCTCCCTTACCATCCAGCACGAACACTTACCACCAGCGCCGTGAGTCTATCAGGCAGGCTAAATTCCGTCAAGGTTTTTAACCTGTTGTTAATCTGAGGTGGGGGGCACCTCGAAGGTACGCCCCAATTGGATCACTCCACCGTGACTGACTTCGCCAGGTTCCTCGGCTGGTCCACGTCCAGGCCGCGGATGGCAGCGATGTGATAGGCCAGCATCTGCAACGGGATGACGGTCACTACCGGGCTGAGCATCCACGGCGTTTCGGGCACCCAGAGCACGTGGTCGGCCAGCGAAGCGACCAACTCGTCGCCCTCGGTGGCGACAGCGATCACCATCCCGCCGCGCGCCTTGGCCTGCTGGATCTGGCTGATCATCTTTTCGTGCCAGGGGTCTTTGGGGGCTAAACAGACCACCGGCATGTTCTCGTCAATCAAAGCGATCGGACCGTGCTTCATCTCGCCGGCTGGGTAACCCTCGGCGTGGATGTAAGAGATTTCCTTGAGCTTCAGCGCGCCCTCGTAGGCGATGGGCATGTTGATGCCGCGCCCCAGGTACAGGCAATCGCGAATGTCTTTCAGGGTGTAGGCGATCTTCTCGATCTCGGCGTCCCGGCTGAGAACCTTTCCGGCCAGCGCCGGGATCAGGCGCAGATCGGCCACCAAAGCGTGGCGGGTTTTCTCGTCAATGCCGCCGCGCAAATCCGCCAGCAGCACGGCCAGCATGTACAGGTCCACCAGCGGGGCAGTGAAGGCCTTGGTGGAGGCCACGCCGATCTCCGGCCCGGTCTGCATGGAGATGTAACCGTCCGCGATGCGCATTGCCTGAGAGCCGATGGCGTTGACGATGCTCCATAGCCGCGCGCCCTTCTTGCGCCCCTCTTCCATGGCGGCCAGCGTGTCAGCCGTCTCACCGGATTGGCTAATCGCCAGCACGATCGTGTTCTCGTCAATGATCGGGTCACTGTAGCGGAACTCGGAGCCGATCTCCAACGCGCACGGGATGCGGGCGATCTTCTCGATCAGGATTTTGCCGACCATGCCGGCGTAGGCAGCCGTGCCGCAGGCGGTGATGTAAACCTTCTCGATTTTGCGCGCCAGACCCGGGGTCAGGTTGAGTTCCGGCAGACGGATGCGCCCGGCGTTGAAGTCCACACGTCCGGCCAGGGTATCGGTCAACGAACGCACCTGTTCGTGGATTTCCTTCTGCATGAAGTGACGGTATTCCCCTTTTTCGGCGGAGACGGCATCCCACGCCACGCTGTGGACCTGGGGCTGGATTGCCATTCCATCCAGAGTCTCCACCTGAACTGTGTCACGCGTCACGACTGCCATCTGGCGCGACTCGAGGAAGATGACACGACGGGTGTGTTCGAGGATGGCGGGGATATCAGAGGCGATGAAATTCTCGCCTTCGCCCAGCCCGATGACCACGCCCCCGGCGTTGCCGATGCGGGCGCAGACGATCTTGTCCGGCTCGTCGGCCGAGAGCAGGACGATGCCGTGCGCGCCCTGGATTTGCAGGAATGTCCGCCGGGCGGCTTCGGTCAGGTCGAGGCCGGAAGCGATGTGGTGTTCGACCAGGTGGACGATGGTCTCGGTGTCGGTCTCCGAGCTGAATTTCACGCCCTCGGCGGTCAACTCGTCGCGCAGCTCGAGGAAGTTCTCGACGATGCCGTTGTGGACAACGACCACGCGCTTGGTGCTGCCCAGGTGGGGATGGGCGTTCCTGGCGTTCGGCGCGCCGTGTGTGGCCCAGCGGGTGTGACCGATGCCCGGCGACCCGCTGACTGGCGTCTCTTGCACCAGTTCCGTCAGGCGCGAGAGCTTGCCGGCGTCGCGGCGCACCTCGATCTTGCCAGCTTGCAGCACGGCCAGACCGGCCGAATCGTAGCCGCGATATTCCAACCGTTTCAGGCCGTTCAAGATGATCGGCGTCGCGTCGCGCGGGCCGATGTAACCGACGATTCCACACATGGGGGATCCCTCCGAAATAAAGTATCACGTGTCAGGTGTCAAGTGTCATGTGCCGTGTGGGTATACCTGGCACGTGACACTGGAACACTTGACACAGTTGTCCGCCACCTCTCGCGCCTTTGCCCGTGCAGTCGCCTGCGCGATGTTGTCACGAAAGTCTGGTTGTGGAGGGAAAGAGATCGGGGCGTGGCATCCCCGGAGGGCTTCCGCTGATCGTTCGATTTTCTCCCGGCGAACTTTGCCGGGATTAGCTCCGCCTCGCGGCAGAGAACCCTCATCCTCGTCACCTGATTGGTCTTACTGGTCTGTTGGTCTGAACGGTCTCACTGGTCACTTGACCATCAGACCATTTGGACTTTTTAGACCAGTCAGACTACTCAGGCCATGCGCTATCTTTCCCAAGATAATTGGTCTCTTGCGCCTCCTCTGAAACAGGATTTCGCAAGAAATTATACCCCAAACAGCACGGCGCTCGAATTAAAAATCGGGATTTCATATCCCGATTTTTTGTCGCCCTCTATGCACCTTGAATGATCTCCATATCCGCCCTGAGTAAATGATTCACTAATTCTTGCACTTCCATTTTGCGCTCTTCGGCAAGCACATTGACAAATTCATCCACATCCGGCTCAAGGTAGATGGGGAAACGGAATTCGGCCTCCGCGCGGTAAAACTTGCCGCGCTCTGCAACAGAGAAATCGTATCCTGGTTTCATCGGTTCTTCTGGTTGTACTGATTTTCCTCGGAGCGATTTGCCTTTCGTGCTGAGATAATTCGAATTCGCCATGCTTCCTCCTCGATCTGTTCAAATGTGTGGACGACAACTCTCAGGATGCCTGGTTCATCAACACCGAGCGTAATCCAGCGATCTTCTTTCCCGATGTGGGCATCATCGTAAAGTGAGAGTTGGTTGGGATCGCGAAAAATGCTTGCTGCTTTCCGAAATGTGATACCATGCTTGCGGATGTTGGCACGCTCTTTTGCCGGATTCTAGTCGAAATTGTATCGCAAAGCATCACCTCGGTGTGCTCAGTATATCACGAGTTGTAAAACCTTTAATCTTCGACAAACTCGACCCAGCAATTCTCAATATGAACCGTGTCATTGCGAGACGGCGTTCTTCCGTCGAAGCAATCCCCTGTTTCGGCGAGGAGATTGCTTCGCAAAGTGCGCTCGCAATGACATAATGAGAATTGCTGAACTCTCCCCCAAATTCCACGCTTTAGAGAACCCTCATCCTCGTCATCTTTGGTCATGTAATCTGGTAGTCATGTCATCGGGTGTTCGTTGCTCCTATGACCACGAGATTGCGAGACTATTGAACTATTCGACCAAAGGCCTTGCACTTGCTTTCCCAATTAATGCGAACACGATTTTTAACGTGCTCGCTGAGCAAGGAAGGATTATACCTTAATACAAATGCACAACAGGCTGTCAATGATAAGTCTGTTGTGTGATCATATTTCATTCCATTCTATTTTGATAACTCAATCTGGGGCGCGTACTTCCACACATCTCCGGCATCATAGTTAACGGTAAACTCTCCTTTTCCAGTCAGTTTAACCTTCAGACCGATAAATGAACTTTTAAAATATCCTACGCCTTGAAGGTCACCTGAAATCGTTACTTGTGAAGAAGGCGCCAAAATGGTCCCGGTAAATTTCGTGTTTGCAGTGCCATTGAGTGTAACCGCTTCATAATTGGATGGGGGTAGATAGATCAAAAGCCCTTTTGTCGAATCGTCATCGCCGGTTGGGGCGGATAAAGTCATTTGAGAATTTCCCTGCCAACTAATACCATAATTCAGCATTATGAACGTAACGCCGGTCCCAGTGATGTTAGCTTCCGCGAATCTTCCTGAAATGCAATAGACACCGGGGGTTAAATCTGTCCCATTTGGAGGTTTAAAGTCACCTGGGACATTAAATTCGCAAATATAATTCTGTGGTAGTAAGGGATCTTCAGCAGGTAACGGACATTCGAATAGAGGAGGAATAACATAATCATGATAAGGGTAGCCTACAGGTACATTCACGCCGCCGACTGCCTCTGCAAAGTAGCCTGGGTCCAATTGCAGGTTTTGAAGTTTCTGTATATAAATGGCTTCAGCATCATTGGAGTTGGAATAAACGCCCCCTCCATGCACCACGATTTCGGTATTTCCTTCAGCCTCGATAGCCCTTTTACCATCGCAGGCTAGTGATATTATGGCAGCCCCTTCACCGGGTGGTTTGCTTTTTTCGGCCCTGGCAATGGCCTCGACGCAGTTGTTTAATTGGTCTCTACCTACGATGGGGCCAAAGTATGTATCCACGGTCGAGTGAATGATGACCTGGATGTATTCGTTATTACCTGCATAGGGGCCGTTTGTCCCATTGCAGCCCTCGACAGGTGGGTTGTTCACCGTCACTGTATCGGGGATGCTATCGTTGTTATAGCCGTTGCTGCGCGCGCGATCCAGCGCATAGGTCGTGACCTGGTCTGAAAGCGGACTTGAATTACAGGGTTGAGGCGGGATCGCTTGAGCGCAGGCCAGCGCCGCTGCCAGCGCGGCGGTATCCGCTGCATTCTGCGCATGGCGGCGATCCGAAAAGGCATTGCCGGCGTCAATTGCCAGCGCGACGAGCGCCACCAGACCGACAATGGCGAGCACGATCAGGATCAACGCCTGCCCCTTTTGTGAAAATGTCTTGGTTAACATGTTACCTCCATCCTCCTTACTTTGAACGTTAGGGGCACTTGGGATTTAGGATTGTATCTGTGACCCTGGCTCTAATGGGGATCGTTGTGGTGCCCAGGATTGACCCGATGAGCGGCATCGAGAGCGGATAATTGTAAAGTACGGTAACTGTGATTGTCTCACCCCTGCAGGCTTTAGGGTCTGTGCAGAACCCACTCGGTGTGCAATCATTCAGTGTGTGATTCGGTATGCACGTGCAGGTGGGGTTTATGGTGACTTTGCTTGGATCAGCGAGATTCACCGGCTTTGAGGACGATCCTCTTATCCGGTCGCTGATACCAGTAGTATCGGATGGGCTTAGAGAGCCATATAATGCGCCTTCCTGGGCCGCATCCCGTAGGGAAACGTAAGAAAAGAAAGCGCTGCCCAGGTCAACCGCGCCTGCCAGGAGAGTGAGGATAATGAGTAAAGTCAAGGCAAGCTCTACCAGGCTTTGCCCTTTTTCTTCACGATCAATCCGTTTGTTCGTCACTTTTTCTTTCATGATAGTTTCAGGGGATAATTTGAACACTTCCGATAATCGTGCGTGCATTGGAGGATGTGATCGGGATCTGGTTCAAGGGAACGATCGCCGCGAGCGGCGTGAAAGTTGCAGACACCTGAACTACAATACGGTCTCCTGTTTGAATTGAGCCCGGTGGGCATGAAGAAAATGGTGGTGGATAGCCAGGTATAGGTCCTTCTGGTGGTAGGGTTTTTGGGCCGTGATCGTATTGTATTACAATAATATTAATTACTCTTAGAAAATCAACGTTATATGCGGCTGCCTGAATTCCATCGCAATCATTGTAACGCATTTTGGTACCATCTTGATTCAAACCCGTGGCAGAGCCATAGCGGGCGGCTTCGCGGCTGGCTGAGACGACGGTGCTGTAAATGAATATGAGCCTTCCGACTTCGAGCAGACCGTATATTATCACAAGCAGGATGGGCAGCACCAGGGCAAATTCCACCATGGTTTGCGCTTTTGATCGTCCTATTCGGTTCGACTTGAAAATACGCATGTGCCTGACTCCGAAAATCCCAGCGATCTACTTCTGCACCAGGCTGCTCATCCACATGGGCGCGTAGATCAATAGGAACGTGCTCAAGATGAAAAATGGCCCATAAGGGATGAAGACATTGAGCGCCTGTGTTTTATAGCGGCGGGTAAGCAATAGCACCAGGATGATGATTAAGCCAATGGCACCTGAGAAAAGGATGCCCAACAGCAGGCCGAACCAGATCAGCGGCCAGCCCAGAAGCAGGCCCAGGATGGTCGCCAGGGTGACATCTCCAGAGCCGAGCGCTTCCTCATTATCATTCACTTTGCCCAGCCGCCGGAGGCGCCAGCGGGTGAACAGCCGGCCGAACAGGTAAAAGACGAACATGATCCCGAAGCCCGCCGTGCCGCCGATCAGGGTACTTTGCCAGCCGCGCACGTAAATTCCTGCCAGCGCAGCCAGGATCAACCCGGCGAGGCTGAGTGGACGCAGGATCAGGCGGTGTTCCAGGTCAATGACGGTGACCAGCAGCAGGTAAGTCAGTACCACTAAGCCGAGGGCATAGCCTAAAGTATGGGGCGGCGAAAACCAGATAAAAAGCGATAATGCCTCGGCCAGGACGAGCGTCGCGTACGTGCGCAGGCTGCGCCCGCGTCCGCACTTCGGGCAGCGGCGCAGGAGCAGGGTATCCGCCCAGCGGAAAGCTGCTTTGCATTCCGGGTTCAGGCAGAGCGGCCGGGCGAAGCCATTCGTTGTGCTGAGTCGCAGGGTATGCGGTAACACATCCGCCAGATAATTGATCAGTCCGCCCGCCAGCAGCCCCAAGAAAATGGGGATGAGCAAGCTGAAGTCCATGCTTACATTATAGTTGAATCGCACAGCATTATACTAATGATTTTGCAAGCTTTAACTGCGCATAACCAGTTTAACCCCCTTGATTTCGCCATGTACCTGCGCTTTTTGCAGGTATTGGCGAATCGCCAAAACTGTCTTACAATCTCCCCTACGCATCGGAGGAGGACCCCATGGAGAAGTTCGTCATCGAGGGGGGCATTCCTTTGCAGGGCGAAGTGACGCCCTCTGGAAACAAGAACGCGGCCCTGCCGCTGTTGGCGGCCTGCCTTTTGACCGAGGCGCCGGTCATCCTGCACAACGTGCCGGACATCCGCGATGTGAGCGACATGCGCATGTTGATCGAGAGCCTGGGTGTGGAGATCGTGGATTTGGGCGGCCGCTCGTGGCGGATCACGGCCCGCACCCTCCGCCCGGCTGACCTGGACCCGGACCTGTGTCGCCGCATCCGCGCCTCGATCATGCTGGCCGGCCCGATGACCGCCCGCGCCGGCGAGATGCGCCTGCCGCCCCCCGGCGGCGACGTGATCGGCCGCCGCCGGCTGGATACGCACATCCTGGCGCTAAAAAAGCTCGGCGTGGACGTGAAATATGCGCGTTCATTCGAGTTCAAGGCCAAACGGCTGAAGGGCGCTGAGATTTTACTCGACGAAGCCTCTGTCACTGGCACCGAAAACGTCATCATGGCAGCCGTCACCGCCAAGGGGATGACCCTCCTGCGCAACGCCGCCTCCGAGCCGCACGTGCAGGAGCTTTGCCAGATGTTGAACAGCTTGGGGGCAAAGATAAGCGACATTGGCTCCAACACGCTGCACATCGAGGGCGTGGAAAGTCTGCACGGCGGTGAGTTCAGGATCGGGCCGGATTATCTCGAAGTGGTCAGCTTCATCGGCGCGGCAGCCGTGACGCGCGGCGAGGTGCGCATCCACAATGCCGGGCCGCAATACCTGGACATGGTGCGCATCATCTTCCGCCGCCTGGGCATCCAATGGACGGTGGACGGCGAGGATATCCTCGTCCCGCCACGGCAGCGCCTGAAGATCGAGCCGGACCTGGGCAATGCCATCCCTGAGATCAAGACCAATGTCTGGCCGGCTTTCCCCACCGACTTGAGCAGCATTGCCATCACGGTGGCCACGCAGGCGCGCGGTAGCATCCTGTTCCACGACTGGATGTATCCGGGGCGCATGTATTTCACGGACAAGCTGGTCTCTATGGGCGCGCAGATCGTCCTGTGTGACCCACATCGCTGCATTGTCACCGGCCCGACGAAGCTGTACGGCGAGAAGGTGGAAAGCCCCGATATCCGCGCCGGCATGGCCCTCCTGCTGGCCGCCCTGGCTGCGCAGGGACAGTCAACGATCCGCAACGTCGGTCAGATTGACCGCGGCTATGAGAACGTGGATGGCAAACTCCGTTCACTCGGCGCGCAGATCGAGCGTTTGAAGGAATGAGTTCTGGTAACTGCTCAACCAAAGTGTCATTCTCCCGAAGGACATCGGGAGGATGTGAGCCACTGATGCTCTTCCAGCGGCGAAGAATCTCACGGGTTGGCTCGCGAGACCCTTCGGTCGCACACTTGCCCTGGCGTGCAAGTGCCAGGGAAGAATGCTCCCTCAGGGTGACATGCCTGAACAGTTACCAAAAAAGAGACGCTCCTTGGAGCGCCTCTTTCGTTACTGCTCACTGATGACTGGTCACTGAAACTGCTCACTGCTTAGGCTGCGCCGTCACTTCCAAGAACTGCCCCACTGCCTCGCGTAGCATCCTCTCGGGAAGCGCCCCCACTTGACGGTGGACGATCTTGCCGCCGAAGATGAACAGCATGGTCGGGATGCCCTGTACCCCATACTGGCTTGCCCAATTGGGATTCTCATCTGTGTTGACCTTGGCCACGATCAGTTTGCCGGCCTGTTCTTTGGCGATCTTATCCAGCATCGGCGCGACCATCTTGCAAGGGCCGCACCACGGCGCCCAGAAGTCTATGATCACGGGTAGCGGGTTCTGCAAAACCGTTTTCTCGAAAGCGGCGTCGGTCACATGGATGGGTTCTTCTATCATTAGATAGCTCCTTAGACTAAGAGACTATACAACTATGAGATGCTCTGTTGCAATCATAATAAAAACTGCGCTGTGTCTTTGCGAGCCGCCGCATTTTGGCGGCGAAGCAATCCCCTCGCCGACGGGGAGACTGCTTCGTCGGGTCTCGGTACGGACTTCGTCCTACTCGACCCTCCTCGCAGCGACACGTTAATTTGTGTTTGCAACAGAGCAACTATGAGACTACGAGACTACAAGACTAAGCAACTAAGCGACTAACTCGCCTGGTTGTAAAATACGATATTCGGAATGAATGCGGGCGGCTTTTTCCAACATGATGCCTACCGAGCAATACTTCTCCTCGGAGAGTTGGATGGCCTGTTCCACGTCTTTCGGCTTGAGGCCTTCGCCCCAGAGAAAATAGGTCACTTCGATGTCAGTCCAGATCATCGGGTAAGTCTCAGCCTGCTTGCCGCGCACCTTGACTTTGAAATCGGTCAGGTTAGCGCGCTTCTTCTTTAAGATCGAGACGATGTCCATGCCTGTACATCCGGCCAGGCCTGCCAGCAAGAGTTGCATCGGCCCGACGCCCGGCTTGCCGTCCAACGTGCCCATCTGGACTGTGCCGCCGTCCGCATTCTCGCCGATAAAGATCAAGCCGCCTTTCCAGGATGCGTTGATCTCGGTCCAACCTTCGCTCATGCTTCCTCCAATTTCCGGCGTGAGTATATCATAATGCGGCATCCAGCCGCAACTAAATGCACATACTTTCACCCTTGCATAAATAGAACTATTGTGCTATAAATGGAAAAGAAGTCAAAAGGAGTCTGCCAGGCAGCACAACCGGGTATTGGCATAACTCTCTTATTATAACCATTCGCTTACCCCTCCCGTTCATCCCGCCTCCATGGCTATTTGTTCCTCCTTTGTTCCTCGATAATTTTTTACTCAAAAATCCTATGCACCTCACCGGCGAACATTGGCGCCTGATTGAGCCGATCCTTCCCCCGCCCTCTCCATAGGATACAGTATAATCTGCCCGTTATGGCCGACATTTTCTCCCGCTGGAAAGAAGGACTCTCCCGCAGCAGCAAAGCTGCTCTTGGACGCCTGGCTGGCCTGCTCGGCGCGAGCGAGATCACGGACGAAACCTGGGATGGACTGGAAGCTTTGTTGATCCAGGCTGACTTGGGAATCGATACCACTCGATCCGTGCTGGAAGCGTTGAAAGGCGCTGTCCGGACCC